>Ga0075420_100001676_pt1 | contig 18854 bp, 18 predicted proteins | sample SoiMetdeltSBSDD4_FD_75296 | JGI IMG/M metagenome (GOLD analysis project Ga0075420, IMG submission 75296) | Bulk soil microbial communities from a Populus tree surrounding site in Tennessee, USA - Soil MetaG P. deltoides SBSDD4 | ecosystem: Environmental > Terrestrial > Soil > Tree plantation... | reverse complement strand
GTTCCAGATCACGCGTCCGGGCTCCTTGTTCTTCCCGGAGACCTCGCTGTGGGGTCCCACGGTAACCGCGCCGGAGCCGAGGATCCAGCCCGTGTACCCGCCGTCGTCCCACGTGGGCTCACCGAAGAGCTTCTTGTAGTACTCGGCGAGCAGCTTCGGCTCGTCCGAGCCGATCAGGATGCCGTTCAGGTTCATCGCCGCCTCCTTCTGTTCTCGTGGCCGGTCCTCGGGGTCCTTTCCCCGTCCGTCCGAGATGAGACCTCTGGCGCTGCCCGAACTGAGCGCTCAGCCCGCCTTCTTCGACCGCGACCGGGGGCGCTTCCTGCTCTTGGCCTGCTCCACGCTCTCGCGCAGGGCCGCCATGAGCTCCTCGACCGCCGAGGGGCCGCCGGAAGCTCCGGCCGCCGGCTCGGGTGCGGCCGGCGCCGTCGGGGACTTCTCCGAGAGGATGCGCAGCAGCTCCTCGCGGTAGGTATCCGCGTAGGCGGCCGGGTTCCACTCGGTCGTGAGCGTGTCGATCAGGCGGACCGCGAGGTCGAGCTCCCGCTCCTCGACCTCGACGCCGCCGAGATCGGGGGCGAGAGCGGCCGGGTCGCGGACCTCGTCGCCGAAGAAGAGTGTCTCGACGGCGAGTACTTGGTGCATCGGCCGGACGGCCACGAGATGCGGCTTCGTGCGCAGCACGAACCTGCCGATCCCCACGCGACCCGCCTCTCGCATCGCCCGATGCAGCAGGACATAGGTCTTGGCCGCCTCGGGCGAGGGGATCGCGTAGTAGGTCTTCTCGAAGGAGACCGGGTCGATGTCGGCGAGGTCGACGAAGTCCTCGATGTCGATCGTCCGGCTCCGCTCCGGCCGGACCTGCTCGAGCTCCTCCCGCGAGAGCGTCACGATCTCGCCGAGCTCGTTCTCGCGGCCGCGCACGACGTCCTCCCACTCGACGGATCGAGACGTCGATGTGGGCGGTTCTGCAGACGCCGGCCGCGGCTCGGCCACGTCGTTCTCGATCACCTCGGTCTCGGCGGACCCGTCGGGTTCGACCGGCTCGTCCACCGCCTCGGGCGCGTCCACGACGCGCTCGTAGCGGACGCGGCGGCCCGACCGGTCGTAGAGGTGGAACCGAACGTCCTTGGGTTCGGTCGCGTTGATCAGCCGGACGGGCACGTTCACGAGGCCGAAGCTCAGGCTCCCGGTCCACACGGCCGTCGGCATCCTTCCGAGGTTACCCGGGAGCGACGGCGGGTACCTCCCTCGCACCGGACCAGAGGGAGCGACGATGAGCACCGAGAGCGAACCGATCACCGACAACGATCAGTCCTCGACGGGTCAGCCGCAGGACTCGGACGACGAGATCCGTCGGGACGGCGACACCCAGCCCTCCGGCGGGCAGTTGGACGCCGTCGATGTCGATGCCGGCGACGATGACTCGTCGCGTGAACCGCTGCTCTCGGAGAGCAGCGCGAGCGCCTACCGCGACCGCTGGGAGCAGATCCAGGCGCGGTTCGTCGACGATCCGAGGAGCTCGGTCGAGCAGGCCGATGCGCTCGTGAACGAGGTGATCCACGACCTCGAGACGTCGTTCGGCTCCGAACGCGACACGCTCGAGGGGCAGTGGCAACGCGGAAAGGACGTCCAGACCGAGGACCTGCGCATCGTCCTCCGCCGGTACCGCTCGTTCTTCGGTCGGCTGCTGGCCGCCTGAGGTCTTCGGGATCCTCGTCGCCCCACGAACTACTATCCCGGGCATGCTCGGGGAGCGGTTCCGCGAGGCGCTCGTCTACGCGGCAGAGGCGCACCAGGACCAGGTGCGCAAGGGCGGCACGGTTCCGTACGTCGCGCACCTGCTCGGCGTCACGGCGTTCGTTCTCGAGGAGGGCGGGGACGAAGACCAGGCGGTCGCGGCGCTCCTGCACGACGTCGTCGAGGATCAGGGGGGCAGACCGCGACTCGACGACGTACGAGGGCGGTTCGGCGAGCGCGTGGGCAAGCTGGTCGAGGAATGCTCGGACTGGATCGACGAACCGAAGCCGCCGTGGAAGCGGCGCAAGGAGCGGTACATCGAGCGGCTCCGTACCGAACACGATGACGCGGCGATCCTCGTGTCGGCGGCCGACAAGCTGTACAACTCGCGCGCGATCCTGCGCGACCTGAGGTTCGCCGATGACCAGCATGCGGTCTGGGACCGGTTCGGCCGCGAGCAGGACTGCGTCCTCTGGTACTACCGTTCGCTCGTGGACGCATTCCGGTCGAGGCGGAAGGACGGGGACCGGCTGCTCGAGGAGCTCGATTCCACCGTGACCGAGCTCGAGCAGCTCGCCGGCGGGCCGTCCGCCGGCTGCCCCGACGAGGGGTCCGGCTGATGCGGACGAAGCGCCTGGGGCGCGACGGTCCCGAGATCTCGGTGGTCGGGTTCGGCGCATGGGAGGCGGGCAAGAGCGAGGAGTGGGGCGAGCCGCCGCCCGACGAACAGATCGTCGCGGCGATCGACGTGGTCTTCGAGACGGGGATCGGCTGGATCGACACGGCGGAGGTGTACGGGCTCGGCACGTCGGAGGAGTTCGTCGGTCGCGTGACCGCCGGCCGACGCGACGAGATCCATCTGTTCACCAAGGTGGCGCCGGGGCCGCGCGGGACCGGCTTCCGGCCGGAGGAGGTCGGGAAGGCGTGTCGGCAGAGCCTCCAGCGGCTCGGCACCGACCACCTCGACCTCTACCAGCTCCACTGGCCGGACGATTCCGTGCCGCTCGAAGACACCTGGGGCGCGATGGCCGCGCTCGTCGACGAGGGGCTCGTCCGCAACGTCGGCGTGTCGAACTTCGACAAGGGCCAGCTCGAACGCTGCCTCGCGATCCGGCACGTCGACTCGCTCCAGCAGGAGTTCTCGATGTTCGCGCGCGACGACCGCGAGCTGATCCGCTGGTGCGGCGAGCAGGGGATCGGAGTCCTCGCCTACGGGCCGCTCGCGTACGGCCTGCTCGCGGGCGCGATCTCGATGGACACGACCTTCCCCGACGGCGACTTCCGAGGGAGCGGCGAGACGTGGGGGGCGCTGTTCGCGCCCGAGGTCCGGCGGCGCGAGCTCGGCATCGTCGACGATCTTGGGGCGATCGCGGAACGGCTCGGCCTGACGGTCGCGCAGCTCGCGCTCGCGTGGACGTTCCATCAGGACGGCGTGACCGGCGCGATCGCGGGCAGCCGCAACCCCGAACACGTCCGGACCAACTCGGCGGCCGGCGAGGTCGCGCTCGAGTCGGCGACGCTCGACGAGATCGAGACGCTCCTGCGGCGCTGAGCGTCGAGCCGCTCGGCGAGCCCGGACGGCATGCTCCGCACGGTGAACGACTCGATGTCGCTCTGGTTCTGTCGGAGCGAGGCGTAGGTCTCGCCCAGCCGCTCGTTGACCTCCATCGAACCGCACCCGCGTCTTTTCGGAGCGGCCGTGCCTCATCTCCTTCGCGTCTGGCGTGTGATCGAGTCAGCACCGCCGCGAGAGCGGATCGACGCGCCGTTCCACCTACAGCACGTCGCTGCGATCGGCCGCCGCGCATGCCGAGAGGAACCGCGCGGCGACCTCGGTCAGCCGGCCGCGAGCGAGCGACAGGTAATGACCGTCGACGACGTCCCGAACCGACCTCCAGGCGTCCATGAGCATCTCGACCGTGGCGGGGTAGCCAGGATGCGTCGACAGGCCGGAGATCACCTCGACGCCGTGATTCACCTCGTGCGCCACGCGGGCGGTCGCGTGGACGAGCCCGCGATACGCGGCGGGATCGCGCTGCAGGGTCTGGGCCTGGGTCTCGACGATGTCCGCGTTGGCGGCTGAGATCTCGACGATGCGCGACCGCAGGTACGCGGCCTCGCGCGTCTCCTCGCCTCGAGGGGTGTGCGGGCCGCCGGGCACCGAGACGAGGTTCGGATGCCGGCTGACGAGGACGGTGTACCCCTCGGCGCGGGCGACCGTGCAGAACGTCACGATCGAGCGGGTCGAGTCGTTCGTCGAGGGTGTGGCGTCCCAGTGCTCGGGGTCGCACATCACCACGCGCACGTCGTTCGGGATCGCCCCGCCGCGGACATCCTTGGCGAACCTCGTGACGCTCGCCCACGCGAGACCCGTCGTCGCCCCAGGCCAGCCACCGAGCGCGATCGCGTCCGCCGACCCGAACGTCCCGTCGACGGCGGCAGGGTCGAGCGCCGCGATCGCGCGGATGGTGCCCACGACGGAGACCCATCGCCGCCTTATGTCCGAAAAGTCTATCGGGGGCGTTTGCAGCGGATCGCGTCGGGGCCGGAAGATGCGGGCGATGAGCGAGCAGCCCGGGCGAACGGGCACCCCGATGGCGCATCAGATCGGCGACCTCGCCGAGGTGCTGTCGAACCTCGGCGTGTTCCGGGTGATGCCCGAGGACGTCCTCGCGCTCTGCCCGTCGGGGTTCCGTCGCGTCCCGATCAACCAGGGAAGCGATCACTACCTCTCGCTCCAGGGGTTCGCACCGGATCAGATCGCCTACGCGCACACGCACCCGGACTCGGAGGAGTGGGTGGTGGTCCTGACCGGCGCCGGCCGGGCGCTCCTGTCCGACGTGCCTGTGCCGCTCGAGCCGGGCGTCGTGATCGGGCGCGCCGCCGCGAACCCGCACGGGTTCCACAGCGCGGGCGGCCCGCTGCACCTGTTGTCGCTGCAGGTCCCGCGCCCCTCCGAGGCGACGACGACGTGGGACCAGCCGGGCGAGACCACGGAGCCGATCGACTGCGCGAGCGGCGGCTCGTGCCGCCGCTGTCTCCGATGCGGCGGCCACAGCACGAACGTCCGCGCGCGGACGTTCCTCTGCGAGAACTGCACCTTCGAGTTCTGACGACGCGGGGCTACGGCACCTCGATCACGACGTTGCCGACCTTCTGCCCGGTCTCGACGTACCGGTACGCGTCGACGATCTCCTCCAGCGGGTAGCGCCGATCGATCAGCGGCGTGAACGAGCCCGCCTCGATCAGCTGCTTCAGGTACACCATCTCCCGGCGGCCGTGGGGCTTCGGGATCGGGAACAGGACCTTGCGCCCGCCGAACAGCGGCGTGACCAGCGCCAGGAGCGGGTTCTGCGAGAGCGGCCCCAGATCGGACGAGAGGTAGACGCCCTTCGGGACCAGCAGCCGCTTGCACCTGCCGAACGAGCTCTTCCCGACGACGTCGGCGACCACGTCGTAGCGCTGCTCGTCCTTCGTGAAGTCCTCGGCCCGGTAGTCGATGATCCGGTCGGGGCCGAGCCCGCGGACGAGCTCGACGTGCTCGGTGGCGCAGACCGCCGTCACCGTCGCTCCGAGGTCCTTCAGGATCTGGACCGCGGCGGAACCGATCGCACCGGTCGCGCCGTTGACGAGCACCCGCTGTCCGCTCCGGGCCCGCACCTTCCGGATGAACGACAGCGCGTAGTGCGAGCCCTCGGTGCTCGGGGCGGCCTCGACGAAGCTCATGTCGGCCGGCATCGTCGCGATCGCGCCGTCCGCCGGCATCGTCAGGTACTGGGCATGCGCGCCGAACCGGTCCTCGCTGAACCCGAACACGCGGTCGCCGGGCTCGAACGCGGTCACGCCCGCGCCGAGCGACTCGACGACGCCGGCGAACTCGCAGCCGAGGACCGTCACCTTCGGCTTCGACAGGCCGGCGAAGAACCGGACGATCCACGGATGGGCGGCGCGGAAGCCACAGTCGGTGCGGTTCACGGTCGTCGCGTGGACCCGGACGAGCACCTCGCCATCGCCGGGGACCGGTGACGGGACCTCGACGATCCGGACGGCCTCGGGCGGTCCGTACCGCGTGCGGACGGCGGCCTTCAAGGCCCGACGCTCGGCAGCGGTTCGCGCATCGCCGCGCGCCGCGCGGTGACCAGGAGCGCCATCGTCCCGAGGACCACGACGAGGACGCCGAAGACCTGGACCCAGAACCCGACGTCGAGCGACAGGGTCTGTGGCAACGGCGACTGTCGGAGCGCCGAGGCGCGAAGGAGCGTGCCGAACGAGGTGAGGGACCACGCCAGCGCCACGACCGCGAGCAGGGCAGGGTTCCACAAACGATCGCCGCGACCGAGGAGGCCCACGATCGCGACGGCGGCCAGGACCGCTGCCGCCCCGAACAGGATCAGGAGCGTGCTGAGGTCGAGCGTCCAGTGCTCGGAGCCGACCTGCAGCTGCTCGAACATCGTGACCCCCTCGTTCGGGCCGCCGAGCTCGACCTCGAAGTACGGCAGGAAGCAGCTCACGACGTAGGCCGCGGTCCCGAGCAGCACCACGAGATACGAGATCCGGACGGCAGCGCCTCGATCCGTGTCCCCGGGCACGCCGTTCAGGAGGGCCACTCGGGCTTCGGCTTCGGGTCCTCGGCGAGCAGGTCGTCGAGCGAGCGCTTGGGCGCGCCCTCGGCCTTCGCGATCTCCTGTTCGAGCCGGTCCGGTTCGAGGTCGCCCGCGGCCTCGAGCATCTCCTCGAGCGAACCCCCGGCCGTCCCCTTGAGCCGGATCCGGAGCGCCGCGAGCACCGAGGCATGGCCTTCGGACAGGCCGTGCGCGACCTTGATCTCGGTCAGGGCCTCCTCCGCCTGTGCGAGGAGCTCCTCGTCGTCCACGAGGAACAGTCTGCCACGCGACCCCGAACCAACGGGGCGCCCGAGTTGCGGGCCTCGACCGAGGGGTGAACAGTAAGGGCATGAGGAGGCTGCTGAAGACCGTTGCCCTTGTGGGCTTCGCGGCGCTCGCGGGCCCGCTCATGCCAGCTCCCGTGGCCCTCGCGCAGGACAACGGCGACGCGGACACCGACGACCAGATCGTGATCACCGGGCAGCTCGTCGTGCCCGAGGGCGAGAGCGTCGAGCACGCGGTGATCTTCAACGGCCCCGCGACGATCGAGGGCACGGTCGGGCAGTCGCTCGTCGTGTTCAACGGGCGGACCGAGATCATCGGGACGGTGGCCCAGGACGTCATCGTGTTCAACGGCGACGTCGTGCTGCGCTCGGGCTCGCGCGTCGGAGGCGACGTCGTGAGCCTCGAGGCGCCGCAGGTCGAGGACGGCGCCACGATCGGCGGCGACATCGAGGATCTCCAGGGGCGGTGGAACTACTGGGACGCGACGTTCATCGGACGGCTCGCGTGGTGGCTCGCGTTCACCGTGTCGTCGCTCATCCTGGGGATGGCCCTGCTCCTGCTCGCGTCGCAGGGCCTCGACGCGATCAGCATCCGCGCCCTGCGAGACAGGCTTGGCGGCACGATCGGGTTCGGGCTCCTCGTGTTCGTCCTGCTCCCGGTCGTCGCCGTCGTGTTGCTCACGACGATCCTCGGGATCCCGCTCGGGATCTTCCTGCTGCTCGCGCTCGCGCTCGTGTACTCGGTGGGCTACGTGGTCGGCGCGCTCGCGATCGGGCGGCTCCTCGTGAAGCCGCCCACCTCCCGGTACCTCGCGTTCCTCGTGGGGTGGGGCGCGCTGCGGGTGCTCGCGCTGATCCCGTTCGTCGGCGGGCTCGCGTGGCTCGTCGCGACCGTCCTCGGGCTCGGCACGCTGTGGGTCGGCGCGCGGGCGAGGCGGACCGGCGAGGTCCGGCCGGCCGTGGTTCCCCCGATGCCCGCGGAGGGCTGACGCGCGCTCAGACCGGGTTGCGCGCCAGATCCTGTTCGAGATCGGCCGCGGTGTACCGCTCCTTGCGCACCCGCATGTCCAGGTAGATGAAGACGCCGACCAGCGCCACGTAGGGCATCGTGATCGCGGACACGACCGCCTCGGCGATGCTTCGTGCGGCCCAGTCGTCTCCGAACGGTGCCGTGAGGATGCTGCTCACGATGCCGTCCAGCAGTACCGCGACGATGATCGTCCCGAACACGTGCCACCCGTGCCCGCGAACGAGGTTCCAGGAGCGACGGAGCGCCTCTGTCCCGCGCACGTCCTCGATCACGAGGGCGGGGATCGAGCACGAGAGGAACGTGAGCGCGATGAATCCGGGGACGATCAGGAGGAGGAACCCGAGGGCGATCGCGAGCGCCGCGAGCACACCGACGAGCACGATCGACCAGAACCGGGCGAACCCGAAGCGGTAGCTCTCGCCGATGTCGAGGTCGTGGCCGATGAACGTGCCGGCGGCGGCACGCGTGATCGCGCCCGTGAGGATCGTCCACATGAGGACCGAGACGATCGCGATCACGAGCCCACCGAGGACCGCGCCGAGCACCGTCCCGGCCGAGACCTCGACGCCGTTCCGGAACTCTTCTTCGGCCAGGCCCTCGCCGATCAGGACGTTGCCGAACAGGACCTGCAGGAACGACAGCGGGATCACGATCGCCGCCACGATCACGATCAGGTTCTGCCAGTGGCGGGCGTAGAGGCGGAACGCGTCGCCGAGGATCTCGCCGACGGTGCGCGGTCGGAGCAGGCTGGGGCTTCCGGGCTCTTCGGGGATCCGCGGTTCCATGGCGCCTCCCTTCAGAGGAACCGTCAGCCTACAGGTGGAACCCGGTGATGCCGGGTTCGACGGGCGGCACTAGCATCCGGGGTGACCGGACCGGCAACGCCCGAGCGAGAGGAAGGCGGAGATGAGCGACGTCGACACGGTGCTGGTGCTCGCGGCCGCGTACGACAGCGTGGAGGACGCCGAGGCGGACTACGAGGCGATCAAGGCGCTGTACAAGGAGGTGCAGGCCTCCCACGACTTCGACGCGGCGGTGATCGAGCGCGGCGAGGACGGCAAGGTGGAGGTCGTGAAGAAGCACGAGCAGCCCACGCGGCACGGGGCGGCGACGGGTCTCGTGACGGGGCTCGCGGTCGGGGCGGCCGTCGCGCTCTTCCCGGGCATCGGGCTCCTCGGCGGCCTCGTGGCCGGCGGCGGGGCGGGAGCCACGATCGGCGCCGTCAGCGGCCACCTGCGCGGCGGGATGGACGACGACGATCTCGAGCAGCTCGGCGAGACCCTGAGCAAGGGACAGGCCGGCCTGATCGCCGTCTACGCCGTGAACCTCGCCGACCAGATCGCGGCGAGCATCAAGGCCGAGAACCGGTTCATCTCGAAGGAGATCGACGCGCGGGCCGACGAGCTGGCGAAGCAGATCAAGGAGGCGCAGGCGAGCGAGGGCTGAGGGGCCCTCGCTCGCCCGGGCTCAACAGAAGATACTCACGCCTCCGGGCCCGACGAGCAGGCCGACGATGATCAGCACGATGCCCGCGATGACGCCGCCGCGGATCAGCGTCACGATGCCGGCGATCACGAGGATCGCCGCGATGATCCACAGGATCGTCGTCACGCCGCCGCCGCACGAGCGCTGAGCGAGCAGCAAGAGGTCGGTCATGATTCGTCCCCTTCCGGCCGCCGGGGGGGATCCCCGGGGTCGGTGGCTCCTTACCCGCCGATCGGGCGTTCATGCATCGCCCTTCGGCGCAACCGCTCGGGAGCGTCGCCGGTGGGTTGGGTCGACGTTCTCCCGGGCGTCCGGTACCGTCGGCCGTCCCGAACCACGCAGGGGGGAGCCTGCCATCCGCACCACCGCACGAGTCCGCAGCGTCGTCGGCGGCCTTGCCGTCGCGTTCGCCCTGCTCGTCTCCCTGCCGCTCGCCGCCGCGGCCGCGCCGGGCCCGGCCGCCTCCGGCGCGACGGGCCCGACGGGGATCGAGCCGATCGACGTCCCGCTCGCGCCCGCGGGCGCGATCCCGGGGATCGACGTCTCCCACCATCAGGACCTGATCGACTGGCCGACCGTCGCCGCCTCCGGGAAGCAGTTCGTGTTCGCGAAGGCCACCGAGGGCCGCTCGTTCGTCGACCCGATGTACGCGATCAACAAGGCGGGCGCCGAGGCGGCGGGACTGCGGTTCGGCGCCTATCACTTCGCGCAGCCGGACGACGGCCCGAACGACCCGGTCCGCGAGGCCGACCACTTCGTCGACCACGCGCTGCTCGGCCCCGGCAACCTGCTCCCGGTCCTCGACATCGAGCGCACCGGCGGGCTCTCGCAGGCCGAGGTGACCGAGTGGATCCTCCGGTGGCTCGCTCGTGTGACCGAGCGCCTGGGGGTTCGCCCGATCGTCTACACGAGCCCGAACGGGTGGGAGGCCCGAACCGGCGACACGACCGCGGTCGCCGCGGCCGGCTACACGGTCCTGTGGGTCGCGCACTGGGGCGTCGCCAACCCTCGACTGCCCGCGGAGGACTGGAACGGCAACGGCTGGACGTTCTGGCAGTACACGAGCGACGGCTCCGTCCCCGGCATCGAGGGCCGGGTCGACCTCAACTGGTACGTAGGCGGTTCGTTCGACCCGGTGTTGATCCCGGGCTCGGACACGACGCCGCCGTCGGCCTCGTTCGCGCTCCCGGGCACGATCGGCGAACCGGTGACGGTCACCTTCGACGAGCGCGTGCGGAGCGTCACGCCCGACAATACGTTCATCTGGACGCCGGGTACCGGGACGTACCCGGAGGTCGCGCTCACCTGTCTGAACGGCAAGGACGCCGAGGTCGACTGCGTGACCGGCCGGGTGCGGACGGTCCTGATCCAGCCGGTCGACCCGCTGATCCTCGGCGAGGCGTACGAGGCGGTCGTGAACCCCGCCATCGCGCCCGTGCTCGTCGTCGACCGGGCCGGCAACCCCGCCCCCACCACCACCCAGCCGTTCGCGACGCCGACCGTGGTCGAGCAGGACGACGCGGTGGTCTCGTACGCGTGGCGATCGGTCGCGAGGGACTCCGCGTACGGCGACCGGTTCGAGGTCGAGCACCTCAAGGGCGCGAGGTCGACGTACGCGTTCCGCGGCCGCTCGGTCACGTGGTACACGGCGACCGGCCGGTCGAAGGGCAAGGCCGAGGTCTCGATCGACGGGGCCAGCAAGGGCGTGGTCGATCTGTACTCGCGGGGCGGCGGGTTCCGCGTTCCGAAGACGTTCGACGGGCTCGAGGGCGGCGCGCACGAGATCACGATCCGGGTGCTCGGCCGGGGGAGGGCGGCGGCGACCGGGACCGAGGTCGTCGTGGACGCGTTCCGGGCCGGCGGCGTGCTCGCGAAGAACCCGGACGTCGTCGGTTCGTGGGGCGACGGGAGCGGCGCCGGGACGTGGGCGAGCGACCTCGCGGGCGCGACCGCCGAGCTCAGGTTCCGCGGGACCGGCGTCGACTGGTTCACGTTCCGCGGACCCGATCAGGGCAAGGCCGAGATCTGGGTGGACGGAGCGCTCGTGCGCACCGTCGACAACTACGCGGCCGCGCCGACCTCCGACGTCGTGCGTTCGGTGACCGGGCTCGCCGACGGCGTGCACACGCTCCGGATCGTCGTGCTCGGGAAGGCGAGGCCGGCGGCGACGGGAGCGCTCGTCTCGGTCGACCGGTTCTCGGTCACGCTCTAGCGCCCGCGGCGTTTCCCGGGGTGCGGTCCTCGAGCTCCCACGCGTGATCAAGCACGTGCCACACGGAACGGCGGACGAAGTAGCGCGGCGTCCACCGCTTGCCGCCGCGGGGTGACGGCGGGACGCCGTCGCGCGACGTGGTCTCGAGCACCTTCAGCACGGCCTTGCGTTCGGCGTCGCGGTCGCCCCGCTCGTCCTCGTCGAGCTTGCCGCCGATCATCCGGAGGTAGGACTCCTCGGCGCCGACCACGTGCTCGAGGATCTTCGCGACGTCTCTGCCGCCGCCGCGCGGACCGGTCGCGAGCTTCTTGCCGTGCGCCCGGCGTTCGGCGGCGTCGAGCGCGGACCAGCTGGCCTTCAGCACCGCGTTGAACCGACGGAGGTCGGCGTCGCGGATCGGCTCGGCGTCGATCGACGGCGGGACGTCGGGCGCGCCGAAGTCCGTCGTCGCGTTGCCCTTCACGCGTTCGACTACGGTGAGCGCGGACGCTGTCGCCGGCGCCTCGAACCCGAGCCGCGAGCGCGCGACGACCTTCGCCAACCGCGGGCCGTACGCGAACAGCGCCTCGAGCGCGGCCGCCTCGTCCTTGCCCGAACGGCACCATCCCGGCCACTCGATCGCGCCGGCGAAGGTCAGCTTCGAACCCTGCTCGACGTAGACGTCGATCTTCCCGGCCATCGGCCTCAACGCTACCGGGCGACCGCCCTATCATCCGCCCAGCCGCACCGCGACCGGGCTGTGAGGGAGAGCACGGTGTCCACGGAGGATCGAACGGATCAGCCACTCGGCTCCCGCCTCGTGCCGGGCCTGTCGGTGCTGCGTTCGTACGAGCGGGCGTGGCTGCGGTATGACCTGATCGCCGGCCTCGTGCTGGCCGCCTTCCTCGTTCCCGTCGGCATGGGGTACGCGGAGGCCTCCGGCCTCCCGGCGATCACCGGCCTGTACGCGACGATCGTGCCCCTGCTCGCCTATGCGATCCTCGGGCCGTCGCGGATCCTGGTCCTCGGCCCCGACTCGTCGCTCGCGCCGATCATCGCGGTCACGGTCGTGGCGCTCGCGGCCGGCGATCCCGAGCAGGCCCTCGCCCTCGCCGGCATGACGGCGCTGATGACCGGGGCCCTCCTCGCGTTGGCCGGATTGTTCCGGCTCGGCTACCTGACCGACCTGCTCTCGCTCCCGATCCGATTCGGCTACCTCAACGGGATCGCGCTCACCGTGATCGTGAGCCAGCTCCCGAAGGTCTTCGGCTTCTCGACCGACGCCGAGGGGCTGCTGGACGAGGCGTCCGCCTTCCTGCGAGGGGTCGCCGACGGGGAGACCGTCGTCGCGGCGCTCGCGATCGGCCTCGCCTCGATCGTGGTCGTCGTCGCCGGCAAGCGCCTGGCGCCGGTCGTGCCGTGGGTGCTCGTCGCGGTCGTGGGGGGCTCGCTCGCCGTGACGATCTTCGGCCTGCACGGGGACGTCGAGGTCGTCGGTGCCCTGCCCAGGGGGTTGCCCTCGTTCGATCTGCCGAGCGTGCCCGCCGACGACCTCCCTCGGCTCGCCGCGGCGGCCGTGTCGATCGCGCTCGTCGCGTTCGCCGACACGAGCGTGCTCTCGCGGACGTACGCGGCCAGGCTGGGTGACGACGTGGATCCGAACCGCGAGATGATCGCGCTCGGCGCCGCGAACCTGGCAACCGGCCTGTTCCAGGGCTTCCCGATCTCGAGCAGCTCGTCGCGTACGCCGGTCGCCGAGTCCGCCGGCTCCAAGACCCAGCTGACCGGCGTCGTCGGCGCCGCCGCGATCACGCTGATGCTGCTGTTCGCGCCCGCGGCGCTGCGGAACCTCCCGCAGGCGACGCTCGGAGCGATCGTGATCGTCGCGGCGACGAGCCTGGTCGAGATCCCGAAGGTCCGGCGGCTGTTCCGCGTCCGTCCATCCGAGTTCTGGGTGTCGATCGCGTGCTTCCTCGGCGTCGCGCTGCTCGGGGTGATCCCCGGCATCTTCCTGGCGATCGGGATCGGCGTCGCCCAATTCGTGCATCGCGCCTGGATCCCCTACGACGCGGTCCTCGGACGGGTGAAGGGCCTGAAGGGCTACCACGACGTCACGCGGCATCCGGAGGGATTGCGGATCCCGGGTCTCATCCTGTACCGGTGGGACGCGCCGCTGTTCTTCGCGAACGCCGCGCGGTTCCGCGAGCGCGTCTTCCGGCACGTCCGTCGCGCCGGCCCGGACGTGAAGTGGGTGGTCGTGGCCGGCGAGCCGATCACCGACGTGGACGCGACCGCGGCACGCGCCCTGTCGGATCTGCTCGATGACCTGGACGCGCGCAGCGTGCGGTTCGCGTTCGCCGAGCTGAAGGGCCCCGTGTGGGACCAGCTCGTGACCTACGGGCTCGCCGCGCGGATCGGGGAGCGGTACCGCTTCCCGACGCTCGGCACGGCGGTGAAGGCGTACGTGGAGGAGACCGGGACGCCCTGGGTCGACCCGAACCCCGACTGAGCGGACGTCGAAACGTCCGAGCCATCGAATGCAAGACCCAGCCGAGCTCTCGGGGCCCCAGATATCGATCTCCGATGAGACCGGCTGAGGAGATGCCCCCGCTCGAGAGCCCAGCCGACTCCCCGGACGGGCCCGCTCCTTTACTCTCTTTCCGCTCGGCAGCCCGCACGGAGGCAGGAGTGGCTCTCACCCAACACGAAGGACCCGGCTCGGGCGCGCTCGCGGCCGCCCACGCCGTGCCGTCGCCGCTCGCCCTGCACGCCCACCGCGCGTCCGGCGTCCTCGTCGGCCGCCCGGTCGAGCTGTCCGCGCTCGAGCAGGAGCTGGAGGCGTCTCGGCAGCGCCTCGTCGGTCTCACCCTCGAGGGGGAGCCGGGGATCGGGAAGACCCGCCTGCTGCTCGCCGCCGCCGAGACGGCGACCCGACGCGGCTTCACCACGATCGCCGTGACCGGCGACGAGGAGCTCCGGGGGCCGTTCCTGGTGGCGCGCTCGATCGTCGGGTCCGTCGAGGCCCTCGAGGCGGCGCAGGGGACCGCCGCCGAGGCCTCGCTCCTGCGCGCGATGGACGCGATGACCGGGCAGGACGACCCGAGCCTCGCGAGCCTTTCCCCGGACGCGAAGCTCCTCCGCACCCTCGACCTCGGCGCCGTCGCGATCCGCGATCTCGCGGCGATCCGCCCCGTCGCCATCCTCGTCGACGACCTCCAGTGGGCCGACGACGACAGCCTTCGCCTCCTCCGCTACATCGTTCGCGCCGATGCGACGAGCCCGGTCTTCCTGATGTTCGCGATCCGCCCCGAGGAGTTCGCGCTCGTCACCGAGGCCGTGAACCTCGTCGCGGACATGGAGCGCGTCGGGCTGATCCGGCGCCTGCGCCTCGACCGGTTCACGCAGACCGAGACCAAGTCGCTGCTGCAGCAGCTCCTCGGCGGCGAGGTGAACCCGGCGAGCGCGGCCGCGATGCACGCGCAGTCCGAGGGCGTCCCGTTCATCGTCGAGGAGATGGCCCACGCCTACCGGGACCAACACATGATCCAGGAGGTGGACAGCGTGTGGACGCTCGCCGGCAACGCCGAGCGCCTCGTGCCCTCAGCCGTGAGGACGCTGATCTCGCGCCGCGCCGCGCACCTGCCCGACGACACGAAGGACGCGCTGGCGAAGGCCGCGGTGCTCGGGCGCCACTTCAGCCTGAAGGACCTCCGCGAGATCGAGCTGCGTGTCGACGAGAACGCGACGACCGAGGAGCGGCTCGCCGCTTCACTCGCCCCCGCCGTCGCCGCCGGCCTGCTCGTCGAACACGCCGCGGACTCGGCCGCCGACTACAGCTTCCCGCACGACCAGATCCGCGAGTTCGCGTCGGCGGGGCTCTCGGCGCCGAAACGACAGGCGATCCACACCGCGATCGTCGAGCTCCTGCTCGTCGGCGAACCCTCGCCGGCGAGCCTGCCGCTCCTCGCACAGCACGCGAAGGCCGCGGGCAACGCGGAGGTCTGCGTGAGGTTCTCGCTGGAAGCCTCGCGGATGGCCCTCGACGCGAACGCGCCCGAGGAGGTCCTCCGCGTGGTCGACGTCGCGCTCCCCTCGGCCGCCGGTCCGTCGGAGCGGGTGAAGCTGCTCGAGGCGCGCGACCGCGCGTTCGAGATGCTCCGCCGCCCCGCCGACCGCCTCCAGGGGCTCGCCGAGCTCTCCGCGCTCGCCGAGGCGCTCGGCGACACGGAGCTTGAGCTCGACGTGCGGCTGCGGCGCGCGGCCTCGTTCCGAATGCTCGAGGACGAGCAGGTGGCGGTGGCCCTCGCCCGCGAGGTCCGGGACCTCGCCGCCGCGAGCGGCGACCGAGCCACCGAGCTCGCCGCGTGCCTCGAGCTCGGCCAGGTCCTGCTGCAGAGCCCGCTCGGCGAGGGGTATTCGCCGCCGCACGAGGCCGACTTCGACGGCGCCGAGGAGGCCTACCGGCGGGCGGTAGAGCTGGCGCGCGAGCTCGGCGACGACGCGATCCTCGCCACGGCCCTCCGCGAGCTCGGCGTGACGCAGCTCGGGCGGGTCGGGAAGTGGGTCGTCGCGCGGATCGAGGCGGGCGAGCACCTCCCGTACGTGCGGCGCATCGCGGCGGGCGAGAACGTCAACGACCTGCTGCCGGAGCTCCCGATCGCACCGAACGTCATGGAGGCTGCCGCGTTCTTCGAGGAGGCCCTCGAGCTGTTCGAACGGATCGAGGACCGGCGCGGCGCGATGTCCACGATCATCGCGATGGGCTACCTGAACTGGGGCTCCGACATCCACCTCGGCTCGGACGCGGCGCGCCACATCGAGGAGATCCGACGGATCGTCGCGCAGATGAAGACCTTCACCACCGAGAGCGAACGCGCGGCGTTCGAGGCCCAGATGCTCTACGGCGTCAACGTGTTCGCCCGCGCGAAGGTGATCCCCGACATGGCGATCTCCCGGGGCGAGCTCGCGTTCGAGCAGGCCCGGTCGATCGGCGACACCGCACTCGCGTTCCTGTCCGCCGGCGGGACCGCGCTCGCGCTCGCGGACATCGGCGAGTGCGACGAGGCGATGGCCTGGCTCGACCGAGCGTCGGCGACCGCGATCGAGAGCCCGACGCCGCTCCGGGCCCGCCGGCTCGAGTCCTGGCGTGGGCAGGTCCACCTTCGCTCCGGGAACGCCGAGCCGATGCTGCGGCACCTGGAACGCGCGTCCGAGCTCGCCGCCGAACGCGACCACCCCGCGGCGCGGTGCGAGGCGCAGGCGCAGCTCGCGCTCTCGGCCGCGCGGCTCGGCGCCGAACGCGACGACGACGAGCTCCTCGCGGTCGCCGAGCGGGCGGGCCGTGCCGCCACCGATCTCTGCGCGGGACTCCCGGGCCATCCGCCATGGGGCGCGCAGGGCGAGGCGGCGCTCGCGCAGGTCGCCCTCTGCCGGGGCGAGCTCGAACCGGCGCTCACGCACGCTCGGTCGGCGATCGCCGGGCTCCAGGAGGCGAGGCAGGAGGACCTGCACCTCGAGGTGCTCACGCCGGTCGCGAAGGTGTTGCGCGCGACCGACGCGCCCGAGTGGGCGCCGACGGCCGAGTGGATCCAGCTCTCGCTCGCGATGGTCGCGCAGCGGACGATCGACGAGGACGTTCGGGTGAAGTGGTTCCGCGGTCCGGTCGGGAGCGAGCTGTCCGAACTCGCCGGGCCGCCGTCGTGGACGCCGGAGGCGAACGGCGACGGACAAAGCGCCGAGCTCGACGAGGCCGACGCCGAGCTGCTGCGTTGCCTGATCCAGGGCAGGACGAACGCCGAGATCGCCGAGGATCTCGGGCTCGACGAGCACGCGGTCTCGCGCCGGCTGGGCGAGTTGTTCACGAGGATCGGGACGTCGTCGCGCGCCGGGGCGACCGCGTTCGCGTTCCGCGAGCGGGTGGTGTAGCGATGGTGCTGCGGGCCCGGGTCGACCGGCACCGGTGCGTGGGCGCGGGGACGTGCATCACGATCGCGCCGACCGCGTTCGATTGGTACCACGGCGACTTCTCGAAGGCGGGCGTGGCGGACCCGGAGAGCGTCGAGGACGAGATGCTGCGGGAGGCCGCGCTCGCGTGCCCGACCGGGGCGGTCGTCGTCGAGGAGGTCGAGGAGCTCCTGCCGTGGCAGCTCCGCGGCAAGGAGGCGCCGCGCCGCGTCGAGAAGACGTTCATGTTCACCGACATCGAGCGCTCGACGAACCTCGTGGAGGCGCTCGGCGACGAGGCGTGGCAGGGGTTGCTGCGCTGGCACGACGAGACCCTGCGGGCGATGTTCGCCGAACACCGCGGCGACGAGGTCGTGGCCACCGGCGACGGTTTCTTCGTCGGGTTCGACTCGCCGGAGGAGGCGCTCGCGTGCGCGGTGGCGATCCAGCGCCGGCTCGACGAGCACCGCCGGCAGGCCGGGTTCGCGCCGAAGGTGCGGATCGGCGTGCACGCCACCGGCGCGACGCAGCTCGGGCGGAACTACTCGGGCAAGGGCGTCCACGAGGCGAGCCGGATCGCCGGCCTCGCCGAGGGGAGCCAGATCGTCGCGAGTAAGGAGACGGCGGCGGGGTCGCGGTTCCCGGTCTCGAACGCGCAGACGGTGACGCTTCGCGGCACCTCCGAGCCGGTGGACGTCGTCACCGTCGAGTGGCACTAGGCGTCGGGATCGACTCCGGACGTCGCGTCAGTCGAAGATGCCCGCGTACGCGTTGAGCGCGGGCTGACCACCCAGGTGGGCGTAGAGGACCGTGGAGTCCTTCGGGATCTCGCCCGAGCTCACCAGATCGATGAGGCCCGCCATGGACTTCCCCTCGTAGACGGGGTCGATGATCATCCCCTCCAGCGAGGCGCTCAGCCGGATCGCCTCGATCGTCGACTCGACCGGGATGCCGTAGAGGTCGCCCGCCCAGCCCTCGATGAGGATGATCTCGTCCTCGGTCAGGTCGCGGCCGAGCTCGATGAGCTCGCTGGTGTCGCGGGCGATCCGAGCGACCTGACCGCGGGTCTGCTCGATCGTCGCGGATGCGTCGATGCCGAGGATCCTCCGCGGCGGACCCGAGGTCTGTTCCCGCAGGGCCGCGAAGCCGGCGATCATGCCCGCGTGGGTCGAACCGGTCACCGTGCAGACGATGATCGTGTCGAAGAAGACGCCGAGCTCCCGTTCCTGCTGGGCGACCTCGAAGGCCCAGTTGGCGAAGCCGAGTCCTCCGAGCGGGTGCTCGGACGCACCGGCGGGTATGCCGTAGGGAGTGCCACCGGCTTCTGTGACCTCGGCCAGCGCCTCCTCCCATGAGCTGCGGATGCCGATGTCGAAGCCGGCCGGGTCGAGGCGCACATCGGCGCCCATGATCCGTGAGAGCAGGATGTTCCCGACGCGGTCGTTGACCGGGTCGTCCCAGTCCACCCATCTCTCCTGAACCAGGCGACACTTGAGGCCGAGCCTGGCCGCGACGGCGGCGACCTGCCGCGTGTGGTTGGACTGGATCCCCCCGATCGACACGAGCGTGTCGGCTCC
>Ga0075420_100001672_pt1 | contig 18877 bp, 14 predicted proteins | sample SoiMetdeltSBSDD4_FD_75296 | JGI IMG/M metagenome (GOLD analysis project Ga0075420, IMG submission 75296) | Bulk soil microbial communities from a Populus tree surrounding site in Tennessee, USA - Soil MetaG P. deltoides SBSDD4 | ecosystem: Environmental > Terrestrial > Soil > Tree plantation... | reverse complement strand
TGACTCGCGCTTCAGCGACCGTCGTCTGGAGTGCGGCGGAGTGCTACGAGACGCGCGATCTCGTCCAGTAGATCGCCACGAGTCGCGAGGTGTTCGAGAACGCGGGCGGCGATCGTATCCATGACGGACCGATCGCCTTGGCCGGACTGCTCATTGTCGGCCCCCAATGACGCCGATATCGGCGTCAGGCGCGTTCGTGTCTCCTCGGGAAGCCGGTTCAGCAGTTCCTGAAGGGTGGGGACCACGCCAGTACCCGCTGTTATGTCGCCGCTCGAGGGTGCACTCGCAGTGTGGCCGAGCCGTGAGCCAAGCGGTCGCTCCAGGCTCTTAAATGCCGCGTCGAGGCGACTGAAATAGTCTTCAGCGGACACCGGACCCGCGCCCGAGGTCTCGAGAGTGGGCGAAGCGCCCGCCTCGCCGACCTCGTTCACCGCCACGACGATGCGATCCGGTTGAACAGGCTGCGGTGTGGACGTCGATTCGAGCCAATATCTGACGCGCGCCATGACATGGTGCGGTTTCAAGGGTTTGACGAGAATCTCGGAACACCCGAGAGCCCGGGCCCTCGCTTCGTCAGCCGCTTCGAACATGCCCGCAAGCAGCACCACGGGAATGTGGGCGAGATCGGCCCGCCCCTTAACGAACGCCGCGACTTCGTAGCCATTCCGACCGCGCATTCCGATGTCAGCCAGCACGATATCAGGGGGGTGCTCGACAATCCGCGCGATGGCCCGATCGCCGTCGGCCACGGTTACCACGTCAACATCCTCTCCGGCGCACGCGAGCTCGACAGTGCGCTGGACGGTCTGACTGTCATCGGCTACGAGCAAGGTATGTGTCGCCATCAGTCCACCGCGTCCACACGGGCACGAACGTGTTGCCGAATGAAATCAACGATGCGCTGCATCGACGACCCGGGCAGGAAAATGCCGTGGATTCCAATCGCATTGAGCTTCGGCACATCCACATCTGGAATGATACCCCCCACCACCACAAGCACGTCGTCGAGTCCTTGCTGCCTCAACAGCTCGACCACCCGCGGGCAAATGTGCATGTGGGCGCCCGAGAGAATCGACAAGCCGATGACATCAGCGTCCTCCTGGAGCGCAGCGGAGACGATTTGCTCGGGTGTCTGGCGAAGCCCTGTGTAGATCACCTCCATGCCCGCGTCACGCAACGCGCGCGCGATCACCTTCGCGCCACGGTCGTGGCCGTCGAGGCCGGGCTTGGCCACAACGACGCGGATCGGGTGACTGGTGGTTGGTGAATTCATGTCCTCTACATTCGTACGCAGGCCGGGTCTAAAGACGGTACGTAGGCCGGGTCTTTAGACGGTACGTAGGCCGGGTCTTTAGACGGTACGTAGGCCGGGTCTTTAGACCCGGCAGGCGCCGCGATGACCGAGCCGGGTCTAAAGACCCGGCCTACGTACTGCCAACCGCCGCCGACTGCCAACCGCCGACTAAATGGCCGGCGTCTCGACGTACTCGCCCCATACATCTCTCAATGCGTCGCACATCTCACCCACCGTCGCGTACGCCCGCACCGCGTCCAGCAGAAGCGGCATCGTGTTCTCGTGCCCCGTGGCGCCAGCACGCAAGCGATCCAGCGCGCGTTCGACGGCCGACGGATCCCGACGCCGCCGCACGTCTTCGAGTCTCGTCAACTGTCGTTCGTTCACGGACTCATCGATGTAGAGCGTCGGGATCCGCGTCCCGTCATCTGCGACACCTTCATTGACGCCGATGATGCGCTGCTCCCGCGATTCGACCGCCTGCTGAAAACGATACGCGCTCTCAGCGATCGCGGCCTGAGGATAGCCTCGCTCGATTGCGGCCACCATCCCGCCCATCGCATCGATAGCGGCAAACGAAGCCCTCGCCTCGTCCTGCATGTCGGCCGTCAGGCGTTCCAGATAGTAGCTGCCGCCGAGCGGATCGACGACATCGACGACGCCTGTCTCGTGGGCAATGATCTGCTGGGTCCGAAGGGCCAGTGTGGCCGCGGCCTCCGTCGGCAGCGACCAGGCTTCATCCAGAGAATTCGTATGAAGCGACTGTGCGCCGCCGAGGACGGCGGACAGCGCCTGCAGTGCAGTGCGCACCACGTTGTTGTACGGCTGCTGGGCGGTCAGCGACACACCGGCAGTCTGTGCATGAAAGCGCAACTTCCACGAACGTGGATCCGTTGCGCCGAAGCGCTCCCGCATGACGTGTGCCCACAGTGCCCTCGCCGCCCGATATTTCGCGATTTCCTCGAAAAAATCGCTGTGAGCGTTGAAGAAAAACGACATCCGCGGCACAAAGTCGTCGACGTCCATGCCCGCTTCGATGCCGTACTCGACGTACTCAATGCCATCACGAAGGGTGAACGCCAGCTCCTGGGACGCCGTCGCACCCGCTTCCCTGATGTGATAGCCGCTGACCGAGATCGTGTTCCATCGAGGCACGCGCTCGGCACAGAACCGGAACACGTCGGTCACCAGCCGCATCGACGGACGAGGCGGGTAGATGTATTCCTTCTGCGCGATGAACTCCTTGAGAATATCGTTCTGAAGTGTGCCCGACAGGCGCATCCAGTCCACGCCTCGCTTCTCGGCAACCACCAGGTACATCGCGAAGATCATCGAAGCCGGACCGTTGATCGTCATCGACGTGGTGATCGACGCAAGGTCAATCCCGTCGAAAAGCGCTTCCATGTCCGCGAGCGAGGAGATGCTGACCCCGCACTTGCCGACCTCCCCGAGCGACAGCTCGTGGTCCGAGTCGCGGCCCATCAGCGTCGGGAGGTCAAAGGCCACACTCAAGCCCGTGCCCCCCGCGGCGAGCAATTGCCGGTAGCGCGCGTTTGTCTCTTCGGGCGTGCCGAACCCCGCAAACTGACGCATCGTCCAGAGCTTGCCGTGATAGCCCGAGCGGTGGATGCCGCGCGTAAACGGAAAGTCGCCTGGGTCAGCAACGTCGCGGGCATACTCGAGCCCGTGGAGATCGTGTTCGGTATAGACGCGGCCGGTCGGTCGCCCGGAGATCGTGGTGAATGAATGGCCTGGTTGAGCGCTCACGCCGCGCGTCATAGCGCTCATTCTACTCCCCGATTTCTTTACAATACGGGCCATGGCTGAACACGGTGCGATCTTCGGGGCGATGCTGGAAGAGTTCGACGTGGCGGCCCGCATCCTCAATCTCGATGCGGGCATCTGGCGCATCCTCACGCATCCCAAACGACAAATCGTCGTGTCGTGCCCGGTGCAGATGGACAGCGGTGAAATCGAGGTGTTCACCGGTTATCGAGTGCAGTACAACATCACGCTCGGACCGGCCAAGGGCGGCATCCGCTATCACCCGGAGGTGTCGCTCGATGAGGTGACGGCGCTGGCCGCGTGGATGACCTGGAAGTGCGCGATTGCCCAACTGCCCTTTGGCGGCGGCAAGGGCGGCATCGTCTGCGATCCCACTCGCATGTCGAAGCGTGAGCTCGAGGCGCTGACCCGACGCTACGTGTCAGAACTGGTCGATGCGATCGGCCCTGACAAAGACGTGCCGGCACCCGATGTCAACACGAACGACCAGACCATGGCGTGGATCATGGACACCTACAGCATGCACGTGGGCCACACCTCCACAGCCGTGGTCACCGGCAAGCCCATCGCCATGGGCGGGTCTCTTGGACGACGCGAGGCGACCGGACGTGGGGTGATGATCGTCACCCGTGAGGCGGCCAAACATCTCGGCATCGAGATGAAGGGCGCGACCGTCGCGATTCAGGGATGTGGCAACGTGGGCTCCATCTCTGCTGAGCAGTTCACCAGCATTGGTGCGCGCGTGGTGGCGGTGACGGACTGGAAGGGCGGCGTAATGAACAAGCGGGGCCTCGACATTCCTGCGCTGTTAGCGCATCAGAAGGAACACGGTTCGGTTGAGGGCTTTGCCGGTGCCGAGCCGCTGTCGAATGAGGAGCTCTTTGCTCTGGACGTCGACGTGCTGGTCCCAGCAGCGCTGGAAAACCAGATCACCGAGGAGAACGCGGGCCAGGTCCGGGCGAAGATCGTGACCGAGGGCGCGAATGGGCCGACCACACCGGAAGCTCACCGCATCATGCATGCGAACGGGGTGTTCGTCATCCCGGACATCCTCGCCAATGCCGGAGGAGTCACCACGTCATATTTCGAGTGGGTGCAGGATCGCCATGGCTACTTCTGGGAAGAGGACGAGGTGAACCTGAAGCTCGAGAAAAAGATGTGCTCCGCGTTCGACGCCGTGCTCAAGACATCCCTCAAATACAAAGTGGACATGCGCACCGCCGCGTACATCGTGGCCATTGACCGCGTAGGCACGGTGACGAAGATGCGCGGCATGTATGCGTGAGGGCATACGGAGTAGCCCCGAGTACGTGGGCCGGGTCTTTAGACCCGGCATTTACGGCGGGTCTAAAGACCCGCCCTACGTACCCCAGTCTTCTCGATGCTGAGGCCCCCGGGGTCGCCAGGACGTATCGGATCGGTGAACTTCAAGCCCGCATTCGCCAGGTTCCCAAACACCTCGTCACCCTCAGGCCGCACTCCGGTGCGCACCCACGAGACAAGGTCATCGAACGCGCGTCGCTGTTCCGCTTCGCTGAACTGGCAGTGGCCGGGAATTCGCATCAGACGCTGGACGAGCAGGTGCTCGTTGCCCGCCTTCATGACCGCTCGCTTGAGCGCCTGCTGCTGCGACACAGGTACCTGAAGGTCACCCGTGCCTTGAATCGTCAGCAGGGGACGAGTGAGCTGTCCATCGAATAGCGCGGTTTCCGCGAAGGGTCCCGTGCGAGACCGCAACTGCGACTCGGCAGGCTTCCTCGTCACGCGCCTGTTCAGTTCGGTCGAGGTCAGGCCCAGTCCATCGGCGATGCTGTATCTCATCTCCGTGTTCGTTGCGGCCCGCACAATGGCATCGGGCGTGTTCGTTATCCCGAACCGGATGTTGTCGATGAAGCGCGAGACCAGACCTTCGCGCGCAAACGGCCGCGGGCCTCCCGTGATCTCAATCTGGATGCTGGCGAGCTGCCTTCCCTTCTCGGTGTAGTTGGGACTCTTACCCAGGACTTGCTGCATGCGGGTGAGATCGTGCTGGATGGTGGGCACGGTCGGACGGACGCCCGTGATGAACTCGGCAGCCGCAGCAATTGCGACACGCACGTCATTGGTTTCCTGACCGATCGGACACTGCGCCAGTCCACCCGAGAACGCCGAAGGAAACTCCCTCAGTCCCAGCGTCGTCACCCGTCCGCCAAGCGACACTCCAACCAGGTACACCCGGCTCGCTGCCCTGCCACCGTTAAACTTGAAGAAGAGATCCCGCAGCGCCATCGTGTCGAGGAGACCGATACCGGTGATGGCACCGTTACAGCGGTAGCTTGATGCCGCCCAGGCGAATCCATTCCGGACCCAATGCTCGCGCAGTACGGGCATCTGCAAGCGAAGCACGGTGCCACCAGGATTGTTTGGATTGACGTTGCCGTGCGCCCAGAGAATCAGCTCACCATTCCAGTTGTCGGGAAGCTCGATCGCGTAGAGTCCGCCGTCGTAACGACCGGTAAAGACTCTGGCGCCGGGCAGCGGCGCAATCCTGGGAGGATCCTCAGTCCACGTGCGGACGGGACACGGCACTACATCGAACGGTTGCCCCTCGGCCTGGGACATTGCCGCCGCGGGGAACGACAACAGGATCAGACCGAGTGCGAGGAGTGACACACGCATGGTCAGCGCGGATCCTACAGGATTTCCTCCCACGCCGCGCGCGCATCGGCCGGCAGGTCGCGAAGCAGGCTCTTGAGATCCTTGTCGATCGGCTTGACGTAGAACTGATACGTATAACGCTCATCGAGTGCCGCGCCTGGAGGAAGTGTGGCCCCGTGGGCAGCTCGCGAGTTCACAAAGACCAGCATCGAATTAGGCCGATACGGCACCGTCCTGGCCAGGGTGCATGTAGCACCCGCATTTTCGGGAAAGAAGGTGGACATGCCTGACGCCACGATTGGCCCGTCAACCGTGAAGAGTTGAGTACCGTAGTCCTCGGTATCGCCGGGGCGCGGAAAATAGAACAGGCCGGTCACGACCACGCGCTTGGGATCGAGGTGCGGCTTGAGCTGGTAGCCTGGACGCCGCAGTTGAATCCGGCCCGCGAAGGTCCGATGCGGGATCGCGGCCGCCCGCTGTCCAAAAACGTCGCCACCCGTGTCGGCATAGTGCCGGACGATGGCCGAGTGGAAGCGGTCGAAGACGAGCGGCGCCACAATTGAACCCACCACATCTTCATCGAACAACCGCCACATCTGCTTCGTCAGCGGCGGTGCATCTACGAGCTCCGACATCTCGAAGTCGCGCTTGACCGGATCCCGGTCAGGAAACAGGTCGATCGGCGGAATCGCCGCCGAGAGCAGCTCGTAGACCTCTGGCGGCAGCACATCGTTGACGACCATATGGGTCGTGGGCTCGGTAACAAGCTCGGTTCGTGCGAGTGCTGACGCGATGTGCGCGCGCACAGCAGGTAGAGAAATCTGCCCCGCTCGCGCCAGCAGGGGCTCTGAGCCGGCGACCCACTCCGACACCGTTACCCGGCGGCGGAACGTCCGAAGTTCGGCGAGTTCGGCTTCCATACTGGCAAGCTTGCCGCGAACGTCGGCCAGGGACGCGTCAATGTCACGGGTCCAGCGTCGCTCGAAATCAGGGAGCAAGGCGCGCCGGAGTCGAAGGAAGACGAATCGTCCGAACACGAGACTGAGCTGGCTCCCGGACTTAGCCCCCGACGCGCAGCGGGACGAGCTCTTTGACGTCGCCACCGGTGCCGGTTCCGCTCAGGCTGATCTCGACCAGGTACTCGCCCGGGGCAACCTGATTGAGCCCGAGGTCGATTTGGTACGTCCCGCCGGACGTCGCCGGAACCACGGGTATGTCCGACATCTTCTGACCGGACCGGTTCAGGAGAACCGCGGTGGCGCGTGGGGCGTCGGTGCCTGCGCCATAGCTGTCGAAGCGAATCAACACCCGGTCCGTGCGCGAGAAGTCACGCACCGCCAGCGGAACAGCGGCGCCGTCCTGCATGAGCGCCTGCAGCTCACGCGCGGTCCTCGCACGGAACACGCGCGGGGTGCTCATCGTCGTCTGCGCCGACGTCAGATCAGGGACGCTGACCTTCCGAATGTCGTTGTCGATCACGCCTCCACCTGCCGCCTCGATTGTGAGTCGGAGTTCCATCGGTCCAGGAGGGGCATCAAACTCGAGGCGCTGCGGACCGGCGCTCGGGGCGACTGGCGTTACGCCGGGACGAGAGGCGCTCGGGGCAGACGCCGGAGTCGCGGGGCTCGACGCCGAGTCGAGGGCACTGCGACCACGGTATACGAGTTCACCACTCTCTCTGGCGGCGATGAGCGATACCCTCCCCGCTACGTCGCGACGAGAACCAGAGGGGGCGGCAATCGGTTCCCAGACGAGCGTCACGTGGGTACGCCCATTCTCCCCTCGCGTCGTGCCTACCCAGGTACGCACATACTGATTCGCCTTCAATGCGGGGGCAATCGAGGCCAGCGCGTTCTCAACTGCTTTGGCGGGTGCGGCGAGTGGACTAGCGATCCTGGTCGCCCTTTCTATGTCGCCAGCCGTCGGAGCCCAGAATCCGCGCCTGGCGCGAACGTCGACACCTTTCCGCTTTACGTTGACCTTCACCTCGTGAAACTTGCCATCACTTGGCGCAGACGAGGTGTATCCAATGAGGTAGTAGTAGCTCGAGTCCTGCACGACCTGCCGAAGGCCGGCCGCCAGGTCATTGCGATTCACGATCGCGCGGCCATCGGTGTTGTCTGACAACATCCGCAGCGTGTCGGTGGTCAATTGCAGCGCGGCGAGATCCTGACGCGGACCCACATTCTCCTCGATGCCGAATTCGAAGGGCGCGAGCCCGCGTGGATCGAGCGAGTACACCGACACGTTGTTCCGGTTGGCGACGTCAAACACGTCCTTCAAACGCCCCGTCAGCTCACTCATCGCAAACAGGCGCGCCGTTTCTTCTCGGGGATCGTTCTCGCCGGCACCGGCGCCGAGACCACTCGGAGTGGAGCCCTGAAGCTCCGCGTTCTGTCGTCTGAGCTGCGGCGGCAGCAGCACCGTGAAGCCTTCGCTCACGTAGATGAGCGTCTTCCGACCCTCGCGAACGGCTCCCAGACGCGTCGACACTCCGCGGAGCGCCCCCATCACAACCTGATTGCGAAGGTCCTCGACCGTCTCGGTCGGCTGTTGTGAGTACTGCTGCTCGAACAGATTCTTCGGCTCGTAGCGGAACTTGCGCCCCCGGAACGCGTTGATGGCCGAGATTATCGATTCGTGATCACGGGTAAATGACACATCGGATGCCGGCGTGAGCGGATACATCACGGCCAGCAGGTCTGTCGGACGAAGCTGCTTCTGAATGAAGTCAACGAGCGACTGCCTGACAGACAGCGACGAGCCAAGGCGGGTGTGGTAGTCGTCGAGAAAGATCACAACGACCCGCACATCGTCCCGTCCAGCCTCGCGCTCCTCGTCATCTCGATTGCGGATGGGACTCGGGAGCGGATCTCCGGGGCGCACTGTGCCGTCAACCTTGACCAGCCTGAACTGCTCGACAGTCTGGGGCCGCCCGTCTTCGCGCAGGTCGAAGTCGGCCGCGCTGAGATTGGTGACCGGCTGGCCCTTCTCGGTGACGATCACGTCAACCCGCACGAAGTTGATGCCAGTGCGAAACGTTGGCTGCTGACCGTCTGGCGGGGCCTGAGTTGTGGCCGGCGGGGCTGCGCCCCCCTGGGAAGCGGGCTGCTGCGGGGCGGGCTGCTGCGGGGCTGGCTGCTGGGCTGCGTCGGGGCGCACCATCGTGACGTGCACCAGACACGCGGTCAGCAGCGCCATGAGAAGGACCCGCCTGGTTGGTATCATGCCCAGTTCGGATGATACCGCCGCCGGACAACTTTTCCGATACGATTTCCCCACGTGCCTGCCCTACCCCTGACCCATCTGAGCGAAGACGAAATCCTCTTCCGCGACAGCGTGTTTGAGTTTGCCGACCACGAGATCCGCCCGCGCGTCCGCGAGATGGATGAGCGGGCGTCGATCCCAAAGGAGCTTATCGCCCAACTATTCGGCCTTGGCGTGATGGGCGTCGAGATCCCGGAGCCATATGGAGGGGCGGGCGCCTCGTTCTTCCACTCGGTTCTGGCGGTTGAAGCTTTGTCCCGCGTTGATCCTGCCGTCGGGGTGCTGGTGGACGTCCAGAACACCCTGGTTGTGAACGCGATCAACAGATGGGCTACCGAGGAGCAACGGGAGCATGTCCTGCCGCGTCTGGCAAGTGGAGCGGTGGGCGCCTACGCACTCTCGGAAGCGGGATCAGGGAGCGATGCATTTGCGCTCGCAGCCCGCGCCACTCCTACCGACGACGGCTTCGCGATCACAGGGCGGAAGCTCTGGATCACGAACGCACACGAAGCGGACATCTTCATCGTCTTCGCGACGGTTGACCCTTCCGCCGGGTATCGCGGCATAACGGCCTTCCTGGTCGAGCGCGACCTCCCAGGATTTCGCGTCGGAAAGAAGGAAGACAAGCTCGGCATACGAGCGAGCAGTACGTGCGAGCTGCTGCTCGAGGACTGCCGAGTACCGAGGTCAGCCGTGCTCGGCGAGGTCGGGAAGGGATATAAGACGGCGATCGAGACGCTCAACGAAGGGCGCATCGGGATCGGCGCACAGATGTTGGGGCTGGCACAGGGCGCGCTCGATCACGCCGTCGCCTATACGAAGGAACGAAGGCAGTTCGGCAAAGCCGTCTCTGACTTCCAGGGTGTGCAATTTCAGCTCGCACGTGCGGCGATGGAGATCGAAGCAGCTCGGCTGCTGGTCTATAACGCAGCCCGGCTCCGAGACGCCGGAGTGTCGTTCCTGCAGGAGGCGGCGATGTGCAAGCTCTTTGCGTCCGAAGTCGCCGAGCGGACGGCGTCGCTCGCCGTGAACCTCTTTGGGGGCTACGGCTTCGTGAAGGATTATCCAGTCGAGAAGCTCTATCGCGACGCCAAGATAGGCCAGATCTACGAGGGCACGTCCAACCTGCAGCTCCAGACGATCGCGAAATCCCTCCTGTCATAGCCATTCGACAGCAACAGCTTCGCGCAACGCCTCGGTGCGCCCAGCGAAGAGTTCGAGTGCACGGACGTCCTGCGTCAGCCGCTCGATGACGTGGCCCTCACGGAACGACTCGGCCCCGACAACCTGAGTCGCGCGCTCGACCGCTCGCTGCGCCGCAACCGTCGCCGCCAGCTTCGCCATCGACGCGAGTCCCAGCGACAACGGCTGGGTGGCGGCTTTCCACGTCAGCAGCATCGCCGCGTCCAGATCCGTCGCCGCATCAGCGATCAAACCCTGAGCGGTCTGCTCTCCACCCGCGCCCTGACTGGTCCCTCGTGCGCTTCCGAGCGCCTCTCGGACGGCCCGCCTGGCGATGCCCAGCCCTACCGCGGCAATAAAAAGGCGCGCCCTTGCCATGACAGGCAGCGTCATCCCAAGAACGCTGCATGGTGCTTCTGTGAGAGCCAGGTGGCCCATGACGACGCCCGGGAGGCCGGCCGTTGTCACCGGCTCCACGGTCACGCCTGGAGATGACAATTCAACCGCGCACGCAACGAGATCCACGCCGCGTCTGGCCCCGACGAGCGCCACCCCCCGCGCCGCGAGCGGCGCCACCCAGGACGCGCGTCCATTCAGTCGTCCTTCGTATTCGGTCGGAACCTGATCGGTAGCGAGCGTCAGGGCTCCCACCCGCTCTCCGGATGCCAGCGACGAGTCGTTGCCGAGGCTGCGGGCACACGCAATATGGAGCGCCAGGGCCATTGCCGACGGCACAGACTGCGCGGCGAGGGCGTCTAGGGCGGTGACTACCGAGAGCAGATCCGCTTGCGGATCGAGGAGCCCAACACCGGCAGCACGTCTAATCGTTTGAGCCGCGCCCGAGGTCTCGGCCAGCTCGAGGCCCAGCAATGCGCCCTTCTCCCGCCACGCCTGCTGTACGTCGTTCAGGCTCAGGTTCATCGACCCGAGGATAGCATTCGGGGGTTGGAGGGCTAAGCCGCCTCTTTGGGGACGCTCGATGGACGCAACTCGTCACAAAGCCGATCGAGCTGGCCTCGGAGAGCCACAAACAACGTTCGAGCCTGAGCGAGATGTCCCGCGCGGACCACCTCCTCCATCTGGGCGACAACGATTGTGGGACCGTTGTCGCACAACGCCGACACGCTCCCCTTCAGCGTATGCACCGCTCGAGCGAGCGCCGGTACATCCTGCCGTTCAAGCGCCTCGGAGATCGCGGCCACGCGCCTTGGGCATTCCTCGAGAAAAATGACGCTGAGCTCTCGCATCAGATCCTCGTTCTCGACGAACCGTCGCTGAATGGCTTCGACGGGCACGCCGGTTCGCTTGATGATTGGAGCATCAGCCATCACGCGGCTGATCTCTACGGCGAGCTCGGCCTTGCGCACAGGCTTGCTTACGTAACCGTCCATCGAGGCGGCCAGGCAACGGTCGCGGTCACCCTGCATGGCGTGCGCGGTCAGCGCAATGATCGACACGTGACGTCCCGTAGTTTTCTCGATAGCACGGATCTCGGCGGTTGCTTCGAAACCTCCCAGCTCAGGCATCTGCAGGTCCATGCAGACGAGATCAAACGACTCCTGACGGTAGAGCTCGACCGCGATCGCCCCGTTCTCCGCAAGCCGGACTTCGTGGCCCAGGTCATTGAGGAGGTGGATGGCGAGCTTCTGATTGACTGGATTGTCCTCGGCGAGCAGTACACGAAGGCGGCGGGACACCGCCGGCGCCACGACGGGCGCCTTCGCCGCCTCGACGCTGGCCAACTGCCCGCTGGCCGTGGTCAGCGCGGCATGCAGCTCGCGCTGGGTGATCGGCTTGACGATATATGCGCTGACCGACAGGTCACGACAGCGTTGCAGTGCGTCGTTGTGATCGGCTGAGCTGAGCATCAGGATCGATGTGCCGTTCACGGCGTTGATGCCCCGCATACGTTCGGCGAGTGTGAATCCGTCCATGTCCGGCATGTGGACATCGAGCAGGGCTATATCGAACGGCTGCCCGGTGTCTTGAGCGCGCTGAATCCGCGCGAGCGCCTCTTGTCCGCCTGAGGCCAGCGTCGGCGCGGCGCCCCAGTGGCGGAGCACCTCATCCAGAATTCTGCGGTTGGTCGCGTTGTCATCGACGACGAGGACCCGTAATCCTGCGAGCGTCGTACTCGATGGTGCCGGGAGCTCCTCGACGGCGCCTTCGCCGAAATGCGCCGTGAACTGGAAGCGACTTCCATCGCCCATGCGACTCTCGACCCAGATCGTGCCGCCCATCATCGTAATCAGCTTCGACGCGATCGACAGGCCCAGGCCGGTGCCGCCGAACCGACGCGTTGTCGAACTGTCGGCCTGTGCGAACGACTCAAAGACGAGCCGCTGCTTTTCTGGCGGAATGCCAATGCCGGTGTCAGACACCTCAAAGTGCAGGTGATACGGATCGGTGGCATCCTCCGCCTGACTGACCGTCACCACGATCTCGCCGAACTCGGTGAACTTGACCGCGTTACCGACCAGATTGGTGAGTACCTGCTGGAGGCGTACCGGATCGCCGGTCAAATGATCGGGAACGTCCGGGCGTACCCGGAGCATGATTTCGATCCCCTTCTGGTCCGCACGGACCGCGAGGGGCTTGATAAGGTCACCGAGCAGCCGCCGGAGGCCGAAGTCCACAGTTTCGAGCGATAGTTTGCCCGCCTCGATCTTCGAGAAATCAAGGATGTCGTTGATGATGACCATCAACGACTCGGCACTGGTCTTGACGGTTTCCAGATACTCGCGCTGATGGGCGGACAGGTCAGTCTCGAGCGCCAGTTCCGTCATGCCGATGACGCCGTTCATCGGCGTCCGGATCTCGTGCGACATGTTGGCCAGGAACTCGCTCTTGGCGCGACTCCCTGCCTCGGCCGCTTCCTTCGCCGTAACAAGCTCGCGGGTCCGGAGTTCAACGGTTTCCTCGAGACGCTCGTGGTGCTCGCGGAGACTGGTGTCCTGGGACTGGATCTGCGCGAGCATGCCGTTGAAGTCATCCGCGAGCCGCCCAAGCTCGTCGTCGGATCGCCTTTCTGCGCGCAGCCCATAGTCGCGCTGCGTGGACACCAGGCGTGCCGTCCGCGCCAAGTCCAAGATGGGGCCGGAGATGACGCGCTGGAGCCCGGCCGACAAGGCCAATGCCACGAGCGAGGATGCGCCCAGGACGACGAGCAGAATCAGCCCGTACCCGCGAAGCCGTGCACGCAGCTCGCTCAGGTCGGACTGCACGCAGACGGTGCCGATCCGCTCGCCGAGCAGGGCAATCGGTCGCACGATGAGAAGCGTGCCGTCGATCGGCTGCGCACTATCGGTCGCGGAACACTCGAGATCGGCGACACCACCTGTGCGCGTGTAACCGGCAAAGCGCTTGCCTGCGACGTCGAGCAGCTCCGCGGTGACGATGCTCTCCTGGACGGCGAGTCGTCCGAGCACCTGTGCCGCTGTGTCGCGATCGTTGAAGGTCAGTGCTGCCGCACTGTTGCCGCCGACGATGTCGGCCATCGTGGCGATTTCCTTCTCGAGCGTCTGCCGAAAGGTGAAGTAGTCATAGGCAGCAAACAGTGCGCACGCGACGAGCAGCGCTGCGCAACTGGTCGCCATCGTTACGACCGTCAGCTTCCGTTTCAATGTCATGTTCGTCAATACTTTCAACGTCCCTACCTCGACAGCGTCATGAGTTGCGCGCTGATCTTCAGCCCGGCCCTTTCCGCATTCGCCGCGTTGATCTGAAAGCGGATGCGATTCTGCTCCAGGTACATTCGGATATGGCCGCCATCTGCCAGAAATCCCTGGGATTCCCCGACGGTCAGCACCGCACTTCCGGCCACGCGCCGGAGGATCGCGCCAGCGCGGCGCGCCGCACCTTCGCTGACGAACACCATCTGACAGGCGCGCGCGTCATCATCTGACTCGAGGTATCGAACAACCAGATCCCGTCCGTTAATCTGCCGGCCTTTGGCCATGCGCGTGAGCTGGTCGCCGAACCCGTCGTCGGCCGCAAGGCCTATGACGATCGGCCCTTGTTGCGGCGGCCATTGAACGAACTTCGTGAAATTGAAGAGCACCGCCGCCTTCAACTGGCCTTCATCGACTTGGTCCTGCGGGAGCGCCGCATGCGGGATGCCGGCACCGGCGAGCCAGAAGCACGCCGCCAACACCGTCGCTCGCACGACTCCGCGCAGGCCGTCGAGGTCCCCGGTTCTGCTGATCAGAAGCTCCACGTCACTCCGGCAACGACGGCCGTCCGAGATGGAACCGACACCAGCCCTGAGTTCTCGACGTACTCAATGACATCGTCATGAACGAGATTCTGTCCAGTCACCGACAGTTCAATCTTCGAGCGCGCGCGCCACGCGAACCGCAGATCGAGCCGTTGATAGGCCTTGATGTCCAGCGCCTCGACCGCCGATCCGGTATAGAGCATCGCGCCGACCTCGGTCCGCGCCGGCAAGTCCAGGAACGACCGAATCTGGAACTGATGCGCGGGAACGGGTCTGTTCACCACGGCCACGCCAGAGGGTGAACTACCGGTTCCCGTCTTCACCACCAGCCAACTGTAGGAGCCGGCAAGCCTTAACCGCGATAGAGGCCGGAGTACGCCCGCGACCTCTAACCCATGCGATTTGCTCGTTGCCCCATTCGTGAATCGCAACGGGAGCACGAGTACCGGCTGCGTCTCGAAGACGCCGACGTACGGGCGGCCGGCGGCCGGCTGGTTCAGATCGTCGTAGTTGTTTCTGAACGCGGCGATGTCGACCGAACCGGTCCCGCGTTGCCAGCGATAGCCAGCTTCGAGCGCCTCGACGCTCTCCGAGTGGAATGCCGGATCACCCTCGAGCGTCAGCACCGAGGGTAGCGGACCCGGAATCGGCAACACCGCGAGCGGTTTCCACAAATCGCTATCGCTCTTCGACTGCGTTCGCACGGCACGCGACAACGCAGCCCACACCGACTGCCCGCGCGTAGGCGTCCATGTGCCGCGAAGGCTCGGCTGCCATTGGAACCCGGTCCGGCCGGTGTGCTCGAGCTTTACACCAGGAATAATCCGCACATTTCGGTGAAGCTCGATTTCATCCTGCGTGAATACGCTCTCCAGATTGTTGCGCTCGTCCGGCGTCGTGAACGCGGCATACGGACCGCTGGTGACTTCAGAACCAGTCGTGCGGAACTCGGCACCGAAGACCACCTCGTGCCGGCCAAGAGTCAGGCGCTGACGCATCTCGACATCCGCGATGTTCAAGCGGGCGAGGACTTGTTGTCGTGTCCAGCGGTAGTTCTGATAGTAGGCCTGGATGCCTCGATCGGAACCGCTCGATGTCGAGCGGTTCCAGGAGAAGAGGACATTACGATCGACAAACGGATCGTCGAGGACACCCTGGCCCACGAACGGCGGGGCAAGAGTCGCATAAAACCAGGGATGTTTACCCGTGCCGTCCTGCGCGGTGCCGGTGACGAAGACAGTGTCGCTGTCTCCGCGCCAGTCGAATCGCCCGCCGACTACTGAAACGCTGGCATCATCGATTCCTCCGGGACTGCTGTCGGTCCCGCCCGTCCCGCGATTGGAGTACCGGCCTGAGAGTCGGTAATACCCCCGATCGCCGACGCGCCCTCCATATCGTGCGTCGGTGAAACGCTGCACGGTACCCGCCGAGGCTGTAAGCGCTCCCCCCTGTGTCTCATCTGCACGCTTGGTGATGATGTTGATGACGCCGTTGACGGCGTTGGCACCCCAGAGTGTTCCGCCCGGGCCGCGAACGAGCTCGATCCGCTCGATCTCGGACAGCGGCATGTTCTGCATCTCCCAGTGCACGCCTGAGAACATCGGCGAATAGACGCTGCGCCCGTCGACCAGCACCAGCAGTTTGTTCGCCCAGAAGCCGGTGAATCCTCGAGCCGAGATCGCCCACGACGTCGAGTCGATCTGCCCGACTGAGAAGCCGGGGGCCATGCGGAGCACGTCTGCGAGGGTCGTCGCGCCGGATCGGCGGATGTCGTCGGAGGTGATGACGTGCACTGCGGCCGCGGTACGCGAGAGCGTCTGCTCCTTGCGCGACACCGAGGTGATCTCCGTGTTGAGCAGATCCTCGATCGAGAGGCCCGCGAGGTCCGTCTGGGCTGACGCCGGTGTGATTCCGGCAACCAGTAGCAGACCGCCGAAAACGCCCAGGGTCAGACGCCGGAAGTCATGTCTCACTCAGTCTCTCCTCGGTACAAGCCTGCGATCTCTTCGCAGACGCCGTTACCAGAGCAAGATTCTGGCCGCGCTGAAGGCCTCCGCAAGCGATGCTGAAGTGCGCAGACCTAGGCCAACATGGACCGACGCTCCCTGCGACGGAGGGCGAGATTCCGTTCCTGCGGTGTGCGGATCCGCACACCGCACGCCGCGGCCTATCTCGAGGGATGAGACCGGAGGGTTTCAGTCGAAAAAAATCAACCGGGTTGAATTTCTGGGGGGACCAGCGAAATTCAACCCGCTTGATTTATTCAGAGGAGGACAGCGCGGCGAAGAGCGGGCGCAGGCGTTCGGCGGTGGACAACAAGTCTTCCGGCAGCACGCGTGTCTCGCCCACCACCGTCATGAAATTTGTGTCACCCGCCCAGCGCGGCACAAGGTGCACGTGCAGGTGTTCGTGAATTCCCGCGCCGGCAGACTTTCCGAGGTTCACGCCTACGTTGATGCCCTCGGGACGATACGCCTCGGTCAACACGGCCTCGGAGCGCTGCGTCAGCAGCGCCACTTCCTGCAGTTCCTCTGGCGTCAGGCCCCGCAGCGTCGCGACGTGTCGCCGCGGTACGACCATCAGGTGGCCGTTGTTGTACGGATACAGATTGAGTACGACGTAGCTGGTGCTCCCCTCACAGACAATAAGGGAGTCAGGCTCTGGTGGCCGGGTCGCGTCGCAGAAGACGCAGCCGATTTTAGGTGTGGTGGTGCCGCTCACGTACTCGAGCCGCCACGGCGACCATAAACGGTCCATGAATAAATCAACCGGGTTGAATTTCCAGCGGACGCATCGAAATTCAACCCGGTTGATTTATCCGGAGAAACCGCCAGCGACGGCCGGCGCGGGTCCCGCGGTCTCGGCTTCGCGATTGATGAGCTCTTTCAATTCCTTACCGGGCTTGAAGTAGGGCACCTTCTTCGGCGGCACCTCCACCTTGTCACCGGTCTTGGGATTGCGCCCCTTGCGGGGCTCGCGCTTGCGGAGTCGAAAGCTACCGAATCCGCGCAGTTCAATTTTTTCGCCGCGATGCAGCGCATCGATGATGCTGCGGAACACGGTGTCGACGATGACCTCGGAATGCTTCTTGGTCAGGTCGGACACTCGGGACACTTCTTCCACGAGTTCCGCCTTCGTCATGCTGCCACCAGGAGTATCCACGACTGACTCCTCAGACCGGGAAGTTGGGGGCCGAAGCCCCCTTCCACCTATCTGTTCTTGAAGTGATCGCCCAACGTGGCGTTGCCGGTTGGCTCGCTGTCTGAGTAGGACTCCCAGTCGGTTCGGTAGTCGTCTGACTTGAGTGCCCGGATACTGAGACCGATCTTCCGCTCCTGCGGGCTCAGCTTGATGATCTTCATCTGATAGCTGTTACCGACCACCAGCTCGATCTTCTCAGAGCTTGCTGAGGGACTGCTTGCTGAAGAACTGCTCGCTGAAGGACTGCCTGCTGACGGACCGCCATGCGAGTCATCGAACTCCGACACGTGGATCAGCCCTTCGATCCCCTCGTCGAGCTCAACGAACGCGCCGAAGTTGGTCATGCGGGTGACCTTGCCTTCGATCGTCGTTCCAACGGTGTGCCGGGAGAAGAAGTCGTCCCAGATATCCGTGGCGAGCTGCTTGAGCCCAAGCGAGAGACGTTGATTTTCGGCGTCGATGCTGAGCACCATCGCCTCGACCACATCGCCCTTCTTCAGCACTTCCGACGGGTGCTTGATCCGCTTGCTCCACGACATGTCGGAGATGTGGATCAGGCCGTCGATGTCCTCTTCGACCTCGACGAATGCGCCGAACTCGGTGAGGTTACGCACCTTGCCCTTGATCTTCGTCCCAACCGGGTACTTGGCAGCCAGGTCGTGCCACGGGTTGCTCTCGACCTGCTTGAGACCGAGCGAGATGCGCCGGGCCGCCGGATCCACGCCGAGCACCATCGCTTCGACCGAATCGCCGACGTTGAGAATCTTCGACGGATGCTTGACGCGCTTGCTCCACGACATCTCGGAGACATGGATCAGGCCTTCGACACCAGCCTCTAGCTCGACGAATGCACCATAGTCGGTGAGGCTGACCACCTTGCCGCTCATGCGCGCACCAACGGGGTAGCGATCCTGGACGGTCGCCCACGGATCCTGCACGAGCTGTTTGTGGCCGAGCGACACACGCTCGGTTGCGGGGTCGTACTTCAGGACCACCACGTCAACTTCGTCGTTGACCTTGAAGACTTCCGACGGATGGCCTACGCGGCCCCACGACATGTCCGTGATGTGCAGCAAGCCGTCGATGCCACCCAGGTCAATGAACGCGCCGTAGTCGGTGATGTTCTTCACCGTGCCGTGGAGCTGTTTGCCCTCGGCGAGCGTCTCGAGCGTGGTCTTCTTCTTCTCGGCGTTCTCCTCTTCGAGGAGAGCCTTGCGCGAGAGGACGATGTTGCCGCGCTTCTTGTTGACCTTGATGACGCGCATCCGGAGCTCCTGCCCCTTCAGCGCATCGAG
>Ga0075420_100001670_pt1 | contig 18887 bp, 14 predicted proteins | sample SoiMetdeltSBSDD4_FD_75296 | JGI IMG/M metagenome (GOLD analysis project Ga0075420, IMG submission 75296) | Bulk soil microbial communities from a Populus tree surrounding site in Tennessee, USA - Soil MetaG P. deltoides SBSDD4 | ecosystem: Environmental > Terrestrial > Soil > Tree plantation... | reverse complement strand
TACAGGTAGGCGTTGATCGGCTCGCCGCCGAAGCTCTCGTAGACGACCTTCTCCGGCCTGACCAGCCGCTCAGAAACACCGCCGCCAAGCATCGAGCGGGTCAGCGACCGGCGCTCGCGCGTCTCGACGTCGACCACCCAGACGTCGTTGGGGCAGTGGACGTCGCCCTGGAGGTAGGCCAGCCGCCGTCCGTCGGGCGACCAGGCTGGCGCCTGACAGACGCCGATCTCCGGCGCGACCACGACGCGCGGCTCGCCGAATGTCGCCTCGTCAGCATCCACGGCGACGACACGGAGGTCCAGCGTGCCGTTGTGGTTCTCGACGTAGGCGATGCTGCCACCGTCCGGTGACCAGACCGCGTCGCTCTGGTCGGCTTCGGCGGGGGCGATCTGCCGCGGATCGCCCCCGCCCTCCACCGGCGCGATCCAGACGTTGAACCAGCCCGACCGATCCGACCTGAACAGAAACCAGCGCCCGTCCGGCGACACCAGCGGATGGCCGAACGTGCGGCCGTAGTGGTAGTCGAAGCAGTCCCGATCCTGGAGTACCACCCTCGGCTCCGAGCCGTCGCCGTTCATCAGGATGACGTCGTGATCGGTCCAGGTCTCGTTCAGGCGGACGTAGATGATCCGGCCGTCAGGCGTGAACTGGGGATAGACCTCGTATCGAGGATCATTCGTCAGACGGCGGGTGGCCCCGGTCGCCACCTCGACGCGGTGGACGTCGAAGGTGCCGCGCGCGCTGCTCGCGACGGCCAGGGCATCGCCGTCCGGCGCCCAGCCGATTGCCTCGATTCGCGCCCCGAGCCGTGTCAACTGGCGATCCGGCGGCCCGTCCGGCGACCAGAGCCAGACCTCGTCCGCTCCCGTCTTCGCCGAGACGTACGCCACGTGATCGCTCACTGGCGAGCGCGTCGGCATAAACGTCGCGAGGTGGCCGACACCGCCCATGCCGACGCTCAGACGCGACAGCGGGCCGCCGTCAGCGGGGAAGCTCCAGAGCTCCGGGCCGCCCCCGATGGTTGACACGAAGACGACGCGGCTGCCGTTCTTCGACCAGTGCGGAGTTTCCGAGCCGCCGATTGAGCGGATTGCCAGGAGTTGATCGACGGTCAGGCCGTCCGTCGCGCCATCCGCGGTTGTCATCGGACGTGACTAACGCGCGCCGGCGATCGCGGGCGCGGCCACCTCGCTGCCCTGATCGCCCGGCAGCAGGCTGGCCTGGGCCAGCACCACGCGGACGCGCTCCCGATCGGCCGGGCCAAGCGGCAGGATCGGGGCACGCGGGTATCCTCCCCGCTTGCCGACGAGATCGAGCGCCGCCTTGAGGCTGGCCGGCCAGGTACCGATGCCGTTCAAGGCTGCGTAGACCCGCTGGAGCTTGAAGTGGATCGGGGCCGCCTTCTCGACCCGTCCCGCCACGAGATCGTCGTAGTATTCGACGCCGGCTCGCCCCAGAATGTCTGGTCCGGTCGAGATGTAGCCGGCCCCGCCCAGAAGGACCGCCGGGAAGATCTGGGTGCACGGCCCGAGCATCACGTTGATCCGGTCGCGGGCACGGTCGATGGTGGCGCTGTGTTGGGCGAAGTCGCGCACGCTGTCTTTGATGCTGACGATGCCGTCGATGTCGGCGAGGCGATCCACGATCTCCGGTGTGAGGTTGATCTGGGTCCGACGCGGGTTGTTGTAGAGGACCAGCGGCAGTCCACCCCTCCGGGCGATCGTCTCGAAGCGCGTCACCAGCTCGGCCAGGCTGGCCGTGACCAGGTGCGTCGGCGGCCCGACCATCGCGCCGTCCGCGCCGGCATCGGCGATGTGCTTGATCGCGTCTACGGCCTTCGCGGTTGGGATGGCGGAGGTGCCGACGACCAGCTTCGCCGAAGATCCCGCCTCGTCAATGATGCGGCGAGCCAGGTGCGTCAGCACGATCTTCTCGTGCTCGGAGAGCGCCCACTCCTCGCCGTTGTCGCCTGCCACGACGACACCGTGGACGCCTTCGCTCAGGAACGTCTCAATGTTCTCGCGGAACGCCTGCTCGTCGATCGCTCCGTCGGCATCGAACGGCGTGACGACGGCGTGCATTACGCCCTTCCACGCCTCATGAGCCACTGCGTACATCGTCACTGCCTCCGCCTGTCGCGCGGTGATCCCGCGGCCTTCTTCCCGTCCGGTCGTCGCTCCTGAGCATGGTCTTCTGACACTTCGGGCCAGTATGGAACGGTCATGGAGAGCGCGACAAGTTATCCGAGAATCGACGTTGTGGTCGCTCGATCGTCTGAGAGGTGCGGACCTGCGTAAGGAGCAGCGTTACCGCACGAGGTGCAGCACGTACAGACCACTCTGCATCTCGCTGGCGACCACCAGGTCGCCCTCAACGGCGATTCCCCAGGTCAGTGGCCCCTCCACGAAGGAGCTCCGTACGGCGTTGGGCATCGCGCGGGCAGGCGGCAGCCAGGCGGCCAGCTCGCGCGGCGCGGCGGGATCCTGAATATCCACCACGCGCACGCCGTCGGAGTACCAGGACACGAAGAGCAGGTCGCCATGGACGATCGGGTTGTGTGCCGTAAACAGCCCCGCCGCGGCCGGACCCGCCGCGCGATCCACCCGTGACCGGGCCGTGCGGTAGGTGCCGATCTGGAGCGGCCGAGTCGGGTCGGCGATGTCCCAGAAACGCAGACCCCCGAAGTCCTGGTACTCGACGAGATCGCCGGCCAGCGTGACTCGCACCGACCGGCCGTCTGCCAGTTCTGCCTTCAGGCGCTCGCCGTCGGTACGCGAGATCCCCCTGGCGCCGAGCGGACGCGAACCCGAGAACGGGGCGAACGGACGGTTGCTGGTGTTGATGACGACCGCGCCGCCGGCGCCCTCCGCGCGCGCACGTTCGAGCTTCGCGGCAATCGGGCAGAGGCCTCGATCGAACAGGGCGATCCGACCGCGCGGATCCCCGGTGTACTGATCCGCCACCTCCAGCCGGGCGGCCGGGCCGAGCTCCGAGGTCCAGTCGCCGGCCGGGCAGCCGCGCCCGAGGTAGACGAGGTCGGCGGTGACAGTGGTCGTGTCTTCCCATGGGGGCGCCGGCAAGGCACCCCCGGCGAGGACGGTCCCGGCCAGATTCGACGGGACGTCGATCTGCATCAGCCGCCGGTCCACGACCAGCACTTCGTCCGCCTCGACCATCACGCGCCCGTCCTGGGCGAGGTTAACCGAGTGGGCGTTGCCCTCCTCATCGGAAAGGAAACCTGTTCGGCCGACCAGTCGCGGGGCGGCCGGGTCGGCGAGATCAAGGATCACCACGCCGGCGTCCCAGTACGAGGCGTAGGCACGCAGTCCGTCGACGCTTGCATGGACGCCGTGGCCACGAACCAGCAAGTCGATGCCCTGGCCCTGGTCGTTCTCCAGGCCGAGCTCCGCTCTCGCCCCCCAGGTAGCCAGCGGCCGGGGGGCGCGCGGGTCGGTCACCTCGACGATGCGGAGATCGCCCAGGTGCGCCGGATGTCTGGCCTCGGAGAGAGGCACCGTCAGCAGCGCCAGGATTCGTCCGTCGGTCCGTTGGACGAGATCCAGCTCATGCACGCCACCCGTCAGGTCCGCCTCGGCGGGGATCACCTCGAAGAAGCTGAGTTGCTGAGGCGTGCGCGGGTCGGTGACGTCCCACACCTCCAGGCCACGCATGCCGTCCGGACGGCACGCCTGGAGGCCCACGGCGAGCAGATCGCCCCGGAACGTCGGCGTCTCGACGGCACGGACGCGGAAGACCTCGGCGCTCGTGCCCGGATGCTGGGCAAGGTGGCCGATCGGCGCCGGCTTCGTCGGATCGTTCAGGTCGACGATCTTGACGCCGGTGCCTGGGCAGCCCCGCAACCGATCACTGTCCTCCGCACTCGTGCCGACGTAGGCGACGCCGTGATGCAGCCAGACGTCGCCGTTCAGTCCGTTCCCGCCGAGGTCGTGAAAGCCCAGCATCTCGAGGCGTGCGCCGCCCTGTTCGACGGGGAACGCCCCGGCTGCGCCGGGCAGGGTCACCAGGGTAACTACCAGCGCAAGCGCGATCGTGGCTGGCCGACCGAGTCGCCCAGCGCGCTTCATCGCTGCCCCCAGTGCCTGCCACGACTCACACGTCCCCGCGACATCTGGCTCTCCCCACTTGCAACCCATTGACTCGATTAGACCCGATTTTTGGGTGCTGAGACTGTTCCCTGAGCAACAGGCTCGAGGTTACCGGGGTGACACGAAGTCGGCTCTGGGGTGGCCTACGATGGATCAGCCCCACCACGACAGACAGGTATCGGCGGCACTGCTTGTTCGCTTGCAGGTGTCAGGCTCCACGACCAAGGAGGGCCAGATGTCAGCGTCAACCCTGATTCGCTGGAGCGGCCTGGCGGGCATCGCGTCGAGCGTGCTGGTCATCGTGGCCGAGGTCATCGCCCGATCGCTCGGTCTGATGAGCATGGAAGCGATGGCGGTCACGCCGCTCGCGCCGAGCTGGGTGCCGCTCAACCTGATGGAGCTCCTCGGCCTGGCGGTCATGCTCCTGGCGCTCGTCGGCCTGTACGCACACCAGGCGCAAGTGATCGGCCGTTTCGGGCTGATCGCCTTCCTGGTAGCGTTCCTCGGCACCAGCTTGCTGATGGGTGCCTCGTGGACGAACACGTTCACGCCGCCGGCCATCGCCAGGGGGGCGCCAGCGCTGCTCACGATGCACCCGCCGCCGGCGCCGTTAGGCACGGCCTTCGTCACCACCGCCGAAATCTTCGGCCTGGGTCAGATCCTGTTCGGCCTCGCCCTGCTGTTCGGTCGCCAGCTCCCGCGTGGCGGCGCGATCCTCCTGATCGTCGCCGGCGTGCTGGTCCGGGTGACGCCGATGCTGCCGATTTACCTCCCCCTCGAAGTGCTGGCGGCCGGCGCGGCGTTCGCATGGCTGGGCTACACGCTCTGGTCGGGCGACGGCGAGCCGGCTCGAGCACCGGACGGGACGACGCCGCTGCTGTCGGCTTCGACCTTGCTTCGCTGGAGCGGCATGGCGGGCATCGTGTCCGCCGTACTGGTCATCATCGCCGAGGTCGTCGCGCGGTCTTTCGGCCTGATGAGCATGGAGGAGATGGCCATCACGCCGCTCGCGCCGAGCTGGGTGCCGCTCAACCTGATGGAGCTCCTCGGCCTGGCGGCCATGCTCCTGGCACTCGTCGGCCTGTACGCGAGCCAGGCAGCGGCGATCGGGAAGTTTGGCTTCGTCGGTTTCCTGGTGGCGTTCCTCGGCACCTGTCTGCTGACGGGCGCTTCGTGGACCAACACGTTCACGCCGCCGGTCATCGCCCGAGAAGCGCCGGCGATGCTCACCATGCATCCCCCACCGGCGCCGTTGGGCACGGCCTTCGTCGCCACGGCCGAGGTCTTTGGACTGGGCCAGATCCTGTTCGGCATCGCCGTCCTGCTGGCGGGCCAGCTCCCGCGTGGCGGCGCGGTCCTCCTGATCGTCGCCGGCGTGCTGGTCCGCGTGACGCCGATGTTGCCGATCTACCTCCCCCTCGAAGTGCTGGCGGCCGCCGCCGCGTTCACCTGGCTGGGGTACGCGCTCTGGTCCGGTAACGGCGAGCCAGCTCGAGGCGGCTCGGACAAGGAGCCTCTCAACACGGCGCTCCTCAAGCGACTGGTCGCGCTGCGGAGTGTGCCGCCGCAGATCATCGTGCTCACGGCCGTGGCGTCGTACGTGGGCCAGGTCATCGCCTCCCTTCAGGGGTGGCCGCTCTGGGCGATCGTGACGGCAACGCTGCTGCCCTGGATTCCGATCCTGACGCGCGAGCTGGTCTGGACGTACCGGCACTATCACTGGCTGGCGCTCCTGTACGTCCTGGTGATCACCCAGGGCGGCCACTTCCTGGAGCACGTCGCCCAGATCTATCAGATTCACGTGCTCGGCCTGAAGGGCCCGGCAGCCCCAGGGATCTTCGGGGCCCTCGACATCGAGTGGGTCCACTTCCTCTGGAACTCGTGGGTGCTCATCACCGTCGCCCTCCTGGTCTCGCGCTTCCCCAGAAACCCCTGGCTCTGGTCCCTGGTGCCCATGACGATCTGGCACGAAGTCGAGCACAGCTGGATCATGGTGGAGTTCATCCGCAGCGGCATCGCTGGTACGCCGGGACTCCTCGCCTCGGGAGGCGTGATCGGCGGCGGGTTGCCGCTCGTCCGGCCCGACCTGCACTTCCTCTACAACCTGGCCGAAACGGTGCCGCTGGTCATGGCGTTCATCTGGCAGTTGCGGCATGCCTACGACGACTGGCTGGCCCGGGCGTTCCCGCGACTCTCGAAGCCGCTGCTGACCGCGACGTCGAACCGGGCCGAGAGCCTGCAGTTCGCGGCGGGCGACGCGATCGTGCGACAGGGCGATCCAGCCGATCGCTTCTACATCATCACCCAGGGCGAGGTCACCGTTACGCGGCAGGACCGATCCGGCAAAGAGGTCCAGATCGCGACGCTGGGACCGGGCCAGTTCTTCGGCGAGATCGGTCTGCTGGCGGACTCGCCTCGCATCGCCACGGTTGCCGCGAAGACACCGCTCGAAGTGTTAGCCCTGGACCGCGAAACGTTCCGCGGCGTTGCGGAGAGCTCAGAAGGCACGGCCGAGGATCTGGCCGAGGTCGTCCGCGAACGCATGGCTGCCGCGTCGGCGTGATCGCCAGCCAGGCGGGCTCGACGTCGAGCAATCTCGATCGACACGTTCGGAAGGATACCGCCGCTTCGCGGCGCCGCATGGAGGGAAGAGATGACCGTCAGTGAGCTGGTCAAGGAGCTGGCCTGGAGCGATCTTGCGGATCACGACCTGTCGGCTCGTGCAGTCGGCGAGGCGTTCCGAGCCTCGGGCGTCATCCTGTTGCGCGACTGCCCGGTCCAGAAGGCGACCCCACCGGCCGTCCTCTTCAAGGCGATGACCGAGCTGTTCGCGCTTCCTGAGGCGGCCAAGCTCACCTATCAGGTCTCCGACCTGAAGAACGAGGGCGGCTACATCGTCTCAGGTGCCTGGCGGTCGCTGATGCTGCCCGAAGTCTGGCACCTCGTGAGCGAGTCGAAGGCGCCGTCCGTGCAGGGGCGGCCGGCCAACATCTGGCCGAGCGAGCTGCCGCACCTCCGGAGCATCCTGGTCCCGTACTACGAGCAGCTCACGGAGACGGCCACGATCGTCCTGGCGGCCGTCGCGCGCTACTACGGGCTGCCCGGCGACTACTTTGAGGAGATGCGCCCCGGCGGCGACGACGTCCTGCGGCTGTGCCACTACCAGGCCGTGCCCGGGGCGACGCCGTCAGGCTTCGCTCCACACCGGGATCTGAGCCTGATCACGCTGTTCCCACAGGCCACCGACCCGGGGTTGGAGTTCGAGGTACGGCCAGACGTCTGGGAGGCGGTCAAGGTCCCGGCCGACGGCCTGATGGTGGGCGTCATGGGTGCGCTGGACTGGCTGACGGATGGCGAGATGCCCGCGCTGCAGCACTCCGTGCGCAGCCTGACGGAATCCGGCGTCGATCAGCGGTACTCCGCGTCGTTCTTCGTCAATCCGCGCCCCGATGCGCAGTTCACGCCACTCAAAGCGCCCTCGCGCGGGGCGATGGGGTCGGGCGTGACCTTCGAGACGTGGTTCCAGGACTTCGTTCGCAAGGCGCAGCAGGAGGGCGACTACGACGATTGACGCGTCCTGGCGCGTCGAGCAGACGGGAGGTGATCGCCGACGATACCTCAGCAGAGCTTCAGCGCACCTTCGGCCGGGCCCGGGGCCGGGCCAACCATCGAAGTGGAGAGAGAGATGAGCAAAGACGGCGTTGAGGCGGTCCTCACGCGGGCCGCGCAAGACGAGGCGTTCAAGCGCCAGGTCATGGATGATCCGAGCGTGCTTGACCAGTACGATCTGACCGACGCGGAGAAGTCCGCGTTGGTGAGCAAGGATCACGCCAGCCTGGAGGCGGTGGGCGTCGATCAGCGGAAGACCAGCTGGATGGCCCGCAAGGACACTGGTCCCCAGTAAGCGCGGAGATCCGCGCCGTGTTTCACGAGACGACCGGTCCGAGCCCCGGGCCGGTCGTCTCGTTCGCTGGTGGCGACCCCATGACGAGCATCGAGACAACCGTCTGGCAGGCAGCACACGAACGGCTCGACCCGATGCTGCACGCACCCCAGGTCCGCCCGGACGTGGTCGTGCAAGCGCTCGAATCGTCGAGGCATGGCCCCTACTACATGATCAAGAGCCCACGGGCCGGCACGTACCTCAAGCTCAGCCCGCGCGAGCAGTACATCCTCAGCCTGATGGACGGGACGCGAACGGTCAAGGAGATCACCCTGGAGTACTTCTACGAGCACGGCAGCCTGGCGTTCAACCGGGTGACCCAGCTCGTGAACCTGCTCCACCATCACGCCTTCCTGGTCAGCCCGCCGATACCAACGTACGCCCTGGTCCGGGAACGCTTGCGCGCCCGGCGCGGCTTCCGGGCCGGACTGCACCGCGTGGTGGACTTCCTGCTCCGGGCCGAGCTCGTGCTTGGCGGCATCGACGCGTTCGTGACCGCCCTCTACCGGGCCGGAGGCTGGCTGCTGCTGACGCGGCCGGTCCTGATCGTGCTCGGCGTCATCGCTCTGTTCGGCTTCGCAGCGTTTCACCTCGCCGAGCGGACGAGCCAGCTGACGCTGGCGGGCCTGTTTGCCGGAGGCGCGGGCGGGCTGATGATCGTGGCCGCCGTGCTCTTCTTCGTCGTCCAGATCTTCAGCCACGAGATGGCGCACGCCCTGGTCTGTAAAGCGTTCGGGCGGGAGGTCGTGCGCGGCGGCTTCGCGCTCTACTTTGGCTTCCCCGCCTTCTTCGTCGACACGACCGACGTCTGGCTCGAGAGTCGGCCGCGACGGATCGCGGTCTCCGCCGCCGGATCGATCTCGGACATGGTCGTGGCCGGAGCGTGTTCGCTCCTCGCACTAGCCCTGCCGCCGGATCTGGCTACGGTCTGTCTGCTGCTGGCAGGGTTCGCCTACTTCCTCGTCGCCTGGAACCTCTTTCCGCTGCTCGCCCTGGACGGGTACTACATCCTCGTCGACCTGCTGGAGATGCCCTTGCTGCGGGCCCGCGCCTTCGCGTTCGTCCGCGCCAGCCTCCTCGGGAAGCTCTGGCGACGCGAGCGCTTCAGCGGCGACGAGGTGATCCTCAGTGCGTACGGCGTCCTCGCGAGCGGCTTCTCGCTCCTCTTCCTCGTTGGAGCGTTCCGCTACTTCGAGTGGCAGCTCCTGGCGCTCCTGACCGAGGTCGCCCGCACCGGGAACTGGGTCCCGATCGTCTTCGCGATCGTGCTGGTGACCACGATGGGGATCCCGCTGCTGCTGCGGGCGTTTGGGCTGACCTCGCACGCCCTGGAGCGGGCCGGTCACGGCGTGCGGGCGCTGACCGTCGCGGTCGAGTACGCGCAACTGCGGAGCCGGACGGCGCTCGTGGCCGGTATTCCGGTCCTGGCCGACCTGCCCTCGGCCCAGCTCCACGCCATCGCCTCCGCGATGCGCGAGCGGCGCTACGGGGCGGGGAACACCATCGTCACGCAGGGCGAGCAGGCCGACCGCTTCTTCTTGATCGTGCGGGGGACCGCCGAGGTTGTGCGGACCTGGGAGTCTCACTCGTCCGTGCGGGTCAGCAAGACGGTTCAGAAGCGCGTCGCCACCCTCACCTCTGGCGACTATTTCGGTGAGCGCGCGCTCCTCCATCAAGCTCGGCGAGCCGCGTCGGTCCGGGCGCTCGCGCAGCTCGACGTGCTCGAGCTCTCCGCCGACGACTTTGCGCGACTCGTCTCGCCGACGTGGCAGCTCCGTGAGCGGATGGCCCGAGCCGTCGAGCTGCGGGGGGAGCTCGAGCAGATGGATCTCTTCAGGGAGCTCGGCCCAGCCGACCGCGACCTGCTGCTGACTCGGCTCGAGGACGAATCGTTCAAGCCCGGCGCGACGATGATCCGACAGGGGGAGCCAGGGGATCGTTTCTACGTGATCCGTAAAGGCCGGGTGGAGGTTCTCCGAACCGAGCCTGGCCAGACCGTACAGCGGGTGGCGGAGCTGGGCCCAGGCGACTTCTTCGGCGAGATCGCCCTCCTCATCTCCTGCCCGCGCACGGCGACCGTGCGTGCACTGACGACGGTCCGGGCATGGAGCCTCGGGCGGCGGGAGTTCGACGACCTGCTCGGACAGTACCTTCGCATGAGCGACGTGTTCGAGGAGACCGGTCAGGGGCGACTCGCGGCGCTCCGCGTCACGGATCCGGCCATCGCCGTGCAGGTTGGGAGCGCTTGACTTGTGAGAGGATACGGGGCCACCATGGGCCGAGATCGGTGGGCATAGAGACGCATGCGATGCTGGGTGTGTGGCGGGCCAGCGGACGGGATCTGCCGCTTCTGCGGGCGCGGCACCTGTAAGGAACACGCGCGGACGATGGCGTACGTTCTCGCGATCTTTCAGGGGACCGAGGAGCTCAAGGCGCTGGCGGTGGACGATGCGCTGCACTGCGGCGTCTGCCGGCCCCGGCCCGAGCCGATCTCGATGGAGTTCCTGAAATGAAGCGCCTGGCCGTACGTCGAGGCGGGTGGGCGCCGTGCTGACGACGGTGAACGGCATCCCCTACTTCTGGCAGGAGCAGGGCGATGGGCCGCTCCTCGTGCTGGTCCACGGCGGCGCAGCGCATTCAGGCTGGTTCCAGTGGATGATGCCGCGCCTGGCGCAGCGCTACCGCGTCGTCATGCCTGACCTGCGTGGCCACGGCTGGAGCGGTCACGCCGACCGCTACTCCTGGGACGCCCACGCCGAGGATATCGAGGCGCTGGTCGGGCTGCTGGTCGGCGACGAGCCGTACTACCTGGCGGGGCACTGCTCGGGTGGGTACATCGGGATGGTGATATCGGCGCGCGGCATGCGACCGCCGGCCGCCCTGGTCGGGATGGAGGTCCGGCCGACGCTGCCGCCCGACGAGGACGCGGACATGTGGGCGCGCGCGAGCAAGCCGCCCGGCCGGTACCGGAACCTCGAGGCGCTGGAGCGCAGCTGGCGGATCTACGCGCAACGCCACGGCCTGCCGGTCGAGCGGGCCCTGCTGCTCGCACGCGAAGCGTGTCGGCCAGAGCCGGACGGTTCGTGGATCGCGCTCTCGGATCCGCGCACCCTCGCCCAGGAGCCGTTCGACACCTACGAGCTGGCCGCGAAGGTGACCTGCCCGACGCTGCTCATTCATGGCGAGCAGAGCCACATGCTCTCGCGGATTCAGTTCCTGCTCGTCGCGATGGAGCTCCGGTTCGGGGCGTTCGAGGAGATCCCAGGGGGCAGCCACAACTTCATGGTTGAGCAGCCGGAGGCGACGTGTGCGTTGATCGAGCGCTTCCTGGAGCAGACCGCCGTCCGAGGTACGCTTCCCGCAGCCTCGGGTTCTCCAGCAGGTTCGCCGCCGAGTCGGCCGTCGTGATGCGGCCGATCTCCATCACGTAGCCTCGGTCGGCGAGGCGCAAGGCGAGATTCGCGTTCTGCTCGACCAGCAGGATGGTCAACCCCTGACTGCGAAACTGGCCGATCGAGTGCGCCACCTCCTGCACCAGCGCCGGCGCCAGCCCAAGCGACGGCTCGTCCAGGAGCAGGATCCGGGGCTCCCCGATCAGTGCCCGCGCGAACGCCAGCATCTGCTGCTCGCCGCCGGAGAGCGAGGCGCCGGGCGACTGCTTGCGCTCGGCGAGACGCGGAAACAGGTCGTACATCGCCGCGACTCGTTCATCCACGCGTCGCCGATCGGCAATCAGGAAGCCGCCGATCCGGAGGTTTTCATCGACCGTCAGCTCCGGAAAGATGCGCCGGCCCTCGGGCACGTGCTGCAGGCCGAGCCGCGCGATCGCCTCGGGCGGCAGGGTGTGGATCGGCTGGCCGTCGAGGCGAATGGCGCCGGAGGTCGGGCGGTGGAGCCCCGAGATGGTCCGGAGCAGGGTCGTCTTGCCGGCCCCGTTTGCCCCGATGAGCGTGACCAGCTCCCCACAACCGACCTCCAGCGAGACGCCCTTCAGTGCCGCGACGCTGCCGTAGTGGACGACGAGATTCTCGATTTCAAGCATCTGCCACTGCCCAGGCGCCGAGGTACGCTTGGAGGACGCACGGATCCTCCTGAACGTCGGCCGGCGAGCCGGTCGCGATCACGTGCCCATGGTCGAGGACGGTGATGACCTCGCACGCCGACAGGACGACGTCCATGTCGTGCTCGATGATCACTACGGTCGTGCCCCGCGCATTGATCCGCCCGACCAGGTCGATCAACCGCTCCGATTCGCCCGGGTTCATGCCGGCGGCCGGTTCGTCCAGCAGCAGCACCCTCGGCTCGCCGACGATGGCGCGCGCGATCTCGACCAGCCGTTGGAGGCCGTACGGCAGCTCGCCCGCCCGAATATCCTGGGTCAGCGCGATGCCGGCGAACGCGAGCGCCTCGATCGCCCGCTCCGTCACCATCGCCTCCTCACGGCGCGCCCGCGCGGTCGGGAAGATCGCATCGACGATCCCAGACCGCATCTTCGCGTGCAGCCCCATCCGGACGTTCTCCAGCGCGGTCATCTCGGGGAAGAGCTGGACGGTCTGGAACGTGCGTGCCAGCCCGCGACCGACCATCCGCTCGGGCGGCTGGCCGGTGACGTCTGTGCCGTCCAGGATGACCCGGCCGGCGTCCGGCCGGAGGTGGCCGGTCAGCACGTTGAAGAGGGTCGTCTTGCCGGCCCCGTTCGGTCCGATCAGCCCGTGAACCGTCCCGGTCCGCACGCGCACGTCGACGCCGTCCAGTGCGCCGAGACCGCCGAATCGCTTCCGGAGCCCACACGCCTCGAGAATCACGGGCGACGCGGACATCCTAGATGCCCGCCTTTCCTCGGGGGTAGACGGCCGCTCCCGGTCGATACCGCTCGATCCAGCTTCGGACGGCCCGGCCCGCCTCGGCCAGCGCCGTGACCGCCTGCGACAGGCCGCCGGGCAGGAACATCATGCAGGCGATCAGCCCGAGCCCGTAGACGAGCATCCGGTACTCTTTGAGGAAGCGCAGGTACTCGCTCGCGAACACGAGCAGGAGCGCGCCCAGTACGGCTCCTCCTGTCCGGCCCAGGCCACCCACGACGATCATCAGCAGCACCAGGATCGAGGTGTCCAGCCGGAACTCGGTCGGGTTGATATAGCCGACGAAGTGCGCGAAGAGGCTGCCGGCCAGTCCGGCCAGGGCGGCGCTGAGGACGAACGCCTGCACCTTGTACCGTAGCGGCGAGACGCCGACCGCGACGGCGGCCAGCTCGTTCTGTCGGATCGCCCGCAGTCCGCGCCCGAAGCGGCTACCGTCGTCGGAGAGCCGCGCCACCAGGACGTACGACGCGACCGCGACGGCGAGCGCCAGGTAGTAGTACTGATGTGGCGTCCCCAAGACGACCCCGCCCACGGCCGGCGGCGGGATGTTGAGCACGCCGAACGGCCCGCGCGTGATGTCCGCCCAGTTCACCAGCACCAGGTAGACGATCTCGCCGAAGCCGAGTGTTGCCACGGCGAGATAGTGGCCGCGCAGGCGGGTCAGCGGCGCCAGACAGGCGCCCAGCAGGGCGGCGATGGCGGCTGCAACGGGGGCGGACACCCAGAAGGGCAGGTGGAGATCGATCGCCAGGAGCGCCGACACGTACGCACCGACGCCGAAGAAGGCCGCCTGGCCAAGCGAGAGCTGGCCGGCGTACCCCGTCAGCACCTGGAGCCCGAGCGCGAACACGCAGTAGATCAGGGCCAGGGTCGCGACGTGGACGAAGTAGACCTGGCCGAAGCTCGGCACAAGCGCGAGCCCCAACAGGATGATCCAGCGGCTGATCGGCATCGTCTACGACCTGCGCTGCGCACGGACGAACAGGCCGGACGGGACGAACAGCAGGAGCGCGATCATGATCCCGTAGCCGAGCGCATCCTTGTACGCCGACGAGATGAATGCCGCTCCGAGCGTCTCGACCACGCCCAGCACGATGCCGCCGACCATCGCCCCCGGCACGTTCCCGAGCCCGCCGATCGTGGCCGCGGCGAACGACTTGACGCCGATATAGCCCATGTCAAAGCTGGCGAAGAAGATCGGCGCCAGCAGGACGCCGCCTGCCGCCCCGAGCGCCGCGCTGATCGCGTAGGTGTAGGTGACCATGCGGTCGACGCCGACACCCATCATGCGTGCCATGTCGGGGTCTTGCGCGGCGGCCCGCATCGCCAGGCCGGTTCGGGTCCGCTGGAAGAAGAGCTGGAGGAGGCCCATGAACGCGAGCCCCACCAGCAAGATGCTGACGTTCTGCGGCGCGACGGTCAGCCCGCCGATGGCGATCGGCTCGGTGGCGAAGACGGTCGGGTAGCGCAGCGGCTCGCTGCCCCAGATGAGCTGTGCCGCGTTGCGCAGGGCGATCGACACGCCGATCGTCGTGATGATGACGTTCATGGTCGGCGCGCCGCGTCGCTGGACCGGCCGGTAGACCAGCCGGTCGATCAGCACGCCGAGGAGCGCGGTCAGCGCCATCGCTAGCACGAGGACGAGGGGGTACGGCAGCGGAAAGGAGGTGAGGAGCGTCCAGCCGATCAACGCGCCCACCATCATCACCTCGCCCTGGGCGAAGTTGACCAGCCCGATCGCGCGGATCAGCATGGTATAGCCGAGCGCGATCAAGCTGTAGACGCAGCCGATGGCGAATCCGCCCAGGAGCTGCTCGGCCAGCATGCCGTTCCCCTCTCCCCCGGCCCTACGCCTTCCTGGCCGGCGTGTCCTTGCCGCTCACGATCTTCACCATGAAGGTCGGGTAGACCAGGTCCCCCTGGCCGTTGAACTCCATGGTTCCCATCGGCGTCTTCAACCCCCTGGTGGCTGCGATCGCGTCCCGCAGCTTCGCCCGATCGCCGCTCTGCGCCCGCTTGAGCGCGTCGACCAGGATCTCGGCGGCGGTGTAGCCCTGGGCGGAGTACTGGTCAGGGTCGCGGCTGTACCTGGCGCGATACCGCTCTACGAACGCGGTCGATTCCGACCAGTCAGCCGAGATGCTCCAATGGCCGACGTAGTAGCTGCCCTCGGCAGACTGGCCCGCCAGCTCCAGGAACTTCGGTGCGGCGTGGGCGTCCGATCCGAGCATCGGCACCGTGTAGCCAAGCTGCTTCGCCTGCTGGCTGATGAGCGCCGCCTCGGCGTAGCGGGACCACTGGACGAACACGTCGGGGTTCGCCGCCTTGATCCACGAGAGCTGGGCGGTGAAGTCCTTGTCCCCGCGCCCGTACGCTTCCGCTGCCACGATCTCGACGTTGAGCCGCTTCGCTTCAGTCGCGAACGCGTCGTAGCCGCCCTTTCCGAAGTCGTCGTTGACGTACATGAACCCGACACGCTTGAGTCGCAAGTCGTTGGCAACGAATCTGGCGAGGTCGGTCCCGAGGATGGTGTCCGGCAACGCCACACGGAAGATCCAGTTGTTGCCCTGCTGGGTGATCGCGGCGGCTGTCGACGAAGGCGTGATCTGAGGGACGCGCGCCTTGTTCGTGACGGCTTGCGTGGCCATCGTGGTCGGGCTGAAGACGCTGCCGACCAGGACCGCGACGTTGTCCTGATTCACCAGCTTCGTCGCGGCGCTCACCGCCTGCTCCGGCTTGCCGGCATCGTCCTCGACGACCAGCTCGACCTTCGTGCCGCCGAGCTGCGCCACCGTCTCCGGGCTCTCCATCTTCAGGCGCAATCCCTCGACCATGTACTGTCCGTAGCCGGCTCCGTCTCCGGTCAACGAAGCAAGCACCCCGACCTTGACCGTGGTCGAGGCCGCGCCCTGGCCCCCACCGCCCGGCGCTGACGAGGTCGGAGCACAGCCCGCGGCCACGGAGACGGCCAGCCCTGACAGGAGCCCGAGACAGGCTCGACGGGTCACGATCGGATTTCGCATGGATCTCACCTCCTGGAGAGGCGGGGGTCAGCCCCGCCGGCGACAAGGGCCTGATCGCCCTTACGCTGATGGCTCGAGCGCGCGAAGCTCGCGCTTGAGCACCTTCCCACTCGGGTTGGTGGGGATCTCGTCGACGAACTGGACCTGTCGAGGGAGCTTGAACGTGGCGAGCTGGCCGCCCCGCCGGCAGTAGTCCCGCACGTCCTGGACTGACAGCTCCCCGGCCGGCACGACGAACGCCTTGATCAGCTGACCCCATCTCGGGTCCGGTGTGCCGATCACGGCGCTCTGCTTGATCATTGGATGCTGATCGAGCACGCGCTCGACCTCCTTCGGATAGACCAGCTCGCCGCCGACCGAGATCGCGTCGTCGATTCGATCGAGGATGTAGTAGTAGGCGTCGTCGTCGCGGTAGACGAGGTCGCCGGTGTAGAGCCAGCCGTGCCGGAGCCTCCGCGCGCTCTGCTCCGGCCGATTGTGGTACCCGAGCATCACCTTCGGGCCGCGGGTGATCAGTTCCCCAACCTCGCCAACCGCGACCACCTCGTCGGGCCTGACGTCCTCCTCGGCGCCCGCACGGACGACTCGCGTCTCCATACCGATCAGGCTGCGTCCGATGCAGTTGACGGCGCCGAAGCGATGCAGCTGTTCCGGTTCGAGGATCGTCACCAGGCTCGACGTCTCGGTCAGCCCGTACGAGTTTGCGAACGCGCTACTGAGCCGCTCGCGGACCCAGGCCACCGTTTCGGAGTTGATGGTGGATGCCGCGCTGACGCACAGGCGGAGCGACCGTGTCCTCGACCGCGTCCAGAGCGCCTGGCTCGAGTCGGCGAGCAAGGCGTAGAGCGTCGGCACCCCGAAGAGGACCGAGATCTGCTCACGTTCCAGGACCGAGGCGACCCGCTCCGGATCGAAGCTCGACATCAGGACGTTGCAGCCGCCGGCCATGATGTGGGTCAGGAAGAAGATGTGGTACGCCGCGGAGTGGTACAGCGGCGCGATGTGCAGCGTCCGATCCTCGGCGGTGATGCCGAGCTCCCAGCCGCACAGGAGCGTGTTCGCCCACTGGTGTTGATGGGTCAGTATCACCCCTTTCGGGGTGCCGGTGGTGCCGGACGTGTACATGAGCACGCTCAGGTCGTCGCCCTGCACCGAGGCGTCCGGCTCATCGGCCAGCGATTCGCAGACGATCGTCTCGTAGCTCAGCGACCATTCGTCCGCGCTGCCGCCCACCCGGATGTATCGCTCGACGCTCTGGAGGTCCGGCCGGGCCCGCTCAACCCTGGCGCTCACCTGATCCTCGAAGATCAGCGTCTGCGCTGCACAGTCGTTCAGGATGACGGCGACTTCGGCACCGGTGAGCCGGTAGTTCAGTGGCACCGCTACCGCGCCCAGCTTCTGCGTGGCCAGGTACGCTGACGCGAGCGCTTCGACGTTCCGGAGGTAGAGCGCGACGCGGTCTCCGTGTCCGACTCCCAGCCGCCGCAACGCGTGAGCAACCTGGTTGACCCGACCGTTCCACTCCCGGTACGTGAGCCGCGCCCCGCGCTCGTCGACCAGGGCGATTCGGTTCGGCCACCGCGCTGCCGCCTGGCTCAGGATACCGCCAACGATCATCCTGCCCCTCCGAGCCGCGAACCCCGCCGACGCGAGGTCGTGTGGGGGTCGAGACCGATCCGCGACTTCATTGTCGCCGCGCGACGTCGACAGTGAATGTCCTACGGGGGACACCCGGACTGTTCGCACCGGAACGGTCGGGCCGACACCGGGTCCGCCGATCTGGTGCTAGACTGGTGACCCGAACGCGGCCCCTGCTCCAACCCTGGATACTGGTTCCAACTTGACGACAGAGGTGCACGAACATGGCAGGGTTCAACGGCCTTGGGATGAACCTCGGGAACCTGGCGCGCGTCTCACACGCCCAGACGCGCTCCGTCAGCCCGGAGAACTTCACCGGCGCGAAGGGCGGCGGTGGCAGGGCCGCTGAGGGGACCGGTGCCGAGGCCGCGCGCGACCTCGGGCAGGGGTGGAAGGTGTCGCCGAGCATCCGGATCGCCCCCGGCGCGACGGCCACCATCGCCGAGATCGCCGGTGCCGGCGCGATCCAGCAGATCTGGATCACCACCCACTACGTCAACTGGCGCCGACTGGTGCTGCGCTTCTTCTGGGACGGCGACCCCGCCCCGGCTGTCGAGGTGCCGCTCGGCGACTTCTTCTGCAACGGCTGGAGCCAGTTCGCACAGGTCAGCTCCCTGCCGGTGTCCGTGAACCCGAACGGTGGGATGAACTGCTTCTGGGAGATGCCGTTCCGGACCGGGGCGCGGATCACGCTGGAGCATCGCGCCGAGGCCGGCAACTTCCCGATCGGCGACCTGTCCCGCCCGTCGATGCCGACCGAGGACGCAATCGTCTACTACCAGGTCAACTACACCCTGACCGACGTTCCGGACGACCTGGCCTACTTCCACGCCCAGTGGCGGCGCTCCAACCCGCTGCCGTACCAGACCGTTCACACCCTCGTCGACGACCTGCGCGGGACCGGCCAGTACGTCGGCACCTACATCGCCTGGGGCGTCAACAACAGTGGCTGGTGGGGCGAGGGCGAGATCAAGTTCTACCTCGACGGCGACGAGGCGTTTCCGACGATCTGCGGGACCGGCACCGAGGACTACTTCGGCGGCGCCTGGAACTTCGACGTGCCGGGCCAGGGGTACACGCCGTTTTCGACGCCGTTCATGGGGCTCCCCCAGGTGCTCCGTCCCGACGGCCTCTACCGGTCGCAGCAGCGCTTCGGGATGTACCGCTGGCACGTCATGGACCCGATCCGGTTCGAGTCCGATCTACGGGTGACGATCCAGGCGCTCGGCTGGCGCGCCGGGCGGCGCTACCTGCCGCTCCAGGACGACATCGCGTCGACGGCGTTCTACTACCTGCGCGAGACGTCGTCGCCGCG
>Ga0075420_100001669_pt1 | contig 18890 bp, 18 predicted proteins | sample SoiMetdeltSBSDD4_FD_75296 | JGI IMG/M metagenome (GOLD analysis project Ga0075420, IMG submission 75296) | Bulk soil microbial communities from a Populus tree surrounding site in Tennessee, USA - Soil MetaG P. deltoides SBSDD4 | ecosystem: Environmental > Terrestrial > Soil > Tree plantation... | reverse complement strand
GCTACCGCGATCGCGGCATCGTGATCGGTCGCCTGAACGCGTTCGAGGCCGTCGAGACCGGCGCCGGCGCGGCGGAGGTCATCGACGTCGACGTAGTGCTGTCTGCGCACTCGCAGCGGGCGCGGATGATCCGCCGCGGCGAGCAGCGCGGTGCCGACCTCGACATCGAGGACGCCGACATCCTGATCGCCGGTGGCCGCGGCCTTGGCGCCGCCGCCGGCTTCGAGCTCTGCGCGGCACTCGCCGACGCGCTCGGCGGTGCGGTCGCCGCGACGCGGGCCGTCGTCGACGCCGGCTGGTATCCGTACGCGGGGCAGATCGGCCAGACCGGCAAGACCGTCGCGCCGAAGCTCTACGTCGCCGTCGGCATCTCAGGAGCGATCCAGCACAAGGTCGGCATGCAGGGCTCGGAGAACATCGTCGCGATCAACAAGGACGCGAACGCTCCGATCTTCGAGTTCTCCGACCTCGGGATCGTCGGCGACCTCAACAAGATCCTGCCGAAGCTGACCGAGGCTGTGAAGGCGAGGAAGAGCTAGTGGTGACTTGCCGCGACTCGGGGCACGCATCGTCGTGACCGGTCGCGGCGAGGGCATCGCGCCGGCGGCGTACCCGCCGCCGATAGACACGCAGGGCGAGTTCGTCAGGCGCGAGCTCGACGTCGACGCGGATCGCGTCGACGTCGGCGTCGCGATCGTCGGCGGCGGCACCGCGGGCCTCGCGACCGCGAACCGGCTGCTGCAGCTGCTCGACGACGACCCCGCGCTGGCCGAGTCGCTCGGCGAGGTGCCGGTCGCGGTGATCGAGAAGGCGGCGGCGTGCGGCGGCCACGGCCTGTCGGGCGCGGTGATGCGCCCGGAGCCGTTGCTGGAGCTCTTCCCGGATGCCGGCCGCGAGGACTGGCGCGCCGCGGGCTTCGCGTTCGGCGAGGTCCGCAAGGAGGCCGTCTACCTGCTGCCGACGGCGAAGCGGGCGGTGCGCGTCCCAGTGCCGCCGCCGTTTCGGAACCACGGCAACGAGGTCGTGTCGGTCGCGGCGCTCGGGCGCTTTCAGCAGCAGCGCGCCGAGGAGGCCGGCGCCTACGTCCTGACGGAGACGGCCGCCTCCCAGCTGCTCGTCGCCGACGGCGTCGTCCGCGGTGTCCGCTCGGGCGACAAGGGCCGCGGCCGGGATGGCGAACCGCTGGCGAACTTCGAGCCGGGGACCGACATCGCGGCGCGCGTCACGGTCCTCGCGGAGGGCTGCTGGGGGCACCTGACCGGCGCGGCGATCCGTGAGTTCGGCCTCGGCGAGGGTCGCGAGCCACAGGTCTGGGAGCTCGGCGTCAAAGAGGTCTGGAGGGTCGCGCGACCGCTTGACCGCGTGATCCACACGCTCGGGCCATGGCCGCTGCGGCTGTCGGCGAGGTACGGCCAGATCGGCGGCAGCTGGATCTACCCGATGCGCGACGCCGAGGGCAACGACCTCGTCTCGATCGGCTTCGTCCTCGACCTCGACTACGCCGACGCGACGACCTCGGCCCACGACCTGCTGCAGCTGTTCAAGACACATCCGCTGGTGCGCGGCATCCTCGAGGGCGGCGAGCGGGTCGCCTGGGGTGCCAAGGCGCTGCCCGGCGGTGGTTACTGGTCGATGCCGAAGCTGACGATGCCGGGCGCGCTGATCGTCGGCGACGCCGCCGGGATGGTCGACACCGTCGCGCTGAAGGGGCTTCACCACAGCATCCGCTCGGGGATGCTGGCGGCGGAGGCGATCTACGCCGCGTTGCGCGACGACGGCGACCTGGCGTCCTACGAGCGGGCGGTCGAGGAGTCGAGCATCGGCCGTGAGCTGTGGCAGGTTCGCAACGCGCGCCAGCCGCTCCAGCGCGGCCTGCTCCGAGGCGCGCCGCTCGTGCAGGCGATGATCGCGACCAAGGGCAGGTTTCCCGGTCGTCGCCGGCCGTGGCGGCGCGACGACGAGACGGCGATGTTCGTCGGCTCGACGAAGGACCGCTACCCGAGCCCGGACGGCAGCTATGTGTTCGACAAGTTGTCGTCGGTCTACGTCAGCGGCAACGCGACGCGCGACGACGCCCCGAGCCACATCCGCGTCCAGCGGCGCGTGCCGCGCGCGGTCGCCGAGACCTGGCGCTGGATGTGCCCCGCGGGCGTGTACGAGATCGACGAAGACGGCGCGAGCGAGTCCGGTGAGGTCGATCTGATCGTCAACGCCGCCAACTGCGTGCAGTGCGGCGCGATCACCGCCAAGGGCGGGCGATTGACGGTGCCCGAAGGCGGCGCCGGGCCGCGATACCGGGTCACGTGAGCCTTTCACCGGCGGTTTCGGCGGATCGCCGTGACATTGTCGGCGTGCGGTGCGGTGTTCGGAGCGGCCTCTGGTAAGCATCATTTTATGGGTGTATTTGGTCGTCTGCGTCGACACGACGCGCATTCGGTGGAGGTGCACGACGTCCGCCCGCTGCCCGGCGACCCGGAGCCGTTCGCCCGGTACTTCGCCGCGGTCTGCGAGTGTGGCTGGCTCGACGTCGGACAGTCCTCGGAGGCCGGCGCGCGCGCCGCGGCGCTCTCCCACCACGCCAACGTCGATCCTGAGCTGAAGCGCCCACTCGGGTAGCGGCCGCCGCCGGCGGCAGCGACCGGCGAAACTCATGCGCCGGAGCGGGGTTCATGGAGCGACGGATGCGACGCCTCCTCCTCACCGCCGGCACTGTGCTGGCCGCCTTCGCGGGCGGGTCGTCGGCGCTCGCCCAGACGACGCCGCCGCCGACGACGACGACGCCTGTGCCGGCGCCCACGCCGGTGACGCCCCTGCGCGCCACGCTCGACTCCTGCCAGACGGCGCTGACCACGACAGACCGGTCCGCGGTCTTCTCCGGCTCGATGCCGCTCGTGGCGAAGACCTGGCGGATGCGGATGCGGTTCGACCTTTACAGCCGTCGCGACTCGACCGCGAAGTGGCAGCGGGTCGAGGCGCCCAAGTGGGGCATCTGGCACGCGTCGCGCCCGCGCGTTCCGGGCTTCGTCTTCTCGAAGGTCGTCGACGGGCTCGAGGCGCCCGCCTCGTACCGGGCGGTCGTGCGGTTCCGCTGGTACGACAAGGTCGGGGCGCTCGTCCGCTCGGCACAGCGGACGACGAAGGAATGCATCGAGCCCGATCCGCGTCCGGACCTGCGCCTGAGCTCGCTCACCGCGGTCGCCGTCAGCCCGAGCGTCGCCCGCTACTCGCTCGTCGTCCGCAATGCCGGCCTCGGCGCCGCCGGGCCGTTCGGCGTCCTACTCGTGGTCGGCGACCGCCGCACCCCGATCTCGATTGCCGGCCTCGCCGGTGGCCAGCAGCGCCTGGTGACGATCGATGCTCCGTCCTGCCTGGCGGCCGGCAAGCTCACGATCCAGTTGGACCCGGCCAACGTCGTCGACGAGGTCGCGGGCCGGAACGTCCCGATCGTGCGGGTGTGCCCGCTCTAGCGCCGTCGGCGGCGGGGCGTGCAACTACACTGCGATGTCGCTCATGAAGACCGAGATCCATCCCGAATACATCGAGTCGCACGTTCGCTGCACCTGCGGCAACGAGTTCACGACGCGCTCGACGCAGGCCTCGATCAACGTCGAGATCTGCTCGAACTGCCACCCGTTCTACACGGGCCGGCAGAAGCTGGTCGACACCGGCGGTCGCGTCGAGCGGTTCAAGCGCCGCCAGGCAGCGGCCAAGGCAAAGCCCGGCCACTAGCCCTCATGGCGCGCGACGCCCCGGGCAGGCTCGAGGCACAGCGCGACGCTCCCGTCGGTGGTCAGGCGGTGCTCGAAGGCGTGATGATGCGCGGCGTCTCGAGCTGGGCCGTCGCGGTCCGCGCGCCGAGTGTCGAACAGCTCCGCCCGGACGGGCTCGAGGCGGGGGAGGTCCCGCTCGGCGAGATCGAGATCCACTCGTTTCCGCTGACGTCGGTGCTCAAGCGCCACCGGCTGCTGCGGCTCCCGATCGTGCGCGGCGTCGTCGCGCTCGGCGAGTCGCTCGCGATCGGCTTCAAGGCGCTCGGCCTCTCCGCGAACGCGCAGCTGCCCGAGGAAGAGGAGGAGATCTCGGGCGCGATGTGGTTCGGGACGATCGTCGTCGCGCTCGTCTTCGCGATCGGCCTGTTCTTCCTCCTGCCGGTCGGCCTGACGAGCCTGATCAAGGACGAGCTCGGCTCGTCCTTGCTGTTCTGGCTCGTCGAAGGCGTGCTGCGCACCGCCATCTTCCTCGGCTATCTGCTGCTGCTGTCGCGGCTGCGCGACCTGCGCCGCGTCTTCGAGTACCACGGCGCCGAGCACAAGACGATCTCCTGCTACGAGGCGGGCCTGCCGCTCGAGCCGGAGAACGCGCAGCGTTTCTCTCGCCTGCACCCGCGCTGCGGCACGAGCTTCCTGCTGATCGTCATGATCGTCGCGATCTTCGTCTTCGCGCCGATCGGGCTGCCCGCCTGGTACTTCCTCTTCCTCACACGGATCATCGGGGTGCCGCTGATCGCCGGTATCTCGTTCGAGATCATCAAGTTCGCCGGCAAGAACCGCCGCCGGCCCTGGGTCCGCGCGCTGATGTGGCCCGGGATGCAGCTGCAGAAGCTGACGACGCGTGAGCCCGACCTCGACCAGCTTGCGGTCGCGATCGCCGCGCTCGACGCCGTGCTCGCCGTCGAGGATCCGATGGCGGCGACGCCCGAAGAGATGATCGGCATGGAAGTGGTTGCTTGAGCCGACCAATGGCGCGACCGGGCGCCAGGGGTCAAGCCGATCAAGGACGCAAGGCGAAGCCAATGCTCGGTATTGGCGAGCCGAGGACGCCGAGCGACGCAGACACCCTGACGCCCGGGTACGGTCATTGGCGTGATTGAGGGCCTTGTAGAGCAGATCGAGCAGCGCTTCGCAGAACTGGAGCGCCAGATGTCCGACCCCGAGGTTGTCTCGGACCGGGAGCGCTTCGCCGCCGTCGGGCGCGAGTATCGCCAGCTCGAGGCCGGTGCCCGCTTGGCCGCTCAGTGGCGTCACGCGAGCAGCGACGAGCAAGGCGCGCGGGAGCTTGTCGATGAGGGCGAGGACATGCGCGAGGAGCTCGAGCAGGCCGCGGCAGAGCGCGAGCGGCTCGAGGAGGAGCTGCGGCTGGCGATGGTCGAGCGCGACCCCGCCGACGACAAGGACGTGATCGTCGAGATCCAGGGCGGCGCGGGCGGAGACGAGGCCGGTCTGTGGGCCGCTGACCTTTACCGGATGCTGACCAAGTACGCCGAACGGCGGGGCTTCAAGGCCGAGCCGCTCGAGCTCAGCGAGGGCAAGTACACCTTCGCCATCAAGGGCGAGGGCGCGTACAGCGTCTTCAAGTTCGAGGGTGGCACACACCGCGTCCAGCGCGTCCCCGCGACCGAGTCGCAGGGGCGCATCCACACGTCGACGGCAACCGTCGCGGTGCTTCCCGAAGCCGAGGACGTCGACGTCCAGATCGACGCCAACGACCTCCAGATCGACGTCTACCGCTCGTCCGGCCCCGGCGGCCAGTCCGTCAACACGACCGACTCGGCGGTCCGCATCACGCACAAGCCGAGTGGTGTCGTCGTCTCGATGCAGGACGAGAAGAGCCAGCTGCAGAACCGCGAGCGCGCGATGCGCGTGTTGCGCGCCCGGCTCTACGAGCAGGCGCTCGCCGAGCAGCAGGCGGCGCACGCGGCCGACCGCCGCGCGCAGGTCGGCTCCGGTGACCGCGCCGAGAAGATCCGCACCTACAACTACGGCGAGCGGCGCGTCACCGACCACCGGATCAAGCTGACGGCACACAACCTCGACCAGGTGCTCGAGGGCGATCTCGACGAGTTCACCGACGCGCTGCGAGCCGATGAGCGCCGCCGTGGCCTCGAAGCACAGGCCCAGGGCGATTCCTAGGCCCACCGGCGCGACCGTCGGCGAAGCGCTCGACAGCGCGATCATCGCGATCTCCGCGAGCGGCTCTCCGTCGAGCCGGCTCGACGCCGAGCTGCTGCTCGCGCACGCGCTCGGCGTCGACCGCGGCGAGCTGCTGATGCATCCGGAGCGGCTCGTCGAGGGCCCGGCCGTTCGCGGCTTCCAGCAGCTCGTCCGCCGGCGCTCGATCGAGCGCGAGCCGGTCGCCTACCTGACCGGCCGGCGCGGCTTTCGCTGGATCGAGCTCGACGTCGACCGCCGCGTGCTGATCCCGCGGCCGGAGACGGAGCTCGTCGTCGAGGCCGTCGTCGCACGGGCGCCCGAGGGCGCGCGCGTCGTCGACGTCGGCACCGGCAGCGGCGCGATCGCCCTCGCGCTCAGGCACGAGCGCCCGGACCTCGACGTCAGCGGCAGCGACGTCTCCGCCGACGCGCTTGCCGTCGCGCGCGCCAACGGCGAGCGGCTCGGCCTCGACGTGTCCTGGATCGAGGCCGACCTCGTCCCGGCGGGCGACTTCGACATCGTCGCGTCGAACCCGCCGTACGTCCGCGACGGCGACCCGCTGCCACCAGACGTCGCCGCGCACGAGCCGGCGCTGGCGCTCTTCGGCGGCGCCGACGGGCTCGACGTCATCCGCCGGCTCGTCGTCGCGGCGCATCCGGCGCTGCTCGTCGTCGAGCTCGGCGCCGGGCAGGCGCCGGAGGTCGAGCGGCTCGCTCGCGCGGCGGGGTACGCGAACGCCGAGTCGCTGGGTGATCTCGCCGGCATCGATCGCGTGGTGGTGGCGTGGAATTAGACGGACCACCGAGCGCGCGGCTCGAGCGGTGCATCGCCGGCGGCGGCGTCGCCGTCTTCCCGGCCGACACCGTCTATGGCCTGGCCTGCGATCCCCATTCGGCGAGCGCGGTCGAGCGGCTCTACGCGCTCAAGGGGCGCGCGGCGGACAAGCCCGCCGCGATCATGGTCTTCTCGGTCGCCGCGCTGCCGCCGCTCGGCCCTCGCACGACCCGCGCCGCGCAGGCACTGCTGCCCGGTGCGCTGACGCTGCTCGTCGAGGATCCCGAGCAGCGCTTCCCGCTCGCCGGCGGGGGCACGACGCTCGGCCTGCGCGTGCCCGACGTGCCGCTGCTGGCGAACGTCAGCGTCCCGCTGCTTCAGACCAGCGCCAACCTTGCGGGTGGGGCCGACTCGCGGCGGCTCGCCGACGTGCCGGCCGCGATCCGCGACGGTGCCGATCTCGTGATCGATGGCGGTGAGCTTCCGGGGATGCCCTCGACGGTGGTCGACCTGACGCGCTACGAGCACGACGGTGTCTGGCGGGTCGTGCGCGAGGGCGCGGTCGGCAGCGCGACGCTTTCCGCCGCGCTCGGCCACTAGGCTCGCGCCGCATGCGCATCGCGGTGGCGGCCGATCACGGAGGGTTCGAGCTCAAGCAGCACGTCGTGGAGACGCTCGCGGCCGCGGGCCACGAGGTCATCGACTTCGGCACGGACTCCGATGCGTCGACGGACTATCCGCTCTATGCCGAGCCCGCGGCGCGGGTGGTCGCCGCCGGCGACGCCGAGCGCGGCGTCTTCGTCTGCGGCTCGGGCGTCGGCGTCAGCATCGTCGCCAACAAGGTCGACGGCGTCCGTGCCGTCAACGCCCACGATGCAGCCGAGGCGGCGCTGGCGCGGCAGCACAACGACGTCAACGTCGTGGCGCTGTCGGGCGCGCGGTTGAGCGTCGAGCAGGCCGACGCGATCGTCTCGGCGTTCCTCGCGACCGAGTTCGACGGCGGCCGCCACGAGCGCCGCGTCGGCTTGATCGGCGAGGTCGAGCGCCGCTGACCGCGTAGTACGGTTGCAGATGCATCGGTAGACGTACTATACTCGCGCGATGGCGCTCCGTGAGCCGACCTACTTCGTCCTTGCCGTGCTGCTCGACGGCCCGCTCCACGGCTACGCGATCGCCACGCGCGTGGCTGACCTGTCCGACGGTCGCGTGCGGCCAACAGCCGGGACGCTCTACGGCGCACTCGAGCGGCTTCGCAGCGAAGGCCTCGTCGAGATCGAGCGCGAGGAGGTCGTCGAGGGGCGCAAGCGTCGCTACCACCGCTTGACCGGCGATGGCGAGCGCGTGGTGCGCACGGAGGCCGCGCGCCTGCGAGCGGCGGCGGAGGTCGTCGAGCTGCGCGGCGTCGCAGCCCGGGGCCGGCAGCGCCGCCCGAGGCCGGCATGAGCCGCGCGCTGCTGCGGCTGTGCCTGCAGGCGTACCCGCGCAGGCGGCGCAACCAGGACGGCGAGGTGCTGCTCGACCTCGCTCGCGAGCTTGTCGCCACCGACGACCGCCGCTTCGCGATGTCTCGGCAGGCGGTCGGACTCGTGCGCGGTGGGATCGCCGAGCATCGCAGCAGGGTTCTCGGCGGCGTCGCCGCGATGCCCTGGCGTGACGCGCTCGGGCGCCTGGTGCTTCCGCTCGCCGCGGCGAACGCGACGGTGTGGGCCGCCACACTGGGCCCGGCGCTGAGCGTCTACGGCGGGCCTGGTCGCCTGTGGTTGGTGATCGTCCTGGGATCCGTCGTGGCATTGCTCGGCACGCTTGCGGGTACCCGAACTGTCGCTCTCCTCGGTGCGGTCCCGGTCGCCGCAGCGGCCGTCGCGACGTGGGGCTCCTTCGCGTTCGGGCATGGACACGTGCGCTTTCCGATCGTGATCGGATCGGTCTTCGTCGACGGCTCGCAGGCCTGGATGCCGGCAGCGCTCCTGCTCGCCGTGGCGTGTGCGGCCGGAGCGGCCAGCGGGCGACGACCGATTCGCGTCGGCGTGCTGGCGCTCACGCCGGCGCTGGCGCTCGGCTTGTCGGCAGCGATGACGTTCGACCGCTACGGGGCCTACTGGTGGGTCAGCGTCGGCCCGCTGCTCGCGGGCGCCTCACTCGCTGTGCTCGGCGGCGTCGCACTCGCGGCCGCCCGGCGTGGCGGTGCCGCCGCGCTCGCCGCCGCGCTCGTTCTGGCGGCACTCACGCCGGCACTCGCGCAGGTCGCGATCCGGCTGATCCCTATTGCGACCGGCGGCCCGCGCCCACTGCACATCTCGTTGCCGATCGGACTCGCCGCCGTCGCGGTGCCGGCCTCCGCCTGCATGCTGCTCGCCCGCCGGAGTCGGCGCTGGGCGCGCTGATACCTTGGAACGCGCCGCCATGACCGAACTTCCAGCTGACTTCTTCAACCGCCCGCTCGCCGATGTCGACCCGGACATCGCCGAGGTGCTGCGGCTCGAGCTCGACCGCCAGCAGCGCACGCTGGAGATGATCGCGAGCGAGAACTTCGTCCCCGAGGCCGTGCTCGAAGCCCAGGGCAGCGTGCTGACGAACAAGTACGCCGAGGGTTACCCGGGGCGTCGCTACTACGGCGGTTGCGAGTTCGTCGACATCGCCGAGCAGCTGGCGATCGACCGCGCCAAGGCGCTGTTCGGCGCCGAGCACGCCAACGTCCAGCCGCACGCCGGCGCCCAGGCGAACACCGCCGTCTACCACGCGCTGCTGCAGCCGGGCGACACGATCATGGGGCTCGCGCTCGCACATGGCGGCCACCTCAGCCACGGGATGAAGCTCAACGTCTCGGGCCGCCTCTACGACATCGCGCCGTACGAGGTCGATCGTGAGACGAGCCTGATCGACATGGACGAGGTCGCGCGGATCGCGCGCGAGCGCAAGCCGAAGCTGCTGATCGCCGGCTGGTCGGCGTACCCGCGCCAGCTCGACTTCGCCCGCTTCCGCGAGATCGCCGACGAGGTCGGGGCGCTGCTGATGGTCGACATGGCGCACTTCGCCGGGCTCGTCGCGGCCGGCCTGCACCCGAGCCCGGTGCCGTACGCCGACGTCGTCACGACGACGATCCACAAGACGCTCGGCGGCCCCCGCAGCGGCATGATCCTGTGCCGCGAGGAGTACGCCAAGGCAATCAACTCCGCGGTCTTCCCGGGCCAGCAGGGCGGGCCGCTGATGCACGTGATCGCCGCCAAGGCGGTGGCGCTGAAGATCGCGGCGAGTGACGCCTTCAAGGAGCGCCAGCAGCGCACGATCGACGGCGCCAAAGCGATCGCCGACGAGCTGCTGAAGGCCGGTCACGGCGTCAACGTGCTGACCGGCGGCACCGACGTGCACCTCGTCCTCGCCGACCTGCGCGAGTCCGAGCTCGACGGACAGCAGGCAGAGGACCGGTTGCACGAGATCGGCATCACGGTCAATCGCAACGCCGTTCCGTTCGACCCGCGGCCGCCGATGGTGACGAGCGGGCTGCGCGTCGGCACGCCGGCGCTCGCGACGCGCGGCCTCGGCGTCGACGATCTGCGCGAGGTCGGCGGCATCATCGCCACGGCGCTGACGCCCGACTACGAGGCGCGCCGGGCCGAGCTCGCTGAGCAGGTCGCCGCGATCGCCGAGCGCTTCCCGCTCTACGAGCGGCTGAGCGCGGCCGCCACGGCCTAACGCCCGATCGGTCGGCATGACCGATCGGTGGCGCCTCTCGGTCGCCCGTTACGGCGAACCGCTAGAGGTCGCTGTCGCCCATCACGAAATACCAATTGCCGCGATCGAGGACGTCGATCGCTGAAGGTCCGGCGGGCGCCCGATAGACGTGAAGCCGAGTGTCCTCGTCACGGGCGAGGAAGCCGAAGTGACGCAAGCGTTCAGTGAGCAAGGTCCGCGGTCCTAGACAACGAAACGAGATGCCGACGACGCGCTCGGCGCGAGCATCGGCGAGGAACTCGGTGAGCAGCGTGTCGATGACGGGCCGCGAGTCGAGGCAGGCCAGGTCAAAGACGTGGCGGATCTCGTTGGACGTCCGATAGACGAGGTAGCCCGAGACCTGCGTGCCGTCCGCAACGGCGAAGATCGAGTACTCCGAAGCGCCATCTCGATCGAAGTCGTAGCGCCAGTTAAGCAGCTCGACAGTGCGATCGCCGGTGATCCGGTGCTGCTGCGCGAGCGAGGCCCAGACTCGGGCGAACCGCTCGTCGAAGGCCGGCGGCATGAGCACCGACAGACGCTGCCCGCGGCGTGCCCTGCGTTCCCGCAACCTCAGTTGAAGCAGGGGGTGGACGATCAACGCCAGCGCCCTCCCGAGCGAGCGCGCCAGCCGGCGATCGGGTACCAGGCGATCGACGAAGTGCCGGCTGCGAAGCACCTTCACGAAACGGGTCAGCTCGCCGACGCTCCTGTATCCGACCCGTTTGACGATCGGTTCTGAGTCGGCGTTTGGACATCCGTATGCGAACAGCAGCCCGCGCTCGCCCAAGTCCGCGAGCTGCGAGCGTTGCAGGGTCAGCGCCGGGCCGAGCCCGCGGTGCTCGGGTTCGATCGCGAAGTCCGCGCCCACGGCGACGGGAACCGGCTGCCCGTCGATCTGCAGGTGGCCCGTCAGCAACCCAGCCATCCCGACCACCCGTCCCGACTCGCTCTCGCACGCGAGCCAGAGGGCAGCTTGGCCGTGAGGGTTCCGGTCGTAGTACTTGGCGAACCGGTCTTCGTCGGGCGCGTTAGGCAGATACCGCGCCAGATCGAGCATGGTCGCACGCTCCCGGCGGCCGTCGCCGCGCGAGAAGGTGTAGCGGAGTCTGGGCGGCGAGTCGCTCTCCGGTCGCGGTATCGAAGCGGTCATATCCGCTGTGCGGAGGCGGCATGGTCCACCCAGCGAGATTACGAGATTTTCACGGTTATGTCACTCGGACGAGCGTCCGTTCAGGTCTCGGTACGCCAACAGTCGCGGAGCCCCGTCGCCAAGCGCGGCGTCACGACCCCCTCCGACCACGTTCGATCGGCGCATTCGACAACGGGCTCGACGCCCCGCACGGCGCCGGTCAGAAACACCTCGTCGGAGGCTTGCAACTCATCGAGACGGACAGGTCGCTCGCTCACGTCGATGCCCTCGTCGCGCGCCAGCTCGAGGACCAACTCACGCGAGATGCCAGGAAGGATCCGGCCGTCGGTCGGCGGCGTGACAAGCGCACCGTCGATCACGACGAAGACGTTTCCACGCGACGCCTCGAGCACCGCGCCGCGGTCGGTGACAAGCAACGGAACCGTCGGATGCGCGGACTTCTCGAAACGCTCTAACACGTCGCGGTCGGCCCACTTGTGCGCCCCGATCGGCGTTGCGACGAACGGCGTCAATGTCGATGCCTGCTCCCAGGCGGGAAACACGAGCTCCGGCGCGACCGGCGTCGCCGTGACCTCGGCGACGAGGCCGCCCGATCGCGGTACGACCGTCAGCCGCACCCGGCCGACCGAGAGATCTCGCGCGGCCGCTCCGATCAGCGCTGCGCTGACGTCCGGCAGGCCATCGCCATAGAGGTCACGCACGCTTCGATCGAGGCGCGCGAGATGCCGCTCGAGCTCGACCGGCACCCCGGCACATACCAGCACCGTCTCGAACACGCCGCGCCCCGGCTCCGGTAGGACACGTTCGCTGGAGTCACGTTGAGAGTTCACGGCCCCTCGTCCATCGACGGCCTACCAGCGCTGCGCCTCGGGCAGCGACAAACCCTATGGTACCTCGTCCATATGAGCCCGGTTGCAGCCGCCATCCAGCGCTTCATCCTCGCCGAGTTGACGCCCGGGCGGTACGTGAAGTCGGTGGGCTACGAGGACGACCTACTGAACCTTGGGATCGTCGACTCGCACGGGATCATCGAGCTCGTCTCCTATCTGGAGTCCGAGTTCGAGATATCGATTGACGACGAGGACCTGACACCAGAGAACTTCGCGAGCATCGCGAGCATCGAGCGGTTCCTCGCAGGTCAGACAGCAACCGACGCCGGGCTCGGCTAGCGAACGCCGATGTCGCTCGAGTTGCTCTACGCGTCGCGCGCGGCGCAACCCGACGGAATCGCGGTCGTGCATCGTGACGACCGGATCTCGCATCGCGAGCTCGTCGAGCTCGTCGAGCTCGTCGCTGCCGGGCTTGCGGGCAGAGGCATTGCGCCCGGTGACGCGGTCGCGCTGCTGCTGCCGAACAACCTCGAGTTCGTCCTGTGCTTCCACGCTGTCTCGGCCCTCGGAGCTGTGCTCGTCCCGCTCAACCCGCAGTTCAAGCAGGAAGAGCTTGAGTTCTGCTTCCGCCGTTGTGAGGTCAAGGCGGTAATCACCGACGACCGTTGCGCCGGTGTCTGCGAACGCATCTCGTCGAGCATGGACTGGCCTGTCGACGTGATCACGACGAGGCCGGCGCATCCCCACATGGTCACGCTCGAAGGGCTGATGAGCGAGCACGGCGCTGCGCCGCTCGCTCCGCGTCCGGCCGACGACGTGTTCGTCTACCAGTTCTCGTCCGGCTCGACGGGACGGCCGAAACGTGTGGCCCGCACCCATGCGAACGTTCGTGCCGAAGCTCGCACGTATGCGACGTCGATGGGCATCACGTCGGCTGACGGCGTGTTCTGCGTTGTCCCCTTGTTCCACACCTACGGCATGGGCTGTTGCTTGCTATCCACGGCTCAGACCGGCGCCACGCTGGTGATGCTCGAAGATCCCAACCCGTTCTTGCTCAAACGGCATCGGGCGTTGGACCTCCTCGAGCAAGAGCAACCGACGATCTTCCCCGGTGTCCCGTTCAGCTTCCGTGTCCTGGCGGAGGCGCCCCGCGACGCGGACCTTTCCTCGATACGCTTGTGCTTCTCGGCTGGAACGGCCCTACCTCGGTCGACCTTCGACGCGTTCCTCGACCGATTCGGGATCCCTGTTCGCCAGCTGTACGGATGCACCGAGGCGGGCACGCTGACGGCCAACCTCGACGGGGATCCGGTCGACACGTTTGCGTCCGTAGGCAAGCCGGTCTCTGGCGTCGGCGTGCGCATCCTCGACGACCTTGGCGAGCCGGTTCCCACTGGCTCCATCGGTGAGCTGGCGGTCAGCAGCCCGGCGCTGACGGCGGGCTATCTCGACACCGCAGAGCTCACGGCCGAGGCGTTTCGCGACGGGGAGTTCATCACCGGGGACCTTGGCATGGTCGATGACGAGGGCCGTGTGTTTCTCACCGGGCGCAAGAAGCTCCTGATCGACGTCGGCGGATACAAGGTCGACCCGATCGAAGTCGAAGACGTCGTCCTGTCGCATCCGGGCGTGGACGAGGCCGTTGTCGTCGGCGTGGCCGGCGACAACCCCGGCGAAGAGCTCGTCAAGGCCGTCGTCGTCGTGACTGACAACAGCGACAGTCGCGAGATCATTCGATTCTGCCGCGAGCGGCTCGCCAACTACAAGGTGCCGCACGTCGTCGAGTTTCGCGAGGAGATCCCGAAGAGCCCGATGGGCAAGGTCCTGCGTAAGTACCTGATCTGAGGGCTGCTCGTGAAGACGTTGCTGATCGACAACTACGACTCGTTCACGTACAACCTCTTCCAGCTGATCGCCGAGGCGAACGGTGACGAGCCGATCGTCGTTCGAAACGACGCGGCGAGCTGGCAGGAGCTCAGTACGCTCGCGTTCGACAACGTCGTCATCTCCCCTGGGCCTGGCCGCCCAGAGCGGTCGGGCGATTTCGGCGTGTGCAGGGACGCAATCGAGCAGGCCGAGGTACCACTGCTCGGCGTCTGCTTGGGGCATCAGGGTGTCGGATGGCTGTCCGGTGGGCGGGTCGAGAACGCGCCAGAGGTCATGCACGGGCGCCTCAGTCGCGTCCAGCACAACTCGTCGCCGCTCTTCGCGGGGATTCCGCAAGAGTTCGAGGTCGTCCGCTACCACTCGCTGTGCGTCGCCGACCCGCTGCCAGACGGCCTCGACGCCCTCGCCTGGACCGAGGACGGTGTGCTGATGGCGCTGGCGCACCGGACGCGGCCGATGTTCGGCGTCCAGTTCCATCCCGAGTCGATTTGCACGAGCTTCGGACGGCGCCTGCTCGCCAACTTCCGCGACCTTTCGGTCGAGGCGCGCCGGGCTCGCTCCGTGATGCCCGCGAGCTGGTCCGCGACGACCACGGCCGAAGCGCCGCCCGCCGCGGCATCGATGCCGGCGCGCGTCAAGCTCAAGCTCGATGTGCGCAGGCTCGACGGTGTATATGACGCCGAGCAGGCCTTCGTCGCGCTCTACGCCGACGCGACGCACGCGTTCTGGCTCGACAGCAGCCGAGCGGACGAGCGAGCCAGGTTCTCCTTCATGGGCGCTGCCGACGGCCCTCTGGCTTCGGTGGTCTCGTACGACGTGGCGGACCAAGCGGTCGTCGTCCAGAGCGAGCAGGGCGAAGCGTCCTATCCGGGAACGATCTTCGACTACCTCGGCGAGCAGCAGCGTCGGATGCGGCTCGTCTCGGACGGCCTGCCGTTCGACTTCGACTGCGGGTTCGTCGGCTATCTCGGATACGAGCTGAAGGCCGACTGCGGTGGAGACGTCACGTACGAGTCGGCGATGCCCGACGCCGCCTTCATCATGGCCGACCGAGTGATCGCGTTCGACCACGTCGAAGGCTGCGCGTACGTGCTCTGCTTGAGCGACGACGAGCACGAGGCAGCGGGGCGCGTGTGGATGGATCGCGTCTGCGCTGAGCTCGAGCGGCTGCCGCCGCGCGCCAGCGACGACGAGGTCCTGTCGATGGGGTTGTCGGAGAGCGTCGCGTTCTCGCTCAGCCGTACGCGGCAGCAGTACATCGCAGACATCGCACGGTGCAAGGAGCTGTTGCTGCAAGGAGAGACCTACGAGGTCTGTCTGACGAACAAGCTGCACGCGGACGTCTCGCCCGATCCGCTGCCGCTGTACCGGCGGCTTCGCCGCGTCAACCCTGCGCCGTTCTCGTCGTTTCTCCGCTTTGGCGACGCCGCCGTCCTGTGCTCGTCGCCTGAGCGCTTCCTGAGCATCGGACGAGATCGCTGGGCCGAGGCGAAGCCGATCAAGGGCACCGCACGCCGGGGCGATACCCAGGACGAGGACGTCCAGCTCGCCGAGACGCTTCGCACGGATGAGAAGACCCGCGCGGAGAACCTGATGATCACGGACCTGCTTCGCAACGATCTCGGCATCGTCTGCGACATCGGAACGGTGCACGTCCCGCATCTGATGGAGGTCGAGTCCTTCCAGACCGTCCACCAGCTTGTGTCGACGATCCGCGGCCGGCTGCGGGATGACTGCACTCCAGCCGAGTGCGTGCGCGCGTGCTTCCCAGGCGGCTCGATGACCGGGGCACCGAAGAAGCGCACGATGGAGATCATCAACGAGCTCGAGGGCGAGCCACGAGGTGTCTACTCGGGAGCGATCGGCTACATCGGACTCAGCGGCGGAACGGACTTCAACATCGTGATCCGCACGATCGTCATCGACTCCGACTCGACCACGATCGGCGTGGGCGGCGCGATCATCATGCAGTCCGACGCCGAGGACGAGTACGCCGAGATCCTGCTCAAGGGACAAGCGTTGATGCGTGCGATCTCGCCCGATTTCCGGCTCCAGGCCGACACCTAGAGCTTGACCCGGGCCGCTCGGCCGTCGGAGGCGCCGGCGGCTGCACGTCGTGGCCGGCGGCGAGTCTAGGTCGCCGCCGCGCGCTCGAGCACGACGGCCATCCGCGCCGCCTGGCGCTTGACGTCGTGCTCGGCTGCCGCCACGCGGGCGACGGGGTTCGGCGACGGCAGCGCGATCGCGCGCCGCAGGCCGTCGGCGATCGCGTCGACGTCGTCTGGATCGACCAGCACGCCGGCCTCAGGCGTGACGAACTCCGGCGGGCCGCCGACCGACGTCGCGAGCACCGAGCGCTCCGTCGCCATCGCCTCGAGCGCGGCCTGGCCGAACGGCTCGAGCAGCGACGGCTGGCAGAGCACGTCACAGGCCGCGATCCACGCCGGCACGTCCGCGTGGGGCACGCGTCCGGCCAGACGCACGCCCGGACGCCCTTCGAGCGCGGGGCGCAGCGGGCCGTCGCCGACGAAGGTCAGCGAACCCCGGCCGAGCAGCGCGAACGCGTCGGCCAGCGCGATCACGTTCTTGCGCTCGGTGAGCGAGCCGACGCAGAGCAGCCGCGGATGCTCGCCGGGCCAGTCGGCGGGGGTGACACCGGGCGCGAACGCACGCATGTCGACGCCGCAGTCGATCACCTCGGCACGCACGCCGGTGATCGCTTCGAGCCTGCCCGCGAGATGATGCGAGTTGGCGATCGTCGCTGCGGCGCGCCGCACGACCAAGCGTGTCGCCAGCCGCAGTGGCGCGGACCGCTCGGCGTTGGCGACGTCTTGGCCGTGGGCCATGACGACGAGCGGCGCCCGCGCGGCGAGCAGCGCCGTCAAGCCGGTCGGGACGAGGAAGTGGGCGAACGCCACGTCGGGGCGGCGCGCGCGCAACGTCCGCGACAGCAGCCGCAGGTGTCGCGCCGGGCCGCCCGAGCGCGTGTCGAGCACCGCGTGGTCGACCTCGAGGCCGAGCGCGGCGAGCTCGTCGGCGACCTGCGCGACGAAGCTGCCGAGATCGGGGTCCTCAGGCCCCGGCCACATCTGGCTGACGATCAGGACTTTCATGCGCGTGACCGCCACAGCTCGAGGCAGACGAGGCCCCAGAGGGCTCGCGAGTGATCGTCGCTGCGCGCGACGTGTTCGTCGAGCAGCCGCAGCGCGGCCCCGCGGTCGACGAGCTCGGCGCCGCCGAGCAGCTCGCGCGCGAACGGCTCGAGCGAGCCGCGCAGCCACGCGGCGGCGGGGATCGAGAAGCCACGCTTGCGGCCGTGGACGACCTTCGCCGGCAGCAGCGGCTCGACCGCCGCGCGCAGCAGCCGCTTCTTCTGCAGCCCGCGCACCTTGGCCTCGGTCGGCAGCGCCAGCGCGAGCTCGGCGACGCCGGCGTCAAGGAACGGCACGCGTGCCTCGAGCGAATGCGCCATCGACGCGCGATCGGTCTTCGTCAGCAGATCGTCTGGCAGGTAGATGCCGAGGTCGAGGTCCTGCAGCCGCGCCAGCGAAGGGGCGCCGGCGGTCTCTGCCCAGCGCGCACGCCACGGGGCGAGCGGGTCGAAGCCGAGATCGCGGCGGCTCCCGAGCAGCTCGGCGCGGAGGTCGGGCGCGAGGATCTCCTTCCAGCCGTGATGCGCCTCGAGCGGCGGCAGATGCGCCGCGCGCGTGAAGCGCCGCGCCATGTAGTCGAGCGAGACGCGCCGCGAGCTCGACGGCAGCTTCGCGACCAGCGGCCGGGCGAGTTGCGCGGCGCGGCCGAAGCGCGGCGCGAGCCGGTCGGCGACGTAGGTGAAGTAGCCGCCGAACAGCTCGTCGGCGCCTTCGCCCGAGAGGGCGACCTTGACGTGCTGCGAGGCGAGCCGGGACACGAGGTAGGTCGGCAACGCCGACGAGTCGGCGAACGGCTCGTCGAACGCGTCGACGATCGCCGGCAGCAGCTCGAGGATCGGGTCGTGCGCGTCGCCGATGACGAGCTCGTGGTGGTCGGTGCCGTAGCGGCCGGCGACCGAGCGGGCGAGCTCGAGCTCGTCGAACGACTGCTCCTCGAAGCCGATCGAGAACGTCGAGACCCGGTCGCGCGACTCCTCGGCGGCGAGCGCGGCAAGCGTGCCGGAGTCGACGCCGCCGGAGAGGAACACGCCGACCGGGACGTCGGCGACCAGGTGCGCTCGGACCGAGTCGCGCAGCCGTGACCGCAGCTCGGTCGCGAGCGCGTCGAACGGCTCGCGGCGAACGTCGCCGCCGGCGGCCGGTGCCGGACGGCACCAGCGCCGGACCTGCGGCGCGCGCCCCGGCTGCCACTCGAGCAGATGGCCCGGCTCGAGCTTGTGGACGCCGGCGAAGATCGTCAGCGGCGCGGGGATCGCGTTGAACGTCAGGTAGGCCTCGAGCGCCGCCGGGTCGATCTGCTCGCGGACGCCGAGCGCCCGCAGCGCTTTCAGCTCGCTGGCAAAGGCGAGCCGGCCGTCCCGCGCGCTCCAGTACAGCGGCTTGATCCCGAAGCGGTCGCGGGCGAGCAGCAGCCGCCGCTCCGCGGCGTCCCAGATCGCGATCGCGAACATCC
>Ga0075420_100001668_pt1 | contig 18894 bp, 11 predicted proteins | sample SoiMetdeltSBSDD4_FD_75296 | JGI IMG/M metagenome (GOLD analysis project Ga0075420, IMG submission 75296) | Bulk soil microbial communities from a Populus tree surrounding site in Tennessee, USA - Soil MetaG P. deltoides SBSDD4 | ecosystem: Environmental > Terrestrial > Soil > Tree plantation... | reverse complement strand
CTTGCGGCCCGCGCGGCGGGATAGAGGCCGAAGATCAAACCAATCGCAACCGACACGAAGAACGCCAGCACGATCGAGGTCGTGGTCACGATCGTGGACCAGCCTGCAAGGTAGCCAATCAACTCGGATAGGCCGACGCCGACGATGACGCCCATCACGCCGCCGGCGAGAGAAATAATCGTCGTTTCGATCAGGAACTGACGGATGACGTCGCGTTTCTTCGCGCCGATCGCGCGGCGCACGCCGATTTCACGCGTCCGCTCCATGACGCTGGCGAGCATGATGTTCATGATGCCGATGCCGCCGACCAGCAGCGAGATCGACGCAATCGCCACCATCACCATCTCGAAGATGCGCTGAGTGCGTCGTTGCTGCGCGAGGAGTTCAGCTGGCGAAACGATCGTGAAATCGCCAGCCTCGCCATGTGACGCGTTCAGCAGTCCGCGGAGTAGCGCGGCGCTCGCCGGGATCGCATCGCTCGATCGCAGCTGCACGTATATCCCGTCGATCTCGTCCTTGTACTGGCTCTGGTTGTCTTCGAGGCGGAACAGCGCCGCGTAGAGAGGCACGTAGATCAGATTGTTGCGATCCTGAGCCGGCAGTCCGGAGACATCCGATTGGACGGTCAGCTGCGGACCAGCGACGCCAATGATGCGGAACCACGCGTCGTTCACCTTCACGTAGCGTCCAACCGGATCTTCGATGCCGAAGAGCGATGCCGCGACCGCCTCACCGAGCACCGCCACCGCGGCGCCTGCCTCGTTCTCGTTTTCGTCGAAGAAACGCCCCGAGACGACTTTCAAGTTCGCGATCGGCAGGTAGCCGGTGCTCACGCCGTAGACGATGGGAATATCGCCCTGCGGCTTGGGCATCATCTTCGCGGGTGTCAGGCGCTTGCGTGCGGTGGATGCCGAGACGCCCTCCAGGTTGGCCTGGATGACGCGCAGGTCGCGGAATGTCAGGCCAGGCGAGATCTTACGGACTTTCTGCAGCGACTCCCAGTTCGAGCTTTCGCGGGCCTCGACGATCAAATTACGGACTCCCAGCTGCTCGATGAACGCCATGACTTCCTGCTGGGCGCCGGCGCCAATCGACAACATGGCAACGACCGCTGCCACGCCGAAGATCATGCCGAGCATGGTCAACAGCGAGCGCAGCTTGTGAGCGCGAAGGTTGTCGAAGCCGAGCCGGAGTTCTGGAAGGAAATCGGCAGTCGAACCGGCAATTCGGCCGCCGACCAGGCTCACTGGCTGCCCCCGAGCACCGGCGAAGCCGCCACGCCAGACGAAGCCGGGCGCACGACGGTTGGATCGATCAGCGCCACCTCCGTGCCTTCGCCGAGGCCTTCGATCGCCGCGCGGCTTTCAGTTCTCTGCACGATCTTGACCTCGCGCTGCTCGAAGCGCTCGCCGACTTTGACAAAGACGTGCGTCTTGCCGGCTTTCTGGAAGATGGCCTGACGGGGCAGCGTCAATGCGTCGGCGATCTGCCGGCCTTCGACGGTCACGCGCGCGGAGGCACCCGCTTTCATGCGCGAATCGAGCTCGTCGAATGCAAACGACAGGTCGAACTGCCTCATAGCCGTCTGCCCTTCCCACTCGTTGCGCCGTGCCGGCGCTCCCAGCTGCCCAACCTTGGCCTTGAACGTGCGCCCGGGGATCGTGTCGACGTCAATGACCGCCGCCTGGCCTTCGGTCAGGTTGATGCGATCGTTTTCGTCGACCTTGGCGCGCAGCTCCATGCGGCCGTTCTCGATCACATCGACCACCGGCCGTCCGGGCCACACACTGTCGCCGTTGCGATACTCGGGCATCGGCATGCCCCAAATCATCATGCCGCCCATCGCATCGCGGTTTTCCTTCACCATGACGATCCCGTCCATGGGTGCCTTCAGCAGAAGACTGTCGATCACAGACTGCGCACGCTGCATCGCGAGCGTCGCCTTGTTGCGCTTTTCCTCGACCACCACCAGCGAGGCTTTGCTGGTTTCCGCGCGAGCCTTGACATCCTCCTCGAGCTGCGCGAGGCGGCGCTTGGCTTCCTCGAGCGAGAGCTGGTTCTTCTGCGCGTCGATGGCGCCGACGAACTCGTTGCCCGACACATCGAGTTCGGCGCGGCGAACGTCGAACCGTGCGGTGAGCATGGCGACCTGATCCTGGGCGGCCTGCGCAGCAGCGTCGGCCTTCATCTTCACGATTTCCTGCGACGCCTCGTTGACCTCGGTCTTCGCCTGATTGAGCGCGAAGATCTGGTCGGCGGGATCGAACTCGACAACGGTGTCGCCAGATTTCACCGACTGGCCGGTCGTGACCATGGTCACGACGCGCAGCATGCCGCCAACCGGCGGGGCAACGAGGGTCTGCGTGCGTCCGGCTCGCAAGTCGCCTTCGGCGTGCACGGTCAATTGCAGTGGGCCTTTCGTGACAACTGCGGTCGGCACCGCGTTGCCGCGATCCGGCAGACGCGGCACGGCAAAAACAATCGCGGCGCCGACGCCAACGACCGCCAGCAGCACAACCGCCTGAATGATTCGCCGACGAGTCATTCCGCTCTCCTCACGAGATCCGCACCCGGACGCCGCGTCGCGACCTTGTCGCCAGGATCGACGCCCGCTTTGATGATCGCCAGCTCCCGGCCGCGACGAGTCACCTCCACACGACGCTCCTCGAACATGGTGCCAGCGAGACGGTAGACGATCGGATAACCGTCACGCTGAAAGAGCGATTCCGTCGGCACGAGGACGACGTCCGGCACGCGATCGGTTGGGATCCGCGCCACTGCGCCCATGCCCACGCGAATCTTCGGATCTACGTCGATGAGGACCATGCCCAGATCGAACAACCGCGTCGGAGGCCAGCTCGAAAAGTCCGCGCGCGCGAGCACCGAGATTCTCTGAATCTTGGCCTTGAACTCGCGGCCGGGAATGGCCTCGATTCGGATGATGGCTTCCTCGCCGACGTTCAGGCGACCGCGATCTGTTTCGTCCAGGCGCGCCTGCAAATGGATCGAGGACAGGTCTGGCAGCTCGACGACGGACGCTCCGGCCCACGCGCGATCGCCTTCGCGAAACTCGACTTCGCCGCCAAACGGTCCGCCGGCGCGATAGTTCGGCATCACGCTGACCATGCCGTCAACGGGCGCCTTCAGCTGCAGATTCTGAAGGCCGCGCTCGGCGCGCTGAAAATCGAACAGCGCCTTCTCACGCTTGCGCCGCTTGCCTGACAGGTCGGCAGTGATGGAGGCTTCGTCCGACTGGATCTTCGCCTCGAGCTCTTTCAGCTTCTGCTCGGCATCGGCCTGCGCCAGCTTGGCTTTTTCGTTCTCGATGCGCGAGACGGTGTCGCCTTTCTGGACCTCGAGCTTTGCGCGCTGAATGTTGTACTGCCCGCGCATCAGTTCGGTAGCGTTCTGCTCTTTGGTGATGCGGGATTGCGCCGTCGCCTGCTCGATCTCAGCGTCCGCCTGCTTCAACTCGGATTCCTTCTCCTGCATCGTCCGGCGAAGGTTGGAACCATCGAATTCGACGACAACGTCGCCGGCCTTCACCTGAGCCCCGCTCTTGGCGAGCTTGACGATCTGGAGCTCCCCGGCCTGCATCGGCGCGGCCATCACCACCGAGCGAAGCGGCTTGATGTCGCCGCGGATCTCGAGCGCGTCGACGAACTCCCCCTTGCGGACTTCGACGGTCGGCAGATCGGGCGCCGAGCCGCGGCCCACGCCGACAAAGGCCACCGTAATCACCAGCGCGAGAACAACCGCGGTGATCAGGGCGCTTCGCGGCACCCGCCGGAGCCGGCTGAAAACGCTCATCGTGTGGTGTCCTGCGCGTGGGCGCCCGATGCGATGTTGCGGGCGATGACGGCGCCTTCCTCGAGGCCTGCGGTAACGACCGCTTCGTGGTGGCTGATCGTGCCGAGGGTCACTGGCTGGTCGGAGAACGACGAACCGCGCTGGACGCGAACGATCGTCTTCTGACCGTCGCGGCGCACCGCGTCACGCGGAACGACGAGCGAACCTGGTTCTCGCCCAAGTTCGACGTCGAGCGACGCCGTCAGGTCTGGCATCAGTTTCGGATGGGAGCCCTGAATATCGATCAGCGCAACGAACGTTCGCACTTTCCCTGACAGGACAGAGCGACTCGCGAGCGGTGAAATCTGCGCGACCGTACCGGAGAACCCGAGATCCGGATACGCATCGAGACCAATGCGGACCGCCTGGCCAACCTTCAGTTCGTTGATGTCGGCTTGATTCACTTTCGCGCGCACGCGCATCGTCTCGGGATTGACGACGTCCACAATCGGCATCCCGCTGCGCACTTCTTCGCCTTCCTGCACTTCCGCCATGTTGTTGCTTTTCCAGATCGAGCGCAGGACCGCCATGCCGGCAATCGGTGAAGCAATCGACATCTTGTCGGCGTTGCTCTCGGCCTGCTTCATCGCGTTCTCGGCGCGATCGCGGCGAATCTGAAGGATCTGTAGGTCCGCTTCTGCTGCCTTACGTTTCAACTCGAACGTCGTTTTCAGCTGCTTGAGTTTGGCGGTCGCCTCTTCGAGCGTCTGCTGATTCTTCTCGACCTGAATCTTTGGCAGGAACTCGTTTTTGATCGCCTCCAGTTCGGCGCGGGTCAAAGACGTTTGCGCCTGCTGGATCTCCGTTTCATCGCGGGTCCGCGCGGCGCGCTCTTCGGCTTCCTTCTTTTTGATCTGCTGTTCGAGGTCGTTCAGTTCGACGCGGCGATCGAGCGCGTTCTTCAGCTGGTCCTGCCGGTCGAACTCGACGATCAGATCGCCGGCCTTCACCATCGCTCCGGCCCGAATGAGTCGCGTGATCACGAGCGACGGCATGTTCTGCCCGGCAAGCCTCGGCGTGGAAATCGTGGTGGCTTGAACCGCCTCAACCGTGCCGGTCAGCCGGAACGAGCGGACGAAGTCGACGCGCTTGACGGTCGCGGTCGTTTGCCGTCGGCCAGACTGTTCGGTTTCGGGATTCCCATGATCGCGAACGCGCATCAGCGCTGCCCCGGCGGCTACGCTGACCAGCAGCAGTGCAATGGCGACAAATAGGCGGAATCGACGTGTCGGAGGCATGGTTCGCTCCGGTTATCAGACGGCCCCGTGCCTTCCTTGGTTGGCGGCGGACCGGTCGGAGGCTGCAATAAGACGGCCGTTCGGACGGGTTAGACACCGTTATACGACGAACGGCGTGCGTTTGTTGACGGAACGCCTTATCGGTTGGGAGTGACAAGCGCGGCCGACGGATCGTATGCCAAGCTCGACCCGAGCCACTTTTCGACCTCCTCGACTGGCACCCCCTTGCGTCGCGCGTACGACTCGACTTGATCGCGTCCGATCCGTCCGACATTGAAGTACTTCGATTGCGGATGCGAGAAATACAGGCCGCTGACGCTGGCCGCGGGGAACATCGCCGCGTGCTCGGTCAAGGTGATTCCCTGCCGGGCGGCATCCAACAGGTCGAACAGCTTGAACTTCTCGCTGTGATCCGGGCACGCCGGATAGCCATACGCCGGCCGGATGCCACGGAACTTCTCGGCGATCAGATCCGCCTGCGACACCTGTTCCTGCTCGCCGTAGCCCCAATCGCGCCGGGCTTGCGCGTGCAAGTACTCCGCCGAGGCCTCCGCCAATCGATCGGCCAGGGCCTTCACCATGATCGCGTTGTAATCGTCGTGATTTCGCTCGAATTCCCGCGCCAGCTCATCCGCTCCGAGACCCGCGGTCACGGCAAACATGCCGAGATAATCGGGAACGCCGCTTTCGATCGGCGCCACGAAGTCCGCCAGCGACAGATTCGGCCGGTTGTCCGGCCCAACCTCCTGCTGGCGCAGCATCGGGAAGCGCGCGAGCGCCTGCTGCCGCGCATCGTCCGGATACACGATGATGTCGTCGCCCTCGCTGTTGGCTGGCCAGAAAGCGTAACTCGCGCTGGCCCGCAGGAGCTTCTTCTGGATGATTCGATTGAGCAGCGACTTCGCATGCTCGTACAACTCGCGCGCCGCCGGTCCATACTCCGGATGATCGAGGATCGCGGGGAAGCGGCCCTTCAGCTCCCAGGCCGAGAAAAAGAACGTCCAGTCGATGAAGTTCGCGACCGTCTCGAGCGGAAGATCGTCCAGATAGCGGCGACCCAGGAACCACGGCGACGCGATGACGTGATCCTCCCAGTCCAGCTGCAACCGATTCGCCCTCGCTTGCTCGAGAGTCAACATGGGCTTCTCCCGACGCGTCACGTACTTGTCGCGAATCTCCTGCTGCGCCTCACGGTTCGCTCGATCGAACGCCTGGCTGCCCGAACCAAGAAGACTGGAGACGACGTCCACGGCGCGCGACGCGTCCAGGACGTGCACCACGGGACCTGGATACTCTGGCGCGATCTTCACCGCGGTGTGCTGCCGGCTCGTCGTCGCTCCGCCAATCAACAGCGGCAACGTGAACTTCTGCCGCGTCATTTCGTGCGCGACGAACACCATTTCATCGAGCGATGGCGTGATCAGGCCGCTCAGGCCAACCAAGTCCGCTTTGTGTTCGATAGCCGCGTCGAGAATCTTTGCCGCCGGCACCATCACGCCGAGATCGATCACCTGGTAGTTGTTGCAGCCCAGCACGACCCCGACGATGTTCTTGCCGATGTCGTGAACGTCGCCCTTCACCGTGGCCATGACGATGCGGCCCTGATACGAGGGTCCGCCCGAGCGTTGCTTTTCCTCCTCCATGAACGGCAGCAGGTAGGCAACTGCCTTCTTCATCGCGCGGGCGCTCTTCACGACCTGTGGCAGAAACATCTTGCCGGCGCCAAACAGATCGCCAACGACCTTCATGCCGTCCATCAACGGGCCTTCGATGATGTCGAGCGGCCGCGTATATTTTGAGCGCGCCTCTTCGACATCAGCGTCGATGAAGTCCACGATGCCGTGCACGAGCGCATGCGAGAGCCTGGCTTCCACCGAACCTTGCCGCCAGGCGACGTCTTCCTCCTTCTTTTTGCCGCTGCCTTTCACGCGTTCGGCAAACTGCACCATCCGCTCCGTGGCGTCTGGCCGCCGGTTGAAGATGATGTCCTCCACGTGCTCGAGGAGATCGGCCGGAATGTCTTCGTAGACGACGAGCTGGCCGGCATTGACGATCCCCATGTCCATTCCGGCTTTGATCGCGTGATAGAGAAACGCGGAGTGGATGGCTTCGCGCACGGCGTCGTTGCCGCGGAACGAGAACGAGAGGTTGCTGACGCCGCCGCTCACCTTCACACCGGGACAGGTCGCCTTGATGATTCGCGTGGCTTCGATGAAGTTGACCGCGTAGTCGTTGTGCTCCTCGAGACCGGTGGCAATCGCCAGGATGTTGGGGTCGAAGATGATGTCGGTGGGATCGAATCCGGCTTGCTCGGTCAGCAGTTTGTACGCGCGCTGACAGATTGAAACCTTGCGCTCGATGGTGTCAGCTTGACCGACCTCGTCGAACGCCATCACCACAACGCCGGCGCCGTAGCGCTGGATCAGTCGCGCCTTGTGGAGGAAATCCGCCTCGCCTTCCTTGAGGCTGATCGAGTTCACGACGCCTTTGCCCTGCACACACTTGAGGCCGGCTTCGATGACCGACCATTTGGAGCTGTCGATCACGATCGGCACACGCGCGATTTCCGGCTCGGTCGCGATGTAATTCAGGAACGTCGTCATGGCCTGCTCGGAGTCGAGCATGCCTTCGTCCATGTTGACGTCGATCAGGTTGGCGCCATTGCGCACCTGCTCGGCCGCCACCTGCGCCGCCTGCGCGAAGTCGCCGTTCTTGATCAACCGTGCGAACCGCGCCGATCCGGTGACGTTGGTGCGCTCGCCAATCATCTGAAAGTTGCTGTCGGGGCGGATGGTCAGTGTTTCGAGACCGGAGAATTGAGTGTAATGTTCGCGGTTCGCGGCTCGCGGCTCGCGGCTCGCGTTCTCGGCCGGCTGAAGCCGGCCACTACGTCCGTCTTCACCGATCGATTCTGTAGTATCCGGCTGTAGCCGGACCCAAGATCCCAGCGCCAGTGCTCTTGGCGTCAGCCCTTCAACGGCTTTAACAATCGCCTTGATGTGATCCGGCGTCGTGCCGCAGCAGCCGCCGACGATGTTGGCGAGGCCGCCGGTGACGAATTCGCGGAGGAGCTGACCGGTTTCATCTGGCAGCTGATCGTACTGGCCGAACGCGTTCGGCAGGCCGGCGTTCGGATAGCACAGCACGTAGGACTCGGCGAGGCGGGCGAGCTCCTCGAGATGCGGGCGCATCTCGCGCGCGCCGAGCGCGCAGTTGATGCCGAGCGCCAGCGGACGCGCGTGACGAATCGACGCGTAGAACGCATCGAGCGTCTGGCCCGACAGCGTGCGTGCGCTGCGGTCGGTCACGGTGACCGAGATAAAAACCGGCAGCCTGCGTCCAAGTGCTTCGAAGACGCTCTCGATCGCAACAATGCCGGCTTTCGCATTGAGCGTGTCGAAGATCGTCTCGAGGAGGAGCAAGTCGACGCCGCCGTCGATGAGGCCGCGGACCTGATCCTCGTACGCGCCACGCGCCTCGTCGAATGTCATCCCGCGAAAGGCGGGGTCCTCAACCTTCGGCGAGAGCGACAGCGTCCGGTTCATCGGTCCCATCGATCCGGCCACGAGCCGCGGGGAATCGGGCGTCTTTCCCGTCCACTCGTCGGCAGCCTCGCGCGCCAGCCGCGCGCCTTCGCGATTCAGCTCGTAGGCGAGCGTTTCGAGACCGTAATCCGCTTGCGCTATCGCCGTGCTCGTGAAGGTATTTGTTTCGATGATGTCGGCGCCCGCCGCGAGGTATTCGCGGTGAATCGCCGCGATGACGTCGGGCCGGGTCAACACCAAGATGTCGCTGTTGCCGCGCAGGTCGCGTGGATGATCGGCGAATCGTGAGCCACGAAAGTCGGCTTCCGTCAGCTTGTAACGCTGAATCATCGTGCCCATCGCGCCGTCGAGAATCAGCACGCGCTTTGCGAGCAGCGTCAAGAGCGTGTGGTCCGGACTCGCTGTCATCTATGCTCCCTTTGTCGATTTCGCCTGGCGCGTTCTTGACGCGCCGAGTTTCGCGCTCGGCTTGATGCCGCTCGCCACGATGACCGTGAACGGATCTCCGGTGCGGCGCGCCCCCACGTTGACTCTGACGTCCGTCAAGCCGGCGTTCTTGAGCAGCTTCCCCAGAGCGTCATCCGAGAATCCCAACCACCGATCTCCGAGGCGGTTTCGCACCCAGGTTTCGCCGTGCTCGCGCAGATCGAGCACGAGGACGCGGCCGCCGGGTACGACGATGCGCGCGGCTTCGGCGAGGGCCTGTCCCGGATCGGGCGCGTGGTGAAGCGCCTGGGAGAACAGCGCCACGTCGACGCTAGCGTCCCTGAGCGGAAGCCGCTCCAACTCGCCGCGCTTCCAGATCACGTTCCGCACGCGACGCCGCGTTGCGAGCGCGCGTGCTTTCTTCAGCACCGCCTCAGACCGATCGACGGCAATCACCCGCGAGGCCCAGCGGCTGGCCTCGATCGTCAAATACCCCTCACCGCAGCCGATATCGGCGACGCGTAGCGGCGGAAGCAGATGTCCGAGCGCGCGCGACCACGCGGCCCAGCTCCGGCCCGGCACGAGCTGCCGTTCATTCGTGTCTGGCCCGGCGTGAGCGTCGAAATTTTCCTTCCGCAGCCGCCTCACTTCTTCCAACCGGGCAGCGTCTGCCCGCCCGGCTTCGGATTGGCCAGCTTCGGCGAACTCGGCCTTGAGGAACGCCGCAAGCGGCGCCATGCCGTTCGAGGTATCGGCGAGCGCCGGCGCGGGCCGGAAGTAGGTGAAGCCGGCTTCCCGCTCTTCGAGGACGAGCCCAGCGTCCTTGAGCAACCCCAGGTGGCGCGAGACACCGGACTGGGCGATGCCCAGGATGCCAGTCAGCTCGCTGACGTTGAGGCGCTCTTCCGTCAGCAGTCGCAGAATCCGCAGCCGGGCCTCATCGCCGAGCAACCGGAAGAGGGAGGCGGCCGAAAGCATATCTATAAATCTATATCAATGGATACATGGGTGCAAATGGCGTCGCTGGCCGCTGCCCGCTCTCCGCTGGCCGCTGGCTTGTCTTCTGTTGGTGCAATCCGCAATGATCAATCAGCAATCAGCGGCCCGCGAGCAGCGAACCGCGAGCAGCGAAGAAAATGCCACCACGCCTCACCATTTACCCGAGTCGCTCACCTGAAGGCTCACTGATCCTGGCCCACGGCGCCGGAGCGGGCCAGCTCAGCCCTTTTATGGTTCGCTTCGCGCGCGGAATGGCCGAGCGGGGCATCAGCACGGCCACGTTCGATTTCCCGTACATCACGGGTGGGCGGAAAGTGCCCGACCGGACGCCCGTGCTCGAGGTGGCGTGGCGGGAAGCCTTGGAGGCCGGTCGCGCGAAGTTCGGCGACCTGCCGACGACGATCGGCGGCAAGTCGATGGGAGGCCGCATCGCGTCGCACATCGTGTCGCAAGGCTGCGACGGCGTCGACAGTCTGGTGTTTCTCGGCTATCCACTGCATCCGCCGGGCAAGCCCGAACAGGTCCGGGATGCACATCTCCCGGCCATCAAACAGCGCATGCTCTTCGTGCAGGGATCGCGCGATCCGTTTGGAACGTCAGCCGAGATCACCTCACTCATTGCCCGGCTCGAGGCCGCAACGCTCCACGAAGTGCCCGGCGGGGATCACTCGTTCAAGGTGCCCGGGAAAACGGATGGTCTCGACGAGATCATGGATGTCGTCGCGAAATGGATCGTGCAGCGGTGACTACTTCCGGCGGTGCTTCCGCTTGTGGCGGAGTTCGGCCTCCTCCACCGTATGCGACGACGTCAGCCGGCTGTCGCGTCTCGCCATGACGACCAGTTTGGCGTAGTGCTCTCGAAGCACCTCCAATTCCTCTTCGCTGAGATCCTCGACGTCGATCAGCCGGTTGCTCGCCCCCTCCATCGCCGCAACGAGCTCGTTCAGCTTCAACTGAATCGCGATCGCATCTTTGTTTTGTGCGCGCTGAAGCAAAAACACCATGAGGAAGGTGACGATCGTCGTGCCGGTGTTGATGACGAGCTGCCAGGTGTCCGAATACCCGAATATCGGACCGGTGAGCCCCCACACGATGACCACAAGGAAAGCGATTGAAAATGCCGACGACGTCCCTGACCATCTGATGACGACCGACGAGAATCGCTCGAGAACCCTCCCGAGACCGTGTCGCTGTGCTCGCCCCATGAGTCCCGCCCCCTTCCATCGCCGGTAAGCCGGCTTTATAGTGGTCGGATGGGGTTTTTGCCGCATCCGGATCCTTCAGACGTCGCCGCACCGCAACCGCCCACGATACGAAGCCGCAAGCGGGGCGAAATTGCGGAGCGTTACAAGTGGAACCTAGCAGACATTTTCCCGGACTGGAACGCGTGGGAAGAGGCGTACCGCAAGCTCGAAGCTGGCATCGAGCGGTACTCCGCCCTGAAGGGGACGCTCGGCGGCGGCGCTGAGTCGCTGCTGGTGGCCTTCCGATTGTCGGAAGAGTTGGGCCAGCTTGCGTATCGCGTCTGGTATTTCCCGTCGCTGCGTTACGACGAGGATCAGCGCGACAACAGCATCAGCGCCAGACGGCAGCAGGTCCAAATCCTGTTCGCGCGATGGAAACAGGCCGAGTCGTGGTTCAACCCTGAACTGCTGACGATCCCGCTCGCAACCGTCCGCGAGTGGATCAACGAGTCCGAGCCGTTACAGCTGTACCGGTTCGCAATCGAGGATCTCTATCGCCAGCAGGAGCACGTGCTCGACGAAGCTGGCGAGCGGCTGATGTCGTTGTCCAGCCGGCTCGCCTCGACGCCTAGCGATGCCTATTGGTCGCTCTCGACCGCCGATGCGCATTTCCCGACGATCACGTTGTCAAGCGGGGAACAGGTCACGGTCTCGTACGGCCAGTACCGCGCGATCCTGGCAACCCGACGGAATCAGGCCGATCGTGCCGCTGCGTTTACGGCGCTTCACGAGACCTACCAGAAGAGCCTCAACACGTACGCGACGTTGTACAACGCGGTCTGCCAGCGAGACTGGTTTCAGGCGCGCGCTCGCGGCTATGCCACGACGCTGGATGCCGCGCTGCACGGCGACAACATCCCGGCCTCGGTCGTTGAAAACCTGATCGAGACGACGCGCGCAGGCGTGGAGCCGCTGCGCCGCTACCATCGGCTGCGCCGGCGAACGCTTGGCGTGCCGTCGTATCACGTCTACGACTATTCGATTCCGCTCGTCACGTTCGACCGAAAGTATGAATACGACCAGGTCCTCGACTGGATTGTCGAATCCATTGCTCCGTTGGGACCCGAGTATCAAGCGCGGATGCGCCAGGGCTTTGCCGGCGGATGGATCGATGTCTACGAGAACGAGGGGAAGCGATCGGGAGCGTATTCAGCGCCCGTGTACGGCACGCATCCGTACATGCTGCTCAACTACACGGACACCCTCGACGATATGTTCACGCTGGCGCACGAGATGGGCCACTCGATGCACACCATCTTGTCTCACGAGACGCAGCCGTTCGTGTATTCGAGCTACACGATCTTCGTAGCTGAAGTGCCGTCGACGCTGAGCGAAGCGTTGCTGCTCGAGTACCTGTTGGCCCGTTCCACCGATCCCGCCGAGCGCATCGTTCTGCTGCAGCACGCGATCGACAACATTGCCGGTACGTTCTACACGCAGGTGTTGTTCGCCGACTACGAGCTGCGCGCTCACCGGCTCGCGGAGCGCGATCAACCAATTACCGCCGAAATCCTCACCGACGTGTATCGCACTCTTCTCTCGGACTACTACGGCGATGCGCTCGATTTGACCGATCAGACGGGGCTGACGTGGTCGCGCATTCCGCACTTCTACAACTCGCCGTACTACGTTTATCAGTACGCCACGTGCTTCGCGTCAGCGGCGCGGCTCGCGCAGGAGATCATGCAGGGATCCGAAAGCGCGCGACTCGACGCGCGCGAGCGCTTTCTGAACCTCCTCCGCGCTGGTGGCAACGACTATCCGATGGAACAGCTCAAGCGAGCCGGCGTGGATCTGAGCCAGCCCGACACGGTCCAGGCCGTTATCAATCAGCTCGACGGACTTGTGACGAGACTGGAGCAGGAGTTGGCGAGCCTCTGAGCGAAGCGCTGCCCGTGGCTACTGCTTGATGGTCACGCGGGTGATGAACACTGGCTCGACCGGATTCTCACCCTTCGTTGGCACGCCGGCGATCTTGTCGACGATGTCCATGCCGTTGAGGACGCGGCCGAATACCGCGTAACCATAATCGGGCGGCGCCAGCCCGCGGTGATCCAGCGAGCTGTTGTTCGACACGTTGAAATAGAACTGCGACGTCGCGCTGCGAAGCGTTTGCGTCCGCGCCATGGCGAGCGAGCCGCGGACGTTTTTGAGCCCGTTCGTGGCTTCGTTCAGGATGGGTTCGCGCGTCGGTTTGGCGGCCATCCCGGGCATGTATCCACCACCCTGGACGACGAACCCGCGAACGACGCGGTGAAAGATCGTCCCCTCGTAAAACCCCTCCGTCGCGTACCGCAGGAAGTTCTCGACCGATGCCGGTGCCTGTGCCTTGAAGAGTTCTACGGTGATGTCGCCCATCGAGGTCGAGATCACGGCAACCGGATTACCGGGGGCGGGTTCGAGGACAGCCGGCGCGGCCGCCGGTGCCTGGGTCTGGCTAACGGCCGGGGCCAGTGCACCGGAGACTGTGACGAACAAGAACAGAACGAGCCACATGAGGGTTTCCATTGTAACGACGCTTCGACCGGTCCGTCGAACGTCATCCGCACCGGCCCCAAGTGCGGACTGTAGATTGCACGGCGCGGAGGCGATCCTCAGATTGGTCGAGTAAATCGGCGTCCATGCGTTGGCGAATCCGGACGGTCGGAAGTTTCGATTCAATAGGATGGATCCAGTGAACTATCGCCGTTCCTGTGGGCCTCTTCGCATCGAGCCCTGGGCTACAATGCTTTCAGGTGAGATCGAACTAGAGCACGCACTTGTTCGTCTCGAACATGTGCACGGCCGAGCGATCGTCGATCGCGCGCGAAGAGCGCGCGGGGAGATGCGCGATGGCAACAGGGCTGGAGAACGAGCAGAAGGAACTGGCGGAGTTCATTCGCGTCGGGGCGACGCGCGGTCACCAGTGCTTCGGCAGCTACTTCGACGAGAAGGGCGGCTCGTGCGCACTGGGTGCGGTATACGAGGGCGTATACCACTTACCCCGCGCGCATGGAAAGTTAATACCCGATCACCTCGAGCGGTTGTTTCGTTGCCTCGACGAGGTGACCAAAGCATGCCCGCAGGGCTGCAAGAAGCGGCTGCCGCTGGCATCCATGATCGTCCACTTGAACGACGATCACCGGATGTCGCGCGAGCAGATCGCCGAGTGGCTCTCGCAGGAATCGAGCGGTTAACGGCGACAGCCCAGGCAGTCCGTCGCAGGATGCGATGGACGGCCGGGCGTAAGCGTAACGACGAATCGCGCGACGGCGTATCAGGGATCGGTCATACACCCGGTCGACCGCTGACAACACCGTCGCCCGATTGAAGTAAGGCTCCCCCATGTCTTTCCTCGATCGCTTCAAACCACAACCCAAGTATCGCAGCCCTGACCCGGCAATCCGGCTTGCCGGAGTCGAGGAGTTGCCTGACGACCCCGAGCACTGGGGCGTCATCGCTGAACTCGCAGCATCGGACGAGGACGTCCGGGTTCGCCGCGCGGCAATTAACCGGATCGGCGTGCCCGGATATCTGGCGCGCCTGGCGCGCACCGAGCGTGATGACACGTTGCGCCGCGAGCTCGGCGATCGGCTCGTTCAGATTGCGAACGCGCCGGCCGACACCGACACGGACGCGAGCACCGCGCTCGACGGCCTGAACGATCAGAAACAGCTTGGAGCGATTGCCAAGGCCTCGCCGCACGAATCCATCCGCGTCGCTGCGCTCGGCCGGATCAGCGATGAGAAGGTGCTTGGCAGCGTTGCGCGAGCCGCCGTCGATCCGAAAGTCGCGCTGGAGGCAGCGGGACGGATTGCGGAGCAAGGCGAGCTGACCGCGGTCGCGTTGAGAACCGATCACAAGGACGCGGGCGTTGCGGCACTCGATCGCGCGCTCGAGTCGATTGGCACGGAGACCGAGCGGCGCGAGCTGCTCGATGGGATTGCCACACGCGCCAAGAACAAGGCCGTCGCCAAGCGCGCCCGCGGGTTGCTGCAGGAAATCGAGGACGCCGAAGCCGCCAGGAAAGCTGCCCGTGAGGAATGGCTGAAGCGGGCGACCCTCGCGATCGCGCGAGTTGACGCGCTGGCCGCGTCGCCGGCGGTGGCCGATGCGCTGCAGCAGCTTGGTGCGATTGAATCTGAATGGCAGGGACTCGCCGAGGGCGCCGACCCGGAACTCACCGGCCGCTTCTCGAACAGCGTGGCCGCGGCCAAGAGCGCGATCGAGGCGCACGAGCGCGCAGAAGCCGAACGACGAGCCGAGGAAGAACGCGTGGCAGCGCGCCGAACGGCATTCGAGGCGCTCTGTGCACGGGTAGACGCGCTGCGCGGCGAGGGCACGCCCAACGAAATCGACAAAGCGCGTGCGGAATGGGAAGGCATGCCCGGCGCCTCGGCGCAGGAGCGTGAAGACGTCGCTCTGCGTGCACAATTCGACCAAGCCTGCAGCCGGGCCGCCGATCGGCATCGCAATCGGCTCGAGCTCGAGCGGATCCACGCACGCCTCGCGGAACTCTCGCTCGAAGCGGAGCGTCTCTCGCTCGAGGCCCCCGCACCGAAGGAGAACTCTGAATCCGAGGCCGGGACCAACGAGACCTCGCCAGTTGCGACGGCACCTGCAGACGCGTGGCGGGCTGTGACCAGCGAATGGCAGAACCTCATTGGTCAGGCGGATGGGCTGGATGACGCCGTCACGACGCGGTTCGGCGAAGCCGACGCGCGCGTCAGGCAGCGCGCCGAAGAGAAGCGTGCCGCCGCCGAACGTACGCTGCGTCAACAGCTCCAGCGCATCGAACAACTCCTCGAACGTGTCACCGCCAGGGCTGCCGCGGAGGATCTCACGCTGCGCGAGGCCGATCGCGCCGTCAGGGATTTGCGAACCGCAATGGAGGCACCGCTGCCGGTTCCACAACGCGACCAGCACGCGCTTCTCGAACGGCTCAAAGCGGCCATGACCGTCATGGCGCCGCGACTCCATGAGCTGCGCGAGATGGACGAGTGGAAGCGCTTTGCGAATGCTGCCGTCCAAGAGGAGTTGATCGCGAAGGCCGAAGCGCTTCGCACGAAGTACAACATCGGCAGTACCGACGAATCCAAGCCGGAGGAAGTCGAGAAGGCAGCGCACGAGCTTCACGAGATCCAGGAACGCTGGAAGCAGGTTGCCGAAGCGCCTCGCGCCCAGGCTCAGGCTTTGTGGCACCGCTACAGGCAAGCAGCCGATCCGATTCAGGCCAAGGCCCGCGAGTTTTTCTCGCAGCGCGCCGAAGAGCGCGGCGAGAACCTGAAACTGAAGGTGGCGTTGGTCGAGCGGGCCGAAGCACTCGCCGAGTCCACGGACTGGATCAAGACCGCCGAGGAACTGAAAAAGCTGCAGGCTGAGTGGCAGCAGATTGGGCCTATCCCGCGTCAGGACACCAAGGTCACCTGGAAACGGTTCCGCGACGCCTGCGATCGATTCTTCACGCGCCGCAACTCGGATCTTGCCGAGCGCAAGGAAACCTGGAGCGCCAACCTCGCGAAGAAGGACGCGTTGTGCGTTCGCGCCGAGGAGCTCGCCAACTCCCGCGAGTGGGACAAGGCGGCCGCTGAGATCCGACGCCTTCAGGCGGAGTGGAAGACGATCGGGCCCGTCCGCCGATCCAAGTCGGATGCGATCTGGAACCGGTTCAGAGCGGCGTGCGATACGTTCTTCGAGCGATACAAGCGCCGCGACGAGATCGAGCTCGAAGCCCGTCAGGCCGACCGCGAAGGCCTCGTCGTCGAGCTCGAATCGTTTGCGATCCCTGTGCCCGACGGAACCACCGAGGCACCGGCAGATCTACTCGAACGAGTCCGATCGCTTCGCACCCGCTGGAATCAGACAACACCCGTCGTTCGTCAAGGTGCGGATCCCTTGAGCGGACGATTCGTCGGAGCCCTCGAAGCGTTGATGTCGGGGCACCCGGAAGCGTTCAAAGGGACTGAGCTCGACGTCGAAGCGAGCCGGCAGAAGGGGGAGAAGCTGTGCGCCCGCGTCGAAGGGTTCCTGACCGACAGCAACGCGCAGCCGGCGTCTGGTTCACAGGCGCTCGCCGACATGCTGAGGGAGGCTTTAGCCGCAAATACGATCGGTGGCCGCGCCGGCGAGGAATCGAAATGGCGGGCGATGGCCGACGATGTGCGGCAAGCTCAGTCGGCGTGGAGCCGTCTCGGCCCAGTGCCCGGCGATTCCGGCCGCCAGCTCGCCGAGCGATTCCATCGCGCCTGCAACCGGTTCTTCGATCTATATCGTCGCAAGGTGCCGGCGCAGCAGCAGTCGCAGCGCGGCCGGCAGCTGACGACGCGGTAGTAATTACTTTTTGTAGCGAACCTTACCGCCGACGATCGTGTAGACGACTTCGGCGGTAGGGATCTCGTCCTCTGGAATCTTCAGGATGTCTTTCGAGAGGACGACGATGTCCGCGTACTTGCCCGGCTTCAGGGATCCTTTCGAGTTCTCCTCAAACGCCGCAAAGGCGCCGTTCAGCGTGTACGACTTCAGCGCTTCCAGCCGTGACATCCGCTGATCCGGGTAGAACACAGTGCCATCCTTCACCTTGCGGCTGACGGTCGCGTAGTAGCTGGCAATCGGATCGACGTCTTCAACCGGCGCATCGGTGCCGTTGGTGACCACGGCGCCTGACTTCATCAACTTCTGCCAGACGTAGGCACCTTCCTCCGCTCGCTTTGGTCCCAACCGGGCGAGCACGTAGGGCGCATCTGATGTGCAGTGGATCCCCTCCATCGATGCAATGACGCCAAGCCGCCCGAATCTCGGAATATCGGACGGATGCAGGTGCTGCGCGTGCTCGACACGCCAGCGAAGATCTTTGCGCGTAGGGTTTTCCTTGAACGCGACTTCGAAGATGTTCAGCGTTTCGCGGTTGGCTCGGTCGCCGATCGCGTGCACGCAGAGCTGATAGCCATGCTGCATGGCCAGGCGGGCCGTCTCGCGGATGTCCTCGACGGTCGACGTGTTGCGGCCTGTGTCGCCAGGTTTGTCCGCGTACGGCTCGAGCAGCCACGCGCCGCGCGGCCCGAGCGCTCCGTCGATGGACTTCTTGATTCCTCGTACGGTCAGAAAACCGTTGCCGTAATCGATGGTTCGGTACTTTGCCAGGTTTGCGGCGAGCGCGGCGTTGTCCGTGCGCAGCATTACCCAGAGGCGCACGTTCATCCGCCCTTCATCGATCATCTTCTTCATCAGATCGACATCGGCAAAAGAGGAACCGGCATCCTGAAATGAGGTGATGCCTTTGCCGACAACCTCGGCCGAGGCAAGTTCGAGGACCTTCCGGTCGCGCGCGAGTGCCTCCTCGGCGCTCCGCTTCGGCTCGCCGGCGTCACGGCGGATCAATCGCGACGCGGTTTCGCGAAACAGGCCCGTTGGGTTGCCCTTGGCATCTTTCAGAAAATCGCCGCCGGGGGGATTCGGCGTCGCGCCGGTGACGCCCGACAACTCCATCGCTTTCGCGTTCGCAAAGCTCGCGTGGCCGCTGGCATGTGTCAGGAGCACCGGATTGTTGGGCGACACGCGGCTGAGCGCCTCGTGCACGGGGAAACCCTCGACGTTCGGCTCGGGCTTGGACGTCCA
>Ga0075420_100001665_pt1 | contig 18908 bp, 16 predicted proteins | sample SoiMetdeltSBSDD4_FD_75296 | JGI IMG/M metagenome (GOLD analysis project Ga0075420, IMG submission 75296) | Bulk soil microbial communities from a Populus tree surrounding site in Tennessee, USA - Soil MetaG P. deltoides SBSDD4 | ecosystem: Environmental > Terrestrial > Soil > Tree plantation... | reverse complement strand
CTCGTCGTCGCCGACGGCTTCGCCCGCCGCTCCGGGTTCTTCGCCGGGGACGCCGTGGTCCTCGCCGCAGCCGCCCGGCACGTCGTCGTCGTCGACGGCACCGACCGCTGTGCCCGGTCCTGCGCCGGCATCGCCCTCGTCACAGCCCTCGCCGACGGCGCCGACGTCAGTGTCCCCGTCGCTGTCTTCGGCCCCGACCGCCCCGACAGTGGCCTCCGGCTCGCCGGCGCCGCTGGCTTCGCCCGCCGCACCGGGCCCTTCGCCGGGGGCGCCGTGGTCCTCGCCGCAGCCGCCCGGCACGTCCTCGTCGTCGACGGCACCGACCGCGGTGCCCGGGGCTGCGCCGGCATGGCCATCGGCGCCGAGCGGTCCGGGGGCGGCGGCTGGTGGGAACTGGGGATCGACGGCGGTGCAGCCGGGGGCTCCGGCGACCCTGCCGTGGAGCCTTCCGGGCGCCGTGCCACCGGGACCTCCGGCGTCGCCGGCACCGCCGACTCCCGGGCAGCAGGGCGTGCACGTCACCGGGGTCTACCCGGGCAGGCCGCCGGCGGCGGGGTGGCCTAGGCCGCCGGCAATGCCCAACCCCTACGCCAACCTGCCGGCCGCGCCGGCGGGCGAGGCGGTGGTGGCCCGGCGGATCGCGGCGGCGCTGGTCGACCTCGTCATCGTCTTCTTCGCGATGGCGCTCCTCTGGGACATCGGCGTCCACCTCACCGGCGAGAAGGTCCCCGAGGTCTCGGGCGACGACCGTGAGGTCTACTGCGAGGGCAAGTCGTGGGCCTGTCTCACGTTCCACGACGGCGATTCGGTCTGGGTGTCCGAGGACGGCGGCGTCCTGGTGCTCGGGTACTTCCTCCCGGCGCTGCTCAGCGAGGTGGTCCTACAGGGCCTGACCGGCTGGACGCTCGGCAAGCGGATGCTCGGCCTCCGCCTCGTGCGATCCGGCGGCCGGACGCCTGGGGTCGGAGTGGCGTTCGCTCGCAGCGTGGCCCGGGTCGTCGACCTCTTCCCGTGCTGCTTCCCGATCGTCGGCCTGGTCATGGTGCTGAGCACCGAGGGCCACCGCACCGTCGCCGACACCATCGCCCGCACCTGGGTGGTCCGGAGATCTCCCCACCGCCCCTGAGGTCGAGCGGAGGTTCACGACGTCGGTCTGGTCACCCGACGTCGAGGACGGCCTTGCCGTCGACCCGGCGGTCCCGCAGCGCGCTCGCCGCCGCAGCCAGGTCGTGCCAGGGACCGCGCCACCCGATCGGCACGTCGAGCCGGCCCGCCGCGACCAGGTCGACCAGGGCAGCCAGATCGGCGCCGACCGGCCCCTCGATGAGGAACGACGTCAGCGACTTGGCCGGCCCGATCGTCGAGTACGGGGGGAAGACCGCCGGCTCGCCCGACGTCCAGCCGACGCTCTGGAGGCTGCCGCCCGGCGCGAGCAGCCCCCACGCAGCCACCAGCAGGGGGCCGCCGACGTTCTCGACCACGACGTCGACCGGCGCGGCGACTTGCTCCAGCCCGACCACGACCTCGGACGCCCCGGCCTCGGCCAGCCCGGCCCGCCGAGCCTCCGACCCGACTGCGGCGATCACGTGTGCGCCAGCGACCGCCGCGAGCTGCACCGCAAACCGCCCGACCCCACCCGACGCCCCGGTGACCAGCACCCGCCGCCCCGGTCCGACTCCACCGGCCCGCAGCGCCCGGAACGCCGCCAGCCCCGCGACCGGGAGCGCCGCGGCCACCGCCAGGTCGACCTCCGTCGGGACCGCGGCCACCATCCCCGCGTCGACCGCGCACCGCTGCGCGAACGCGCCCTGCGCCAGCCCCACGACCCGGGCGCCCACCTCGGGGCCCTGCCCGTCGGCCGCCGCCACGGTCACCACCCCGGCCACGTCGGACCCCAGGGCGGCGCCCGGTGGCACCCGACCCGACCGGGCGTCGTTGAGGTCGCCCCGGTTCAGCGACACGTGCCGCACCTCGACGACCAGCTGCTCCGGCCCGGGCGAGGGCTCCTCCACCTCGCCCAGGCGAACCCCGTCCTCGGCCTCCGGATCGACGATCAGCGCGCGCACCCCAGCAGCTTCCCACCGCCGGCCGCCTCGGCTCGGGTGGGTCGGGTGGGCTGGCTAGGCCTTGGGGCTGATCGACATCTTTTCGGTCGGGTCGCCGCGGAGGACGCGGATGGCGAGTTGGCCGTTGGCGAGGCTGGCTTCGAGGGAGGCGCCGAAGCCGGCGGGGAGCTCCAGGTCCCGCTCGTAGCCGCCGTAGTCCCACTCGTGGACGAGGTAGGTGCGGGGTGGGGCCGAGCGCACATGGGCGGTGATCCGCAGTCGACCCCCTGGCCAGAGCTCGATCGTCACGTCGCTCGGCTGCACCGCCGGCAACGGGGCGATCACCACCAGCGCGCTATCGGTCTCGTACACGTTGACCGGCACGACCTGGGGCCGCATGAGCCGCTCGGTCTGCCGGGTCGCATCAGCGACTTCTGCCTGACGGGTCTGATCGGGCGCCATGTCCGCGCGGTACCCGCGATCCGCCCGGCTCACCCCACCATGGGGCATGGCATTGCCGACTGCGTTCACGGACCTGTTCGCCATCACCCATCCGATCGCCCTGGCCCCGATGGGAGGTCCCGCCGGGGGAGCTCTCGCGGCGGCCGTCTCGAACGGCGGCGGACTGGGGCTGGTCGGCGGCAGCCGGAACGATCGGTCGTGGTGCGAGCGCGAGCTGACCGCCGTCGCCGAGCAGACCCGCAACCCGTGGGGCGTCGGCTTCCTCACCTGGGCGCTCACCCCGGAGACGCTCGCCGCCGCACTTGAGCACCAGCCGGCAGCGGTCATGTTGTCCTTCGGGGACCCGGCGCCCTTCGCCCACGAGGTCCGCGAGTCGGGAGCCCGGCTGATCGTCCAGGTCACCGACCTCGACGAGGCGCGGCGGGCGCTCGAGGTCGAGGCCGACGTCATCATCGCCCAGGGCAGCGAGGCCGGCGGTCACGGGGGCCGGCGGGCAACGCTGCCGTTCGTCCCTGCGGTGGTGGACCTCGCCGGGCCGACACCGGTGCTGGCCGCCGGCGGCATCGCCGACGGTCGCGGCCTGGCCGCCGCGCTGGTGCTCGGTGCCGCCGGCGCCCTCGTCGGGACCCGCTTCCAGGCCAGCCGGGAGGCGCTCGTCGACCCGGAGATCGTCAAGGCGATCATCGCGCACACCGGCGACGACACCGAGCGCAGCCGGGTCCTCGACATCGCCCGGGGCGCGCCATGGCCGGCCCGGTACACGGCCCGCACCCTGCGCAACGCCTTCCTGGACGAATGGCGCGACCGCGAGGACGAGCTCGCCGCCGCCGCCGACACCCGCCGGGACTACGCCGAGGCCGCGTCCACCGGCGACCTGGCGGTCATCCCGGTATGGGCAGGGGAGGCGATCGACCTCATCGACGACGTCCCGTCGGCCGTCGACGTCGTGCCGGCGATGGTCGCCGACGCGGAGGCGGCGCTCGCCCGGCCGGTCAGCGGGGTGTGGCGGCGATGAAGGAGGCGACCACGCGGGCCAACGCCGGGCCCTGGTCTTCCTGGAGGAAGTGGCCGGCGCCCTCGATGGTGGTGTGTGGTTGGCCCTGGGCGCCGGGGACGGTGCGTTGGAAGATGGCGTCGCCGCCGCGGGTGATGGCGTCGCTGTCGGAGAACGCCGTCAGCAGCGGTCGCTCGAACCGGGCCAGCGTCTCCCAGGCGGCCTGGTTGGCGGCCGCGGCGGGATCGTCCGGGCTGGTCGGCACGAGCACCGGGAACTGGCGGGCGCCGGCGGTGTAGCTGTCGTCGGGGAACGGGGCGTCGTACGCGGCGACCACCTCGGGCGCCAGGTCGGTGGTGCAGCCGCCGTTGACGATCCGCCCCACGGGGAACTCCGGCGTCTCCTGAGAGAACCGCTGCCAGGCGATGAAGGCGTCGGTCAGCGGCCGGTCGCCGGTGGGCAGGCCGCCGTTGGCGACGACCACCCGGGCGAACCGCTCGGGATGCTCACCCACCAGCCGCAGCCCGATGAGGCTGCCCCAGTCCTGCCCGACCAGCGTGACGTCCCGCAGGTCGAGCCGATCGAACAGCGCCTCCCACATCCACGCGACGTGCCGGGCGAACGTGTAGTCCTCCCGCGCCGCCGGCTTGTCGGACCGCCCGAAGCCGACCAGGTCGGGCGCCACGCACCGCAGCCCGGTATCGACCAGCACCGGGATCATCGTCCGGTACAGGAAGCACCACGACGGCTCCCCGTGCATGAGCAGGACGATCTCGCCGTCGGCCGGTCCCTCGTCCAGGTAGTGGACCCGCACCGCCCCGTCCACTTCCACGTAGTGGGGCGCGAACGGGAAGTCGGGCAGGTCGGCGAAGCGGTCGTCCGGGGTGCGGAGCAGGTCCATGGCAGGTCTCCTAGGCGGGAGCGACGACGTCGAGGTGTCGCACCTCGGTCGGCAGGTTGTCGTACAGGTCGGCGATCAGGGCGTCGCGGTGGGCGCGCACCGCCGGCGAAGGATCGGACCAGCGGTTGTGCCACTGGTGGGGGTCGTCGGTCAGGTCGTAGAGCTCGCCTGTGGCGACGGCGACCCCGCCCGGCCCGTCCCACGCCCGCTCGTACTCGATGCCCGACGACCGCAGCACGCCGTCGCCGAACACCTTCTCCAGGCCGTTGGGCTGCCCGGCGGTCGACGGCTCGTACACCGTGCACAGCCAGCCGTCCCGGTAGATCGACCGGAGGTGCATGCCATAGCCGGGAAACTGGCTGTCCCATTCGCACAGCGCCCGATCCCGGCCCGGCGCCCCGTCAACCAGCGGCAGGGCCGAGCCCTGCATCCAGGGCGCAGGCTCGATCCCGGCGATGGCGCAGAACGTCGGCGCCAGGTCGACCTGCCCGACCGGGTCGGTCACCACCGAAGAACCCGGCAGCCCGGCCGCCGAGGGCGCCGGCCGCCACACCAGCGGCAGCCGCATCAGCGCGTCGACATGGAACGGTCCCTTGTAGAGGAGGCCGAGGTCGCCCTGCAGCTCGCCGTGGTCGGTGGTGAAGATCACGTCGGTGTCGTCGAGCCAGCCCCGGGCATCGAGGCGGGCGAGCACCCGCCCGCACGCCTCGTCGATCAACTCGTTCATCACGTGCACCTTGGCGTTGACCTCACGGATCTGGTCGTGGGTCAGCTCTCCGGGCCGGAAGCCGGCCGGCCCGCCCTCCCGGTTCGACCAGCGCCCCTCCCAGTACGCCAGCCAGTGAGGCGGCTTGCCGGCCAGCACCTCCCGCACGGCGTCGTCGGCGCCCGGATGCCCCGTCGGCAACGGCAGGTCCCGCCAGGGGACCCGGCCGAGCTCCGACGCCGGCGGGTCCCACGGGTGATGGGGGTCGGGGAAGCTCATCCAGCAGAACCAGTCGTCGCCGTCGCCCAGCCCGTCGAGCCAGTCGAGGGTCAGGTCGGCGACCCAGTCGGTGTGGTACCAGGGCCGGGGGATCGGGTTGTGCTTGGTCTCCGGCGCCCCGGTGTCGCCGCCGGGCTCGCCCTGGAGCAGGTCGGCGTAGCTGTGGAGGTGCTCGGGGTGGTGCTCGGCGAGCCAGCGCCCGTAGTGGGCGATCGGCGTGTCGCCCCAGGCCGCGGCGTGCATGACCTGGACCGACCGCTCGAACCCCCGCCACGGCCCGGTGTCGCCCCGCGCGGGCCGGGCGTTCTCCTCGTAGACCCGGTGGAGGTCGAACCCCGGCTCGAAGTGGGCCTTGCCGAGCAGCGCGGTGCGGTACCCGGCCCGCTCGGCCAGGTAGGCGGCGATCGAGGGGGCGTCGACCGGCAGCGGCACGCCGTTGGCGACCACGCCGTGGGTGCGCGGGTACTGGCCGGTGAGCATGGTCGACCGGGCCGGCATGCACACCGTGTTCTGGTTGTAGGCCCGCTCGTAGCGGATGCCGGCGGCGGCCAGGCCGTCGACCACCGGGGTCCGGGCGACGGTCCCGCCGTTGCAGCCGAGGCTGTCGTAGCGCTGCTGGTCGGTGGTGATGAACAGGATGTTGCGCCCCATCAGGCCTCCTCGGCGGGGTGGTCGACGGCCGCGAGAAGCGCGGTGGCCATGCGGGCCATGGCGTGGCGCCCTGCGGTGGGGGAGAGGCCCTGACCCGAGCGCAGCCGTTCCCAGGCCTCCCAGCTGGTGGCGAGGTCGAGCGCTTCGACGACTGGGCCCGACCGCCGCCCACCCAGCTCCGGACCGAACACGGCGACGAGCTGGTCACGGAAGAACGCGGCCGCCCGGGCCAGCTCACCGCTGATCGCCGGCGATCCTGGCGCCAGCCGCACTGCCAGCCGCCGTACCGGGCTGATCGCCTCGAACACCTGGGCCCGGTCGGCCACGAGGGCGGCGATCCGTTCGGCAAGCGGCCCGTCGGTCGGCAGCGGCGTCAGTAGCTCGGTGATGCGCTCGGTCTGGCGGGCGATGGCGATCCGGTGGAGCGCCTCCATGTCGTCGAACAACCGGAAGATCGAGCGCATGGACACGCCTGACCGCTCGGACACCTGCTGAGCAGTGGGCTGCACGTGGCCTTCGAGCACCAGGTCGAGGAACGCCTCGACCACGGCCTCCTGGCTCCGCGCCCGCCGCAGCGACCGCCCGTCCATCGTGCGCCCATCGACCCTCGCCGCGCCCTCCATGGCCCGACCCTAAGAATTGGCACAAGCTATGTCAAGAGTTTCGTCAGCGGCCCAGGCCGTACGATCGCTCGGGTGCGGGAGGGGCTCGTCGGTCGGGCGCAGGAGGCGACGGTGCTGGCCGACGCGGCTCGTGACGTGGCCCAGGGCGCCGGCTCGTGCGTCCAGGTCGTCGGCGAGGCCGGCATCGGGAAGACGAGCCTCCTGGCGGTCGCCGCGAGCGAGCTGGCTCTGCGCGGCGTCGAGACGCGGACCGTCGCCGCAGACGAGACCGACCACCGACGGACGCTCGGGTTGGTGCAGGCGCTGCTCCCCGGCACGCCGGCCGACGCGATCGACGCCGTCGAGCGGCTGGCGGCAGCCGGACCGCTGGCGCTGCTGGCGGACGACGTGCACTGGGCCGACGAGGTCAGCCTCGACGCACTCGCCGCGATCGCCCGGCGAGCGGAGGCGCTCGGGGTGTTGCTGGTCGCCGCCGCCCGCCCGCAACCGGCATCGCCCGCGCTGCGCCGGCTCGACGCGACCGTCGACCGGTGTGGCGTCCGGCTGACGCCGGCACCGCTCGATGCGGCCGACATCGCCGATCTCGTCGCCAGCCGGATCGGGGCGCCGCCCGGGCCGGCGTTGATGGCGCTGGTCGCGGGCGCAGCGGGCAACCCGTTCCTGGCGGTCGAGCTCGTCGTCGGCCTCGCCGACGAGGCGCTGCTGACCGTGCGGGACGGCATGGCAGAGCTGGCCGACGCCGGCGACGGCATGCCCGGTGACCTCGTCGAACGCCTGGCCCGCCGCGCCCTGCTGGCGGTCCCGGGAGGCGAGCTGGTGCTGCGGGCGACGGCCGCTGTTCCCGGTGGTCTGACCGTCGACGAGCTCGCGGCGCTGCTCGACCAGCCACTCGGTGACCTGATCGCCGTCACGCTGGCCGCGGTCGAGGCCGCGGTCCTCGTCGACACCGGGGCGACCCTGGGGTTCCGCCACGACCTGCTGCGCCGCGCAGTGCTGACCTCGACCCCGCGGACGATCGTGCGCTCGTTGCAGCACCGGGCGGCGAGCCTCCTGATCGACCGCGGGGCGGCAGCCGAACGCATCGCCGCGTGCCTGCTGGCGAGCGACGAGTCCCCCGACCCGGCCGAGGTCGACCACCTGCTGGCGGTCGGCCGATCGATGCAGGCTCGCAACCCGGCGGCCGCAGCCGACGTGCTCCGCCGAGCGCTCGACGGCCTCGACCCGGACGATGCGAGGTCGCTCCCGTTGACCATCGAGGTGGGCTGGGCACTGACGGCAAGCGCGCGAGCCCGCGACGTCGGCCCGCTCCTGCACGACCGCGTCGGCGGGGCCACTGGGCCGCTGCCCGTCGAGCTCCTGCGGCTGGAGAGCGTGGCCCTGAGCCTCGCCGGGCGGCTCGGCGAGGCGTGGGCCCGCTACGAGGGCATCGGCCCAATCGAGCTCACCACCCGGTTCAGCGGGGACGACGCCGGCATCGCCGAGGCCGCAGCCGAGCTGGCGTTCCTCCGGCTCACGAGCGGCCGGCTCGACGAGGCGGCCCAGCTCGTCGACTGGGCGGACCGGTCGCCGGCGCCGGCCTCGGCGGTCCGTCGGGCCGTGGTGTCGACGGTGCGGGGCTGGCTGGCCGGCGCCAGGGGTGCGTTCGAGGAGGGAGCGGAGCACGCCCGAGCGGCGCTGCAGGCCGCCGCCCACGACGACCGCCTCGGGCTCACCGCCACCAGCCCGACGTTGGCGCTCGGCCTCGCGCTCGACAGCCTGGCGGACCCCGACGGAGCGATCGAGGTGCTACGGCCTCGGCCCGGGCTCGGCCTCGCCAGGTCGTCACCCCTCCTGCAGTTCGGCACCGCGCTCGTCCTGTTCCGCCGCGGCGAGTGGGATGACGCGCTGGTCGAGGCGGACGCGGGACTGCTGGCGGCGGAGGAGACCGGTCTCGGCCTGGGTGCGTTCTGGCCCCGCTCGATCCGCGCGCTGGTGAGCTGCGCCCGCGGGCAGCTCGCCGAAGCCCGGCGGTGGCTCGACTCGTCCGACCTCGCCGGCGCACCCCGCGAGCTGGGCATGGAATGGCTCTTCTACGCCTCCGCCGCGGTACACGAGGCCGAGGGCAACATCGCCGGGGCAGCGACGATCCTCGACGGGATCGCCGGAGCAGTCCTCGACGCCGAGGCGCCGGCGCTGCTCCTGACCGGGGCGGCCGACATGGTCCGTCTGGCGCTCGCGACAGGGCGAGCCGGCGCCGCCCGACGGGTCGCCGACGCGCTGGAGGTGATGACGGGATGCACGGCGTCGCCGATCGTCGCCGCGACGACCGGCTGGGTGGCGGGCCTCGTTGCCGACGAGGCCGGCGCGATCGAGGCGGCTGCCGACCGGCTGGCCGTCCATGGCCGGGCACCCGAAGCGGCCCGCGCGCGGCACGACGCTGCGGTGCTCGCCGCCCGCGCCGGTGACTCCGACGGAGCCCGGCGCCTCGCCGTCGAGGCGTTCCGTACCTACGACCGGTTGGGTGCCGAGCAGTGGCATCGGCGCCTGCGCTCCGAGCTCCGGGAGCAGGACGTCGTCATGCGGCCGCGGCGCACTCCGGCGCGCCCGTCGCATGGCTGGGCGAGCCTGACCGCGTCGGAGTCCACGATCGTCGACCTCACCAGCCAGGGCCTCACGAACACGCAGATCGCCGAGCGCCTCTACGTCTCCCGGCGCACGGTCGAGTCTCACCTTGGCCGGGTCTACGCCAAGCTCGGCATCTCGACGCGGGCGGGGCTCGTCGCCACGGCCGCGCGCCGCCCGAGGCTGAAGAGCGACGGCTCGGTGTAGTCCTGCGGTGCGTAGGTCCCGTCGCCCAGCGCCCGGTACGTCCCCGAGACCTGACCGGCAACCAGGCGGTGGAGCGCCTCGACGGCACGGTCGATGTCGCGGGCGTCGTTGTAGCAACCGAGGCTGAAGCGGACCATCCCTGGCGTACCGCTGATGTCGCCTTCCCGGGCCCGGGCCATCCACCGGCGCTCGTGGTCCTTCGTGACCCGGAGCAAGTGGATGATGTACGGCTGGGCGCAGAAGCAGCCGCTGCGGACGCCGATGCCGTGCTCGTAGCCCAGCACGGCCGCCACCAGCCCGTGGTCGATCCCGTCGATGGTGAACGGGATCACCCCCACCTTGACGTCCGCATCGCTGATCGGCGGGCCGTGCACCGTGAGTCGTGGCACGCCGCGAAGCAGGTGGGTGGCGTAGGCCGTCAGCTGAGCCTCGTGGGCCGCGATCCGGTCCATGCCGATCGAGTCCAGCTCCTGGACGGCGGCCGCCAGCGCCACCGCGCCGATCACGTTCGGGCTGCCCGCCTCCTCGCGGTCCGGCAGCTCGGCCCACACCACGTCGTCGACGGTGACCGCGTAGATCGTGCCGCCGCCCGAGTGGTCGGGGGCCGGCGTGAACCCGTCCCGCCGGCCGATCAGCGCGCCCGTCCCGAACGGCGCGTACAGCTTGTGGGCCGACAGCGCGACGTAGTCGAGGTGCCCGGGATCGTCGTGGGGGCGCATGTCGATCCGGCGGTGGGCCGCCAGCTGGGCGGCGTCCACCAGGATCTGCCCACCGACCGCGTGGACCTTCGCCGCCAACCGGTGCACCGGCTGGATCACACCGGTCACGTTGGAGGCACCCGAGACCACGAGCAGCCCGATCCGGTCGGCGTAGGTCGCGAGCTGGCGGTCCAGGTCGTCTTCGTCGAGGCGCCCGTCGGGCAGGGCCCGGACCCGCACCGTCCCCGTCCGGGCCCGCCAGGGCAGGTCGTTCGAGTGGTGTTCGAGCATGGTGGTGAGCACCACCGAGCCCGGTGTCATCCGCACCGAGCGCGCCAGCCGGTTCACAACCTCGGTCGTGTTCTTGCCGAACAGGACCACATCACGTGCGGGGTCCGCGCCGACGAACCGGCCGACCACTTCCCGGGCCTCCTCGTAGGCCGCGGTGCTGAGCCGCGACAGGTAGCCGGTGCCCCGGTGCACGCTCGAGTAGTGGGGGAGGAACCGCTCGACGGTCGTCGCCACCGCCCGGAACGCCGGTGTGCTCGCCGCGTTGTCGAGGTTCACATAGGGCACCCACCGCCCGTCGAGCAGGGGGACCGACTGGTCCACTCCCACCATCCTGTCCCGCCACATGGGTGCCTCCGCCTGTCGTCGAGCCGTCACCCGACCGTACGGCCCCCAGCTCAGCGGCCACATCGGTAGCCCTACGCAAACGGATCAGGTCAGCTGGGTGGCGAGGCGGGGGCGGTCGATCTTGGCGTTGTGGCGGCGGTCGACGGGGATGTGGTCGACGGGGACGATGCGGTCGACGGCACGGGTGGCGTCGGTGCGGGAGGCGAGCTGCTCCAGCTCCCGGGTGACTGCCGCAGGTTCGACGCCCTCCTCCAGCTCGACGCAGACGGCCGCTACGTCGTCGACCGCGACGAGTGCACTGCGCCTGACTGCGGGGTGCGCGTTTAACACCCCCTCGGCGCAGAGGGGGTAGGTCGTGGCCCGATCGGTGATCACCCGGTGCGAGCGCCGGCCGCAGACCCAGAGGCGCCCGTCGCCGTCGAGGTACCCGGTGTCGCCCACCCGGTGCCACGCCCCGGTGGGGTCGGCGATCTTGTTCTCCTCGTCGGCCCCGGGCTGCCGGTAGTACCCCTCGCTGACGTGCGGGCTGCGGACGACCACCTCGCCGATCTCGCCGGCGGCTAGCTCGGTCGCGTCGGCCCACGTCGGGATCGGATCGTCGTCGATGGCGACGATCCGCACCTCGACCCCCGGCAGCGGCAGGCCCACGCACACGCCCGCGCCCTGCTCGGTCGCCGCCCAGGTGCCGTCGACGACGTCGGCGCCCGCGATCTCGGCCACCGGCAGTGCCTCGGTGGCGCCGTAGTCGGAGTACATCTCCGCGGTCGGCGCCAGTACCCGCTTGACCTGGGCGAAGAGCGGGCCGGGGATCTCCGCGCCGCCGGCGACGATCCGCTCGATCGACGGCAGCGTGTCCCCGTGAGCTCGGGCGTGCACCGCGAGGTTGGCGAGCAGCGCCGGTGAGGCGAACAGCGAGCGCACGCCGCAGTCCCGGATCGTGCGGATGAGCAGCGCCGGGTCGGCGTCGGCGGGGCCCTTGAGCGTGAAGTCCATCGGCGGGACGACGACGGTGCCACCCGCTGCGAGCCCGATGATCCAGAACATCGGGAACGTGACCAGGTCGACGACGTCGCCGTCGTCGGCGAAGCCCCAGTGCCCCAGCACCAGCGACATCATCGCCGCGAGGTTCCGCTGCCGGAGCAGCGTCGGCTTGGGCGCCCCGGTGCTGCCGGTGGTGAACGCGATGACCGCCGGATCCTCGGGCGAGATGTCGTCGACCGACGGCTCGGCCGAGCCCGAGCCCGAGCCCGAGCGCCGCTCGAGCGACCGGAGCGTCGGGATGCCGGGCAGCCTCACCCGCCCGACCACGACCGATCGCCGCACCGTGCCCCGCCCCCACCCGAACAGCAGGCGAGCAGCGTGGGCCCGCGGCGTCCCGAAGAACACCTCGGGACCGACTTTCGCCAGGCTCCGGGCCACGTTGCGCAGCCCGTGGCTGTGAGGCTCGATCCCCACCACCACGGCGCCGACCCGCCACAGGGCGATGGCGAGCACCATGGCGTCGACGCCCGGCGGGACCATGAACGAGCACAGCGTGCCCTTCGTGACGCCGTGCTCCCGGAGGCCAGGCGCGAGCGCCTCGGCCCGGTCGCTCAGCTCCCGGTAGGTGTGCCGCCGGTACCGGACAGCACCACCGAGCCCTTTCGACGCGTGGATGAGCGCGACCCGGTGCGGATCCGCGTCAGCCAGGGCCCGGACGCGTTCGGCGATGTCGATGACCTGCTCCGACGTGGTCGGGCTCATCGGACCAGCGCCTCCGCGAAGTCCCGCACCACGGCGGTCACGGCGTCGGGGTCCTCGAGCATCGGGAAGTGGCCGCAACCGTCGAGCACCTCGGCCCGCTCCGGGTCCAGGACGTCGTTCAGGTCGAGGCCGGCCTGCGGCGATAGCACGCGGTTCTGCGCGCCCCAGATGGTGCACAGCGGCGGGCCGCCCTCGGGCCGGGCCTGGTCGAGCCCGCCGTAGGCACCCATGTCGTCGAGCACGTCGATCAGCGCCGGCAGCTGGTCGGCCCGCCGGTAGCCGGCGACGAGCGCGGGGTCCCGGTGGATGCCCTCGGCGATGCCCTTGCGCCCGACCTGGAAGCGCACGGCCAGCTGCGCGGCGAACTTCGGCGGCACGAGTCGCCGGGCGACCCGGCGCAGCGCCCGGGTCGGGCCTGGCAGCCGGCGCGCCATGGTGTGCAGCGGTCCGAGCCAGCCGGCCGAGAAGGTCGCCTCGGTCAACGGGTTCACCAGCACGAGCCCCACCACGTCATCAGGGCGAAGCGCTGCGATGCCGGCCGCGATGTTGCTGCCCATGCAGTTGCCGACCAGCAGGACTGGCGCCAACCCGAGGTGGTCGATCAACGCCGACAGCAGCGAGACCTGGCCCGCCAGGTCGAGGGCCGCCGCGGGCCGGGGCGATGCGCCGAAGCCCGGGAGGTCGACGGCGACCGTCCGGTAGGCGCCCGACAGATCGGCGAGCTGGTGCCGCCAGATCGTCGACGACGCCCCGCCGTTGTGGAGGAAGAGGATCGCCGGGCCCTCGCCGCGGCGGTCGTACGCCACCTCGATCCCGTCGTGCACGAACTGGTCCATCGTCCCTGTCTACCTGCTGGAACAGGTTATAGACAAATTTGTCTTTCTCTTCTAGGGTGAACGTGACCGCATCCGGTCGCGACACGGTGTCGCGTCCGGCCTCGGGGGGAGGCAGCCATGCGCAAGGTCCTGTTGTCCGTCGCCGTCGCACTCGCGGCGGCGACCCTGTCCTTCGGATCGGTGGCACCGACACCGGCCGGCGCCGATGCGCCGAACGTGGTGTCCGGGTCGGGGATCACCGTCACCGCGACCCGGTGGATCAGCTCGCGCACGTTCGAGGCCGACGTCTCGACGGCGCTCGTCGCGCCGGTGGCGGTGAACGGTCCGCATCGGGTGCGGGTCACGCTGCCAAGCGACTACTTCCAACGCCCGACCGCCCGCTACCCGGTGCTCTACCTGCTGCACGGCGGCGCCGGCGGCAACTCGGCGCAGTGGACCACCGGCGGCGGCGCGGCCGAGGCGATCACCGCCGGCAAGCCGATCATCACGGTCATGGCCGACGGCGGCAAGGTCGGGTGGTTCACCAACTGGGTCGACCAGTCCCAGGGCGCGCAGCGGTGGGCCGACTTCTACCTGACGCAGCTGATCCCGTGGGTCGACGCCAACCTCCGCACCATCGCCGCCAAGAACGGGCGCGCCATCGCCGGGTTGTCGATGGGCGGCTACGGCGCGGTGCGGCTCGCCCAGGACCGGCCCGACCTCTTCGCCTCGGTGGCCAGCTTCTCCGGCGCCGTCGACCTCGGCGACTCGGCCATCCGGGCGACTGTCACGGAGCAGGCGGTCCAGAACGGCTTCTTGGCATCGGGCCCGTTCGGCAACCCGTTCTGGCCCTTCGACGGAGGCTGGAACGCGGTCGACCCGATGCGGCGGGCGACCCGCCTGAAGGGCCTGCAGATCCTGTTGTACGCCGGGGCCGGCATCAACGACGCCGACATCCTCGAGCGCACCGTCGGCCAGGCGACCGACCGCTTCAGCAGGACGCTGACCGCGAACGGCGTCCCGAACTTCTGGTGGATGTACGGCCGGCCCGGCCCGTCGGCCCCGTTCGGGTGCGACGGCGGCCACAACTTCGGGTGCTGGAACTTCGCCCTGAACGATGCGCTGCCCCGGATGCTGACCGTGCTCGGGTCACCCAACCCGCCGCCTCCGCCACCGCCGCCCGGCACGAACGTCGTGGCCAACGCGGGCTTCGAGAGCGGGCTCGCCCCGTGGGCGTGTGCGGGCACCTGCGGCGTCGACACCGGCAGCCTGGCCCGCACCGGCAGCCGCAACGGCTGGGCCCGCAACGCGTCCGGCTGGAACGACCTGCACCAGACCGTCACCGTCACGCCCGGCCGCACCTACCGGGTGACCGGGTGGATCCGTAGCTCGGCCAACACCACCGACGGGTACTTCGGCCTGCGGACCGCCTCCGGTCAGGTGATGGGGGAGCAGCGCTTCGGCCGCTTCGACGGCTACAGCCAGGTCAGCGTGCTGGTGCCGTCGGGCTCGAACACGAGCCTGGTCGTCTACGCCGGCCTCTGGGCCAACGGAGACACCTGGCTGCAGCTCGACGACGTGTCAGTCGTCGCGACCTGACGCCGAACGCGAAAGGGGGCGGAGGCTGCAGCCTCCGCCCCCTTTCGTCGTCACCAGGGCATGAACACGCCGTCGAACCACTGGCCGTTGCCGTCGTTCGAGTAGACGTCGACGTTGAAGCTGTAGTTGCCGTGAGCGCCGGTGGCGTAGCCGATCCACCCGGACGGCGCGGCGCTGTCGCAGATCACGTCGTTCGTGCAGAGCGACACCGTCGGGATGTCGCCGAAGTTCCGGTCCGAGCCGAACAGCGGCGCGCCCATGACGACCGCGTAGAACTGGCCGGCCAGGCCGTCGCCCCGGGGGCCGCCCTTGCGCTTCGGGTCGGAGATGAGCACCGCGTTGACGTTGTCGAAGGTCGCCCAGTTCTCGGAGACCCAGATGTGGGCGACCGCGGCGCCTTCCGAGTAGCCGATGACCTTGGCGTGCTGGAACGGGCAGGCCCGCCGCTGGTCGCGGATCAGGCGGTTCAGCTCGTTCACGCCCTCCCGGACGCTGGCGCTGCTCAGCTGGGCCGAGTAGCCGACGCGCTGGCTGACGTTGCCGGTGAAGATCATCGAGTTCGGGTCGTTGAAGCCGCCCACGACGATCGTGTAGGTGCCGGCGCACGAGGCCGCGTGGGCCGGTGGTGCCGCGGCGATCCCGCCGGTGGTCGCCGCCAGCAGCGCGGCAGCGACGAGCATTCGCTTCCTCTTGAGCATCGATTCCCCCCTGTGGTGTGGATGCGCGAGCCACCCTAAGAGAGGAAAACAAATCTGTCTACAACTACCACTCCTCGTGTCAGTGCTCCGCCCGGCGGGTGGCGAAGTCCTGGGCCATGGCGGTGAACAGCTCCACGAAGCCAGGCATCGGGCGGTCGGGCTCGAGCTCCTGCCAGACACCGTGGACTGTCACGACCAACCGCTCCCGGTCGGTCCACGACCCGAAGCGGGTGCCATTGACGACGAGGTCGATGTCGCGGGCGGCCTCGTCGGGGCCCATGCCTTCGGCGTGGCGGGCGATGGCCTCGGCGTGGACAAGCTGCAGGTAGTCCCGTACGTCGCGCACCCCGTCGAGGTCGGTGAGCGGTCCGTGCCCGGGGACGACGACCGCGGGGTCGAGCTGCTCGATCAGGTCGCAGGCGGCGATCCAGTTGCCGATCGGCCCGGCCCACATGATCGGCGTGCCGCCGATGAAGAGGATGTCGCCGGCGAACAGCACCCGCTCGTCGGGCAGCCAGGCGACCACGTCGCCCCGGGTGTGCGCCGGCCCCACCTCCATCAGCTGGACCGTCCGGCCGCCGACCTCCAGGTCCAGCCCGCCCGAGAACGAGCGGGTGACCGGCGGCATGTCGATCTCCCGGAGGGCGAACGGCCCGAAGGCGTGGCGCAGGAAGTCGCCGAGCGGAGCCGGGAGGTCGGCGTCGACCGCGTCGGCGAGCAGCGCCGGCTGGACCTCGTCGATCTCCTGCGTGGCCGCCTCCGACGCGACGATCTCGACGCCGGGCCCGCTCACGAGCTGGTTGCCGTAGCAGTGGTCGCCATTGGCGTGGGTGTTGACGACCGTCCCGATCGGGTTCCCGGCGGTCGGCCCCGCCATGGCGTCGAGCATCTCCCGGGTCAGCCGCAGGTCGAACAGCGTGTCGACCAGCAGCGACGCGCCGTCCCCGACGACGACCCCCGCGTTGCTCCACCCCCACGTGCCGTCCGGCTGCAGGTAGGCGTGGACCCCGTCCGCCACCTCGTGGAGGCCCTTCGTGTAGCTGTCCCGGTCCCGGTTCATCCAGGTTCCCCTTACGTGTGAGCGGACGATGTTGAATCGGCATCAGGGGCGAGCGCCCACCGTCGGAAGTCGTCGGCGGCGACGTTGCTCCCGCAGACGACGGTGGCCACTGTGCGGCCCCGGAAGCGCTCGCGGTCCTCGAGGATGGCGGCCACCCCGAGCGCGGCGGACGGTTCGACGACCAGCCCGCCGAGCTCGAAGAGGTGCCGCATGCCGGCCTTGATGCTGCCCTCCTCCACGAGCACGACGTCGTGGAGGACGGCAAGGAGGTCCTCGAGCACCTCCGGGATCGGGTAGCGGCCGGCGACGCCATCGGCGATCGTGTCGACGGTGTCGGTGGTGACCACGGCCCGCTTCCGCCACGACAGCGCCATCGCCGGCGCCCCAACGGGCTGCACCGCGATGACCTCCGTGCTCGGGCACAGCTCGCGCAGCACGAAGCCGACGCCGCTGGCGAGCGCCCCGCCGCCGAGCGCGAGCAGCACCACGTCGAAGCCGGCGGCCGCTCGGGCCAGCTCCAGCCCGATCGTCGCGGCGCCCTCGCACGTCGCGAGGTCGAGGCTGTCCTCCACGAGGTAGCTGCCTTCCTCGTCGGCGTGCGCCCGGGCCAGCACCCGGGGGACCTCGATGTCATCGCCTTCGACGTGCACGGTTGCGCCCAACGCCCGCATCCGGGCGAGCTTCTGGGGGCTGGCGGTCTCGGCGGCGAACACGACGACGGGGATCCCCCGGCGGGCCCCGCTGTAGGCAAGGGCCTGGCCGAGGTTGCCGGCGCTGGCGCACACCGCCGCCTTGAAGCGGCCGTCTCGGGACACGGAGGACAGCACCGTCTCGGCGCCCCGCCCCTTGAAGCTGCGGATCGGGTTGAGGGTCTCGACCTTCAGCGTCAGCGAGCAGCCCAGCACGTCGCTCAACGGGCCCGACTCGAACTGCGGGCTGTCCAGGAACACGGGATCGATCGCTGCCCCGGCGTCACGCACCCGCTCGAGATCAAGCCGCACCACCTGACCCTAAGGCGTTCCGGAGGTGCTAGGGCACCGCGGGCGACAGGGCTCGGACCAGGAGGTCGACGGTGCGCTCGATCGGGCCAGGCCGGCGGACCTCCTCGGGGACGAGCACGCGCACCAGGACGCTCCCGAGGAGCAGGTCGAACACGTCGTCGGGGTCGACGGCGGGGTCGACTGCACCGGGCGGCGCGGCGGCGAGGATCTCGCGGAACTGGGGCCGTACGGAGAGCCGGCGCCAGGCTTCGGGGGCGCGGCCCCCGGGTCGGTTGCCGGCGGGCAGCCCCGGCATGGCGGCGCGCACCACGGGGGAGTCGAAGGTGGCGACGTAGCCGCGCAGGAACCGGCGCAGGTCGTGGCGGAGGTCGCCGGTGGGGCGGACCTGCTTGGCCGTCAGCTCCGAGAACGCGGCGTCCTGGATGAGCTCGTGCCGGGACGGCCAGCGCCGGTAGATGGCCGACGCGTGCACGCCGGAGCGCTCGGCGACCGCCTGGATCGTCGTGGCGGTGAAGCCCACCTCGACGAGCAACTGCCGCGTGGCCTCGAGCGCCCGCGCGTCGATGCTGGCGTCGCGGGGGCGACCGACCTGGTTCCTCGTCACGGTCCAAATATAGGAGATAGCCTCCTGTAAATGGCTGAGGATGACACGTTCGGAGCGAGGTACGGCCCGTGGGCGGTGGTGGCCGGAGCATCGGAGGGCGTGGGGGAGGCGCTGGCTCGGGCGTTCGCCGCACGGGGACTCCACGTCGTGCTGCTCGCCCGCCGCCAGGCGGTGCTCGACGAGGTGGCGGCCTCCATCCGGGCGGAGGCGAGGGTCGAGGCCCGCCCGGTGGCGATCGACCTGGCGAGCGGCGACGCGATGGAGCGCATCGTCGCCGCGACCGCAGACCTCGAGGTCGGCCTCGTCGCCTACTGCGCAGGCGCCGACCCGAACTACGAGCCCTTCCTCGCCAACCCAGTCGGCACCGCGCTCTCGATGGTGCAGCGCAACTGCGCGGTCCCGGTCCAGGTGTGCCACCACTTCGCCGGCCCGATGGTGGAGCGGGCCCGGGGCGGGATCGTGCTGGTCGGGTCGGGCGCGGGCCTGGTCGGCGCGCCGAACATGGTCGCCTACGGGGCGAGCAAGGCGTTCGACATGGTGCTGGGCGAGGCGCTGTGGGCCGAGCTGCACGACGACGGCGTCGAC
>Ga0075420_100001660_pt1 | contig 18932 bp, 16 predicted proteins | sample SoiMetdeltSBSDD4_FD_75296 | JGI IMG/M metagenome (GOLD analysis project Ga0075420, IMG submission 75296) | Bulk soil microbial communities from a Populus tree surrounding site in Tennessee, USA - Soil MetaG P. deltoides SBSDD4 | ecosystem: Environmental > Terrestrial > Soil > Tree plantation... | reverse complement strand
GATCGCGCGCATTCACCGGGCAGGACGTTCGCCGATTGTCACCGGCAGGTCGATCGCAGCGTTTCCGCGAAGCAACTTCAACGTAGCCTGACGCCCGGGGCTCTGCGTCGCCAGCAGATCGAGCAGATCTTCTGGCGATGCCGTCGATGTGTCGTCGAGCGCGAGCACGATGTCACCGACCAGCACTCCAGCGGACGCGGCCGCGCTCGACGGCGCCAGGCCAACGACCAGCAATGCGGTCTCCCGTCCAGTCGACGTGGCCTGAGATGCCGACAACGTGACCGGTTGCCCCATCAGGCCAAGATAACCCCGCCGTGTCTGCCCATGCTCCAGGACCCGTTGGGCCGCGGCCCATGCGATTCCAGCAGGGATGACGACCGCCGTGCCACGGATCGCCGTCGCCGTCGTCACGCCAACGAGCGCGCCGGTGGAGTCGATGAATGCGCCACCGGAGAAGCCATCGTGCATCGGCGCCGTCGTGCGAATCACCTGATCGATCGCGCGTCGCCTTCCGGTTCGAAGTGGTCCACCAATCACAGAGACGATGCCCGCGCTGGCAGTCAGCGAGTTGCTCCACGAGCGAGCCACTGCCAGGGCAAGATGACCGACACGCGGAGCCGTCGACGAGGGGCTGAGCGCAGGCAGGGCGAGGTCCGTCACGCGAAGGAGTGCGAGAGTCGTGGCCGGATCCCAGCCGGCGAGCTCGGCGTCAAGGATCGTCCCATCGTGCCGGCGCACATGCAGCCCATCGTCTCCACCGATCGCCCGCATCGTTGTGAGCACCAGACCATCGCCGTAGACGAGACCGCTTGCCGGACGCCGTTGACCTTGCACCTGGACGACCGATGCCGCCACGGCGTCCACGGCATCTGCCATTTGAGTCGAGAGTTCATTCACCATGGAGCCATGGTCGCAGACGCCGTTGTCGCAATCATCACCCGAACGGGCAGGAAGACACACAGGTAGGGCGGGTCCTGCTCTGTGGACCCGCCGGTAGGCGTAGGGCGGGTCCTGTTCTTCGGCCCCCCGGTTCCGCCGATTGCCGCCACCGATTGCAGGCAGCCAACCCTTCCGCCGACAAAAGGATCGCGTTACTCTGAATCCCAGGACCTCATGCACGTGCGCTCGTTCGGCCTGTCGCGTCCGCTGTTGTTCCTCGCTGTCGTGGTGTGGGTTGCCGCGCATGGCAACGTATCGACCCAAACAGCCGATCAGGGACCTTTGACGCTGACTGTGATGGATGCTCCTGGAACGCTCAAGCCTGGAGGCGTCGCGCTGATCTCGGTGGCTTCCACGCTCGATCTCACGGAGCTCACCGGCGAGGCTGCGGGACGTCCGGTCCGGTTCTGGACCGCGACGCCCAGAGAGTGGAACGGGCTCGTGGGCGTGAACCTGGAGTCGGCCCCGGGTCCGGTGCCGCTGATGATCCAGGGCAAGACCGCGAGCGGGTTGACTGGCACGACCCGCGTATCGCTGCTCGTCGAACGCTACAGGTTCGAGACGCGACGGCTTCAAGTCGATCCCAGGCTGGCGAACCCACCTCCAGAGGAGCTCGCGCGCATCAAAGAGGAAGCGCGGGTGATGGCCGAAGCATTCGCGATTGTCACACCCCAGCGCTACTGGCGCGGACCATTCGACGCGCCTGTCGCTGGTACGGCAACCAGCAGCTTCGGACGATTGACGATCACCAATGGCAAACCCGCCGGCCGCCACCAGGGCGCTGATTTTCGCGCGGCGACGGGAACGCCGGTCAAAGCTCCCAACGCAGGCCGCGTCGTGGTCGCGCAGAACCTCTACTTCGCCGGGAACACCGTGATCATCGACCACGGCCTCGGGGTCTTCTCGCTGCTTGCTCATTTGTCGCGAATCGACGTGACGCCGGGCGCCACGCTCGCGCGCGGTGATCTCGTCGGCGAATCAGGCGCGACCGGCCGCGTGACCGGGCCGCATCTGCACTGGGCCGTGCGCTTCGGTGACATGACCGTCGACCCGATAGCGTTGATGTCTGCACTGGCAACGCAGCACTGATCCAAAAGTCTCGAATTCCTGGTTCCAGGTTTCCGCGTTTCCGCCTCCGCCAAGGCGGCGAGACCGCGCCGAAGCGCTTCGCGCGAGGGCGGGCGTGTTCAGGGTTCGGGGTTCAAGCACGGAACCCGGAACGGCATGGTGACGCCACTCCGGCACATAATGCTGAGAGGAGGAGTTGATGTCGGTTTCACGTCTGTTCATTTCCCTGGGGGCCTGCGCACTACTACTCGTCGCGGTTCGACTCTCTGCTCAACAAGCCGCGGCGCCTGCCGCACCCGCCGGCAACGTCGAGCACGGGCGCTACATCGTGGAGCGCGTGGTGATGTGCTACGAGTGTCATTCCACGCGCGACCCTGAGGGAAACATCGTGGCGGGCACGCGGTTCAAGGGTGGGCCGATGCCGATGCGTCCACCATGGCGTTCCGACTGGCCCCTCCAGATCCCTCGCATCGCCGGCTTGCCGGGTTACACCGATGCGGAAGCGATTCGCCTGCTGACACAGGGCGCCATCAAGCGCGACGGAACGCAGCTGCGCTATCCGATGCCCAGATTCCGAATGACTTCCCAGGATGCGGCCGACGTGATCGCGTATTTGCGCACGCTCTAACCGCGTGGGCGCTGCCAAAGAACAGGACCCGCCCTCCACTTCAGATCGACAGCGTAGGGCGGGTCTTGCTTTTTAGACCCGCCGATTACGACTCAATAGGTCACCCGCACACGATAGCTGAGCGTCGCGCTTCCGTTGGCCGCGACCGGTACGCCGAACTTCGCGGCCCAGGCATCGGTCTTGGTCCACTGGTGCGACGAGCGCAAGATGCGCCATGTGCCACCAATCGGTTCGTTCACTTCGACAGCGACCGGTGTCGTCTTGTGATTGCGCAGGACGACTTCATATTCGACCTCGTACACATTCGAGGTGATCTTCTCGAAGTCAATCTGTTTCCGCTCGGCGACGACATCGAAGGCGTTTCCGATCTTCAGATTGAGTGTCTCGTCGGTCGGGGTGTGCTGAATGCGATCCTCGCCCACGAATTGGGTTCCGCCTTTCGAGTCGGACTGGTAGACACGGACGACGCCGGCAGGCATCGGGATGCCCAGACCCGCGCGGTCTTCGTTCTTGAACTGGTAATAGACCTGCACGCTGTCCTTGATCGGCGATCCGGGATGCTGCGCGTTGCGGTAGTAGAAGGCCTGACCATCGACGACATAGCGCTTGATGATCGGGAAGCCGGTCGCGTCGAGCATGCTGACCTGCTTCGTCTGGTTGTTGTTGACGGTCGTTTTCCGGCCCATCGTGTAGAGGTGATAGTCGGAGAACGCCTCCTGCGTCATCTCTCGCGCGACGCTCGCAGCCGATCGCAGCATTCGATCGGCTTGCTCCATCATGGCCGCGGCGGGGTAGACGCGGTTCAGTTCTCCAGCAACGAGCTGTAACATCGCGTTCCGGAAGGCGGTGCCGCTGCCGTTGGTGACGGTGACCCACCCGTCGATGTCGGCAGTCTTGTCGTCGCGCGCCACGGTCAGAACGTAGTCGGCGTTCCATTTGACGTTCGTGGCGAGGTAAGAGGCTTCGACGCGATGGCGCGCGCCGCCGTCGTTATTGAGCGACCAGATCAGCGTCGGGCGTGAGAAGAGATTGCCCGGGAGTTCGGGAAAGCGAATGTGGTCGGCGCCCAGGCCGGTGACGATCTCGTTGCCAACCTGCCACACCGGTGCCTGGTTGTAGCTGAGGAGGCGAGCCGTAACCGGCTCCTCAATTGTCCGACCGTTGTCTTCTCTCCGTCGAACGAGTGTGACGTCGCGGCCGACGTACTTGCGCAGCAGCTTGTCAGGCTCGAGCAAGTCGTACTCGTAGTTTTGTTCGAGCACGCTGACTCGATTCGGTTCGCTCAGCGATCGGAAATGGACCGTCGCGGGGTTGACGGTCGCGGCGATGTCCATGAACTGAAGATCGAAGGTCCCGCGTGGCAACTGCAGCGTGCGGACATCACGTACCAGCGCGATGTTCGAGTTGTAAACCGTAAGTGCAAGCTCGGTTTGATCGTCGAGCGTGGACGAGCCTTGCGCAGGGGCCGGCGCTGCCGCGCTGGCGTTCGAGTCAGTCATCGACGTCGGCACAACGCCGCCGACGGCGAGAAGCGCTCCCACAAACCATAGAGCTACACGCATTGCAAAACCCCTTTCAAACGGCCGGCGTAACCGCCGGATCCGGCCCGGATAATCAGGCTTCTGGTCTTAGAACGGGTGCCCTGACGTTTCTTGCACGGGAACTCGGGATCCGGGACTCGGGATCCGGGACTTGGGATCCGGGATTCGGGATCCGGGATTCGCGAAAGCGCTTGTCTTCGGGCCCGATCCCGAGACGAGTGATGCCACAACCCGAGTCCCGAACCCCGAGCCCCAGGAGTGGTACACTTAGCGCCTATCTCTCCCGCATCCATCTCTGAACTCGAGCAACGGCTGGCTGGCGAGCACTACGTGGCCGACCGTGGCCTTGCGGTTTCGCTGTTTCTCGCGCTTCGCCTCAATAAGCCGCTGTTCCTGGAAGGGGAGGCGGGCGTCGGCAAAACATCGCTGGCTGCGGCGGCGGCCGCGGCCCTCGATGCCGACCTCATCCGGCTTCAGTGTTACGAGGGATTGGACGTTGCTCATACCGTGTATGAGTGGGACTACGCACGGCAGCTGCTCGAGCTGCGCATTCTCGAAGCCGCCGGCGGACTGTTGAAATCGGCGGCGCGGCGCGAGCTGTACAACGAGACCTTTCTAATCAAGCGCCCGCTGCTGCAGGCGATCGATCCGGCGCACTCGCGGCCGGTTGTGCTGCTGATCGATGAAATCGATCGCGCGGACGAAGAATTCGAAGGCTATCTTCTCGAGTTGCTGGCGGAGTTTCAGATCACGATCCCCGAGCTCGGGACCATACGAGCGACGAAGCCGCCGCTCGTGATCCTGACGTCCAACCGCACGCGCGAAGTGCACGACGCGCTCAAGCGGCGCTGCCTGTATCAATGGATCGAGTACCCCTCGTTCGAGAAAGAGATGGCCATCGTCCATGCGCGTGTGCCACACGCTGCCGAGCAGCTCGCGCGACAGGTCACGGCGCTCGTGCACGAGTTGCGCGGCGTGGAGTTGTACAAGGTTCCCGGTGTATCCGAAACCCTTGATTGGGTCGCGGCGCTGGCGGCGCTCGACCACCAGGCGCTCGACGCCGGCGCGATCGAAAGCACGTTGGGCGTCGTGCTCAAGGCGAAAGACGACATCGAAGCCGTTCGCGGCGAACGTCTCGCCGGCATGTTGCAACGTGCACTGGCGCGATGACAGATCCGCCTGGCCATTTCGTCGAAAACCTCGTCGTCTTTGGGCGCGTGCTCCGCCGTCTGGGCTTCGAGATTCCGGTCGGACGCATCCTCGAGCTCACCGAAGCGCTGACCTACGTCGATCTCAACGTGCGCGACGAGGTCTTCCACACCTGCCGCGCGCTGCTCGTCCAACGACACGAACAACTGGCGAGGTTCGAGGACGCCTTCGATGCGTTCTGGCGCGACCACTCGAACCCGTTTGCCATGCAGGGCACCAACGTCGGCGATGCCCGAACATCCGTGGCGCGAGCGTCGATGTCTTCCGGCCTGCTGACGCCGGAGGGGGGCGCAACCGACGAAGGCACGGGCGATGAGGCGCGGGAAGGCGTCGTTCAAACCTGGAGCGAGATCGGAGGGCTGGCCCACAAAGACTTCGCCGAGTTCTCTCCCGAAGAGATGGCACGCGCGCGTCTCGCTCTCGACCGACTCGAGTGGATTCCGGGCGAGCGCCGCACGCGCCGGTGGGTTCGTGGCCGCGGTCCCCGCATTGACCTCCGTCGGGCGCTGATGCGAAGCCTGCGCAGCGGCGGGGAGGTCGTTGTGTTACCCACTCGTCGCCGCCGCACAAAACCGCGGCCACTCGTGTTGTTGTGCGATGTGAGCGGCTCGATGGAGCGCTACTCGCGGATGCTGCTTCACTTCGCCCACGGCCTCGCCCATCGTCATGGGCGGCTGGAAGTGTTTCTGTTCGCCACCGGGCTCACGCGCGTGACACGACAGATCCGCGTCCGGCGGCTGCAGCAGGCGGTCGACGCGGTTTCTGACGTCGTACCCGATTGGTCGGGTGGCACACGTATCGGTCCAGCGCTCCGTCAGTTTCATCAGCGATGGGCTCGCCGCGTCCTGCATCAGGCGCCAGTCGTGCTGCTGATCTCAGATGGATGGGACCGTGGGGATCCCGCTGTGCTCCGGGAGGAGGTGGCCCGGCTGCAAAGAAGCTGTCACCGATTGATCTGGCTCAATCCCCTCATCGGCACCTTCGACTACGCACCGCTGACACGGGGCCTTCAGGCAGCGCTGCCGTTCGTCGACGACTTCCTCGCCGCTCGAACGCTCGCCGATCTCGCGGACTTGGCGGTACACTTGGGCGCCGTCGCCTCGCACGCGACATCACGGCGCCGGCGCACACGCATCTGATGGATATCAGCGGTTCATACACGTTTTCAGCGCCACCCGCGCGTGTCTGGGATCTCCTCATGGATCCGTCGGCGATCGCCTCCTGCATCCCGGGTTGTGAAACGCTCCAGCCGGAGGGACCTGATCGATATCACGCTCGACTCACTGTGGCGCTGGCGGCGATTACCGGCACCTATGAAGGCACGGTGATCATTTCGGACAAGATCGAACACAGTTCCTATCGGTTGACGGTGGAAGGACAGGGGCGGCCAGGGTTCGTCAAGGGGAACGCGGCCATTGTGCTGCGCCCCGACGGCGATGCTACGGTTGTCGACGTCAAAGGCACCGTGCAGACGGGTGGTCCAATCGCGCGCGTCGGGCAGCGGCTGATCTCGGGCGTATCCAAGATGATGCAGGACCGGTTCTTCGCGTGCCTGCAAGGAAAGTTGAGCTCGTAAGCCCAAGGAAAGGATCCTCACATGATCACGATGCGATCCCGTCGAGACTTCCTTCGAGAATCCGGGTTGGTGATTGCGGTGTCGAGCGCGGGCTTTGCGCGTGTATTCGCGCAAGAGGGTTCACCCGTGACGGTGGACACTGCGTACGGCCGTGTACGAGGAACCGACGTCGCGGGGATCAAGATCTTCAAAGGCATCCCGTACGGTGCGAGCACGGCAGGCAAGAACAGGTTCATGCCGCCGGTCGCTCCCGCGAAGTGGAGCGGTGTGCGTGACGCGATCGCATATGGCCCAAGCGCACCGCAGCGCGAGCCGGGCGCCGCTCGGAACGCCTCGCCGCTTGCCGTCGCGGCCGCCGGTCTTCCCGGGGAGAGCGAAGACTGTCTCGTTCTCAATGTCTGGACGCCGGCGCTTGGCGACGGACGCAAACGTCCGGTGATGTTCTGGTGTCACGGCGGCGGGTTTGCGACCGGTTCCGGATCGTCGCCCGTAACAGAAGGCGCGAACCTGGCGAAGCGTGGCGACGTCGTGGTCGTGACAATCAATCACCGCCTCAATGTCCTGGGATTCACGTCGCTCGAGGAAGCGGGCGGCCCTGAGTTCGCTGGCTCCGGCGACGCCGGGATGCTCGACATCGTCTTCGCGCTCGAATGGGTTCGCGACAACGTCACACGGTTCGGTGGCGATCCGGGGAACGTGATGATCTTCGGCCAGTCTGGCGGAGGCCGCAAAGTGGCGACCCTGCTCGCGATGCCGAAAGCCAAGGGACTGTTCCACCGCGCCGTGATCGAAAGCGGTGCAACGCTGCAGTTGGTGGAGAGCGCGCAGGGGACGCGTGTCGCCCGCGAGTTGATGACGACGCTCGGGCTCTCGAGAGGCCAGGCGCGCGAGCTGCAAAACATCCCGCTCGACAAGCTGATGGGCGCCTACTTCCAGGTCGTGCGGAAGATGAACGTCGACCAGATGACACAGGGGTTCTCTCCATTGGTCGATGGCATGTTCATTCCCCGACACCCGTTCCATCCCGTGGCGTCAAGTGTGTCGGCGGACGTGCCGCTGATGCTCGGGTCGACTCGCACGGAGTTGACATCGAGCGCTCAGCCTCAGGACTTCGAGCTGACGGACGCGGCCATGCGCACCCGCATCCGCACGTTGCTCGGCGCGCATGCCGATAACGCGATCCAGGTCTACCAGAAGGCAAATCCCGGCGCGAGCCCGTCCGATCTGTATTTCCTGATCGCTAGCGACCATCGCTACAGCGGTCCGGTGATGAAGATTGCGGAACGTCGCGCGGCGCTCGGAAAGGGTCCGGTCTACCTGTATTACTTCCGTTGGGAGACGCCGGCCGATGGCGGCCGTTTGAAGTCTCCCCACACAATCGAAATCCCCTTCGCGTTCGACAACGTCAAGGCCGCCACACGTCTCACTGGCGGTGGGCCCGAGGCGATGGCGCTGGCCGACAAGGTGAGCGATGCCTGGATCGCGTTCGCCAGAACTGGCAATCCGAATACGCCGAAGCTGCCACGGTGGACACCGTACAACTCGACTGATCGTCCGACGATGGTGATCGATAACGAGAGCAAGCTGGTGAACGATCCTATTCGTGAGCAGCGCCTGGTGATGTGGCGCGCCCTGGGCCTGGATTCGTGAACGTGAACCTGAACACGAACTGAGCAGCCAGAAGCGAGAAGTGTGAACGGCGCCGATCGCATGCCCGTCGTGTTCGTCCCCCACGGCGGCGGTCCATGGCCGTTCGTCGAGATCGGTTTTCCTCGAGCAGACGTCGATCGCCTTGCCGATTATCTGCGATCGGTGAGCGCAATTCCCTCGGCGCGGCCGAAAGCCTTGCTGGTGATCTCGGCTCACTGGGAAGAGCCGGTGCCGACGGTGATGACCTCGGCACGTCCACCCATCCTCTACGACTACTACGGTTTCCCACCGGAGTCGTACGAGATTACGTGGCCGGCGCCTGGCGCGCCCGGCCTGGCGTCCCGGGTGCGACAGTTGCTGGACGATGCGGGTATTCGAAGCGACGCCGATGCCGAGCGCGGGTACGACCATGGTGCTTTCATTCCGTTGAAGCTCACGTATCCCGATGCCGATGTGCCGGCCGTGCAGCTGTCGCTCAAGCGAGGCCTGGATCCCGCGGAGCATCTGGCCATCGGTCGCGCGCTGGTGCCACTGCGCGACGAAGGGATCTTCATCATCGGCAGTGGCATGACGTTCCACAACCTGCGCGCGTTTCGCGACCCTCGTGCAGCGCCGGTTGCAGAGACGTTCGACGCGTGGCTGCGTGAGGCCATGGTGCAGGAACGATCCGAGCGAAACCGCCGGCTTGAGCAGTGGGCGGGCGCACCCGCGGCGCGGGCGGCGCATCCGCGGGAAGAACACCTGCTCCCGTTGATGGTGGCGGCGGGCGCCGCGAGCGACGACAGAGCTGTCGTCGCATTCAACGACACGTTTGCTGGGCTGCGATTGTCCGCTTATCACTTTGGAGCGTAGACCTTCGAGAAGCCATTGCGGGCATTCGTGACCGTGAACGTCCCGTCTTCCTGGGCAGACACTTTGATCCAGTAGGCGGCACCGTCGTGCGCTGGCGGCGGTGGCACATTGGGGCCGGGCGCTGGCAGCGGCACCGGTTCGATCGGCATCGCCTGCGCCTGCTCGTCGACCCAGTTGGCGATGAACAAGCCGGGCATCGTGAACTCCTGCCCGCTCAACACGGAGAAGTGTATCTGCCAGAGATCCTCGAGGCCGGGCGAGGTGTAAACCGTTTTCATGACCTCGGGCAGCCCACCCTTGCGGGTCCCGTTGTTCATGACCGCGACCCTCGGCCGCAAGGCATGGACCAGCACTTCGGAGTTCGACGTGTCCTGCCCGTGATGCAAGCCGAGAAGGACATCCACCGTCCCGACCCGGTTGCTCGGGCACATCAGCTCGAATTCCTTGTTCTTCGTGAGATCGCCGAGGTGAATCGTCCGGAACCGGCCAAAGGTGATGAGACTGCCAACTGACTGCGGATCCTCGGCGTTGTTGTCTCCGGGCTTGAAGCTGGCGCAGTACGGGTTCTGCGAGCCGGCCCCTGCCAGTGGCGACGACAGGACCTGTCCCGCCGACGTCACGACTCGCACGTCAACGCCCCCCAGGGTCACGCGGTCGCCAGGTTTCGCAATCGTGTGTTTGGCGTTGCCATGGAGCTTGGGGTACGTGTCCTTGAGGAAATCATCCACGACGCGATTCGGTTGCGCATTCGGCCCATGGTCGATGAAGTGCGCAATCGGAATGCGCGCCGCGAGCTCGGTGAGCCCGCCGTAATGGTCGCCGTGCCAGTGCGTGATGATCAAGTGATCGATCCTGGAGACACCAGCATCCCGCGCCGCCGAGAGAATCCGCGTCGCGTCACGCACGGCACCGGCGCCAGCGTTTCCGGTATCGATGAGCAGTGACTCGCCCGAGGGCGCCACGGCAAGTGTGGCATTGCCGCCCTCGACGTCCACGACGTAGATGTTGAGCGTCTTGGCGGATCGCGTCTGACCCGATAGGAGCCCGGTCGCCAGCACGATCACGACGGCAGAAGTGTATTGACGCATCCCCTATTTCTCCTGCGCGCGAGCGCCAGCGAGGATGTTTCGTAGTGCGTAGTTGCCTTCATGGCACGCGTACTCGTAGATGGGCGCGTCCACCTTCTTCATGGGAATCGCAGCAGTCCACGGCCTGGTCCACGTCCCGGGATCGTTGACCGTGAATTCATAGAGGAGCGTGTTCGCGTCAATGCGCGTGAAGCGCTCGACCAGGTGGAGATTTGCGCTCGACCCGCGAAAGCTGGTCTCGCGGAGGAAATTCGTCGTCTCGATCACCAGGGTGCGTCCGTCCCATCGTCCGCGCGAGTCACCCTTGTACTGGCGGATTACCGAAGGGAGGCGCGGACGCCCATCGACGGGGACAACACGCACGTCGTGCACCATCTCAACGAGCAGCGTGACGAGGCCAGGCGCCTGGGTGATCTGCACGTAGTTGTTGTAGGCGCCCGGCGTCATCGGCGGACCGGCGTTGAATCCAAGGATGCAGCGGTCGGCAAGCGAGCGCGATTGCGGTGAATCGGCGCGAACGCGGCCCAGCTGTTCCTCGCGCGCGATGGCGGCCTGTGCATCGAGCGTCTTCTGAGCCGCTGGCGTGAGCGATGGAATGCGGCCATCTGGCGGATCGATGATGAGCGACGTCCGCTTGTCGCCGATGATCTTGTTGCCGCGCTCGTACCAGAACTCGTTGTAGGGGATGACGCTGCCGGGCAGGTATTGAGCGCCACCCTTTTTGGAATCGATGAGATCGCGGTTCTGGCGCTGGTTCTCCTCGCGCTCGAACGCCACGGCCTCTTCGTCGGTGAACGTCTGCTTGTCGAGGCCATTAGGCCGTTCGAGCGGCGTGATCGTGCTGAAGTCCCACACGCCCTCGAGGTCGAACTGGCCGTCCGGCGTACGCGCCGACCAACCGCTGGCGCTCTTCGCAGACGGCGCCGCCGCGGACGGCGGCGTCTGCGCGATGAGACGTGGCGGGAATTCCGAGACGATCAGGAGCAGGACGGCGGGCGCACACATCGAAACGAGCCATCGGTAACGCATAGAACAGCCTCAGAAAGTTGCGAAGTTCCTTTCACTCCGCCGCACGCCCAAGAGCCGTCGACGACTCCGGCAACCTGCGCGATCGCCAGGGTTACTACGCGCGCGCCAGCGCGCCTTCGAGCGCCCGGCGCGTGAACACCTTGATCATCGCGCGACGGTAATCGTCGCTCGCGTGGATGTCCGAGTTCACCTCGTCCACCGCTGCCGCCTCCGACGCGCTCGCGATAGTCGCCTTCGTCGCCGGCTTCCCGGCCAGCGCCTGCTCGACAGCCGTCAGACGAACCGCGTGAGTGCCCGCACCAGTCAACCCGATCCGTGCCGACTGGAACACACCACCCTTGACGTCGACGGCCGCCGCAACGCCGACAATGGCGAAGTGCGACGCGCGCTGATGAAGCTTGGCGTACGCCGCCGACTTGATTGGCGTGAACTGGACACCGGCGATGATTTCGTTGGGCGCCAGATCGACGGTGAACAGTCCCTGAAAGAAGTCGTTCGCCTTGACCTTGCGCCAGCCCTGCGGGCCTTTGATGTGAATCTCGGCGTCGACAGCCAGCATCACCGCGGGGTAGTCGGCCGCGGGATCGGCGTGCGCCAGGCTGCCGCCGAGCGTGCCGCGGTTGCGCACCTGCGGATCACCGATCTCGATCGCGGTATCGGCGATGACCGGACACACCTGCTTGAGCAGTGCGGATGCGGCAACCTCACGATGCGTCGTGGCCGCCCCGATCTCGATCTTGCCGTCCTTCTCCTTGATCCCAGACAAGCCGGGAATACGGGCGACATCGATCAACACCGCCGGTTCGCTGAGCCGGAGCTTCATTAACGGCACGAGGCTGTGACCGCCGGCAATCAGTTTTCCGCCGCTCGCGGCCTGAAGCTTCGCCAGCGCATCGTCGATGGAGGTGGCACGCTGATAATCGAATGCTGTCGGGATCACGCCACACCTCCCTGGCCCGAGCCTGGTCGAGGGCCTTGCCCCGAGCTCTGCCGAGGGGCTTGGCCGTGGATGATGCGCCACAGCTTCTCGGGCCGCAGCATCATGTCGATGTGCTTCACGCCGAACCCGCTCAAGGCGTCAACCGCGGCGGAGACGATGCTGGGCGTCGAGCCCAGCGTGCCCGCCTCACCGACACCTTTGGCACCGAGTGGATTGACGGGAGTTGGCGTGACGGTGCTGTGAAGTTCGAAATGTGGGAAATCGGTTGCACGCGGGAGCGCGTAGTCCATGAACGAGCCGGTCACCAGCTGACCGTCCTCGTTGAAGACGGCTTCCTCGATCATCGCCTGGCCAATACCTTGCGCAAGGCCGCCGTGAATCTGTCCTTCCACGATCAACGGGTTGATCAAATGACCGGCATCGTCGACGGCGACGAGCTTCAGGAGCGTGGGCTCACCAGTCTCGCGATCGATCTCGAGCATGGAGATGTGGCAACCGAACGGGTAGGTGTTGTTCGGCGGCTCGAAATAGGCGTCCGCGCTCAGCCCTGGCTCGTCGAGCCCACGCGGTAGCGGTACGGGAATGTAGGCAAAGGCGGCAACCGCCTGGAACTTCAATGACGCGGCCGGTGATCCCTTTACCCCAATCGTGCCGTTCTCGAATACCAGATCGTCTTCGCTTGCCTCGAGGAGCGAGGCGGCAAACGCGGCCATCTTCTTCTTCACCTTCGTCGACGCCATGTGCAGGGCCGTTCCGCCTACGGCTTGCGATCGGCTCCCGAAGGTTCCGATTCCCTGTTTGACGACGGCGGTGTCCCCGTGCAGCACGGTGACGTCATCGAAGGCGACGCCGAACTGGTCTGCCACCATCTGTGCGAACGTGGTCTCGTTACCCTGCCCGTGAGGCGACGCGCCGGTCGTCGCCGTGATTCGGCCATCGCGCTCAACCGTGATGTTGGCGTGCTCCCATCCGCCCGTCGGAAGCGTGGCGGAGGGACCGATGCCGCAGACTTCCACGTACATCGAGAGGCCAAGACCAACCAGCCGCCCCTGTGCTTTGGCCGCGTCACGCTCCTTTTTGAGCTCGTCCCACTTGGAGTGAAGGAGCGCAGCGTCGAGTGCCTTCGCATAGTCGCCCGAGTCATACACTGCGCCCATTTGCGTCTGAAACGGGAACTTGTCCGCCTTGATGAAATTTTTCCGACGAACATCGGCGGGATCCATGTTCAGCTCGCGTGCGAGCATGTCCATGGCGCGCTCGACGAAGTACGTCGCCTCTGGTCGACCCGCACCGCGATACGCATCGGTCGGTGTCTTATTGGTAAAGACCTCGGTCAGCGTTGTGCGGATCGCGGGGATGTCGTACGTGGCGCTGGCCATCAGCATGGTGAGCGTGGGGATGGCGGCAGTGAGCAGCATGTTGTAGGCACCGATATCGGCAATGAGCCGCATCTTGAGGCCGAGCACGGTGCCATCACGCTTGGCAGCGAGCTCTACGTAGCCGATGATGTCGCGGCCGTGGGTCGTCGCGACGAACGCCTCGGCGCGATCCTCGATCCACTTGACCGGCATGCCGAGCCGTTTCGACACCGCGGCAGCGACGTATTCCTCGCCGTAGATGTTGATCTTGGCGCCGAAACCACCGCCGACTTCAGGCGCGACCGCGCGCACCTGGTGTTCACCCATCCCCAGCATGCCGGCGATCATCGACCGCAGGATGTGGGGGTTCTGCGTCGAGGACCAAATAGTGAGATAGTCCTTGCCCTGTTCGTAGTGTGCGACGACACCACGAGGCTCCATTGCGTTCGGCACCAGCCGTTGATTGACCATCCGCTGCGTGATGACCAATTCGGCTTGCGCGAACGCGCGGTCGACCGCCGTATCGTCCCTTACCGAGCCGTCAGGCGTGCAGCCCGTACCGCTTGGCACCAGCGGAACCGCCAGGTTGTTCGCGAATTTCTCATGAATGACGGTGGGTTTACCGGTCATCGCCAGTTCAGGATCGACGACCACCGGCAAAGGATCGTAGGACACGACGATGGCGTCGGCAGCATCGCGAGCAATGTAGCGATCGGAGGCGACCACCAGCGCCACAGGCTCGCCCGCATACCGGACGACGTCGGTGGCGAGCGCACGGTGATCCGGTGAGGGGAACGGAGTCCCGATCGGCATCGGTGCCACGAACTCGGCGATTTGCTTCCCGGTGAAGACAGCTTCGACGCCTTCCATCGCCTGCGCGGCGCTGACGTCGATCGATTGGATGCGGCCATGCGCGATGTCGCTTCGCTTGAAGGCCATATGCTGCATGCCGACAATCTTCAGGTCGTCGACGTAGGTGCCGCGCCCCTGGATCAGGCGCGGGTCTTCGCGGCGCTTCACGCGCTGGCCGACAAGTTTCGGGAGGACAGGAGTGGCAGGCACGGCCTATCTCCTTCCCGCGGCGTTCTGCACCGCGTTCACGATGTGCTGATACCCGGTGCAGCGGCAGAAGTTACCCGACAGACCTTCGCGAATCTCGCGCTCGTTCGGGTTTGGATTCTCGCCAAGAAGGTTGACGCCGGCCATGATCATGCCGGGCGTGCAATAGCCGCATTGCAGACCGTGCTCTTCCCAGAAGCCATTCTGCAGCGGGTGCAGCTGACCGTCTTTAGCCAGCCCTTCGATCGTGGTCACGTCGGAACCGTCGACCTGCACGGCGAACATCGTGCAGGACTTGGCACTCCGCCCGTCGACGAGGACAGTGCAGGCACCACACTGGCTCGTATCGCAGCCCACGTGCGTGCCGGTGAGATTCAACTGCTCGCGCAGAAAATGAACGAGAAGCGTGCGCGGCTCGACCTGCGCCTTGCGCAGCCGGCCGTTCACTTTAATCGAAAGCTGGGTCATCATGTCCCGCGCGCGCACGCGCGGCCTCTCCGGCCCCATAGCCTACACGATTCTTCTAACTCCCAACTCCCATCCTGGAGAGTTGGACGTTGGAAGTTTTTTCGACGTTATTGTCCTGCCGACCACGTGCGTCCCTGGTCGGTGGTGGACCAGGAACGCCCATCGTCACCCGACACGGTGGCTGTCCGCTCGTCAGTCGCGGTGACAGCCACGAGGTCTGACATCTCAGGGAAGGGAACGCGCATGAAGCGCATGCCATCTGTCGTCACGTAGACGGCGCCGCGCCGGCCGACGATCCAGCACACTGTGGCCGACGGCGCGGCGCCCGCTGTCAGCACATCGGGGGCCTCGATTGTTGCCGGTCCCCATTCGTTCCGGGCAGCGGGTGACCACTCGATCTGCTGGCCACTCACGATGCGCCATCGAGCCACACCTCCAGGAGCGACAATTTCGGCGGGCGCGGCTGCCTCTCGGGCCGCAGCGAATGCTCGTGGGGCAGCAGTGATCGTGGCGCGCTCGCGCTTGTCTGCCTCGATGCGCGTTGATGGCGCGGCATCGGCCGCCGCTCGCTCGTCAGCCAGGCGAGCAAGGTTCGACTCGTTCTCGCTGAGGCTTTTTCGTAGCTGGCTCGTGGCAGCTGCACCAGACGCCTGAAGTGACTCGGCCGATGTCGGAGCTGACGGTTCAGCAGCCGCTGTCGCAGGCGACAATGCCGGCGGGGGAGTAGCGGGAGCCGTCGCGTCAACGGACACGGGACTGGCCGCGCGACTCGACAGTTGCAGTTGCGGCGTGTTGGGGGGAGCAATCCACAGGGCGGCGGCAGTCGCGGCAGTCGCGAGCGGAACCGCCCATCCGAGGTGCCAGCGCCGCCAGAACGACTCGAGTGCGGGAGCGACCGGCGTCGTCTGAATGAATGCCGCCATCAGCGTTCGGCATCGAGGGCAGTCAGCGACGTGACGTTCCATGGCAGCCGCGTCTTCCGCTCGCAGTGTCCCTTCGTGCCATGCAGCGATAGTTTCGGCATCCGGGCATGTGCTCTGCTGCTGCGCAGGCACGTCACCCGGCAACACGTGCCGCAGGACGTGTTCCACCGATCGGTCGTGGTCGCGTTCAGGCACTGGCTCCCTCGGGTCTTTCCTTTGAACGATCCTCTTGCGATTTCTTGCGTACGCCGCCCAGCAGATCAGCCACATCGAGTGATCCGACATCCTCAACTACGGCAGCAAAACACTCTTCGATCTCGCTGGGACTCATGCGCTCCCGGTCGCGCAGTTGCCGTTCCACGTCGCGCCGAATGTCGCGGCGCGCCCTGGCCAGGTTCCTCGAGACGGTGGCCTCGTGCTCTTTGAGCGCACGACCGATCTGAGCGAGCGTCAAATCGTGTGCGTAGTAGTAGCCGAGCCTGAGCCTGTCCTTTGGCGTCAAACGCGCCACCGCCGCCACTACCGCCCGCCGCATGAGCTCAACGTACCTGGCAGCGTGCGGCTGATGGGCCACGCTCGCACGCGCGAGGTCGGGAGCCTCCTCAGCTGGCAGTTCCTCGAACCGTCGCGCGCTGCGCACCCGGTCGACGTGACGTTGCGCGAGCACGGCTCGCAGCCAGGTGCTAAGAGTGCTGCGTCCATGGAAATACTCGAACAGCGATCGTCGTGCACCATCTCGCTCGGCGAGGCCGAACAGCTCGCCATAGAGAGAGTCGGCGAGCTCGCGTGAGCCGCCTGTTGGATCAATAGCAGCCGCCGCCTTGTACAGGAGCGGGCGATGTTCACGCACGAAATGCTCCCATGCGCTTTCGTGCCCGGCCGCGCAAGCACAAGCCAGGGCGAGGTCCTCCAGATGCAACGACGTCAGGTGCCGCTCGAGCGCGCGCGGATCTGGTTCTGCGGCAAACGTGTTCCCGGCACTTCGCTCGAGCGCCGCTGCAAACGGAGCGACCGGCAGGGCCCAGCGATCCGCCCGCGCCGTTTCGTACAGGCGCGCGACGAGAGCGTCCGGAATCCGCCAGGAGGCCATGCCTCATTATGAATGGTTGTGGTCGTGTGTTTGCACCAGTGACACACGGTCAACGCCCCACGTCTGTAGTGCTGACGATAGCGCCTCCGGCGTCGCCGACCTATCATCGTCATCTACAGGTAAGCCCTATGACGACCGTACGGCCGGAGTCGCGCCTTCAGCAGAGCCTCCACGATGTCACGCGCTTGCTGGACAGACATCGCGTCCTCGAAACGCTGACGCATCGTCAGGAAGGTCCCAAGCGCGATCTGCTCGAAAGCCTTCAACATCGTCAGAACCTCGTCGAGCTGCACAAGCGGGTGCGCGCCATGCATCCCGCTGACGTGGCATTCGTGCTCGAAGCGCTCCCACCCGAAGATCGACAGACCGTCTGGGATCAGATCGACCCCGACAAGGCCGGTCTCGTGTTCGTCGAGGTTTCGAGTGCCGTGCGCGCGTGGCTGGTCGAACGGACCGAACACGACGGTCTGGTCGCGCTTTTGGCGACACTCGACCCCGAGGACCTGGGCTACATCTCCGAGGACGTGCCACCGGAGGTACTCGAACAGGCGTCGCGAACGCTGGAATCGAGAGACCGACAGGCCTTCGAGGCAACCATTCGGTACGACGAGGCGCAGATCGGGCACCATATGACCCACGAGTGGGTCGCGGTGCCGGAAACCCACACGATTCAGCAGGCGCTCGGTGACCTGCGATCGCGGGGCGGGTTGCCGCCGCAGACCGACCGTCTCTTCGTGGTCGATGCGAGAAATGTGCTGCGCGGATCGATTCCGCTGCAGTCGCTGCTCCTGACCGATCCCTCCTTGCCTGTGCTTGCCTCGGTGGAAGCCGACTCAATGACGTTCGCGGCGCTCGACTCAGTGCAGCAGGCGGCGAGCGCGTTCGAGCGCTACGATCTCGTATCCGCCGCGGTGCTCGATGACCGCGGCAAGCTGGTGGGGCGTCTGACGGTCGATGCGGTGATGGACTTCGTTCGCGCCGAGGCCGACCTGCGTGCGCTCAAACAAGCAGGTCTGACCCGCGATGAGGACCTGTTTGCCCGCCCGGTGGACAGCGCGCTGAACCGCTGGCCGTGGCTGGGGATCAATCTCGTCACCGCGTTCCTCGCCTCGCGCGTGATCGGACAGTTCGAGCACACGATCCGCGATCTGTCGGCTCTCGCTGCGCTGATGCCGATCGTCGCCAGCATTGGCGGGAATACCGGCAATCAAACGACGGCGATCATGATTCGCGCGCTTGCCGGCGACCAGGTGCGCGGCGCCGGTGCCAGGCGGATCCTCAATAAGGAACTGCTGGTCAGCCTTCTAAACGGATCGATCTGGGGAGTCGTAGTCGGTGTCGTGGCGGTGGCGCTGTACGCCAACTACGCGCTCGGAGCCGTGATGACCGGTGCCGTGGTATTGAACCTCGTCGTTGCGGCCGTCGCGGGAGTGGCGATCCCGTTTGGACTACACTCGACGGGACGCGATCCTGCCTATGGCTCGAGTGTGCTGCTGACGTTCATCACCGATGCC
>Ga0075420_100001658_pt1 | contig 18949 bp, 15 predicted proteins | sample SoiMetdeltSBSDD4_FD_75296 | JGI IMG/M metagenome (GOLD analysis project Ga0075420, IMG submission 75296) | Bulk soil microbial communities from a Populus tree surrounding site in Tennessee, USA - Soil MetaG P. deltoides SBSDD4 | ecosystem: Environmental > Terrestrial > Soil > Tree plantation... | reverse complement strand
GGAAGGGCAGCATGGCGGACGAGAAGAGGGCTCGTAAGAGGAAGCGGGCGGACCACGAGGGCACGATCTACAAGCGGTCGGACGGCTTGTGGATCGGCCGAGTGATGGTCGGCGTGTCGCTGGATGGCAAGCCTGACATTCGGCAGGTGTCGGCCAAGACCCAGAGCCTCTGCCGCGAGCGGTTGGACGCCGTGAAGGCACAGGCCGCGAACGGGATGCTCGCGAGCACCGACACGGCCGGCATGACCGTGGCGGTGTTCCTGGATCGCTGGCTGGCGAGCACGAAGCCGAGACTGCGGCAGTCCACTCATTCGCGGTACGAGCGGTTCGTCGTCCACCATTTCAAGCCGGCGCTCGGCGCGATGCGGCTGACGAAACTGACACACACGGTCATCGAGGACTTCTTGGCCGCGAAGCAGACCGAATCGAAGCGGCGCGGGCGCGGCAAGACGGCGACCGTCCTGAGTCCTCGGACCATCCACCATCTCTACGTAGTCCTGGGCACGGCGCTAGCGTGGGCGGTGAGGAAGGGTTACCTGACGGTCAACCCGATGGCTCGTGTGGACGCTCCAACGGTCCCGCGCGTCGAGATGACTCCGCTCGCGCCCGACGAGATGGCGAGGCTACTGAACGCCGCTGAGGAGGCGGGCGACCCGTTACTGCCGCTCTGGGAGCTTGCCGCTGCCACGGGTGCCCGCAAGGGTGAGTTGTTGGGCTTGCAGTGGGACGATATCGACCTGGACACGGGCACCATCCCCATCCGCATCAGGCGGACGCTCGTGCGGGTGCGCGGCCGCAAGCCCGTGTTCGATGAGCCCAAGACGGCGCGCAGCTACCGCACGCTGGAGATCGCGCCCGAGTCCGTCGAGTCGTTGCGGCGCCACCGCGACAGGCAGGCGTTCGACGCGGCCCGTTTGGGTGATGGCTACGCCGACCTGGACCTCGTATTCGCCACCAGCCTCGGGACGGCGCTAGGGCCAGAGAGCGTGTCCAAACGGTTCAAGGCCGCGCTCAGGCGGGCCGGACTGGCCGAGCGCACGCGCGTCCACGATCTCAGGCACGGCTGCGCCATGATGCTGCTCGAAGCAGGCGAGAGCGTGCCGACCGTCGCAGAGTACCTGGGTCACGCCTCGCCAGCCGTGACGATGCAGGTCTACGCGCACGCCGTTCCTGGTGCGAAGCGGCGGGCGGCCGAACGGCTCGGCGCGCGGATTCGGACGGCTCGCACCGCCACCGAGTCGGCTGCGGCGGAGGCCGCGTCGGCTGGTTAGGACACCTGTTAGGACACCTGGCGCCAAAAGCGCCCTCCAGAACCTGTCTGGGGGGCGCTTCCCTATCTGGCAGAGACGGAGGCGACGGTCGGAATCGAACCGACGTATAGGGGTTTTGCAGACCCCTGCCTTACCACTTGGCTACGTCGCCCTGAACAACTCCCACTGTACCATTTCGACAAGAAAGGCCCGGCTGATGCCGAGCCTTCGTGCCGCGTTCATCTGGAGCGGAAGACGAGATTCGAACTCGCGACCCTCTCCTTGGCAAAGATGCCCGCGCGGGAGGCCCTTTTTCGACCCTGGCGCCCTATTCGGCTGATAGGGAGACCCTCCCGAGTCTGCTGCCGTGCTGAGGAATTCTAGGCGACATCTTGCCTACCAGGCAAGATGCCAATCGGAGGCCTCTTTGCCGCCTAGATAGCTGCAGATGTAGCCCCTACGGGTTATGAAGTTGCCCGCAGACACTGATATCACGCCGATATCACGCCCGCGACGCAGTGTCAACGCCGACGTAACTTTGACCCACCATCGCCGAGAGTTCGTAATTGACGTTGGCGCCGGGGAACTGTCAAGCTGAGCCTCCCGCCCACGGGGATTATCCCAACCGCGAGTCGGAGGCTGAGCATGGCGGCGGTGGCTCGGGTCAATCAGGTGCGGTGCACGGTTCGGCGTGTGTCCTGGAGCCTGGCAATGTCCGCCTGTCCGCAGTGTGAGGAGCCGGCGCGGCGCGTCTGGGACGTGAGCCGGACGGCGATCGACGTCGACCTCGATCACCCGGTCCTGCTCCTGGTGACGGTCAGCGTGCACCGATGTCGAGGCTGTGGGCGGCACTTCCGAGCGCAGCCGCCGTTCCTGCGCCCGGACGCCACGTACACGATTCGCGTCGTCGAGAAGGCCGTCGCCTCGGTCGTCGAAGACGGGATGGCGATGACGCGTGTGGCGAGCCGGCTGGCGCGCGATTTCTGGGTGCGGCCGAGCGAGGGGATGGTCCGTCGCTGGTGCCGCGCCGACGCCGCGAGAGTCGACTTCGGGCGTGACTATCAGGCCTGGGTGGTCGAGGAGTTCTCCGGGGTCCTCTGCGTCGACGAGGTCTACCAGGATCGGCTGGCCCTGCTCCTCGCGGTCGACCCCTGCGCGCCCGAGGGCGACCGCCTGGTGGGCTATCAACTGGTACACGGGGCGGTCGACCTGGCCGAGATGGAGCGCTTCCTGGAGCATCTGCGCGCGGTCGGCATCCGCCCGGAGCAGGTGATCACCGACGGCTCGGCGCTGTATCCCCCGGTGATCGCGGCGGTCTGGCCGACGGCGGCGCACCAGCTCTGCCTGTTCCACGAGACGCGCCCGATCACGAAGGCCGTGCTCCAGGTCGCCGCCGATGTCCGGGCGACGCTGCCAGAGCCACCGCGCATCCGTCGCCGGCGTGGCCGACCACCGAAGCCGCGACCAACCGGATCGGATGGCGCCGGCTGCCACACCGACGAGGGGCGTGTGGGATGCGTCCGGGCCGTCCAGGCACTCAAGCGCGCTGGGGTTCCGATTCGCGGGATCGTTCGACAGACCGGCCACAGTCGCAACTCCGTCCGCCAGTGGCTTCGCGAGCCGGCGGAACCCATCGATGAGACCAGTCCGCCCGAGCCGATGGCGTGCGCCGTTCCGCCAGTGCCTGAGAGTGACGTCCCACCTTCGCCGTGGGAAGGCTGGCAGCAAGTCCGGGAGTTCGCCGACGTGCTGGCCGAGCACCGCTTCCTCCTCACGCGCCGTTCCGACCACCTCACGGAGGATGATCGCGCCTTGCTCGCCATGTTGCTCGAGACGCCGGCGGCAGCGTCGCTCAGGACAGCGCGCGGCTTCCTTGAGGAGTGGTTCGCGATCTGGCGCGATGCGCAGGGGCGCCGACGAAGCCCGGATGACGCTTGGGATCGCTATCGTGCATCGCGAGCCAACCCCCGCTATCTCGCCGTGCCGACCCTGAAGCGGGCTCTCGAGCGGCTGGATGAGCCAAGGTTCGGCAAGCTGAGCCGCTTCCTCGAAGCGTCGAATTGGGAGGCGACCAATAACGGGGCCGAGCGGATGGGCCGACTCTTCCGCCACCGGCAGGCACCTCACTTCCGGCTGCGAACCACCGACTCCATCGACGACAGCCTCCGAAGCTGGGCGCTAACCCGACGCCACGAAGCGATCGGGGGAAAGGTGGAGCCGGCCGCCCGCGCGACTCGCGGCCGCACGCCACGGAGCCGACCCACCATGGCCGCCTAACGACAGGCCCCTGGGGCCACCAACGACAGCGGTAGCCGGCCGGTTGACTCGCCGCGCTTCGCCGGCCACGCCGATCGCCTACTTCAACATCGTCAATTACGGACTCTCGGCGCTACTGGGTCAATTTACAACCGGCGGTAACAACGCAGGGAACATCGTGTTGGCGTCGCGGAGGAGCTTGTTGGTCATCCTGTGGGCTCTGCCGTCCGCACCATGGGAGCCACCAACTTGTCCACCCAGCGAGCAGGGGCTTATGAGGGATTTGGTCTGAAGCACAGGGGATTCGGGGGTTGCGCCAAAACCCCTTGGCAGAACCGCCGTCTCCAGCTCACGAGTCCCCTGTCCTCAGTCCCCTGTTCACGTGCAAGGTCACAATCCCTTGGCCACGTCCTGGTTGCCGCCGACCACGGGCTCGGCAATCGTCGCTGCACGCTATTCCTTGAAGGGCCTGTTTGGCAACGTCCGGCATGTTGACGTGAGCCAAAACGCTGAGGATCAATGGAGCGAGTGCGTTGCCCATCCGACATCGTTCGACACCGCCCATCTCTTCCCCTGCCCAGGGATGGAGTGCCTCGTCGTGGCCTACTTCGGGTGGGGTTGAGAGTGCATACCTCATGTCCCCAGTGTAGAAGTGCTCGGCTACTTCTGCGTTACATCGGAGCTACTTGGCGGTTACTCGTCCGGGCAGCCTGATCGAAGGTGCTTTCGCGGCAGCGCTACTCGGGCATTCCATGCGCAGTCCAGCAACCGTAAAGAGCGTGCGCGTCCATGCGGTGGACGGTCGGTACCTCCAGGTCATCATGCCGATGCATGTCGCCCGGTGATAAACCGACAAGTGCTGGTGTGCCATTCAGGGTCCTCGTGCGTCTCATGTAGCGTGCCGTCTGGGGTGAGAGGTCCTGGCCAGGACCTCTCACCCCAGACGGCACAATTGATGCCTACCACGGCTGCCGTAGACCCCTTCCTTGGCATGGAAGAGGTCCAGGGGTTCGATTCCCCTCAGGTCCACCATCGCGGCCGATTGAGCGCCCTTCGGGGCGTTTTTCTTCGAGTGCGGCGTCGCACCGGGAACGCTCATCGGGCGTCGGCTCGGTCACTGTCGCCTGGTGTCACCACGTGTCAGGTTATGCCGGCGCCCGCCACCTCACACGCGGAGGCGCGGGTCGAGTGCGTCACGGAGGCCGTCGCCCAGGAAGTTGACGCACATGACGGAGATGAAGATGAACAGTCCCGGGAAGATCGCCATCCAGGGCTTGGTCGCCATAGTCGACTGCGCGTCCTGGAGCATGTTGCCCCAGCTCGGCGTCGGCGGCTGCACCCCCATCCCCAGGAAGCTCAAAATCGACTCGAGGATGATCGCCGAACCGACCGATAGCGTCGCAGCCACGACGATCGGCGCGACGGCGTTTGGCAGCAGGTGGCAGACAATGATCCGACCCGGCGGCGCCCCGATAACCTGGGCGGCCAGTGTGAAGTCCTGCGCCTTGAGCACCAGGAAGCTGCTGCGCACCAGGCGCGCAGTCACCATCCATCCGAAAAGTCCGATAACCAGGACGAGCACCGGCACGGTCGGCTTCATCACCGCCGAGATGACGATCACAATCGGCAGCAGTGGGATCGACAGCATCAGATCGACCAATCGCATCGAGAGATTGTCGGTCCAGCCGCCGAAGTAGCCGGCCACCGCACCGATCGTGGTCCCGACCAGCGTGGCGATGGCGGCGCTGCACAGGCCGGTGCCGAGCGAGATCCGGGCTCCGTAGATGACCCGGGTGAACAGATCGCGGCCGAGATCGTCGGTCCCAAACGGGTGGCGCCAGGTCGGCGGCTGGCGCATGCTGTCGAGGTCCATCTGGTCGAACTGATGCGGTGTCAGGAGCGGTGCGATCAGGGCCATCAGGGCCAGCAGGAGCAGGCCGAGACCGCCGACGGCTGCCAGCCGGTGCCGGCGCAAACGTGACAGCGACGAGGGACGGCGAGAGACTGCTCCAGTCGGCAGGAGCGGGCCTGCCACAAGCTCGGTGGTCGTGCTCGCCGGCCGCGTCACTCGTACCTGATCCTTGGATCCAGTGCCACGTAGAGTACGTCCGCGACCAGATTGAAGGCAAGCACGGCGGCCGAACCGACCATGAGAATGCCCATCAGAACTGTGTAATCGACCTTGAGTACCGAGTCGACGAACAGCTGGCCCATGCCCGGCCAGGCGAAGACCTTCTCGGTGACGACGGCGCCGGAGAAGAGTGCGGCCACGTCGACAGCCACCACGGTGATGACCGGGATGAGCGCGTTCCGGAGCGCGTGATTGCTGATCACAGACCGCTCGTAGAGCCCCTTCGCCCGCGCCACTCGGATGTAATCCTGGTTGATCACCTCGAGCATGGCCGCGCGCACGTAGCGTGTCCAGCGGGCGGCGTAGAGCAGTGAGAGCACGGTCGCCGGTAACACCAGATGACGCAGCCGATCGACGAGTGACCCGTCACCGATTTCGATCATGCCGGCTGACGGCAGCCAGCCGAGCCAGACCGCGAACGTGAGCTGAAGCATCAGTCCGAACCAGAAGACCGGCATCGAGATCCCGAAGAAGGCGCTCGCCGTCGCGAAGTAATCGAGCTTGCTGTACTGGCGCAGTGCGCTGAGGATGCCGAGCGGCAGCGCAACCAGTCCGGCCAGCACGAAGGCCGCTCCCATGAGCTGGACCGTGGCCGGGACACGCTCCAGCACGACGTCAACGGCCGGACGACGGCTCACGAAGCTGTAGCCCCAATCGCCGAGGACGAACGCCTTGAGCCAGAGGCCATACTGGACCGGCAGCGGCTGGTCCAGGCCGAGCTGCTGGCGGAGCCGCTCGATCTGCTCAGGGGTGATGTACGGGTTCTCGAGGTAGACAGCGAGCGGCCCGCCCGGGATCATGTGTAGGATGCCGAAGACGATCGCCGAGATGGCGATCAGCATCGGAATGAGCCCAAGTGCGCGTCGGGTGAGATAGGCGCCCATCGCGAAACGAGATTCTGACCTCTGGCTGCGGACATTCGGCTCGGTCGAGACCACTCCGAGCCAGGAGCCGGACGCCGCCGAGCCAACGGTCGCTAGCGCTCGAGATACCAGTCGGCGACTGCCCACATATCGCCGTCGTTGGTCGGGTTCATCCGCACGTTCTTGAGCTTCGCCGTCGTCGCGATCACGTTAGGGCGATAGAACAGCGGGATGGTCGGCAGCTCGCGGGCCAGGATGTCCTGCGCCCTGAACAGCAGCTCCTTCCGCTTGTTCTGGTCGACCTCACGATCGGCCTCGTCGAACACCTTGGAGATCTCGGCGTTGTCCCAGAAGACGTTGTTGAGCCCACGCGGCGGCATCCGGTCGGACGCGAAGAAGGAGGCGAAGCCCGGCTCGGCAGACGAGATCCAGCGATGGATCTTGATGTCGAACTTGCCGTCGTTGACCTGCTCGAAGAACGTATTCGGTGGATAGTTCTGGATCCGCAGCTCGATGCCGACCTCGCGCATTTGAGCCTGGATCACCTGCTGGACCCGCTCGCGAAGCGCGTCGCCAGCGTAGGTCACGCAGTCGAACGAGAGTCGCTGACCGCCCTTCTCGCGCACGCCGCCGCTGCCGGCCTTCCAGCCGGCGTTCTCGAGCGTCTGGCGGGCCTTCTCGACGTTGTACTCCCACTTTGTGACGTTCGGATTGTGCGCCCATGAGAGCGGAGTCACCACGTTGTCGGCGACCGGGACCTTCCCCTGGAGCACCTTCTCGGCGATCGACTTCTTGTCGATTCCCATGGCGAACGCCTGCCGCACCGCGAGATCCTGAAGGGTCGGGTTGCGGAAGTTGAAGTCGAGGTGCTCCCAGGAGTTGACGACCAGCGACTGGATGGCCACGCCCGGAAACTGAGCGATCTCTTCCATGCGGTCCCAGGGCACCTGATTGATGTACTGGACCTCACCGGTCTGAAGCTGGTTGATCCGCGTGTTGGTGGCAGTCAGGAACTTCATTGTCAGGCCATCAAGGTAGGGGCGACCAGCGACCCGATAGAACGGGTTGCGCTCCATCTGGCTGTACTGGCCCGAGATCCATTCCTTGACGCGCATCGGTCCGTTGCTGACCGGCACACGGTTGAACGGGTCGGTGTTGATGTCCTTGCCGTCCAGGACGTGCTTCGGCAGGAGCGCACGGAACATGCCGTTGTACGCCGCGTAGTTCCCCTTGAACGTGAGGATGGCCGTTCGCGGATCCGGCGTGTCGACCTTCTCGATCAGATCGTACCCCTCGCCAAAATTGAAGCCGCCGCGCTTGAAGTTGGGGTTCACGATCGCCTGCCAGGTGAACTTGACATCCTCGGATGTGAGTGGCTGGCCATCGCTCCACTTCAGGTCGGGACGGAGCTCGTAGGTGACGCGCATCGGATTGAGCTGCACGCCGCCGTTTTCGAGCGTCGGCACGGCCTCCGCATGATTTGGCACGTACTCCATCTTGTCGTTCGTGACGATGAGACCTTCGTGGATGCCGCTCTCGGTGGAGGCGAAGAGCCGGGTCGTATATGCGTTGAGCGAGTCAGGCTCGGCGTCGTAGCCGATCGTCAAGACCCCGCCTGTGACGGGCTGACCGGCTGTAGCCTGCGTCGCCACGGCCGGCGTGGGAGGCACGGCGGCGCTCGTCGGCGGTGCGCTCGTCGGCGCGGCTGCGGCGGGCGGCTGGCCCGTGCAGGCGCTGATGTACACGTTGAGGACGGCCAGTCCGCTGGTGCCGCCCACGAACCTGATCAGGTCGCGGCGATTCATGCGGCGAAGGCCGAGAAACTCCTTCGCGCGCTCCAGGCTAGTCTCGAAAGCGCGGTCCGTTGGCATCTGGACACCTCACCTCGCCTCGATCTCGGGACCGCCGACACATCACGTCGGCCGTGCACGGCACGAGAACGGGCACCGCTCTCGCTGGCACCCGACGAGCCGACTTGCTCAAGCGCTCGCCTCGTGCTGAAGAGGGACCGGTGCGACACCGTAGGGACTCCGGGAACGATCCCAGAGGCCGCCCCCATTATAGGTGCCGTTCCAGGTGGGATCAATGAGCGACCGTTCGCCAGACTCTCCTGGGAGCGTTCACGGGGCCAGCCTATAATCGGCGGTGTCGAGCAGCGAGGAGGTCGCGTAATGCGGGTGACAATTGTGGGGGCCGGGGCGATCGGCGGCCTCGCTGGTGCCTGGATGACGATGGCCGGCGAGAATGTCGAGCTCGTTGATCGGTGGGAAGAGCACGTGCGAGCGATGCAGCGCGATGGGCTCTTCATTGACGGACTGCGTGGCGAGCATCGTGTCAAGGTGAAGGCGCTGACGCCGGCCGAGCTCGAGGGACCACTTGAAATGGTGTTCGTGTCTTGCAAGAGCCACGACACGAGATCGGTCATCGAGCTCATCAAGCCGTTCCTCACCGAGAATTCGACGGTCGTCTCGTTCCAGAACGGTATGAACGAGGAATTGATCGGCTCGATCATCGGACCGGAGATGGTGCTTGGCGGGATTCCAGATTACGGCGGAGCGCTGGTCGATCCTGGCCATCTCGAGTTCGTGCACCCGGGTGTGGCCTACGTCGGAGAGATGGACGGCTCGATCACCAATCGAGCCCGTGAGGCTCAGCGGTTGCTCAACCATCACGTCGAAACCGAGCTGACCACCAACATCATCGGGCGGCTCTGGGCCAAGCAGTGTCACATGACCCAGGTGGTGATGACCGCGTTGGTGGATGCGCCGATCAATCAGGTGCTGCGCGACGAGAAGGTGCGGCATCTGGGCGTCTCGATCATCGCCGAGGCCATCAGGGTGTCGGACGCGGCGGGCGTGACGCTGCCGGAGAGCGGATCTGTTGGGCAGACGATCCAGCCCACTCGGTGCCGATCTGGCACCCCGGAGGATACGCGCCGCTTGGTGGACGATCTGGGCATCTGGGTCGAGAGCTCGCATCGTCATCAGGAGGAGCAGGAGGCGGCCGGCACCCACCGCTACGTCAAAAAGGCGAGCGGAATGTGGTGGGACATCTACTATCGCAAGCGCGCATCGGAGACGAAGGGCATCAGCGGCGCCCTGATCGAGCAGGCGGACGCGCTCGGCGTGGCAGTGCCGCTGAACAAGAAAACCGTCGAGCTGGTCTACGAGCTGGAGGAGGGGAAGCGAGCATCCGGGACGCAGAATCTCGACGAGCTGTACGCCTACGCCCAGGAGAACGGCCTGCTGCTGCCGATGGGGCCGTTGCTGACCGAACAAGTTCCCGCTACGTGAGGAGAGCGATGAGCGACTGGACGGTCCTGCTCGGCGGCACGTTGATCGACGGGACCGGGCGAGAGCCGGTGTGCGATGCCGTGGTAGTGGTCGAGGGGGAGCGGATCCGGTACGCCGGACCGAGGGCCAGTGCGGAGTGGCCTGAGAGCGTTCATACCTACTCGACCGAAGGGCTGACCTTGATGCCCGGGCTGATCGACTGCCATGACCATCTCGCCCACACTGGCCTCGACATGGCCCGCCGCGCGGCGATGCCGCCGAGCCTGATCGTCTACGAGACCGTCCAATCACTTGAGCAGACCTTGCGGGCCGGGATCACGAGCGTGCGCGACGCCGGCTGGCTGGACCTTGGTGCGAAGCTGGCGGTCGAGCGTGGCATCGTGCCCGGCCCACGGCTTGTGATTAGCGTGAATCTGCTCTGCCCGACGGCCGGCCACGGCGACCCGTGCTACCCCTCCGGCATGACCGTCCCGAACCCGCCGGGCGTGCCGGATGGCGTGTGCAACGGTGTCGACGAGTGTCGCTACGCCGTGCGCAGGATGGTGACGGCGGGAGCAGATCAGATCAAGATCGCCACGACCGGTGGCGTATCGTCGATGCGTCCGGGGCCGACCGGTCGCCAGTTCACAGACGATGAAGTGGCGGCCCTGGTCGACGAGGCCCACGCCTGGGGCAAGCCAGTCCTCAGTCATGCGTACGGTGGGGCCGGGGCACGTGCCGCGATCCAGGCCGGCGTTGACTCAATCGAGCACGGCGCGTATCTCCACCGGGACGACGACCTGCTGCGCGAGATGGCCGATCGCGGCACCTTCCTCGTCCCGACGCTCAGCGTCAACGAGGCGCATCGGGTCCGTGGCAACCCGATGCAACAGCAGCGAGCCGAGGCCGTGGCCAAGGAATATCGCCGCACACTCGAGCGGGCGTTCGCGCTTGGCGTCCGGGTGGCGATGGGCACCGACGCCGGCGCGTACGGTCACGGGCAGAACGCGAAGGAGGTAGGGTTGCTGGCCGAGGCCGGCCTGACGCCGATGCAGGCGATTGTGGCGAGCACATCGACTGCCGCGTCGTGCGCCGGTCTCGACACTGACACCGGAGAGCTAGTGCCCGGCAAGTACGCTGATCTGTTGGCCGTTCGGGGCAATCCGCTGATGGCGCCTAAACTGCTTGAAGATGCCGCGAACCTCCATCTCGTTCTCAAAGGTGGAGTGCCGTGTTCGAGTGGGACGTCCTAAGGCGGCCCCCAGTTCACCCTGCAATAAAGAAGTGAAGAGCAGCGCATGCCCGTCAGTGTTCTGCAGTAGGGGCCATCACGACCAGATATGGCTGACGAGACGCGACCCTGGTGGACAGGTCAGACATACTTCATAAACATCTGATCGCACGTTGCAATCCCTAGCATCTGCCCGGGTGCTGTGTGGCAGGTCGGGACGGGTTGCCTGACAGGCAAAATCGGGGGCTATACTGGCCTCAGACTATCAGGAAGAGCCCGATACGCTTCCTGCAGCGACCGTTGCTGAAAGCGGCCGAAAAGACAGGAAAAGGGCTACCCCCGATCTCGTTCTTGGCATGGAAGAGTTCAGGCGTTCGATCCCCCTCAGATCCAGGACCAATGCGTCGCGCACACGCATCCTGTGGCCGATGCACGTCGCCCGGTGATTAACCGAACAGTGGCGGCGTCCCGATCCGCTTCACGATCAGCCTCGCTGGTGTCTGATAATTGGGCACGGAGGGGTCGGCTGTCGGCGTGGCCCGACTCGACCGATGGCAGCTCAAGTCGTACCGCCGCGAGATCCGGATGATCTTTCACCATCCATACTCTTCGCTGAATCCACGGATGCCGGTCCTCGAGATCGTCGGCGAACTGCTGAAAGTGAACCGGGGCGCGACCGGCTGAGCGCTTGAGGATCGGGGCGCCCAGCTGCTCCGTCGAGTCGGTCTGCGGCCCGAGTACATGCGTCGCTACCCGCACGCGTTCAGCGGCGGCGAGCGGCAGCGCATCGGGATCGCCAGGGCACTGGCGCTCGACGTCTCGGTCCGGGCCCAGATCCTGAACCCGCTCCCGGATCTCCGGCGCGAGCTCGACCCGACGTACATGTTCGTCGCGCATGGCTTCAGCGTCGTCGAGTACCTCTGAGACCGGGTCGCCGTCCTGTACGTCGGCAAGCTGGTCGAGATGGCCGAGACCGAAGAACTCTTCCTCCGGCCGATGCATCCGCATACCGAGGCGCTGCTCTCGGCCGTGCCAGCCCCGGACCCTGGCCTGCGTGGAAAGAAGGAGCGGATCGTCCTGCAACACGAGGTCGCCGACCCCTCGAACCCGCCGAGCGGCTGCTACTTTCACCCACGCTGCGCCTACGCGCAGGAGCGCTGCCAGACCGAGAAGCCAGCGCTCCGCGAGGTTACCCCGGGCCGCTACGCGGCCTGTCACTTCGCGGAGCAGGTCTCGCTCCGCAGCGTCGTAGCCGAAGGGCAAGTCGGCTAAACCTGTAGCGCGGGGGCTTCAGATCGCTGCTAAATGCGCAGTCGCGGATCGAGCACATCGCGGAGACCGTCGCCGAAGAAGTTGATGGCGAGCACGCTCACGGCAATGGCCAGTCCGGGGAACGTCGTCAGCCACCAGTTGCCGCTCAACACGTAGTCCCGCCCATCAGCGACGATGCTGCCCCAGCTCGGCGAGGTGGCCGGAGCGCCAGCGCCGATGAAGCTCAAGCTCGACTCGAGGATGATCATCAGCGCAACTTGCTGGCTGGCAAGCACGATGATCGGGGTCCAGGTGTTGCGGAGGATGTGGCGGACGATGATCCGTCCATCCCCGGCTCCGGCCGCGCGGGCCGCCTCGACGAACGCCGACTCCCGAAGCGCGAGCGTCGTGCCTCGAACCGTCCGCGCGAAGATGATCCAGGTCGAGATGGCCAGGATGACGCTGAGCACGACCAGGTCGCGCCCGACGACGGCGACGATGGCGATGGCCAGCAGGATCGTCGGGATCGCCAGTTGCAGGTCGGCGAGGCGCATGGCGACCGCATCGAGCCCACGGCCATAGTAGCCGGCCAGCAGCCCGACCACCACCCCGAAGCTCCCGCCGAGCAGGATCGCCGTGAGCGCCACCGAAACCGAAATGCGCCCGCCGTACAGGACCCGGCTGAAGAGATCGCGCCCGACGTGATCGGTGCCAAAGAGGTGGAAGCTGCCGACGGCAGAGGTCTGGAGCGGCGGCACCAATCGGATTCGCGGGTTCATCTCCAGCGGACCGGTCGGCGCGAGCAGGGGCGCCGCCACGGCGGAGAGCGCGATCAATAGCAGGACGAACAGGCCTCCCGCTGCGCGCCGCGAACGAAAGAATCGCGGGACCGCCGTGCCGGCCCGCGCTCTAGAGGGCGTCGTTTCTTCGGCCCGGCCGGATGTTGTCGCCCCGGGCAGTGGCTGGCTCGTCACGCGTGCCGGATCCTCGGGTCGACGTACGCGTACAGCAGGTCGACCGCCAGGTTGATCAGCACAAAGAAGATGCTGAGCAGCAGGACCGAGGCCTGGATCAGCGGATAGTCCCGGGCGTTGATCGCCGTGAAGAGGACGGTCCCGACGCCCGGCCAGGCGAACACGGTTTCGGTGATCACGGCGCCGCCGAGCAACGATCCCAACTGGAGCCCGACCACGGTGATCAGCGGGATCAGGACGTTTCGCAGGGCGTGCCCGTAGGTGACGGCCCACGCCCCCAGGCCCTTCGCCCGGGCGGTCCGCACGTAGTCCTCGTTGAGGACGTCGAGCAGCCCCGAGCGGACCAGCCTGGTGACGAGTGCCATCAAGTACGCGCCGAGGGTGATGCCGGGCAAGATCAGGTGGGCGAGACTGCCGGAGCCTGCCGCCGGCAGCACCCCGAGCAGCACCGCGAAGACCAGGATCAGCGTCAGCCCAAGCCAGAACGCCGGCATCGACTGGCCGGCCAGGGCCAGACCGATCGCCAGGAAATCCCAGATACTGTCCCGGCGGACCGCCGAGAGAACGCCGACTGGAACGGCCACCAGCAGCGCGAACGACAGTGAGAAGCCTGCCAGCTGCAGCGTGGCCGGCAGGTGCCCGAGCACGACCTCGGTGGCCGGAGCGCCGTAGAACAGCGACCGGCCGAGATCGCCCCGAACCGCCTGCGAGGCGAAGATCACGTACTGGACGGGGATCGGCTGGTCGAGGCCGAGCGATCGACGCATCGCCTGGACCTGCTCCGCCGAGGCGCTCTCGGGCAGCATCATCCGGGCCGGGTCACCCGGCAGGAGGCGAACCAGGCAGAAGATGAAGACCGAGACGCCGACGACGACCCCTACCGCCTGGATCAGCCGCCGCACGACGTACCCGGTCACCGAACACGACCGCCGCCGAGCTCAGGCCAGCTCGGTATCGACAAAGGAAAAGATCCGGTTGGCGGCCCAGGTGAAGCTCTTGACCTTGGAGCGCGCGGCGTAGTTCCAGTTGATCTGATGAAGGTAGATGAACGGCGGCGCCTCCCAGATCCGAACGGCCGCCTGCTCGTACAGCTCCTGGCGCTTCGCCGGGTCCACCACCGTGGCGGCCTGGCGGATCGCGTTTTTCGCCTCTTCGTCGCCGAACTTCGTGTGGTAGAGGTCGCCGACGATCCGCTCCTGGAGGTACCGGTCCGGGTCGCCGGTCACGGCGATGCTGCCGCCGTAGCCGACCTCGTACTGGCCGGCTGTGAACGACTCCAGCGCCGGGATCGGCTCCTGAAGGTTCAGGGTGAGCTTGATCCCGATCTTGCCGAGCTCCTGCACGACGTACTCGGCGATCTCCTTGCCCTTGGTGAACTGGCCGTTCGGAACTTTGAGCTCGGCTTCGAGACCGCCGCTCAGTCCAGCCTCGGCAAGCTCCTTCTTCGCCTGCTCGACGTTGTACGGATTGGTCTTGATCGGCGCCTTCTCGGTGTAGCCAAGGATGCCACGCGGTGGGTACGACGCCAGCGGCTTGCCGTCGCCGCTCAGAATGTCGCGAGCGATCACCTCGCGGTCCAACCCGTAGTTGAAGGCGCGCCGAACACCGGGCTTCGCGAGGTTCGGGTTCCCCTCGCCGTTCACGGTCAGGAAATCGGTCTGCCACAGCTCGCTGGCGATGATCTTGAAGTTCGGATCGTTCTTGATGGTGGCGGCGTTCTCCTGGGAGATCCCTTCGATCAGGTCCGCCTGACCGGCGCGGAGGGCCGCCACCAGCGAGCTCTGCTCCAGGATCGGGCGGTAGATCACCTTGCCGATCTTCGGCAAACCTCTCTGCCAGTAGTCGGCGTTCGCCTCCATCACGTACTGCTGGTCGATGTTGAAGTCGGTCAGGCGATACGGTCCGGTCCCAACAGCATCTTCGTAGGTCATGTCGCGATTGTCGCCGGCCTTCGGCGGAACCATGTACAGGACCACGATGTTGTTCAGCAGCGGAGCGATCGGGATTTTCGTCCGCAGCTCGACGGTGTTCTTGTCCACGATCCGGACCGGCTCGTCCTCGAAATCCTTGAACACGAACTTGAAGCCGGACTTGTCATTGTCCTTCGCCCGCGCGACGGTCGCCTTGACCGACTCGGCGTCGAACGGCGTGCCATCGTGGAACTTGACGCCCTGGCGCAGTTTGATCGTCCAGACCTTGCCGTCGGCCGAAGGCGTCCAGCTCTCGGCGAGGACGCCGTACAGCTTCCCCTTCTGATCGATGTCGACCAGCGGCTCGAAAACGTTGCGGTGCAGGACGAACTCGTTGAGGCCATAGAAACGCTGGGGATCCTTCGTGCGGACCTTGCCCGGCTTGGCGAAGTTGAGGAGGGTATCGGCCGGCTTGGAAGCCGGCGCGGCCTGAGTCGGAGCCGCGGCGGCCGGCTTCGCCTCGGCGGGCTTCGCCTCAGCCGGCTTGGCGGCCTCGGCCGGCTTCGCCTCAGCCGGCTTCGCCGCGGCGGCCGGGGCCGTTGTCGGTGGTGGAGGTGCCGCCGTCGGCTTCGGCGGCTCCGCGACGGAGGTCGGTCCCGGCTGATTGCAGGCAGCGAGCAACGAGGCGGCAGCAGCGAGCCCGACCGTCTGGTAGAGGAAACGGCGGCGGCTGACGGATCGGCGACCGACCATCCGGCGAGCTCCGTCCTGAGACACGGGGTGGAAGCCCATACGATCCTCCCGAGCAAGACAGGGCGCGATCTACGCACAGCGCCGTTCGCGAAGCGGGTCGGTCACGCCCTGGCGGCGACGTTCGGCGTCTCCAGGGTATCACTGTCAATTCGTGGTGTCGAGGAGATCAGGATGGGCGCTGGCCAGTCAGAGACCAGCAGGAGTGGAGGGCGGTATGGATGCACTGGCGGGAGGATCAGACGGCGCTGGGACGATCGGGGTTGGCGTGATCGGCGTCGGATTGCTCGGGGAGCGCCACGCCCGCGTCTGGAGCGAGATCCCGGGCGCTCGCCTGGTGGCCGTAGCCGATGCTTCTCCCGAGCGCTCCGCGCAGGTCGGTGCGCGTTTCGGCGTACCAGCGTACACGGAGGCGGCAGACCTGCTCACGCGGGACGACATCCAGGCCGTCAGCATCGCCACGCCCGATCACCTCCATGCGCAAGCAGTGCTCGTGGCGCTGCAGGCCGGCAAGCACGTCCTGGTCGAGAAGCCGCTTGCCACTGACCTCGACGAGGCCGCCACGATGGTGGCAGCCGCTCGCGACGCCGGCCGCACGCTGATGGTCAACTACAGCCAGCGCTTCGTCCCAGAGTTCAGCTGGGCCAGGCGGCAGATTGAGGACGGCGTCATCGGCACGCCCAAGATCATCCGCTCGCTGAAGGACGACCAGATCTCAGTGCCTACCGAGATGCTGCGCTGGGCGGCCCAGACCTCGCCGGTCTTCTTCATGACGAGCCACGACCTCGACCTTGTCCGCTGGTACCTGAACGACGAGGTCGAGAGCGTCTACGCCCAGGAGGCAAGGGGGGTCCTGCGAGCGCGCGGCATTGACGTCCACGACGGCGTTGATGCGATCGTGCGCTTTCGACGTGGGGCGGTCGCGACGTTTCACTCCTCGTGGATCCACCCGGCCGGCTTCCCGGGCCTCACCGACTCCTGGCTCCAGATCATCGGTACCGACGGCGTCCTGTCGCTAGGGCGTGGCCGCGAGCACGAGGTGTTCACGGCCGGCGGCGCAACCACCCCGCGCTTTGGGACCGCCGACGAGATCGCGGCCACGCTGCGCGGTGCCTTCCGCCACTCGCTGGAGCACTTTCTCGAGTCGCTGCGCGGCAAGACTGAGCCGATGACCTCGGCCGCGCTGACCCTCGGCGTGACCGCGACGCAGTGCGCCATCATCGAGTCGATCCGTCGACAGGGGCCGGTCAGCGTGCGCCTGCCGGCCGACCCGATCGCCCAGCCGGCCTCCTGACGTCAGAAACGCTGGGCCGTTTCGATCCGTAGCCGGGTTGGGTTGGCATCCGGCACCGGGAGGAGTCGTAGCTGTGTCGCCCCGGGGCTGATCCGCCCGAGGACGGTCGGCTCGCGGGCGCCTGTGCAGGTTGGCACCGTCCCACGCAGGCCGTGAACAGACAGGAAACCGAGCATGGCGAACGCGTACGCTTCCTTCGCCTCCACTGGGATGCCCCAATCGTCAATCGTCCGGATGCGTATGTTCGGGAGCGACTCCGTCAGACCACGCATCACGGTCGGGTTGCGGGTGCCACCACCAGCAACAACCAGCTCCGTCACGGTGTACTCCGCGCAGGCACGGCGAACGCTCTCGACGGTGATCGCGGCGAGGGTCGCGAGGAGGTCGGCCTCGTCGACGTCGTCGATGCCGTCGATCCCGACCACGCGGAGCGCTTCCGTGACGTGTACCAGGCTGAAGTACTCACGGCCCGTCGATTTCGGGGGCGGCAGCGCATAGTATGGATCGGCCAGCAACCGGTCGAGCAGGGCACGATGCGGCCGGCCGCGAGCTGCGCGCGCCCCGTCCCGATCGAACGTCTCCCGGCCGCCAGAGCGGTGTGCGACAACAGCATCCATCAGCGCATTCGCCGGGCCGGTGTCGAAGGCAAACGGCGGGGAGTCGGGCGGCATGATCGTCAGATTCGCGATGCCACCGAGGTTGAGCGCCGCCCGTGTCGCGGTTGTCTCCCCGCCGAGCAGGAGGACGTCAAACAGACTGACCAGCGGTGCGCCCTGGCCGCCGGCTGCGATGTCACGACTCCGCAAGTCGGAGACGACAGTCAGTCCGGTCCGCGCCACGATCCAGGCCGGCTGCCCGAGCTGGAGGGTTCCCCGGGCGTGTGCGCCTTCCACCCAGTGATAGACGGTCTGCCCGTGCGAGACGATCAGCTCTGCCTCTCCGCCGACGAGCCGCTCGTTCGCCAGCGCGGCGGCTTCAGCGAACGCCTGGCCGATCCGGGTATCGATCTCGCAGACGGCACCGATTGTCGTCGTGGCCGGCGGCAGGGTCGCCGCGATCGACGCCTGGAGATCGGCCGGATACGAGACGCTCAGCGAGCCGAGCGGCCGGAGGATCACCTCGGCGCCGCGCAGGTCGAAGGCGGCGGCCGCGGCCTCGATCGCGTCGAACGACGTCCCAGACATCAGGCCGATGATCCGCATGTCGGGCAGTATAGTCGCCCCCAGACGCGCCGGCGGTGTTGGCCGGCGGTCTGCGACACGCGCCCGACTGATCGTCACGACCGATCCTACGGTCTGTCGCTCCGCCGCACAGCCTGCTATTCCCACCATGGATTCGTGCAATGCGGGGGCACCGAGCGGCCGGTCCGCGAGCCCGCTGGCGTGGGGACGCGATGCATAGCGGTGTGGAGGTGTCCTGTGAAACGCGTGAACATCAAGGACGCGTTCGTCGGAGAGCCGGCCTCCAGCCAGGAAGGCGTCGAGGCTGACGACAGTGATGAGGCGATCGTCCTGGCGGTTCGCGGCGGTGAGCTCGTCATCGTCCCGTCCGGCACGCCGGAGGAGAGCGCGGTCGGCGAGATCATGACCTCCGAGGTCGTCTCGGTCGCTGAGGCCACCTCGATCGAGCAGATCGCCGCCCTAATGGCAATACCAGTAAGTTAGCGTGATACACGGTAGCCTTTTTCGGTCAAGTTGATCGGGAGGGCTGCCGATGACGCTGCGTGGGTGGTCGTGGGAAGCGGCGATCGGGCCGGCTGGGCTGGGG
>Ga0075420_100001657_pt1 | contig 18955 bp, 10 predicted proteins | sample SoiMetdeltSBSDD4_FD_75296 | JGI IMG/M metagenome (GOLD analysis project Ga0075420, IMG submission 75296) | Bulk soil microbial communities from a Populus tree surrounding site in Tennessee, USA - Soil MetaG P. deltoides SBSDD4 | ecosystem: Environmental > Terrestrial > Soil > Tree plantation... | reverse complement strand
GCACAACGCGATCGTCGGCAACGTCGGCCACTTCGACGCCGAGATCGACATGGCCGGGCTCGCCCGCGTACCCGGAGTCTCCAAGGTGGAGGTCAAGCCGCAGGTGCACGAGTGGCGGTTCCCGGACGGGCACTCGGTCCTGGTGCTGTCCGAGGGGCGGCTGCTCAACCTCGGCAACGCCACCGGCCACCCGAGCTTCGTCATGTCGTGCTCGTTCAGCAACCAGGTCCTGGCGCAGGTCGAGCTCTACACCAAGCCAGGGGAGTACGCCAACGGCGTGCACATGCTGCCCAAGCACCTGGACGAGGAGGTTGCGCGGCTGCACCTGGACGCGCTCGGCGCGCATCTGACGACGCTGACGAAGACCCAGGCCGAGTACCTCGGCGTCGATGTCGACGGCCCGTACAAGCCAGACCACTACCGCTACTGACCCGTTGTCCAGCCGGTCGTCTGGGTCGTGCGGGCTCAGACGACCGGCGGCCGGCCGCTGCGGTGTCAGCGCAGCGGGCGCAGTCCATCCAGGACACGACCGTGCGCTCTGTTATGCGTTACACACTGCTACCGCGTGCGGCGCCGTCAAGTGGATGGGCATGGCGGGTGGCTCGATGGCTGAGCTGCGGCGTGGTACCGGAAAGTCGCAACGGGCTACTTATCGGCTGCGAAGAGCTACCCGTGGTGTGGTGCCGATGCCTTGTCCAGCCGGCAGTCCACCGCTAGTGTGGTCCGTCGGAGACGGCCGGGCATGGCCATCTGGCGCACTTAAGCGGCTTATGGGGCGCCGTGCGCTGGTGGGGAGGACAAAAATGTCGACACGTGCCTATGCGCTATGGCAGCTTGCGCGTCCCCGTACGTGTCTTCCCAGTGTTCTGGTGTTCGTGTTGGCGGTCGAGCTTGTCGGTACACGATGGACGTTCCAGGCGTGGCTCGGGGTCATCGTCAGCTTTCTCGTGCCGTTCGTGGCCAACCTCCACAATGCCTACACTGACCTCGAAGAGGACCGGCGGAACCTTCCCGGGCGGGTCGGGCTGGTCAACCAGGTGGGCCCCAGCGCGCTGTCCATGACCGTCAAGGTCCTACTGGCGACCATTCTCATACTGTGTGCGGTAGCGAGCTCCGTCGCCCTGCTCATCGCCGTCTTCGGCGGTCTTCTTCTTCTTTCCTACTCGGCGAACCCGATCCGAGCCAAGGCGCGGCCACTGCTCGGGCTCTGCGTTTTCTCGCTCGTCGTCGCCATACCCTATCTGGCTGGTTGTCTGATAAGCAACGGCTGGCTCTCCGTGGCTGACTACGGAAGAGACGGCGCGATCTGGCTCACCGCCTACTTCTTCATCTGGTTTGTTGCAAAGGGGTTCGTCAAGAACGTCCCGGACTATCACGGCGACAAGGCCGCGGGCCTGCGGACATCGGCGACAATCATGCCCTCCCTCGACGTCGCGGCGCGCGTCGCCGCCGCCGTGACAATCCTGGTCTACTGCCTGTTCCCGATCGCCGTGGTCGCTGCCGGCGCCCCACGTCAGATGCTGTACGCCAGCGTCTGGGTTCCTATCGCAGCAGCTAGTGCGCTGGCGCTCGTGAAGCGGAGGACCCCGCGGGAGATGAACCGCGTCCTCAAATGGGACATGGTGGTCACGACAGGCTTTCTCGCCACTCTCGTCCTGACCGTGGCGCAGACGCCGCAGGCTGGTTCCGTCGCCGTGGCCTGTGTGCTGGCAATCGTCATCCTCGACTGGTTGTCACGGGACTCCCGTGACGACCGGCTGCTCGCCGTCAACAGCTCCAAAGACAGGGGACAACCGTGACCGCAGGGCTCGACCACGGCGGGACAACTCTCGCTGGCTCGTACGAGTTCGTCGATGACTTCATCGCCAGGATGGGCCCCGCTGTGGGCGCCGACGTGGCCGACCGAGGGTCACTTTCAGCAATACTGGAGTACGCGCTCGACAAGCGTGGGAAGCTGGTCCGTCCACTTGTGATGCTGGCCGCCAACGATGTTGCCGGCGGTGACCCGAAGCGGGTCTTCTACACGGCGCTGGCGTGCGAGTACGGTCACCTCGGCTCGCTCCTCCACGACGACGTCATCGACAACGACCTCATCCGGCGGGGCCGTCCGTCCGTCCTGGCGAAGTACGGCGCCCCGGGCGCCATTGTCGGCGGAGACGCCCTCATCTTCCTGCTGTTCCACGCGATGACCCGCTGTGCCGAGGAGGGTATCCCGGCCGAGCGCGTGGTGCGCTCCATCCGGCACATCGCGAGCGCGGGCGTCGAGATGTGCCGGGGACAGGCCCTGGAGGCGGCGGCAACAGCCGGGCCGGACCTCTCGATCGAGAGCTACCTGGCGGTCATCTACGGGAAGACCGCCAGCTCCTTTGAGGCCGCGTGCGCGGTGGGTGCGACGCTGGCCGGCGCCAGCCCGGATGACACCACCGAGATCTCGAGGTTCGGAAGGCACTTCGGCATGGCGTTCCAGATGCAGGATGACCTCCTTCCGTACCGGAGCTCCGGGGAGACGGCCGGAAAGTCATCGTTCAGCGACCTGGAGAACGGCCGGGTCACCCTGCCCTTCCTCGTCGCCGTCCAGACGGTGGCCCCGGCGGAGCGCGACCTTCTGATCGAGGCGCAGGCCATCGCCGCCGCCGGTAAGCAGCTAGCGGACGTCAGGCAGGTCGCGGCGGTGGTCGGCCAGGAGGAGGTGCTGAGCCGCTGCGCGGAGCTCGAACGCCGAGAGATCGCGCAGGCGGCAAGCTCGCTGGAACGGTTCGACGAAGGACCCGGCAGACAGTTCCTCGGTGACCTGATCGGGGTGATGGCGGGGCGTGTGGCGTGACCGGTGGGACCGCAACCTGCTACCTGGCGGAGGTGTGACGGAACATGGTGTCAGCTGCCCAACGGTTCGCGAATGAGCTGAAGCGGGTCTCGCGCGGTGCCGACTTCCTGGTGGAGTCTCTTGTCCGGGCCGGTGCCGACGTTCTCTTCACCCTGCCCGCGGACTCGATCAACCCCCTGATCGACGCGTGTCGCCGGAACGCGCGGATCCGGCTGGTCACCACCCGCCACGAAGGCTCTGCCGCGTTGATGGCCTCGGCCTATGCAAAGCTCACCGGAAAGCTCGGCGCCTGCGCAGGCACGAACGGACCCGGTGTCACCCACCTGCCGATCGGGGTACGCGACGGGCAGGCGGACCGGGTACCACTGGTCGCCCTCTGCGGCGCCGTGACCAGCGACACCTACGGGACCGACGCGTTCCAGGAGGTCGACTCGGCCCAGCTGCTGGGGGCGGTGGCGGACCGCACGCACAGCGTGTGGACGGTCGGCAACCTCGGCAACGTGCCGGCGCTGCTACGGCAGGCCGTGAACCAGTCCCGGACGCTCGCCCTGGCGCTCGCCCCCGACGTCCTGCTCGCGGGTGCGGAAGCAGTCCAGAGCCGGTTGGCGAGCCCGGTCCATCCGCCCTCCGGCTGGCGCAGCAGTGACGAGCTGGTGCTGGCCGCCCAGCAGATGACCGCCGGTCGGAAGGTGGTCATCGCACTCTCCGACGTACGCGACAGCCCGGAGCTGGCGACGTACGTCCCCGCGCGCATCGCTGACCTGACGGTCGGGCTGGCTGAGTCCATCGCGGCGCCCACCCGGGACGCTGCCACCCGGGACACTGCGGCGCCTGCGTGGGACTCGGTGCCGGTGCCGCGGCGGATGACGCCCGCACGACTCGCCTCGACGCTCGGATCCGGCACGGCACTCATCGTGGTGGGCACCTGGCCGGCCCATACGATGCGCGGCGTTCCGGACGAGGTGCCGGTGATCCACATCACCGGCCAGCCGTCCGGCCGGCTGGCCGGCGGTAGCTATCTCAACATCGTGGGTAGCGCGGGGTCCCGGGTGCTCGACCCGATCGAGCGCTCCTCCATTGTGGACGCGCTCAGCAGCAGCTCCGACGCCCCGCACCTGGCCGACCGTACCGTGAAGTATCTTGAGCGCATCGTGGCGGATGATGCCACGGTGGCGGTGGAGCCCGGGCTAGCCGACGCACTCTACCTCGACCTTAGCGCCAGGTCGCGCCGGTTCACGTCGTCGTTCGGGGCAGCCGTCCCGGGATACTCGATACCGGCGGCCATCGCGGCGAAGGTCGCCCACCCCGCCCGCGCCGCGGTCGCCCTCACCGATGACAAAGGGCTGTACCTGTCATTCCCGGAGCTGCTCACGGCGCGGAAGTATGGCCTGCCGCTGGAGGTCATCGTCCTCACCACCGACATCGCCCGGCCGGACCGCGACCTCGACCGCCTCGCGCGGAGCGTGGGGTTCGAGCTGCGGCGAGTGACCGAGGGGTCGCTTCCCGACAAGCTCCCGGGTGACGTACCTGTTATCACGGTCATCGAGGACCCCGTCGCGGCGGCGGCGTATGCGCACTCTCCCGCAGTCTCGTCGGCCGTCGACGAGGTCCGCGCCGTTGCCGGCCAGACGAGCCGCCGGGTGGTGGTTCCGCTGGCGAGCCCGCTGGCCGCGGCGCGCCACAGCGACGACGTGGTCTGCGAGATGGCCACCGCCGAGGGAAGCGCAATGCTCGCCTCGGCGGTGGGCAAGATCCAGCACCGGGCGGGCTGCCTGGTCCTGCCCACCGACTCCGATGTCCTCTACTCGCTCAACGGCCTCTACGACGCGGCGTACGACCATGCGCCGCTCGCCGTGGTCACGTTCGACGAAGGCTCCACTCTCGACAGCACGGCGCTCCTCAGCGACCTCGCGGTGAGCACGACGGTGGCGAGTATGGACAGCCTGCGGACCGCGGTCGGCGATGCCGTCGTCGCGGCGGACTCGGTGCACGGCGTTGTCCATGTCCGGGTGACGCGGGACCAGCGCGTACGCCAGATCCGGCACTGGCGGGCCGGCCGCAGTGACGTTGCGGTGCTGCCGGAGCCGGCGGCGGTGCAGCGGGCCGCACGGGTGCTGTCGCGCGCCCGCCGGCCGATGGTTATCGTCGGGGCGGGCGCCTTGGCCGCGCCCGACGCAGTGGCCTCCCTCGCGACAGAGCGCGGTTGGCCGATCGCCGCGACCATGGGCGGTGCGGGCGCCTTCGACTCCCATCCGCTGTTCACCGGGTACGTGGGGTCGTCGGGTCACCCCACGGCGATGGCAGCGGTCCGGCGAAGCGACGCGATCCTGGTGCTCGGTGTGTCGAACCGGGGTGCTGTCTATGCGCTCTGGGGGGACGACCAGGCGGTCATCACGGTGAACGCCGATGAGCGCGGCCCTCAGGCGGCCGCCCGGAACACGTCCATCGTGGTCGCGTCGGTCCCCGCATTCGTGCAGGCCCTGCACCTCCAGCTGCCGGCCACCGCAGGCGCACGAGGTGCACGGCCGGCTGCTGACGCCACCCGCTACCGCCGCTGGCGCGCACGCGCCGGCCAGCGGGTCGAGCTGCGCGGCGAGCTCCGGCCGTCGTACGTCATCAGCACACTCGCCCAGCTGTCCACGGACGAGTCGCCGGTGACGTTCACCGCTGACGTGGGCCTGAACACGCTGTGGCTGTTCAGGTACGGCCCACCGCACAGCAGGACGGTCTGGACGCGTAACTTCGCCACCATGGGGTTCGCGCTACCGGCGGCCATCGCATCGGGGTGGCTCGACCCGGACGGGATCGCTGTCGCGGTCGTCGGCGACGGCGGCTTTGCGATGACCATGACCGAGGTCCAGACGGCGGTACGGCTGGGCGTACCGGTCATCGTGGTGGTCCTCGACAACGGGCGCCTGGGAGCGATCCGGTACGAGCAGGAGATCATGGGGTGGCCGGAGCACGGGTCGGCGCTCTGGAACGGCGACTTTGCCCAGTTCGCCAAGGCGCTCGGCGCCGACGGCGCAGTGGTCTCGGATGCCCACGGCCTGACCGAGGCGCTTGGCCAGGCGGTCCGGACCCGGCGACCAACGGTGGTCCATGTGGTCTGCTCGCGGGATGAGCCACCCATGCCCGCGGGGCGGCCGCAGATCTGGGCGCGAGCATCGATCATCATGAGCTGGATCCGGCAGGGGCGGCGCGGGATGCTCTCCGCGCGTACCACGATCCCGGGATCATGGCAGTCGTGACGGCGGCGGGCACCATGGATATCGGGTGGGGCATGTTGATCGGGTTGGATTCGAAGGGGGCGGCTGGCCGTGTATGAGCTCATCGACGTCTCGAAGACCTACCGGGTGGGCGAAAGTGACGTCGCGGCACTGCGAGGGGTGGATCTCCGGCTCGGTGCCGGCGAGTTCGTCGCGATCGTGGGGCCGAGTGGTTCGGGCAAGAGCACGCTGCTCAACCTGCTTGGCCTGCTGGACCGGCCCAGCGCGGGAACGCTCACCCTCGACGGGGTGAACGTGGCGGACCTGGACGAGAAGGGAGCCGCCGACCTGCGGCTGCGCCAGATCGGGTTCATCTTCCAGGCGTTCAACCTCCTGGCGTCGTTGCGGGCGTGGGAGAACGTGGCCGTGCCAGCGGTGCTGGCGGGGCGCCGGTTGGGTGCGGTGCGCGAGCAGTGCCTGGAGCTGCTGGCCCGGGTGGGCCTCGTCGACCGGGCTGAGCACTTCCCGTCCCAGCTGTCCGGCGGTCAGATGCAGCGGGTGGCGATCGCGCGTGCGCTGTCGCTGGAGCCGCACGTGATCTTGGCCGACGAGCCCACCGGAAACCTGGACTCAGCCAGTGGAGAAGAAGTGGTCGGGCTGCTGCGGAAGGCCGCCTCGGACACCGGCCGTACCGTGGTGATCGTGACCCATGACCCTCAGGTCGCCGCGGTGGCCGACCGGCAGCTGACGCTGCGGGACGGCCAGCTGGTGAACGATGCCCGGGTGGCCCGATGAGCACTGGCTTCCGCCTGTTCCACCTGCGCGGTCTCCGGCTGCGCCCATGGCGCGCCGTAGTGATGGTGCTGGTCGTCTCCACCTGCGTGTCACTGATCGTGGCGACGACCACCGCCTTCGCCTCGCTGGGACGCTCGGCACACGACTTCGCCCGGGCGGTCGCCGGGGACGCTCCCCTGTCCGTGGTGGGGGTGTCGGACGCCGGGCTGCCCACCAGCCTGGTCCAGCGGGTCGCCGGCGTGCCCGGCGTCGACTTCGCGGTGCCCGTCATCACGGTCCGGGTGCCGGTCGGGGACAGCGAGGCGGTGCTCATCGGGGTTGACGCGTCCGCCGTGGACCTGTCCAGCGCCCTGGAGGAGGAGGTCGACCAGGTCGACGTGGCGACCCTGCCGGCCAACGGCGCCGTGTTCGGGGAGGCTCTGGCCACGGAGCTGGGTCTCGCGACGAACGAGACCGTGGCGGTCAGCACGCCACGCGGCTCGCAGGCGACGGTGGTCGTCTCCGCGCTGTCACGTGGTGCCGCCTCAGCCCAGCTCAACGGCGGTCGCTTCATCATCGTGTCGCTGCCCTTCGCCCAGCAGGCGCTACAGCGACCGGAGAGTGTGGACGCGGTCTACATCGGTGTCACCGGTGGACGGAGCGTGCCGGAGGTCACCGCAGACCTGGAGCAGGTGGTCGGTGCCCAGGCGTTGGTGACCACGCCCGCCCACGTGGCCGAGCAGGCCGACCAGGCAACCCGGCTGACCCGGGACACCTCGCTGGTCATCGCGGTCCTGGCGCTGCTGGCGGGCGTGTTCCTGATCTACACCATGTGTTCGGCGACGGTCGCCCAACGCCGCCGCGAGCTGCTGACGTTGCAGGTGCTGGGGGCGCGCCGCCGCCGGGTGACCAGAGGGTTCGTGGCTGAGATCGGGCTGGTCGCGCTGGTCGGCGCGGTCAGTGGGATCGCCTCCGGCATGGTGACCGGCCGGATGATGATCGATATGTTGCCACCGGTGATCCTCTCGGCGGTCGACGTTGATGTGGCCTACCGTCCCGACCCGTGGGTGGTTGGCGCGGCGGGGCTGGTTGGTGTCCTGGCCGCGGTTGCGGCGGCGCTCTTCGCGGTACGGGTGGACATGAACGTGCCCCTTGCGCAGGCGATCCGGGGCACCGAGGAGGACAGCGTCGCGACCGCCGGGCGGCGGCCCGTGCTGGCGGTGGCCGCGGCGGCGCTCCTGCTGGTGGGCGCCGGTGCCTCCTGGGCCGCTGGCTCGCGCTCCTCCGCTCTCATCCTGCTGGCCGGGGCCGCCATCGCCGCGCTGGCGGCGGCGCCAGGGCTGTTGGCGCGAGCCTCCGCGGTGGTCACCTCCCGGCTGGGTGGGACGGGCGAGCTGGCCGGGCACAGCGCGACCCGCCACGCCCGCCGGACGTGGAGCATCATCATGACCATCGCGGTGGCCACCGCGGTGAGCGTGGCTATCCAGGGCTCGATGTCGAACCTGCTCACCGCGGGCAACCGCAGCGTGGCCTCGCTGGGGGATACCGCCCTGTTCGTCCAGCCGGTGGTCGCCGAGGGCCTGCCCACCGACCCGGTCTTCGACGACCAGACCGTCCAGGGACTCGCTGCGATCGATGGCGTACGGCAGGCCGTGCCGGGCCAGCTCATGCCGTTGTCCTTGGACGAGCGCTCCTTCATGGTCCAGGGCGTCAACGAGGGGACGAACACCCCCGCCTTCCGCAACGCCAGCGGCCAGGCCCAGGAGAGTGTCGTCAGCGGTTCGGCCGCCATCGTCTCGCGCAAGGCGTCCCTGGCGCTCGACGTCGCCGCTGGCGACTCGGTCACCCTGCCCTCGCCCACCGGCCCGCACACCCTACGCGTCGCGGACGTGGTCGACTACCCCACCCTCAACGACGGCCAGATCGTGATCTCCCTGGCCAACCTCCAGCAGTGGTACGCCCGCCCAGGGGCCAGCTTCGTCGAGATCCTTACCGATGAGGGCGCAGCCGTCGCCCAGGTCGCCGCTCGGGCCCGTGACCTGGCAGCCTCGCGCACCTCCGCGACGGTCTACGTCGAACCCGGGCAGGAGGTCCTGGATGCGCTGCGCTCGAGCATCGCGCAGGCCAGCCTGCTGGCCCAGACGTCACAGTGGATGATCGTGCTGGTGGCCGCGCTCGGGGTGTTCAACGTCATGATGATGACCGTCCTGGCCCGCCGGCGCGAGCTCGGCGTGCTGCGGGCGATCGGCGGGCGTGGATCCGCCATCCGGCGGATGATCCTCACCGAGGCCGCGGGATACACCCTCATCGGTCTGGTCATCGGCGCCGGGCTCGGTGTCCTGCTGCACTACGGCGCCAACGACCTGGTCGGGGCGTCAATGGCCCTGACCGTCCGGTTCGCCCCGGTCCCCCAGTCCCTGGCCTCGGCGCTGCTCGCCTGTCTTGTGGTCATCGCCGGCGCCCTCATCCCGGCCTGGCGCGCCAGCCGCCTGGACCCGGCGACCGTCCTCGCTGAGGAGTGACCCGTGAGCCTTCTCCAGCAACAGGTCATCCCCTGGCCGAAGGTCGCCTTCCCGCGACCGCCGGGGCGCATTCCTCTCCTGGGCGACCTCCGCCCGGTCAGCCCGCGCGCACCGCTGCAGGACATCATGCGCCTGGCGCGCGGGCTCGGCCCCATCTACGAGGTCAAGGCGTTCCGCCACCGGATCGTGGTCGTCGCCGCGCACCGGTACGCGGCTCAGCTCTGCGACGAGGACAAGTTCGAGAAGGCGCGGACTCCCGGCCACGCCGCCCTACGCCGCCGGGGCGGCGACGGGATATTCACCGCCTACAACGACGAGCCCGCCTGGCAGCTGGCGCACGACCTGCTGCTGCCGGCCTTCAGCCGCGCCTCCATGCAGCGCTACCACCACACCATGATGACGGTCCTCGACGAGCTCATCGAGGTGTGGGGGAGCGCAGCCGACCGCGGGCAGTGGGTGGACATTCCCACCAGCATGACGCGCATGACGATCGAGATCCTCTGCCGGTGCGCGTTCGGCACGAGCATGCAGCCGCTCGCCTCCCTGGACCAGCCACGGTTCGTCACCGCGATGCTGGCGGGTATGAGGTCTGTCCAGCGGCGGGCGTCGCTCCAGGTCATCCCGGGGATCGGTGCACCGGTCGCCAGCGTCCTCGACGCGGCCAACCAACACCATTTCTCGTACGTCGATGACTTTCTCGACGGGATCATCGCGAAGGCACAGCGGGAGCGCCCTGGCGACGACAGCGACATGCTCGGCATCATGCTGACGACGGCTCATCCGGAGACCGGGGAGAAGCTCAGCCTGCGCAACATCCGGTACCAGATTCTGACGTTCCTCGTCGCGGGCCACGAGACCACGGCGGGTGCGCTGTCGTTCGCCCTGCACTTCCTGCTGAGGAACCCACACGTCATGCGGCGGGCACAGGCGGAGGTCGACAACCTCTGCGGGGCGTCCCAGGACGGCAACATCCGGTTCGAGGACGTGCCCAAGTTCCGGTACCTGCGCCGGGTCCTCGAAGAGGCGCTGCGCCTCTGGCCGACGGCCCCCGGCTTCAGCCGTACGCCGAAGACCGAGGCCCTGCTCGGTGACCGCTGGCTGATGCGTCACGGCGACTGGGCGACCATCATCCTGCCGCTCCTGCACCGGGATCCCGAGGTCTGGGGTGCGGAGCCGGAGGTGTTCGACCCGGACCGGTTCCTGCCGGAGCGGGTCCGCGAGCGTCCTGCGCACTCGTACAAGCCCTTCGGGACCGGCCAACGCGCCTGCCTGGGCCGGCACTTCACCATGCACGAGGGCGTCCTGGCCCTGGCCCGCTTCCTCTCGCGCTTCGAGTTTCACGGCGACCCCGCGTACGAGCTGAAGGTTGCCGAGCATCTCACCGTGGCGCCGACCGGCCTGCGTGCCATGGTCCAGCGCCGAGGACCAACGTCACGGTGACATCTCCCCGGAGCCGACGGCTCTGGGGGTCGCGTCGCGGAAGGCCCGGCGTACGAGCTCGTCGACGGAGTCGCCGCTGGTGCGCCGAGCCGCAGCAGTGCCCACGCGTCGTTGCCGACCTCGACCGAGCTGACGACCTGGTGGGCGGCGATCGCCTCGCGCAGGGCGCCCACCTGGAACGGCAGGTCGGCGCCGGCGAGATAGTACACCCCGTGCGCCTGCGCGAGCGCGGCGGGGGCCAGGCCGGCGCGGGTGACGATGCCGACCGGGTTGGTGAAGTCGACCAGCCACGCGCTGGGGCTCACCACCCGCACCTGCTCCGCGACATCGAGCATCACGGGCGCGGTACGCAGCGCCTTGGCCAGCCCACCGGCACCGGTGGTCTCCTGTCCCAGGAAGTCACACCGCAGCGGCAGGGTCTCGTCCTGCAGGCGCATCGTCTGGCCACCGACGCGCAGCTGCACCAGTACGACATCGGCGCCGTCCGCCGCGGAGGCGATGTCGGTGTGCGTGGTCACCGCAGCTGGGTGGTCACTGGCGGCGAGCATCCGCCGGCTCATCGCCGCGAGCACGCCCAGCACGCCCAGTCGGTCTGCCGATATGTCGTGCAGGGCGAGCTCGCCGACGCCGAGCTGGTGCCGTAGGCGTACCAGCCCGTCGACGATCCCCGGGGTGTAGGTCGACCCGCCACCGACGATGGTCTGCTTCACGGTCTTCCTTCGGCAGCCGCCCGCGTCGGGTGCCGAGAGCGACGCCTCGAAGCCCGCACCGCGACCGGTCGTGCATGGCCCATCGCCAGCTACCCCGCACCGCGGCGGGGGTGCCAGGACGCCTCGGCCAGCGCCCACGACGCTGCCTGCTCGTAGACGGCCGTCGCGAGCCAGGCGTCAGCGAACGCGGTCGCACCGGCCTCGACCGACCGGCCGAACGGGTCGCGCGGGCGGGCCTGCGCGGCGGTTGTCAGTGCCCGGACCAGACCGGCCCCGGTGTCCAGCCGCGCCGCGCGCAACCGCGCATCGTCGGGGGAGGCCAGCGCCTGCACGGCGCGGCCGCCGGCGACGACCCGCTCCACGTGGCGGCGGACGCGGTGCAGCGCGAAGTCGCCGAGGGGCGCCGGTTCCACCGCTGGTCCATCGGCCGGCGACCCGTTGGCCGGCGGTCCACCGGGCGTACCTACCGCCGCCGAACCAGGGTGGCCGTGCCCACCAGGCACCCGGTCGAACCCCAGGTCGACGTGGCCGGCCCACTCGTGCGGCAGCTCCAGGTCTGATGTGGACAGGGCAAGTGGGCACAGCGTCAGCCTGCGTAGCGGTTCTGGGCGCCCGACGACCCGCACCTCGATCCCGTCCGCTTCGGCGAGCCGCCGCAGGTTGCCCCGGTACGCCAGCGCGGCGTGGTCAGACGGGACCGTCAGCGTCAGGACGGTCCCGTCGGCGGTCACCATCGAGACCCCGTCGCTGTCGGCACCGTTGATGCGGCCCGACACGAACAGCAGGTCGTCGCCTGCCGCCCGGTCCTGGACCGGCAGCGCCAGCGCGGCGAACGCCCGGGCGACCTGCTCGTCCAGCGGCGTCGCCCAGAGCCCGGCCAGCGGGTCCTCGGTCCACGCCGCGCCGCGGGCACGCACGGCCTTGACCTGCCGGCCCGCGCCGAGCGCGCGGATGTCGGAGGCCGTCGCACCGGACACGACAAGGCCACCACGACCCAGTGCCCGGTGGGTCAGCGAAGCCTCGCCCAGGGCAACGGGTGCCTCGCCGGCCACCGCCGCGCGCTCCTCCCCGCCGGGCATCAGGTCCGAGACCATCCACACTCGGCAGTCCCGGTCGGCCAGGTAGGTGACGACTCCGCCGTACCCGGACCCGGCCACCACGGGGACGCTGCACAGCCCGTACAGGCGCAGGCTGCCGCGCACGTCGTACCGGCGCCGGGCGGTGCCGACCAGCTCGCTGGTTGCCGGACCGGGCTCGCGGAGCGCCCGGGTCACCAGGAGCAGCTCCCGCAGGTCGTCGGAGAGGTCGCCGAGCCGGTACTGCGGCTGGAGCTCCCGGGCCGCATGCAGGTGGGTGGCGACGTTACGGCCGGCGGCGGCGGCCCGGTGCAGCCCGTGCACCCGGGCCTCGTGCGTGGCGCGGAGCAGTGCGGCGCGCAGCACAACGCCGGAGCCACTGACTCCGGCGGCGAGCACCGCGGCTCCGGCCTGCCAGAGGTGCTCGGCGGCGGACCGCTGCTCCCCGGTCAGATCCTCGGTCTGGTCCCCGCTCACGTCCCCGGGCTTCTCGGCGGCCGGCTCTACGGGCTCCCCGGCCGGGACCGCACTCCCGCTGTCGGCTGGCCCCCCGTCGTCGGCGGGGGCGCGGGCCAGTACTGCGGCCCGGTGCAGACACTTCGGCGCGAGCAGGCAGGTGCAGGTCACCTGCTCCGGCCCGGTCACCGCGCCATCCGTAGCGAGCAGCGTCACCGTGGTCGCGCCGTCGACCGCTACCGTGAAGTGTCCGTCGTGGACGGTCACCGGCCAGCCGGCTGCCGTGGCCACCGCGGCGTCCAGCTTCCTGCGCAGCCGGTCGGGTAGGGCGTCGACCGCCGCCGTCAGCACTGGCGCGGCTACCCGGGGGAGTCCAGTCACGGCGATGCCTCCTTGGCCATGCCCTCGCTCCGGGCAGCGCCTCTATTGGCCGTGCTCTCGTGGCCCCCGCGCCCGATCACGGCTTTACCTGCTCTCCGACCCACCGGGCCAGCTCCATCGGGCTCAGCGCGGCGACCGGCATCCCGGCGGCCACCAGCTGGCCAGCGGTCGACACGCAGTAGCGGGGCCGGGCGTCGTCGTCGAGGCTGGCGCAGCCGAGCAGGGTACAGCCCGACTCCTTGAGCGCGCGGACCTCGCCGAGCAGGCCGGCCAGCGGGTACCCCTCCTCGAAGTCGCTCACCACCACGACGAGCGTGCGGGCCGGCACGGTCACCAGGCCACGGGCGTAGCGCAGGCCGGCCGCGATGTGCGTACCCCCGCCGACCTGGACCTCCAGCAACAGGCTGAGCGGGTCGTGCACGCGGTCGGTCAGGTCGACGACCTCGGTGGAGAACGCGACAAAGTGTGTGGTCAGCGCGGGCACGCCGGCGAGGACGGCCGAGGTGAGCGCCGACCAGATCACCGACGCCTCCATCGAGCCGGAGACGTCCACCACGAGCACCAGGCGCCAGTCGACGCCGCGCCGGGCGCGGGTACGGAAGACCGGCGTCGCCGGCACCAGCACGAACCTGCCATCGTCGTCGAACCGGCTCACGGCGAGGTTTCTGCGTACCGTGCGGGACAGGTCCAGCGGGCCACCTGGCCGGTACGTGGGCCGTGGCGTGGTGAGCCCGGACAGCGCCGGGCGTAGCCGGACGGCGAGCTCGCGGGTCAGCTCCTCGATGATGCGGGCGACCAACGGCCGGAGCCGGGCGACCGTCGACTCGGGCATCCCGCCGGCCAGGGAGAGCACACTCTGGAGCAGCTCGACCGAGGGTCGTACCGAGTGCGGCTCCAGCAGCAGCGCGGCGTCGGCCCGGCCGGACTCGGCGGCGCTGGCGAGCACCTCCTCGCGAACCCCGGAGCCGAAGAGCTCTTCGAGCTCCCGGGCCCACTCCCGCACGCTGGGGAACGCCGGCCCGCGGCCGGCTGCGTCCCCATCGCGGCACCCTTCGCCTTGCCCGGTGCCGTAAAGCTCGTCGAGTGCTGTGGCATACCGCCGGGCCGCCCCAGCAAGGCACCGGCTTTCCCGCCCGAGCACCAGCCGCCACCGGTCGGCTGCGGACAGCTGGCCGGACACCGTACGCGCGGCTGCGTCCACAGTGGGCGGATGGCCGTCCGTTGTGGACGGCGCCGGCAGGCGGTGCCGCGACAGCGCATCGAGGCCGGCCCGGTCGGCGAGCAGCCGGGCGAGCAGCAGGTCGGGGTCGTCGACGGCGCCGACGTCGTACCCGCCGCCCAGCCGCTCGTGCACGACCTCCAGCAGCCGGCCGCGGGCAGCCGGGCTCAGCACGTGGAACCCGCCCCGCAGCGCGGGCAGCCGGGCCAGGAACTCGTCGTCGGCCAGCGACTCGACGCGTTCGAGCAGGCCGGTGAGCGCCTCGCCGCCGGTGTGCAGCAGCGGTTCGGCCACGGCGAGCGCACCGGTGAGGCGGCCGCGCAGGGCGCGCCGGGCGTCCGGAGTGGTCGCGGTGTCGACCCAGGACGCGAGGCGTGACCCGAGTGCGGCGGGCTCGTCGAGACCGAGGAGCATCCGGACCACTCCGGCGGCGGCACCGATCATCGGCGTACCCCCGGTGGTGAGCCGGTCCAGCGCAGCGGACAGGCGTAGCCCGACTCCCGTACCTTCCGCGCGCTGGGCCAAGGCCGCCAGCGCGTGGGCGTCGGCCACGTCCTCGGACCCGGCCAGCCCGTCAACCTGGCGTACGGCTGCCGCCTCCAGCACCTCGGCGACCGCGGACACCTCCGTCTTCGGCAGGCCGGACGCACCGGCGATGTGCCCGAGGCGCAGCCGGTCGAGCAGGGCGAGCGCGCCGATCGTCTCGCTCAGCGTGCCGCTGGCCGGCACCAGCGTGGCCACCTCGGCCAGCCGTTCGGTGGTCAGCACGGCCAGCCCGCAGACCGCCGCCGCGCGCAGCCCCTCGACCGCCTCGCTCGCGGTGGGACCACCCGCGGCCGCCTCCCGGCGGCGGCGCTCGCGCAGCATGCCCTCGGCGGCCTGCGCCAGGACGACGCCACGAACGCCGGCCACGTCGAGCATCGCCTCTGTCCCGGGCGTCCAGCGCAGCCGCCAGCGGGAGGTCAGTGCGTCTCCGCCGCCGAGGCCGACGACCTCGGTCGCCTCGCCATAGGGGATGTCGCACACGGTGAGGCGGTGCAGCGCGACCTCCCGGCGACGGTCCAGGTCGGACCGCAGCGGGTCGAGGCGTACCTCTTTCTCGGGGCCGCCCGGGCCGGGCAGCCGCAGCGCCGCGAGCAGGTCCCGCACGGCCGGGCCCAGGCCCGAGCGGGGGGTTCCGGGGGCGAGCGTGCCTCGGCGGTCCCCGACGAGAGCCCGCTCCATGGCTGCGGCGACGGCCCGGCCCCGCCCCATCACCTCGCCCTGCGCGAGCACGGTCTGCAGCGCCTCGACCAGCTCGCCCCGGCCGGGCGCGGGGAGCCCGCGCAGCCGCGCCAGGTCGCTCGCCAGCCGAACCGCTTCCCGCGCCTCGGCCGGACCGGCCGGGTGGCCGGCAGCGCGTACCCGTGCGCAGATCTGTACCACTGACTCCGTCGCGGCTGCCTCGATCGCGAGCGGGTCGCCGGCTGCCCGCAGGACCGCCTGCTGCCACTGTGGGTCCCGGATCCCGGCCGGGTATCCGGACCGCTCGTCGAGCAGCTCGAAGGTGTACGGGACGAGCGAGGTGACCACTGTCCCGGCCGGCCGCACGCGACCATTGGGTGCACCCGTGTTGGGTGCACCGGTGTTGCGCGCATCGGTGTCGGGTGCACCTGTGGCGGGCGTATCTGTGTCGGGCGCGCTGGGCAGGAGCGCCGGGGCGTGGAACGCGCCGACCACCGCCGCGACCCGCTTCCCTGCCGCCTCGGCGAGACACCGGCGCATCCACGCCTCCCGGCACAGGTCGATCCGGGAGACCCCGCCGGCACGCTCGGTGTCGTGCCGCAGCGCCCAGCCGACGAGCAGTGCCGCGCGGCGGATCGCCTCTGTGTCGGCACCGGGCGCCCGCGCCTCAACGGTACGGTCCCACATGTCCTCGTCGGCGCGCCCGCTCGCGGCCGCCTTGAGCCCCTGCGCCAGAGTCGGGAGTCCCTGCGTCAGGGTCAGCCTGCGGCTCGGCGGCGCCTCCCGTGCCGGCTCGGGGCCGGATGGGGCCTCCTGCGCCGGCCTATGGTCCAGCGGCGCTCTCTGCGCAGGTCTGTGGTCCAGCGGGGCTTTCTGCGCCGGCCCGTGGTCCAGCGGGGCCTGCGGTGCCGGGGCGCGCCATGCGGCATCCGCATGGGGATCTCGCCATGCCGGATCGGCAAGGGGAAGGTCGCACGGCACCACGGGCACCCCGTGCGCGACCGCCCAGCGGATGGCGACGAGCTCGGGGGAGAAGTCGGCGAACGGGTAGAACGCCGGGCCGCCGCCCTCGGCCACCACTCCGGCGAGCGCGACGGGCGCCGTGGTGCCGGGGTCGGCGAGCCAGCCCAGCCAGTCGGTGAACTCCGCGGGAAGCTCGACGAGCAGCATCTCAGGCTGATACTTGGCGAGCAGGTCTGGCAACACGACCGACAGGGCCGGCGAGTGGTGGCGTATCCCGACCAGGTACGGCCGTTCGCAGCCGTACAGGGTGTCGAGGACGGCGTTGACCTCAGTCCGTTCAGTCCGTGATGACATCGCGCAGCTCCCAGAGCTGGCGCCACAGCCGGGCACCGCCCTGCGCCCGGCGCCGGACTGCGCCGTCCCAGTAGCCGAGCAGCTTCGCACCGTCGGCCGGGTCGTCCTTGCGGACCACGCCGAGCAGGTGGCCGGGCAGCAGGGACAGCACGTCCCGGTCGCCGGGGAAGTACGCCGCCGCGAGCCCGATCGAGCTGGCCACCGCCACCGCCTCGGCGGTGCTCATGACGGTCGACGGCCGTTCGACGTCCCAGCCTTCCACGGAGCGCCCAGCGCGCAGGTCACGAAATGCCGTCACGAGCGCCTCGACCACCGCCTCGTCGACTGCGAACGGTGTGCTGACCCGGTCTAGCACCGCCTTGGCCTGGCGGGTCACCAGCGCGGTCTCGGCGGCCAGGTCGGGAATCGGCCCGACCGTCTCGAAGTTGAACCGGCGCTTGAGCGCGGCCGACATCTCCGACACCCCACGGTCGCGGAGGTTGGCGGTGGCGACGACCGTGAACCCGGGCCGCGCCGGAACGGTCGCGTGCTCGGTGCCGGCCAGCTCCGGCACTGCGATGCGCCGGTCGGACAGGATCGACACGAGCGCGTCCTGCACCTCCGGCAGGCACCGGGTGATCTCCTCGACCCGCGCCACCGCACCGGTGCTCATGGCGGTCAGGACCGGCGACGGAACCAGCGCCTCGGGGCTGGGACCGTGCGCCAGCAGGAGCGCGTAGTTCCACCCGTACCGCAGCTGGTCCTCGGTGGTGCCGGCGGTGCCCTGGACCACCAGCTCGCTCGTCCCGCACACCGCGGCGGACAGCAGCTCGGACAGCATCGACTTGGCGGTGCCGGGCTCGCCGACCAGCAGCAGCCCGCGCTCCCCGGCGAGGGTCACCACGCAGCGCTCCACCAGCGCCCGGTCGCCGACGAACTTCGCCTCGATCGCACACCTGGCCGGCAGCCCCTCCCGTCTCGCCCCCTTGGGCAGCTGGAGGACACCGGTGGCACCGGCGATGAAGGTGACCACCGCCCGCGGCGTCAGGCGCCAGCCGGGAGGGCGGGGCCCATCGTCGTACGCGGCGAGGAACGCCAGCTGGTCGGCGTACGCGTGCTCGGCCGGGTCGACCTGGCGGACCCGCTCGACGGTCTCGGTAGTCATCGGCGCCTCTCTGTAGTGTTCAGCTCGTCGAACCGGGGGGTGTCGCCGCCGGCCACCCGCTGCCAGGCCAGCTCGAAGAGCCTGGGTAGCGGGGCGACCGGCACCACCACGCCAAGGGTGGGGCTGCCGTCCTCGTCGAGGGTCAGCAGGGGGATCTTCCAGCGCTCGACCGGGGGATGCGGGGTCTTGAGGGCGAGCCAGCCACCGGGCAGGAAGAGCGAGCGGCCGGCGCGGCTGCGCTTGGCCTCCACCAGCAGGTCGCTCGCGGCGAGCTCCTTGCGGGCGGCGGTGAGCCGGGCCGGCTTCCAGCCGGTCCAGCGGGCCACGTTGCGGTCGGTCGGGTCGGGCAGGGCGAGCAGCTGCAGGTAGACCGTTGCCGCGTCGGCGCTGAGCCTGAGCTCGCCGGCCACCTCCGCAACCAGGCTGGGCAGGCAGCGGCTGGGGTCGTGCAGGAACTGCCCATCGGCCTGCACCGGCTCGGCCTGCGCCAGCTCCGCCTCGGCCTGCGCCAGCTCCGCCTCGGCCTGCGCCAGCTCCGCCTCGGCCTGGGCCGGCTCGGCCTGGGCCGGTGGGACGGCCACGGTCTCGGCCAGCCGGCCGGCGAGCAGCAGCCGTAGGGCGGCGAGGGGCTGGTCCTCGGTGTCCTCCAGCCGGGTCCGCAC
>Ga0075420_100001655_pt1 | contig 18958 bp, 19 predicted proteins | sample SoiMetdeltSBSDD4_FD_75296 | JGI IMG/M metagenome (GOLD analysis project Ga0075420, IMG submission 75296) | Bulk soil microbial communities from a Populus tree surrounding site in Tennessee, USA - Soil MetaG P. deltoides SBSDD4 | ecosystem: Environmental > Terrestrial > Soil > Tree plantation... | reverse complement strand
TCTGGCGCTGCTGGCGCGCCTCGTCGAACGCGCCCCCGCCACCTGAACTACGCGCCCTCCTCGACGCCGTCGGCCAGGGACGCCCGCTCGACCGCTACCTCCGTAGCTAACACACTACCGTTAGAGGCAAGTGAGCCTGAGTCTATACGTGATGAGGGAGCCCCCGCATGTGGCGTTGTGCACACCTCTTCCGTCCGCCCCCGCATCGGGACATCAGGTGAGGCGTAGAGATGTGGCGGCCTGTCGCCGAGCCCCTACCGCGCCTGGACGGCAGCGATGCCCGTCATGTCAGGGCGTTCCCGGACGGGTGGCGTCGGCCAATCCCTTCAACAGTCGGAGCACACGCTCGGATGTGAGACCCGGACGGAGGCGGTAGTAGGCCACCCTGGCGCGACGCCGTCGCTCGACCACGCCGTGCTCCCGCAACACCCGCAGGTGCTGCGAGGTCGCCGGCACCTTGCGGTCGATGGCTGCAGCCAGGTCGCCGACCGAGAGCTCCTCGCTGCCGAGCGCGGCGACGATCCGGAGGCGGGAAGGCTCGCACAGAATCTCGGTCAGGGACGCCACGTCCGCGGCATCCGCGCTATCGGCGATTCGGCGGCGTGCACGGTCGATCCTCTCGGCATCGTGAACGACCATCAGTGGAGCTCCAGGCCTCAAGGGTCAGCATCGGCAGACTTCGTGCCCAGTCGGCCGCCGCATCACGCGAAGATGGGGGTCGTGTGACCTGCCGGGGGCACGGCCGCGGATCTGGCAACCCTCCGTTTACCCTCGGACATGGTGCCTGCAACGTGCGTGCGTGATGCTGCTTCTAGCCACCCGAACGCCCACCACAACTCGGAGTCGGCAGCAGAGGAATCGCGCAATGAGCACGTCAGGGCAACCTCACCAGGGCGGCGAACAGGGCCGAGGCAAGGCGAGCGAGCGCCAGAGCCGCGGAGACGAGGCCGACCTCGACCTCTCGATCTATCTCCGCGAGCTCCGGCGGGCGCCGCTGCTGACCGCCGAGCAAGAGGTGGCCCTCGCCCAACAGGTCGAGGCCGGCCGCGCGGCGCGGGACTCAATCCCGGATCCGGACGAACCCGAAGGCCGCGCCGAGCGCGAGGCGATCATCCGGACCGGGGACGCGGCGTATCGGACGCTCGTCGAGTCGAACCTGCGGCTGGTGGTGTCGGTCGCCCGACGATTCACCGGTCGGGGCGTCGACTTCGTGGATCTGATCCAGGAGGGCAACCTCGGGCTATACCGTGCCGTGGCGAAGTACGATTGGCGGCGCGGCACCCGGTTCTCGACGTACGCGACCTGGTGGATCCGGCAGGCGATCCATCGCAGCCTGGTCAACCAGGGGCGACTGATCCGCCTCCCGGCACACGTCGACGGAGAGCTGACCCACGCCCAGCATGCGCTCCAGGAGCTGGAGCAGGAGCTGGGTCGGGCTCCCGCACCGGCGGAACGGCGCGAGCGCCTCGGACCGTCAGAGCGGAAACTCGTGGCGCATGCCGGGGTCGTCGATCGGCCGATCTCGCTCGAGGCGTCCGTTACCGACGACGCGACGCTGGCGGACATGCTGCCCGACACCTCCGCGAACGATCCGTCCGAGATCGTCGAGCGTCGCCTGATCGCGAGCGGCCTGGACGACGCCCTCGGCCAGGCGCTGGAACCGCGCGAAGCCCAGGTCCTTCGCCTGCGCTTCGGCCTGGGAGGGCTGCGCGAGTCCTCGCTGGTGGAGATCGGCGCGGCGCTCGGGATGAGCCGCGAGCGGGCCCGGCAGATCGAGGTCGTCGCGCTGCGCAAGCTGCGTCGCTCGACCGTCGTTCAGCAGCAATTCGGCATTGAGGCGTCCTGACGGCCTGCCAGTCGACACACGGGACGGGGAGTGCACCTCGATCCCGGTGCGACGATCCGTCAGCGTCGAGCGGGAGGCCCCCCGCGACCGGGTACGGACGCCCGACATTCTGGCCGAGCCGAGCCCCGAGGTCAGCGAGTGCCTGGCGCCCTTCCGCGCTGACGTCCGCGCACGGCCTCGGCGGCGTCTGCCTGGAGGGGGCCACCGCAGACGCCTGCACACTCCCGCGACGCGCTCTTTCGGTTCGACACGGGCATCGCTCGGATCCGGCGAGCAGGAGGCAGCCCCCGTCGCCCACGAGCACCGACAGCTCGTGGGCGACACGTGAGAGCTACTTGGTCGGCCACGGCTCGCGGTAAGCCTGGGCGGCCGGGATGTTCAACACCACCTGGCCCGGCAGCACCCGCTCGACGGCAATGAGCGGCGCGTACATATCGCGGTGGTGCTTCATGTCGATCTGGAAGTCGTGCTCACGCACCAGTTTGACCCTGCCCACCTCGTATCCATCCGAGCCGACCACGTCCATGCCAACCTCAATCATTCCGGTCCCTGTGATCACCTGGATCACCTCCTCTCGTCGCCTCAGGCGCGAACCATCGGCAGCTTTTCGGGCGCCACCACTTGGGCGATGCCTTGATTCCGAGCGTAATGCACGGGTAGCTCGGCTCCGAGTGGCACCTGTCATATTCGTAGTAGGACAGGTGCCCCGGTCTACGTCGAATGCGCGCCCGACGTCCGATCGCCGGCGGCCTCCCTCGCGTTCGCTGAAACGGAGACGACACGGTCGTCGGTGGCCAAGCCGAACACGATCTTGCGGCCGTCCACAGGCGGGACGACGATCACGCGTCGATGCCGAGCAGGCTGATCAAGGCGAGCGTCAGGACGATCAGCACGACAACGGAGTCGATCGCCGCCAGCGGGACGCGGAGGCCGACGGTCCGCATGGTGGACAGTCGCACGCTGAGACCGAGGCCGGCCATGGCGAGCACGGTCAGCCAGCTCCCCACGAGACCAAACCTCGTCAGAGCCTTGGGGCTCTCCGTCGATTTTGGTGAATCATGATCGGCTGCAGGGGAGCAGGCCGGCTCAATCGGCGCGGCGGGTGCTGCCTGGGCGCCAGAGTGCCCGCATCTCTGTGGCCACGACCTGCTCGTACTTCACCGGGTGCCCTAGCCGTCCCATGTCCTGAGCAAACTGGTTCAGCCGCACGACCGTGTCTTCAGAAATCACGGCGTCATAGTACGGCGCGTCGACACGAACCACATCAGCGATGAGCCCGGCTTCGAAGGGCGGGAATCGTCGCTTGCCCACCTCGATGGCCCGGCCCGGGTCTGCCTGGAGTGCCTGCTGCGCGTTCACCAGGGCCCGTACTGCCGCAGCTGCGGTGTCCGGCCGCTCGGCGAGGAACTGCTCAGTCGTTGCTAATGCCGGGAAGGTGTAGTCTCGAGCGCCCGGTGGTCCATCGCCGCTCCGCACGTCCAGCAGCAGCGTTCCAACGCCTTGTCGTAGCGCGACCTCGGCCGCCAACCCGTTGGCCCAGAAGCCGTCCAGGTGGCCCTCGGCGAGCGCCCGGGCGGCGGTCACGCCGAACGAGACGTTCGCCGAGCCGACGCTGTCGGCGACGGTTTCCAGGTGGACGCGATCACGCGCGAGATCGATCCCGGCTTCCAGCAGGAGACGTCGGAGGGCGGAGTCCGGGTTCGGTGCGACGCCGATTCGGAGACCCTTCAAGGCGTCCAGGTCGCCCCGTGCGGCATCGAGACCTTTCCGCACCACCAGCACCCAGAAGAGATGCTGGCTCACCGCCGCGAGGAGCTTCGCGCCGTGCCAGTTTGGGAAGGCGGAGAGGGTGGCATGCGCGGCACCGGCCACGGGGTCCACGTCCCCCTGCCGGAGCGCGGCGAACGTCGCGCTGAGCGGCGACAGCAGTTCGACGGTGGCGTCCAGCCCCTCCTCGTGGAAGAACCCCAGATCGACGGCCGCGAGCACGGGCACGAAGGAGTTCGACACCAGATCCGGAACAGCGATGCGAAGCATTCCCAAGGTTCCCTTCGGCGCAGCCAGCAAGTACGCCGCCGACGGTCACAGGGTGCCCGTGGAGGGCGCGATCGTACGGCAACATGGTGCGAGACGCACCAGCACGTCCGTGCTCGCTATGCCGCCTGGAGCACGCGTTGGCGGAGCAAATCGAAGTTAGCCCGACCGTACATGCTGCGCTTCAGCAGCTTGAGCTTGTTGATCTGCCCCTCGGCTTGACCGTTGCTCCAGGGTAACGCAAGCGCGGCCTCGACTGCTTCGCGGTCTTCCTCCAGGCCATGGGCGAACCGCTGGAGATCGGTGATCCCGCTGGCGGCGACGCTCGCCAACCAAACATCGAACGCTTGGCCGTTACGCGTCCGAGCCATGTCGGCAAACTCCTGAGCCAGCTCGTAGGCGAGGGCGATCGTCGGCTCCTGGTCGCACAGCCGCTCCAGATACGACCGCTCGTCCTCCGGCAACCGATTCTTGCGCCAGACCAGCAGGCAGGCCACGTGGCGCGCGGAGGGCACCCTGGTCACGCGCGGGCGAGGTGGCGACGTGGCGGCCGCTGACGGCTGCTCGTTGAGTCGCTTCAAGAAGAGCGAGACCGTTCTGGCGCTGTGCTGGTACCCCAGCAGGCGGATCTCACGGAACAGCCGCGAGCGATTGCGGCAGCCTTCTGCCCAGCGCTGGATCAGGTAGGGCTCGTACGGCGCTAGGACTCGGCTCGCCGAGCGGTGCGGCCGCTGCCGTTCGGGAGGACCTCCAAGGGCAAGATAGCGGTACACCGTGCGCCGCGTGGCGCCAACCATCTGGGCGATATCGAGGACGGTGAACCCGGCGTCCCGGAGCGCCCGCATCCGCTCGTACCGCTCCACCTTGCTGGCATGCCTCTGCTGGCTGGCAGCCTCCGCCCGTTGCTGCCACGGGACCCGATCTGCCTCGCTCGGGCTGGGCAGCGGCCCGACCAGGGAGTCGCTCATCCCTGCCGCCACCTTGAGTGCCGGTCGGAAGCGGAGCAGGCAGCGTTCCAGCGCCTCGACCAGGTTCTGGATCAAGTGCCACCGATCGGCCACCTGGACCGCCTGCGGGGCCCCCTTCCTGGCGGCCTCCGCGTAGGCGGGAGCGCGATCGCGACTGAAGACCTCGACGCCAGGATGCGCCTGGAGCCACGCCACCAGCGGCTCGGCGTTCCGTGTCGGTAGCACCTCGACAACCCGATGCTGCTCGAGGTCTACCAGGATAGTGCCGTAGCGATGGCCTTTGCGGAAGGCCCAGTCATCAACGCCGAGGACACGGGGCGTGGGCTGCTCGGACACCGTGACCCGGCGAGTGAGGCGCAGCAGGGTGGCTGGACTGGCGGTCATCCCCAGGCGCACAACGATCCTGGCCCCGGGCTCACCTCCCAGCGCAAAGGCCAGAATGCGGAGGACAGACTCGAGGCGCGCCGTCCTCCGAGCGTACGGAGCGACGATGTGCGGCAGCCGTTCGGTGAAGACCCGGCGCGTGCAGGCCGGCTGGCGGCAGTAGAACTTGCGGACACGCAGGTGGAGCCGGACCGCCTGGCCACCCCATGGCAGGTCAGCAATCGTCCGCTGGTAGCGGCTGTGGACCGCCTCGGACCACGTTCCGCACCTGGGGCACGTCCCCCGAGGAGCCGTGGCCTCAAGCGTGGCGACGATCTGGTCCGGGCCGATCGACACGTCTCGCAGCCGGAGACCGTGCCCGAGTGGAAGCAGGCTTGTGGCGAGGGTGCGAGTGCTTGGCATCGCTCCAAATCGTACCGCCCACCGTCACCGTCTCCACCAAAATCGACGGAGACCCAAGATCATTTGGCCAGGTCTGCCCTGCCGGCCCATCCGCTGCTGATCGCCGGCGTCCATACCCTGGTCGACCAGACGCGCGCCCCCACGGGCAAGCACACGTTCTGGGCGATGACCCACGTCCCGAGCCGGGTCCGGGGCGACCAGGCCGGGACCATCGCCGCCCGCGACTGGGAGGCGGCGCGGGCGGCGTTCCTGGAGCGCCTCCTCGACGAGGTCGAGGCGTACGCGCCCGGCTTCCGCGACGCGGTGCTGATGGCCGTGGGCAAGTCGCCGGCCGACCTCGAAGCGGAGAACGCGAACCTGGTCGGCGGGGACATCGGCACCGGCAGCTACATGCTGGACCAGCAGATGGTCTTCCGGCCGCTGCCCGGCTGGTTCCGCTACAAGACGCCGATCGCCGGCCTCTACATGTCCGGCGCGGCGACCCACCCCGGGGGCGGCGTCCACGGCGCGCCCGGCGCGAACGCCGCCCGCGTGCTGCTCGGCGACCTGCGCCTCCAGAAATTGACGGACGGCCTCGACGGCGTGGGCAGTGCGCTGGCGCGCCCCGGTCGACGGCTGCTCGGGCAGCGAGCGGGGGCGAGATGGTGACGCAGTGGCGCTTCGGGCGGGGCTGGTCCGAAGCCGAGCTGCGCGCGTACCTGGCGGAGCTGCGGGACGCCCGCCCCAATTTCGACGAGCGGCCCGAGCGGATGACGCCGGAGCACGTCTGGACCGTGGACGGCGACGACCGGCCGATCGCGCACGAGCCGCCGGGGCCGCCGCTCCCGGACGGGCCGTTCGCGCGGGCACGGCAGGCGATGATCAATTACGACTTCTCGGACCCGCGCATCGTCGTCGGCCACTTCGACCCGAGCGGCCCGCTCGCCAATCGCGAGATGCTGCTGGAGATCAAGTCGTTCGGGCTGCGCTTCCTCGCCGGCGCCCGCGTCGACACCATCCGCGAGAAGGCCGACGAGCATCGCACGAGCTTCAGGTTCCGCTACGAGACGCTGGAGGGGCACTTCGAGCAGGGCGTCGAGTGGTTCCTGCTCTCGAAGAACCACGCCAGCGGCGAGGTGCGGTTCCGGATCCAGGCCCACTGGCGGATGGGCGACTTCCCGACCTGGTGGAGTCGCATCGGCTTCCTGGTGCTCGGGGAGAGCTCGCGGGCGCTCTGGCGCCGACGCGCGGTCAGACGACTGCGTCGGCTGGCCTATCAGCCCGCTTCGGGGCCGGTCGCCGAGTCGGGGCGGCTCGCGCACCGTGGGGACCGTGCCCCGCGGAGGCGAGCCGGCTGAGAAGAGCCGCCGGGGCAGCATGGCGCGGCGGCACGTCGCGTGCTCCCGCCCGCGCAGGAGATTTCGGTGGCGAGATTCGGATCGTCGCGAGCGCGGCTGGGCGCGCCACCTCGGTGGTCCCGCCGGGCCGTGCTGCTCGGCGGCGCCGCGTTGGTGGCGGGCGGCGTCGCGGCGTTCGCCTGCTCACGGAGGAGCCCGATGCTGGTGGTCACGTTCGGCGATTCGATCCTCGACTGCGGCCACTACTACGAGCACAGCGTCACGCCCGGCCAGCTCCTCGTCGAGAACGACGACCGCCTGTTCCCGGAGCTCCGTGGGCACGATCTCCGCTCGCGCAGATCGGCCCGGCTGGAGCACCGCGCCCGCGACGGCGCGACGGTCGGCGGGCTGGCGTCCCAGGCGGCCGGCCTGCGCGTCGAGGGCGAGGCGGTCGCGCTGCTGACCGTCGGCGGCAACGACCTCCTGCGCGGCCTCGTCGCCGACGACGGCCCCGGCATCGAGGCGTTCGGCCGGTCGCTGGATGCGTTCCTGGCCGGCCTGCCGATCCGCCGGGTGTTGATCGGGAACGTTTACGACCCGACGTTCGGCGACGACCGGCAGAACTTCCTCGGCGTCGATCCGTCCGTCGCGCGCGCCAACCATCGGCGACTGAACGCTGTCCTGGCCGACCTCGGAGCCCACTACGGGACGCTGGTCGATCTCCACGCTCACTTCCTGCGGGGCGACCCGTCCTGGTTTACGCGGACGATCGAGCCGAGCCTGATCGGCGCCTCGGAGGTTCGACGTGCCTTCCTGGCGCCTCTGCTCGGCTGATGCCGGCGCGGTCGGCTCGCCCGAGTGGCGGCGAGCCGACCGCCTCGCTCCTCGTCGGCTAGCGGCCCGGCTGGCCCGCTCCGGGCTGCGACTGTGCCTGCGTCGCCGGCCGCTGCCCGAGCGTCAGGCTGACGTCCTGCTGCTGGCCGTCTCGGATGATCGTCAGGGTCAGCGCGTCGCCGGCCCGCTTGTTCAGCTCCAGGTACGAGAGGAAGTCCTCCGGGCGCCGCACGGGGTTGCCATCCGCGGCGATGATGACGTCGCCGCCGGCCGCCACCCGACGGGCACCCGCGTCCTGCTGCTGCGAGCCGGCCCGGAGCCCGGCCTGGGCCGCCGCGCTGCCGCGCGTCACGTCCTGGACGAGCAGGCCCTGCTGGACCGGCAAGCCGAGCTGGGCGGCGATCGTCGGGGTGATCTCGGCCGTCGCGATCCCGACGAACGGATGCGGGTACGAGCCGCTCGCGATCAGGTCGTTCAGGATCCGCCTGGCGTTATTGATCGGGATGGCGAAGTTGAGGCCGGCCTGGCCGCCGTTCGGCATCAGGCCTAGCGTCGTCACGCCGACGACCTCGCCCCGGCCGTTCAGGAGCGGGCCGCCCGAGTTGCCGGGGTTGATCGAGGCGTCGGTCTGGATCGCGTTCACCAGGACGCCGTCGCCCTCCGGCTCGGCGACGACCGGACGCCGGCCGCTGACGATGCCGGTCGTCACGGTGCCCTCCAGGCCGTACGGGTTGCCGATCGCGACAACCTGCTCACCGACCTGAAGCTGGTCCGAGTCGCCGAGCGTGGTCGGGCGCAGTCGGTCGGCCGGGACGGCGGCGCGGATCACCGCCAGGTCGAAGCGCGAGTCGCGCCCGACGAGCCGGGCCGGGAGGGTGGTGCCGTCCGCCAGGGTGACTTCCAGGCGGTCGGCGTCGGCGACGACGTGGTTGTTGGTCAGGATGTGGCCCTGGTCGTCGATCATGAAGCCGGTGCCGGTGCCGGCCGGCTGGGGCTCAGAGCGGAAGCCGGGCTGGACCACCGAGCTGATGACGGCGACCGTGGACGGCCGCCAGTCGCGATAGACGCGGATGACGGTGTCGGTCGAGGTGCCGACCTGGGCCGCCTGGGCCGCCGGGGCGCCGCCCGAGGGTGCCGTCGTCAGGCCGCCGCCGGCCGAGCCGACCTGGGTCGGTGCCTGAGCTGCCGGCGCCTGAGCTGCCGGCGCCTGGCCGGCCGGGGCGTTCGCGGCGGGTGTTACCGCGACCTGCGCCGTGCTCGTCGCTTGCGCGGCGGCCGGTGCGTTTGCGGCGCTCGCTCGGTCGTCGGCCGCGTCACACCCGGCGACCACCATCGCCAGTCCGAGCGCACACAGGATCAGCATCGAGGAAGATCGAACACGCTGCACTGGAATGCTCCCGTGGCCGCGCGGCCAGCGACCGTCTCCCGAGCTGTGGAGACGCGCCACCCGCCTGCGCCGATTCTTGGACGCAGAGGCCATCGCAGATTAGTTGCCACGGCGCGGGAGGTCCGACCGCTCCGCGGGCGTCAGGAGACGAGGACGCCGGCGTTCGCGCGGCGGAAGGCGTCGGCGTACTGCCAGTTGAGGAACGTGAAGTCGTGCGTCTCCTCGTACCAGCCCCGGTACGCCACGGCCGGCCCGACCGCGACGCAGCTCGGCCGGAGCAGCGCCTCAAGCTGCGACTGGTGCTTCGTGGCGCCGTAGAGCGCGTGGGCGGCGCTGCCGAGGCCGATCAGCAGGCCGAGCGGCCCGCCGATCACGGCGCCGGCGACCGCGCCCCCGAGGTTGCCGCCCGGCCGCTGGCTGTCGAGGCGGACATGCTCGAGGCACTGCGAGCAGTACGGCACGTCCCAGCCGCGCGTCTCCTGGAACAGCCCGAGGAAGCCGCCGGCCGTGTACTCGGCTCGGAACGCGGAGTCGGCCGGCTCGAAGCAGCAGGCGCAGCTCGGCGGCCAGCGGAGCGTCGGGCCGGCGACCTCGACGTCGAAGGGGCCGTCGTACGGGACCGGCGGACGCCAGGTCGGCCGGGGCATGCGCGGGGGGGCCGGCACGGGCGGGACCGGAGGGGGCGGCGCCGGGGCCGCATCGGCGCCGGGCCGGGGGCCGGGCCTGGGAGGCGCGGTCCTGGGAGGCGCGGGCGGCGGTGCGCTCACGGGCGGCGGGGGCGCCCTTAGCGCGGCTTCCGACGGCAGCGCGTCCAGGAACTCGCGGACGTTCTGGGGGCGCTGGTCTACCCGCATCGTCATCGCCCAGAGGATCGCGTCGCTGCTGATCGCGCTGACGGCCGGGTTCAGGGTGCGTGGAGGCACCAGGTCGACGCCGCTCGCGCGGTCCGTGGCGGCGGCCGGCATCTGGCCGGTCAGGACGTGGTAGAGCGTCGCGGCCAGGGCGTAGACATCGGTGAACGGTCCGAAGCGGGCGCTCTGCCCGTACTGCTCCAGCGGGGCGTACCCGGGCGTCACCATCGTGGTCATCCGTCCGGTCTTGCCGGCCGCGAAGGCGCGCGCCGTGCCGAAGTCGATCAAGACGACCTCGCGGTCGCCGGTCAGCATCACGTTGTCCGGCTTCAGATCGCGGTGGAGCAGGCCGGCGTCGTGGACCACGATCAGCGCCTCGCCGACTCGCCGGATGTAGCCGATCGCCTCGGCCTCGGGGAGCGGGCCGCGCTTCTCGACGAGCTGCCCCAGCGTCTCGCCGCGCAGCAGCTCCATCACCATGTAGGCGGTGTTGTTCTCCTCGAAGGTGCCGTAGACGTCCACGATGCCCGGGTGATCGAAGCGGGCCAGGATGCGTGCCTCGTCCAGGAAGCGCTCGCGGGTGCTGGTGTACTCCGAGGCCGGTAGCCCGCCGAACGGCTGGACGTTGGCACCCCGGCGGGTCGAGCCGTACGGGAACAACTCCTTGATCGCGACCGGCCGCCTGGCCCGGATGTCGCCGCCGAGATAGGTGATCCCGAAGCCGCCCTGCCCGAGCACCTTGCCCACGGAGTACATCCCGCCCTGGAGCCTGGTGCCGGGCGGCAGGGCGCCGCTGAACGCGCCGGCCGGATCGTCCCCCAGCGGCGCGCCGCAGGTGGCGCAGGCGACGGCCGAGGGCGGGTTCTCGGCGCTGCAGATCGGGCAGGCGAGCGTGGTGGGGGTGGCCATCAGAGCGCCGGTCGCTGGACGCACCGCGCGACGACGGCGGTGGCGTTGTCCGGGGCGCCGCCCGCGAGCGCCCGATCGACGAGGGCGCGGGCGGCGATCGGACAGTTCAGCGCCTCGGTGAGGACGACCTGGATCTCGGGGTCCGGGACGGTGCCCCAGACCCCGTCCGAGCAGAGCAGCAGCCGGTCGTCCGGCTCCAGGCGGAGGGTCGGCTGCCCGTACGCCGCCTCCAGGCCGTCGACGTAGCCGGCCGGCAGCTCGCGCTGGCTCCCGAGCGAGCGGAGCACCTTGTTGCTGTCGGGGTGCCCCTCGGCCTCCTCGGGGGTGATGACGCCGCTGGCGACCATCGCCGCGACCAGCGAGTGGTCGGCCGTGAGCCGGGTGAGGACGCCGTCGCGCAACAGGTACGCCCTTGTGTCGCCGACGTGGGCCAGGGTCAGCTCGCCGTCGTGGACGACCGCGCAGGTGATGGTCGTGCCGAGGTTGCGGCCTTGAGAGGCGGCGTGGACGGCGGTGGCCGCCTGCCGCACGAGCGCCGCCGGATCGAGGCGGGCGGCCGTCGACGGATCGGACGCCGTCCCGTTCGTGGGCCAGCCCTGCACCCCGCGCATGACCGGGTACGGCGATTCGGCGACCTCGGCCGGTACCCCGGCGTCGGGGGCGTTCTTCGATGGCTCGGCCGGCCAGAGGGCGATGACGGCTTCGCGCATCACTACGCGTATGGCCGTCTGGCTGGCGACCTCGCCGGCCTCCATCCCGCCCATCCCGTCCGCGACGCACAGCAGCGTCGTCTCGTGGGCGCCATCAGCTCCCGTCCGCGACCAGACGGCATGGCAGCACGAGTCCTCGTTGACGTGCCGCGTCGGGTTGAGTCCCAGGGTCGTGGCGCTGGCGATCTCCAGGCTCAGCGACATCGTGGCCTGCCGGCCCTTGAGCGCGAGCAGCCGCCGGTAGAGCGCCTCGAGATCGACGCGCTCGTCGGCCGGGGCCAGCACCTCGGCGAGGAGCTGCGGGCCGCCCGGGAGCCGGATCGCGGCCGCCAGGTCGGCCGCCTCGACGTCGTCCGCCGCCGGCCGGCCCGTCAGGGCGTGGTAGAGCAGCGCCCCGAGGGTGTAGACGTCCTCCTTGCCGGTGACGGTCTCGCGGTACGCCAGCTCCGGCGCCGAGTACCCGGCCACCTGGAGCGCCTGGGGCGGCGCCTCGCCGATCCGCCCGGCCTGCCCGAGATGGGCGATCCGGATGGGCTGGTCGAGCGCGACGTCGGCCGGGGTCAGCCCCAGGAGCGCCCAGCCGGCCTGGTGGAGGCGCCGCACGGCCTGCACGAGCTGGAGGACGATCGAAAGCGCCCGCTCGGCCGGCAGGCGTGCGGTGAGCGCCTGCTCCAGCGTCTCGCCGTCGAGGCGATCCACGGCCAGGTACCGCCGCCCGTCCTGCTCGCAGGCCAGGTAGGCGCGGGGGAGCATGGCGTACTGGATGGCCGTCAGGATCTCGGCCTCGCGCGCGAGCCCGGCGTGGTCGGCGGGGCCTTCGCGCAGCTCGACCTCAACCTCCGAGCCGTCGTCCTGGCGCCAGGTGGCGGCGTACCGATTGAGCCGCCCCCGCGTCCCGAGGTGCTCGACTACTCGCAGCCGCCCCTCCGGGCCGAGCTCGGTCCCCGGAGCGAGCGGCTCCGGGGCGCTGACGAGCGAGGGCAGCACCAGCTCTTCGAGCTCGCCGCCGGGATCGGGCGCGGCTACGGCCGCGGCCTCGGCGGGCTCGGTGATGGTTTCCTCGGGCTCGGACAGGGCGTCCTCGAGCGCCGGTTGCGCGTCGCTCATCGGCTACGTTGTCTTGAAGATGAAGCGGGCATTGCCGAACGCCACCTCGTCGCCGTCGTTCAGGGCACGGGGTGCCGTGATCCGGGGGCCGAACGAGGCGGCATCGCCGCCCTTGACGAAGACGCCGTTCGTCGAGCCCAGGTCGCGGACCATCCAGGGGCCGTCGCCCTCGCGGTACAGCTCGCCGTGCTGGCGCGAGATGTGGCCGGCCTCGGCCGCCTCGGACAGATCGACGTCGACCGGGCCGGTTTCCGGGTCGAAGCGCCCGACCACCAGGCGCCGGCCGACCAGCGGGATCTCGTCGCCGGTCGGGGCGCCGTACCGGACGGCGAGGAGCCGGGCCTGGCACGACCCGGCCGCACTCGCCGGGGCGGCGGGCGTTGGCTGCGCACTGCTCTCGGGCTCGGACGGCGCGCTCGGCGAGGCCGCCGCCGAGCTCGACGGCGACGTGGGTGGCACGGTCGGCACGGACGGCACATCGGAGGCCGGCGGCGCCGAGGCGTCGGCCGACGTGGCGGGGCCTTCCGGCGCCAGCGACCCGACCGAGCCGGCCGCCGATGCCGTGGGGCCGGTCCCGGTCGCGCTGGCAGAGGCCGAGCCGCCGCCCGAGACGCCCGCGCCGACTGGCGCCGGGGCGGGCGCGTTGAGCGCAGCGCCGCAGTCCTCGCAGTACTCCGCGCCGGCGGGGTTCTCCTTCTGGCAGACCTGGCAGATCGTCATCGTCGTCTCTCCCTGTCCAGGCGCTCCGGGCCTGGCTCGCGTGCGTGGTGGGGCCGGCCGCGCGGCCCGGCCAGGCGTCGGTCAGGCGCCGGTCAAACGGCGGATCTCGTCCTGCGACGGGACGTTCTGGGGCACGTCGTCGCCGGGTCCGACCTTCATCGTCTGGGTCCGCGCCCCGAGCTTGATCGTCTTGCGGGTCCCGATGGCGATGGTGCCGCGACTCTTCAGCTCGTCCTCGGCCTTGCCCAGCGCCACCGTCATCCCGCGATTCCCGAGCCGCTGGGTCATCGAGCGGGCGATTCTGAGCGTCTTGGCGGCCTGCTCCGGGTTCGTCTCGGCCTGCTGCGTCGCCTGGCGGACCAGGGTGTCGACGTTGCGCTGCTGGACGTACCCCATCACCTCGGGATCCACCGAGGCGGCCAGCGCTTCGTCGGTGGTGTACTCCACCGTCACGTCGATCGGCGGGATCTCGCCGCGATACCCCTGACCGGGCACCCGGTAGGTCACGCCGATCTGGGCCAGACGCGCCCGGACGGCCGGCCGCTCCGGCACGTCGAATTCGAGGATGTAGATCGTGTGGTCGCCGGCTTCGAGGCTCCCGAGCTGGAGCGGCGCCTGGGCCGGGTCCAGATCGGCGAGGCTCGGGTAGACGCGCGCCACCGAGACGAGCCGGACGTCTTTGACGGTCTTGACGGTCGCCGCCACGTCCGAGACGACCTGGCGTGTCGCGGATCCCAGCTCGGCGTCGAAGATCTCCGGCAGGACCGTCATGTCGCGGAAGTCGTACGGCTTCCCCTGGGTCGCGCTGGCGAGGTCGGCCAGCAGGTCCTCGTTGTACTCCTCGCCGACGCCCAGCGCGATGATCCTGGCCCTGAGCGCGGCCAGGGCGGTCGCGGCCTCGCGGCACTCCTCCTCGTCGATCGCCAGGCCGTCCGTCAGGAGCAGGACGGTCCGGGCGGCGTTTTCCCGGCCGCGCAGCTCGGCCTCGGCGTCGCGCAGTCCCGGCGCCATCTGGGTGCCGCCGCTGTACTCGCGCAGCCGGTCGATGGCCGCCACGAGCCGAGCGCGCCCCTCACCGACCTTCTCGGAGGCCAGGACGTCGGCCTGGTCGTCGAAGTGAATCAGTGCGATGCGGTCCTCGGGCCGGAGGTGCTCGCTCTCGACGAGCCGGCGGACCGCCTCCATCGTGACGTCGAGCTTGCTGGACCCGCGATAGGTGGCGTTGTACGTCTTGCCGTCGACGGTGACCGGATCCATCTCGACCAGCTCCGGCGTCGTGCCGGGCGCCGGCTCGCGCATCGAGCCGCTGGTGTCGACGACGACGGCGATGTTGATCTCGGGGCGGGCGTTGGCGGCCTCCGGCGTCGGCAGGAGCTTCAGCATCAGGAACAGCTTCTGTCCGCCGGCCGAGGCCCGCAGGTAGGGACGGTGGGACCGCGCGTCTACGCTCAGCATCAGCACGACCTTCCGGTGTCGAGAGCTTGCATTGGTCGGATGGCACGATCGAGACGCTCAGGCCCTCAGCGTGGGGGCTCGGTGGGGGGCCTGCTGCGCCCGCGTGCGGTGGTCTCTGGCAAGTGGCTTGCCACGCGCGTCGGACGCCCCGGTAGCCCGGCGCGATCCGGCTGGCGCGCCTGATCTCCGGGGACCGAGGCGACGGCCTGAGAGCCGGGACCTGGCCTGGGATGTGCCTCGTACTTCACACCCCGGTCTGGGAGGCAGAGGATGGACCTGAAAGGAAAGCTGCGCACGGGGCTGCGGATCTTCGGTGCCGACGATCGCGAGTACGGCACCGTGGACCGCTACGACGACGAGTACGCCTACGTGGGCGACCGGCGGATCCCCGTCAGCGCGTTCGAGCGGATGGACAGCAATCGGCTGTACCTGGGCGCCGATGGCGGCCGGTACTTCGCCGACACGGCCGAGGCGTGGGACGACCCGAAGGAGATCCGGGTGCCGGTCCGCGAGGAGCGGCTGGAGGTCGAGAAGCGCCAGGGCGCGATGGGCTCGGTCGACATCCACAAGACGGTCGAGGCCGAGCAGGTCAACGTGCCGGTCGAGTTGCGCCACGAGGAGGTGAGCGTCGATCGGCTCGACGTGCCGGACCGCCCGGTGGCGCCCGGCGAGTTGGCCGACGCCTTCGAGGAGGGCACGATCCGCGTCCCGGTGCGCGGCGAGCAGGCCGTCGTCGAGAAGGAGGCCGTCGTCACCGGCGAGGTCGTGATCGACCGGGACGTCGAGGTCGAGCGCCAGACGATCTCCGACACCGTCCGCAGGGAGCGGGTGGACATCGACGAGAACTGGAGCCGCGACCGGGCCGCCTTCGAGGAGCACTTCGGCAGGCGGCGGACGGCGCTCGGGACGGCCGCCGACACCCGCACCTTCGCCGACGCCGAGCCCCACTACCGGCGGGGCTACGAGGCAGCGTACGACGAGCGCTACGCCGGGCGCGACTTCGCCGACGTCGAGCTCGAGCTGCGACGCTCCCACTCGGGCCACGAAACCTGGGAGCACCTGCGTGAGGAGATCCGCGAGGGCTTCGACCGAGGCCGTCGCCGTTCCGCTGGAGAAAGGCGGTCAGTATGACGATGCAGGATCGGACGGGCGCCACGACCGCGATGTCCCACACCGTGGCCGGGGTCTTCGACGAGCCCAGGCACGCCGAGATGGCCCTGAATGAGCTGAAGGACGCCGGCTTCAGGCCCGATCAGGTCTCAGTGGTCGCGAAGGACACCCGCGAGACCCAGGCGATGGTCGAGGGGTCGGACATGGCCGGCGCCGAGACCTCCGGCGCGGCGGCCGGCGCGTTCCTCGGCGGCATCACCGGCGGCATCGTCGGCTGGCTGGTCGGCATCGGCGCCCTGGCGATCCCGGGCATCGGGCCGATCGTGGCGGCGGGGGCGCTCGCCACGACGCTGGGCGGCGCGGCCGTCGGTGCCGTCGCCGGCGGCCTGATCGGCGCGCTGGTGGGCGCGGGCATCCCAGAGGAGGACGCGCGTAGCTACGAGACGCACGTCAAGGAAGGGCGCATCCTGATCACCGCCCAGGCGATGAACGCCCAGCAGGCCGGGCGGGCCCGCGGAGCGTTCGATCGGCACGGCGGCACGGACGTCCGGGCCTACGACCGCAACGCCTCGACCCGCCTGTAAGCAGACGTCTTCAGGCCCGCTCCGTCCCCCGCGCGGGGGCGCCGGGGCGGTCGGAGCCGCGGTCCATTCCTCCCCTGGGCCGCGGCTCCAGAGCAGCCTGGTGATCGCGTGGGGAGCGTTCCGTCGACCGCGTCGGTGCCCACCGCCCCCGGCCTGCGTATCGAGGGCGAGCCTGGGGCCACACCTCCGGAGGGAGCAGGCAAGATGGACCTGAAGCGGGCGTTGCGCAACGGGATGCGCGTGGCGGGGCCGGACGATCGCGACTATGGTGCGGTCGAGCGGTACGACGACGCGGCCGTCTACGTGCAGGGACGGCGCGTCCCGTTCGCCGCGGTCGAGCGTGTCGACCGCGACCGACTCTACCTTGGCACGCCGGAGCTCTGGAGCCTGGCCGAGTCGGACGCCGCTCGTACCGACCTTGGCGAGGCTTGCGCTGCCGACACCGGCCTCGGCGGGGAGACCCGCGTGCCGGTGGTGGAGGAGCAGCTCCAGGTCGAGACGGGCGTCGTCGGCCTGGGCGAGATCCGCGTCCACAAGGCCGTCGAGGCGACCGAGGAGGTCCACCGCGGCCCGCTCGACCGCGAAGACGTCGAGATCCAGCGCGTCAGGGTGGACCGGCCGGTCGACATCCCCGAACAACGCCGCCAGGAAGGCGACTGGCTGGTCATCCCGATCATGGAGGAGGTCTTCGTCGTCCAGAAGCAGCTCGTGGTCCGCGAGGAGATCCGGATCCGCAAGCAACTCGTGACCGAGGAGCGCGAGGTGCGCGAGGTGATCCGCCGCGAGCGCGCGACGATCGAGGACACGCGTCCGGCGCCGCTGGCTCCGGCGTCAGATCGCACTCCGACCCGCGCCGGGGCCGGGCGGGCCGACGATGCCGCCTGGGACGAGCTGCATCGCGAGATCCGCGAGGCCGATCGCTGATCGGCACGCCCGGCTGGTGGCCCGCGCGGGCGGGCCGGTAGTTCCCGGCATCAAGTCATCCGATGGTTGACGAAAGGGGCGGTACTTAGCGTGGGTGGGGCCAGTCCTGGGCGCCGATGCTGTCCGCGCGGATCGTCAGGAGGACGCGCGGGTTCCCAGCATGGGTGCCCGAGGCGTCGACGATCGCCTGGATCGCCGCGAGCGGGACCAGGACATCGCGAGCCCAGGGGCGAGCGAGGTGGAAGTCCGAGGTGTGGACCTCCTTGACGGTCCCGGCCAGCTCGCCGTCGGTGCCGACGACCTCCATGCCGACCTTGAGGTACTGCGGGTCTACAGACATGAAGGCAGTATAGCCCGTCAGCGCCGGAGGGCCGGCAGCACGCGCTCGCCGAGCAGCTTGATACCGCGCACCGGGTCGATGCCGTGCGGCGTCCCGAATTCAACTCTTGTGGCGCCGCCAGCGGCGATGGCCTCGACCTGGCGCACGAGGTCGTCCGGGCTGCCGGCGTAGGCGAAGCGGTCCAGCACGTCGTCCGAGATGTCACGGGCGACCGCCTCGTAGTCGCCGCGCGCGGCGGCGGCCGTGATCCGGTCGAGCCAGGCGCGGTCGGTCACCGACGGGTCGAGCGGCGCCACGACCGGCAGGTAGAGGGCGACATCGCGGCGGGCGAGCGCGCGGGCGGCCTCGCGGTCCTCGTCCACGACGGTGACGGCGCCGAGGCAGACGCCGACCGAGCCGGGCCGTCGCCCGGCGGTGGCACTGCCGGCCTCGATGAACGGCCGCAGGTACCCGACCATCGACGGGTTCGCCGAGCCGCCGATCTTGATCTCGTCGGCGACCTCGCCGGCGACCTGCGCGGTCTTCGGCCCCCAGGTGCCGATCATGATCGGCACGCGCGAGCGGAGCGGCTGGTACTGGAGCGTCAGGCCGGTCGCGAGCTTGAAGATCTCGCCCTCGAACGGCTCGGGACGCCGCGCGAGGAGATGCTTGACCAGCAGGACTGCCTCGCGCAGCGTCTGGACCGGCCGTCGAGTCTCCAGGCCGAGCGCGTCGAGCCAGGCGCCGCGCCCGAGCCCGAGGTAGGCGTGTCCCTGGCTCACGAGGTCGAGCAGCGCTGCCTGCCCGGCGATCTCCAGCGGGTGGACGGTGTACGGGTTCAGGACGGCCGGTCCGATCCGCGTCTGGGTCAGGTGACGGGCCATCAGCAGCAGCGGCCCGAGGGCCGGCTGGAACAGGAGGTCGTTGTAGACGCTGACGACGTCGAAGCCGTAGCCGTCGACCAGGAGGGCGAGCGCCTCGTACTCGGCAGGGGTCTTGTTCGTCTGAAAGGCGACGGAAGTTGCGAGGGGCGAGGAGTCAGGCATCGGACAGCCCATCTCCGAGGAGGTTGATGCCGAAGACGACGAGCAGGATCGC
>Ga0075420_100001652_pt1 | contig 18960 bp, 16 predicted proteins | sample SoiMetdeltSBSDD4_FD_75296 | JGI IMG/M metagenome (GOLD analysis project Ga0075420, IMG submission 75296) | Bulk soil microbial communities from a Populus tree surrounding site in Tennessee, USA - Soil MetaG P. deltoides SBSDD4 | ecosystem: Environmental > Terrestrial > Soil > Tree plantation... | reverse complement strand
ACCGTCATCGAGGACAAGGTCCAGGGCCGCGTGGTCTGGCAGAACGAGAACCTCGACGATTTCGTGCTGCTGCGCTCGGACGGAAACCCGACCTACATGCTCGCCGTGGTGGTCGACGACCACGACATGGGCGTTACGCAAATCATCCGCGGCGACGACCACCTCACGAATGCACCGCGCCAGAAACAGATCTACGACGCGATGGGCTGGTCGGTCCCGGACATGGCGCATATCCCGCTCATCCACGGACCGGACGGCGCCAAGCTTTCCAAGCGGCATGGGGCGCTAGGCGTCGAGGCTTACCGCGCGATGGGCTATCTCCCGCAGACCATGCGCAATTATCTGTCCCGGCTGGGCTGGAGCCACGGCGACCAGGAAATCTTCTCAACGGAGGAGTTGGTTGCCGCGTTCGATCTCCCGCAGGTGGGCCGGTCGCCGGCGCGGCTCGACCTGGCGCGGCTCGACAATCTCAACGGCCACTACATCCGCCAGGCATCCGACCCCGACCTGCTGATTGAGATCGAGCGGCTCTTGCCCCACATCGCCGGCGGCCAGGAGCTCGCGGCCAAGCTGACGCCGGAGCTGCGGCAACGCCTGCTGGCCGCCATGCCGGGCCTTAAGGAGCGGGCCAAGACGCTGCTCGAACTGATTGAAGGTGCACGTTTTCTCTGGTCGGAGCGGCCGCTCCAGCTCGACGAGAAGGCCACCGGCATTCTCACGGCGGAGGCGCGCGCGCTGCTGCGCGAGCTGAGCGACGACCTCGCCGCCGTTCCGACGTGGAATCCCGAGGCTACCGAGCAGACGGTCCGTGCCTTTGCCGAGCGCAAGGAAACCAAGCTCGCCAATGTGGCGCAGCCGCTGCGCGCGGCGCTGACTGGCCGGACCACGTCGCCACCGATCTTCGATGTGCTTGCGGTGCTCGGGCGGGACGAGAGCCTCGCCCGCCTGCGCGACCAGACCTGAGCTAATCGGCCGGGTCTCCTCCTATGGTCTAAGACCCGCCCTCCCGTCCGATATGTGCCTGCCGCAGGGCTCCATCTTGCAGCGCACACTTGGATAAGCTACGCAATTTGGGAACCTCCCCCGCGGCCCGGCCGGAGTTCCATCCCGCAGCTCCCTGCGGGACACCGCTCGCTGGGCCCATGCCATTCGAGGGCTGAACATGGACGCGAAGACCGGCTCCAACACCAGGCAAGGGCAGCTGACGATCGGCGAAGATAATTGGTCGTTCCCGATTTACGAGGGAACGATCGGTCCGTCGGTCATGGACATTTCCAAGCTCTACAATCAGGCCGGCATCTTCACCTACGACCCCGGCTTCACCTCGACCGGGAGCTGCGAATCCAAGATCACCTATATCGACGGTGACGAAGGGATTTTGCTCTACCGCGGCTATCCGATCGAACAGGTCGCCGAGCACGGCGACTTCCTGGAGACCTGCTATCTCCTGCTCTACGGCGAGCTTCCGACCCCCTCGCAGAAGTCGGACTTCGACGCTCGTGTGACCAATCACACGATGGTCCACGAGCAGATGAGCCGGTTTTATCAAGGCTTCCGCCGCGACGCCCACCCGATGGCAATACTAACGGGTTGTGTCGGCGCGCTGTCGGCCTTCTACCATGACTCGACCGACATCTCGGATCCGCATCAGCGCATGGTCGCGTCGATCCGCATGATCGCCAAGATGCCGACCATGGCGTCGATGGCGTACAAATATTCGATCGGCCAGCCGTTCGTGTATCCGAAGAACGAGCTCGACTACGCCACCAACTTCCTTCGCATGTGCTTTGCCGTGCCGTGCGAGGAGTACAAGGCGAACGCCGTGCTGGCGCGCGCCATGGATCGCATCTTCATCCTGCACGCGGACCACGAGCAGAATGCCTCGACCTCGACGGTCCGGCTGGCTGGCTCGTCGGGCGCCAATCCGTTCGCCTGCATCGCGGCCGGCTGCGCCTCGCTGTGGGGCCCGGCGCATGGCGGCGCCAACGAAGCCGCACTCAAGATGCTGGCGGAGATCGGCCGCGTCGAGCGTATTCCCGAGTACATCAAGCGCGCCAAGGACAAGAACGACTCGTTCCGCCTGATGGGCTTCGGTCACCGGGTCTACAAGAACTACGATCCGCGCGCGAAGATCATGCAGAAGACCTGCCACGAGGTCTTGAACGAGATGGGAATCAAGGACGATCCCCTGCTCGACGTGGCGCTGGAGCTCGAGCGCATCGCGCTGTCGGACGAGTATTTCATTGAGAAGAAGCTCTATCCGAACATCGACTTTTATTCGGGCATCACGCTCAAGGCGATGGGCTTCCCGACCGCCATGTTCACGGTGCTGTTCGCAGTCGCTCGTACCGTCGGCTGGATCGCCCAGTGGAAGGAAATGATCGAGGACCCGGACCAGAAGATCGGTCGCCCGCGTCAGCTCTATACCGGTCAAACGCGCCGGGACTATCTGCCGGTTTCGCGCCGCAAGTAGGTCCTCACCGGTAACGCCGGTTCAATAGGTTAAGCCGAAACAGCGTGAGCACCCGAAGCGAGGTGCCCACTGCCTGGATTTTTTGCGCAGGCGAGAACGATCTCTGCCGCCCGCTTGCTGGGCGAGGCACTCCCGATCTCCATGATCTTGTCGAGCCGCGCGAACGCCTCGGTCTGGCGCCGGCGTTCGGGGCTATCGGTCAGCAAAGGCGCAAGCGCGTCGGCAAGCTTTCCGGCCGTGCAGTCCCACTGCAGGAACTCCGGAATCACGTTTTCGCCCAGCACCAGGTTTGCCAGGATGACCGAGGGCACCTTGATGGTCATGCGCGCAATCACCGCTTCGAACAGCGCGACCTTGTACGCGGTGACCATCGGCACGCCGGACAGCGCCAGTTCTAGCGTCACCGTGCCGGACTTCGCGAGCGCCGCGCGGCCGATCCGAAACGCCGCCCATTTCTCGGCCGCGTCCGTCACCACGCGCGGCTGAACGGCCCAGTTCGCGGTCGCCGCGACGACGTCATTCTTCAATCGCGGGACCGTGGGCACGATCACCTCGAAGGGAGCGACGCGGTCTTTGAGCAGCCCGATCGCGTCCCCGAAAACAGCGGTCATGCGTCTGATCTCGCCGGGCCGGCTTCCCGGCAGGACCAACAGCGCCGGCGGATCGCTACGGCGGCGGAGCACCTCGTCGGCATTGGGCCGCAGCTCATCCAATCGCTCGATCAGCGGATGTCCGACGTAGCTGCAAGGCGGCCCCCCAAGCCGTTCGTGGGCCTGCGGCTCGAATGGCAACAGTGCCAGGACGTAGTCGATATAGCCGCGCATGGCGCGCGCCCGGCCCGGCCGCCACGCCCATACCGACGGAGACACGTAGTTGACGATCGGAATTTCCGGCGCCTGCTTGCGGACGCGCCGGGCGATCCGATGGGTCAGCTCCGGGCTGTCGATAATAACCAGAACATCCGGGCGCGCCGCCACGACCGCATCCGCGACCTCCCGGATGTAACGAAAGATCGCCGGCAACTGCGTCAGCATGCCGAGACCGATAAACGCGACATCGTTGATGCGGACCAATGGCCGGAGCCCGTCACTAAGCATCTCGTGGCCACCGATACCGGAGAACGCGACGTCCCCGGCTTGCGCCCGGAGCGCGCGCATGAGCGCCGAGCCGAGCCGGTCACCGGACTCCTCGGCCGCGATCAGACAAACGCTGAGCCCTTTCGGCGCTGGATCGGCGGTCATGCTTGCGGAAGCTTCTTGCCGATGACGAACAGGCCTGCGCGATCGGCGGCGTCCGCGACGAGCGAGGGTTCGGCGATCAGGGTTTCGCCGGACGCGACGGCGATGCCTGCGAGCTTCGCCCGTGCGGCCTTCTCGACGGTCTGCGGACCCAGCGACGGCAGGTCGAAACGCCGGTCCTGCTTAGACTTGGGTGATTTGATCAGCACGCCGGTCCGTTCGGGAATCCGCAGCCGTCCCTCGGCACGCAGCGCCGCCAGCCGGTCGAGCATCCGGTCGGTGCCCTCGGCGGCTTCGACCGCCAGCACCCGGTTGTCAGCCACGACGACCGCCTGGCCGACATCGAACGGCGCCATCGCGGCGATCAGCTCAAATCCGCATTTGATATCGGCCTCGTCGCGGGCGGAGGGCTTGATCGCGCCGAGCAGGCCCTCACCCACCAGGATCTCGGGCACCAGCTCGTGCGCGCCGACCAAGCGGAAGCCCAGGCGTTCAAATATCTTCGCGACGCCGGTCAACAACCGGTCGTCGCCGCCTTTGTACATACGCATGATGCTGGGCAGCATTCGTACCGTGAGCCAGTCCAGCCGTAATTCGCGCAACGCCGGCCGCAGTGCGTTGCCGATCAGCACCACATCGCGGCAGCCTTCCATACGAGCAAGACGGCGAAATCTTCCGATAGTGGCCAGGAACAGCCAGTGATGCCGAAAGCGACCGACCGTTGCAGGGTCGGCCCAGCCTCGGATCGGAAACAGCACGACGGGACGTCCGCTTCGCTCAATCGCCTCGGCAACCGTCAAAGGAAGACTACCGCCGCCGCAGATAATAGCGACCGGTCCACCATCGGCTGGCGTGGGCTCATTCATGATCCCGCATCGGCGGCGTCGACAGACTCAGCTGACTTTGCGGATCGCCCCGACGTCATCAACTCCCGATGACGCGGCGCCCGGATGAAATCGATGACCTTCCCGACCAGAGGATGCCCGTCGAAATCGCGCTCGACGGCGGACCTCCGCTCTTCGAACGTGCCGGCGCCGTAGAACAGCTTGCGGTACACGCGCCAGACCCGCTTGATGTCATCCCGCGAAACGCCCCTGCGCTTCATGCCGACGATATTGATGCCATGAAGCGAGGCGCGATAGCCGATCGCGATACCGAAGGGAATGATGTCGGTGGCGACGCCACTCATCCCGGCAACCATCGCGCCTTCGCCGATGCTTACGAACTGATGGACGGCGATCTGACCGGCAAGGAACACGTTGTTGCCGACCACGACGTGGCCGCCCAGAACCGCGTTGTTCGCAAACGTCACGTCGTTGCCGATGTGGCAATCATGCCCCACGTGGCAGCCGACCATGATGAGGCAGCGTTCGCCCACCGTCGTGGTCCCGCCGCCGTCCTCGGTGCCCACATTCATCGTCACGTTTTCGCGGATATCGCAATTCGCACCGATGACAAGCGTCGTGGCGCCGCCGCGATAGCGCGTCGACTGCGGCGGTCCGCCCAGTGACGCAAAGGCAGCGACGCGCGTCCCCGGTCCGATGGTGGTATGACCCTGTACGTTGACCTGCGACATGAGCTTGCTGCCGGCGCCGATCGTGACGTTGGCGCCGATCACGCAATACGGACCGATGAATGCATCTTGCCCGATGACGGCGTCGGGATGCACCCGCGCCGTGTGGTCGATAACAGCCTCCGTCATCGCTGGCTCAGCATGGCGCCTACTTCGGCTTCGGCAACGATCTGGCCGCCGACCTTGGCTTCACCGCGATACCACCACATGTTTCTCTTACGGGATATTTTGGTCACGTGATACTCGACGGTGTCGCCCGGCGTGACGGGCTTGCGGAATTTCGCTTTGTCGATCGTCATGAAGTAGACCATCTTCGGTCCCTCGATGCTGTGCGCCAACGCGCACAACGCGCCGGCGGTCTGCGCTATTCCTTCGATCAGCAGCACGCCGGGAAACACCGGGTTCTCGGGAAAGTGGCCGAGAAACTGCGGTTCGTTGATGGTCACATTCTTGATGCCGACCGCCGACTCGTCGCCCTGCATGTTGATGATGCGGTCGATCATCAAAAACGGATAGCGATGGGGCAACGCCTTCAGGATTGCCATGATGTCGGCCGCACCGAGCGCCGTAGCCGCCTCATTCATCGGACGGTTCCACGCGCGCGTTCCGGCTGCCGCTTGGCCGGGTTACCAAACCAGGACTGTCCGGGAGGAATATTCGACATCACACCACTCTGAGCGGCGACCTTCGCGCCTTCGCCGATTGTCAGGCCGTCAGCGATGCCGACCTGCCCTCCCAGCATGACAAAATCTTCAAGCACGACGCCGCCAGCGATTGCAACCTGCGCAACCAGCATGCAGTGACGCCCGATGACAACATTGTGGCCTACCTGGACCTGATTGTCGATCTTGGTGCCCTCGCCGATGACGGTGTCGCCAAGCCCGCCGCGGTCGACCGACGTGCCGGCGCCGATCTCCACATCGTCCTGGATGATCACCCGGCCGACCTGCGGAACCTTACGATGTCCCTGCGGTCCCGCCGCGAAGCCAAACCCGTCCTGGCCGATCAGACAGCCCGCATGCAGGATCACGCGGTCGCCGATGAGGGCGTGGGCAACCGAGACGTTCGCCCCCACGCTACAGTTCCGGCCGATGCGAACGCCGGGCCCGACGACCGCATTCGCCCCGATCACCGTCCCCGATCCGATTTCGGCGCCGGCGCCAACGACCGCGCCGGGATCGACGGTCACGCCGCTTTCCAGCCGCGCGCTGGGGTGCAGGACCGCACCGGGCGCAACGCCGGGCACGGCAACCTCACCGGCAAAAAGCGAAGACGGCCGCAGCGCATCGGGAAACAGCGCGCGGGCGACGCTGACGAATGCGTGGAACGGATTATCGACGATGAGGGACGCGACACGGGACGGAACGCGCCCGGCCAGTTGCTTGCTGGTGAGGCATGCGCCGGCGGCGCTGGATCGGGCGTCGTCCGAGAACCTGGCATGATCCAGGAACGCCAGGTCCGACGGCCCGGCGCGGTCGAGCGTCGCGATGCCGGTAATCGGTCGCGCCGGGTCAGTGCCGGGATTGAGGTTCGCGCCGACGAGTTTCGCAATCTCGCCGACGGTGATCCGCCTCTCACCTCGAAAAAAGGATCGCGCGCTCATACAGCTCCGACCGTGCCGCGACCGCCGGCAAGGCTTAGAAACAAGGCTTAGAAACAAGGCTTAGAACGACGTCCCGCCGCTGAACCGGAAAATCTGGGTACGATCGAACGCTTGCTTCGTGATCGGATAGGCGAGATCGAAGCGCAACGGTCCGAACGGCGACGCCCACAGCAAGCCGACGCCCACCGATGAGTTCACGAACATGCCGTTGCCGGCAACGCTGAGCGTCTCGCCGGTCGCACCTGGCGAAGGCTGAAGCCAGGAGGTGGGACCGACATAGTTCCAGAGCGAACCGGCATCGGCAAAGGCAGCAATCTTGATGCCGACCTCCTTGGGCGCAAAGAACAGCGGCGTCTGGAATTCAACGCTGGCACCCCAATACATGGAACCGCCGAGCGCGTCTTGCGATGTGCCTGTCGTCGTGTCGCGCGGACCAATACCCGACGGAGCGAAGCCACGAACGAGATTCGGGCCCATCTGGAAGTGATCGAGCATGCGCAGCCCGTCCGAGCCCCAGCCATTGATATAGCCGCCCTGCAAGCGCAGCACGCCGATCACGTCCTGGATCGGCTCGTAGTAGCTGCGGACGTCGGCGGTGGTGCGGATGTACTGCACGTCGCCGCCGACACCGGCGAAGTCCTGCTTCAGGACGGCGAGGATGCCGCTGGTCGGAGCCCGGTTGTTGTCGAGCGTGTTGTAGGAAAGGTCATAGCCCACCAGCGAGGTGATGACGGTGCCCTGCGACAACTCTTTGCGCACCGCGAGCGACGCTTCGCCGTCGGCGAAGCAGTTCATGTCGACTTGACCGGGCCCACCCGGAAAAGTGGTCGCTGGCGTGGTGCCGTATGCAGACGGGGTCGGGAACGTGTTGATCCAGTCCGGATTGTAGTTCATGCAGTTTCGCAGATGCGCCGGAATTTCGATCTTCTGGCTGAACAGCGAATAGCGCAGTTGCAGCGAGACGTCCTCGCGGAGCGCGAAGCCGAACCGCAACCCGCCGCCGGTCGTGCGCGTTTCGTAGGAGACGAAGTTGGTCGCCTTCTGGATTCGCGAGAACAGATCGACGCCCAGCGCCACCCGATAGCCGAGCAGGTATGGCTCGACGAATGACAGCGTGTAGCCCGAGGCGCGCTGACCGTATTGCACCGAGGCCTTGGCATAGAGGCCGTAGCCGAGCAGGTTGCGCTCGCCCAGGCTCACTTCCGCCATGAAGCCGTCAGCGGTGGAGTAGCCGCCGCCGACCGAGAACTCGCCGGTGGACTGCTCCTCGACCATCACCTGGATGATGACGCGGTCGGGCGACGAGCCAGGCTCGGTCGCGACCTTCACTTCCTTGAAGTAGCCGAGATTGCGCAGCCGCCGCTCGGCGCGATTGATCAGCGCGCGGTTGTACGGGTCGCCTTCGGAGACGTCGAACTCGCGCCGAATCACATAGTCGCGCGTTCGCGTGTTGCCGCGAACATTGATCTGCTCGATGTAAATACGCTGACCGTCATCGACCGTGTAGATGAGATTGACGAGACGCGCCTGATAGTCGCGGTCGGCGCGCGGCCGCACCACCGCGAAGGCATAGCCCTGGCGCGAGGCCTCGATCGTCATGTCCTCGACCGACTTCTCGAGCGCCTCGGCATTGTAAACGTCGCCGGGTGACGTCCTGACCCGCGATCGCATCAGCCCGGGATCGATGGCGCGCACGTTGGAACGGACGTCGACCGTACCCACGCGATATTGCTCGCCCTCTTCGATCGTGTACGTCACCACGAACCCGCCGACCGCGGGATCGAACTCAGCCGCGGCGCCGGCGATGCGGGCGTCGATATAGCCGTTCTTCAGGTAGAACCGGCGCAGCAGTTCACGGTCAGCCTCGAGCCGGTCCTGATCGTAGATATTCGTGCTCTGTATGAACGACAGGATATTTGTCTGCGTCGTGCGGACGATGTCCTTGAGCCGCCACGCCGAGAACGCGCTGTTGCCGACGAAATTGATCCTGCTGATGGTGGTCTTGTTGCCTTCCGAGATTTCGTACACCAGATCGACGCGGCCGTTCGGCAGATCGATGATCTTCGGAACCACGCTGACGTCGAATCGCCCGCTGCGGCGATAGACATCGACGATGCGCTGCACGTCCGCTTGCACGACGCCGCGCGATAGCGTGCCGCGCTCTTTCGATTGAATCTCGGGCTTTAGCTGCTCGTCCTTGACCCGCGTGTTGCCTTCGAACTGGATGCGATTGATGACCGGATTCTCGACCACCACCACGACGATGCGGCCACCCGCCTGACGGATATTGACGTCCTGAAACAGGCCGGTCCCGTAGAGGGTCTTGTACGCCTCGTCGATCTCGAAGGCGCCGAGCCGGCCGCCAGGACCGGGCTTGAAATAGGATCGGATGGTCGCCGCCTCGACGCGCCGGTTGCCCTGGACGTCGATATTGGCCGTCGTCTGCGCATACGCGCTCGAAGGCGTCAGCGCGACAGGCGCCGCGCCGAGTACCAAACTGCAGAAGACGAGCCCAACCGCGCCCAATCCCCGAATAAGCCGCAGACTTAACGTCACGCCCTTTTCCCCCTCCGAACCCACCGCATCCCCCGGGGTTCGCCGATCCGACCAGACCCCTGCTTCTACAGGGATAAAGTTGCAGCGCAAACCAACCTATCCGCGCTTTCGACCTTTGCTCTCAAACCGTTGCCCATCAACAACAATTCTCGCCAAATTCATGCCGCAATCACGACTTCGGCCAAAGCGACGCCAGCCGCCCGATATCGTTGTAGGTCGCGAATACCATCAGCATCAAAACCAGCGCCATTCCGATACGGAATCCGTACTCCTGGGCCCGTTCTGACAGCGGACGCCCCCGCGCCGCCTCGATCGAATAGAACAAAAGGTGACCGCCGTCGAGCAGCGGAACCGGAAACAGGTTCAGCAAACCGATCGACACCGAGATCATCGCAACGAACTGTACCAGCAGCGAGAAGCTGACGCTCGCCACCTGCCCGGACATCTGGGCGATCATGATGGGGCCGCCGAGCTGGTCGGCCGAGGCCCGTCCGGCAAAGATTCGCCAGATGTAGGTCATGGTCTGCTCGACCAGCGACCAGGTCTCGGTGAAACCGATACCCACGGCAGTGACGAATCCGACCCGCTCGAATCGGACCTCGTCGGCAGCCAATGAACGGGTGATCCCGAGCACACCCATACGGTGGGTGTTGCCGAAATTGTCTTTCACGTCCTGCAGCGCCGGGACCGCCTTGAGCGTCACCTGCGTACCACCGCGCTCCACAACCACGGCGAGCTGTTCGCCGGCGCTGAAGCTGACGATGCGCTGCATGTCGGAGAAGCTGCGAATCGCACGGCCGTTGATCGACTGCACGACGTCGCCGGGCTGGAACCCGGCGGCGGCGGCGGCGCTGTTGGGCTGCACCGTGTCCACGCGCGGCAACGTGCTTTGCCGGCCATAGATCATCGCCGCCAGCGCGAAGATGACGATCGCCAGAATGAAATTGGCTACCGGGCCTGCGACCACGATCGCGGCGCGCGGCCCGACTTTCTGGTGGACGAAACTGACCTTGCGATCGGCGTCGGACATCGCCGCGATCGCGGCCTGGTCCGGTACGCTGGCGGCGTTTTCGTCGCCGAAGAACTTGACGTAGCCGCCGAGCGGAATCGCGGAAACCTTCCAGCGGGTTCCATAGCGATCGTTGAATCCGAACAGCTCCGGACCGAAACCGATGGAGAAAACCATAACCTTCACGCCGAACCAGCGCGCGACCAGGAAGTGGCCTAGCTCATGGAAAAAGACGACGACCGTCAGAACGAACAGAAAGCCAACGAGGGCGTACAGAATCCCGGACCCCATAGCTCCCACACTCGACAGAAATTCCATGATCCGGTTATCCCCGCCCCCGCGCGGCTGCTGCGTATGTCGAACCAGCTATCCCTAGGATGCCTTTGCGGCAATTTCGGGCAAGAGTTCACGTGTTAACAATCTTGAATCATGGTCAATGGCGAGTGCATCGTCGACGCTCGCCGGTTCCCGCGTGAGCCCGCGCCCGACGGCGGCGGCGAGGGTTTCCGCAACCAGGGCTGATATCTCCACGAATCGAAGCTTTTTGGCGAGAAACTCGCCGACCGCGACCTCATTCGCGGCATTCAGGACCGTTGGGGCACCGCCGCCCGCCTCCAGGGCCTGGCGCGCCAATCCGAGGGCCGGAAAGCGTACCAAATCGGGACGTTCAAACGTGAGCGTTGCGATCTGCGCAAGATCGAGCCGCGGCGCTGGCCCGTCGATCCGCTCCGGCCATGCAAGGCAATTGGCGATCGGGATTCGCATGTCCGGGCTGCCGAGCTGCGCGATGAACGAGCCGTCGCGGAACTCGACCAGCCCGTGAATCACCGACTGCGCGTGCACGACGACGTCGATCTCGTCGGGCTTGAGTGCGAACAGATGAAACGCCTCGATCACCTCGAGGCCTTTGTTCATCAGCGTCGCGGAATCGATCGTCACCTTCGGGCCCATCGACCAGTTCGGGTGCTTGAGCGCCTGCTCCAGCGTCGCGCTGCGAATCTGCTCTGCGGTCCAGGTGCGGAACGGTCCGCCCGACGCCGTCAGGATGACACGCCGCACATCCTCGCGCCGTCCGCAGCCCATCGCCTGGAACAGCGCGTTGTGCTCGGAATCGACCGGCAACACCGTCGCGCCCGCTTGCGCAGCGCGCCGCATGAACAGGCCGCCGGCGCAGACCAGCGTTTCCTTGTTGGCAAGTCCCACCATCGCGCCGCGCTCGGCAGCCGCCAGCGTAGGCCGCAATCCGGCCGCGCCGGTGATCGCGCCGAGAACCCATTGTGCGGGCCGTTGCGCTGCTTCCACCACCGCGCCCTCGCCCGCCGCAGCTTCGATGCCGGAGCCGGACAACGCGCTCTTGAGTTCCTTGTAAGCAGCCTGGTCGCCGACTGCAGCGAAGCGCGCGCCGACTTCGCGCGCGAGCGCGGCCAAAGCGGCAGCGTTGGTATTCGCACTGACGGCCTCGACCCGATAGCGCCCACGCTCGCGCTTGATCAGATCGATGGTGCTCGCACCGATCGACCCGGTCGCGCCGAGCAGCGTCACGCTGCGCTCGCCGCCCGCGGCCTGGTATTCGGGTTTCACTGCCGTCTTCGCCGTCATCAGGTCACCATATCAGCAAGCCACGCGCCGGTGCATCAATACCGCCATGCGCGAGGCCGATCAGGCAGGCAAGCACGGCCGCCGCCACAAAGCCATCCAGCCGGTCCATCAGGCCACCGTGGCCGGGAATCAATGAACTGGCGTCCTTAACACCGAACCGGCGTTTGATTGCGGATTCGGCCAGATCGCCGATCTGGGCGACCGTCGACAGCGCTATGGCCACCACGATCGCGGCCGCGATCCCGCCCAGGCCGCTGAAGTGCACAACCAGCACCGCCGCCAGGACCGCTCCCGCAAGGCCGCCGATCGAACCCGACCACGTCTTGTTCGGACTGAGGCTCGGCGCCAGCTTGGGACCACCCACGGCGCGACCGACGAAATACGCGGCGATATCCGTCACCCAGACGACAGCGAACACGAACATCATCGCCAAGAATCCGAACTCTGCGTCGGACCGCAGCACGATCGGCGCCAATGCCATCGCGCCCGCATAGGGCACGCCGGCCGCCAGCCAAGCCGCGCGTTCGCGCGGCGCAATGGCGGCAAGCGCGAGCATGCCCATCACCAGCACGATCGCCGCCGCCGCAAAGCGCAGGTCACGCAGCGCGTCGCTCGCACCGGTACTGCTCGCGGCCAGCGCAGCAGACAGCGCGACCGCGACGATCCCGGTCAACAGCACGGAGCGGCGACCGGGGCCGGCGACGAGCGTCGCCCATTCCCACATCACGATGATGGCGGCGATGCCCCAGAAGGCGGCGAATGTCCACCCGCCGAGATAGGCGATGCCGATCGCCACCGGCGCCAGCACCAGCGCCGACACGACACGCAGCGGCAAATCCTTGCCGGAGCGGCCCGGCACGGGACCCGCGGGATCCGCGTCGGACATGTTCATGAACCGGTTTGTGCGATCAGTCCGCCAAACCGTCGCTCGCGACGGCGATATTCGGCGATAGCGCCCTCCAGCGTGGATCGATCAAAGTCCGGCCAATAGGTCGGAACGAAGACGAGTTCGCTGTAGGCGGCCTGCCAAAGCAGGAAGTTCGAGAGCCTCTGCTCGCCGCTGGTGCGGATGATCAGGTCGGGATCGGGCAGATCTGGCGCATCGAGATTCGCAGTGATGGCTTCCGCGGTGATGCCAGTGGCCGGCAGGCGGCCCGCGGCAACCTCGACCGCGAGGCGTTGCGCCGCGCGGGCGATTTCCTGCCGCCCGCCGTAATTGAAGGCCACCACCAGCGTGAGCTTGTCGTTGTTGGCCGTCAGCGTCTCGGCCTCCTCGAGCAGCGAGCGGATATCCGGCGTGAGATCGCTGCGCTCGCCGATCACGCGCACGTGCACGCCGTTCTTGTTCAGGTCGGCAAGATCGTTGCGGATGAAGCGACGCAACAATCCCATCAGCTCGCGAACCTCGGCCGCGGGCCGCGCCCAGTTCTCTGCGCTGAACGAGAAGATCGTCAGGACTTCGATACCGAGATCGCCCGCCGCGCGCACGGTGCGTCGCAATGCCTCGACGCCCCGGCGATGACCTTCACTGCGCGGCAGACCGCGGGCCGACGCCCAGCGTCCGTTGCCGTCCATGATGATCGCGACGTGCCGCGGCACGGCGAACTCGGGCGTTCGGACATTGAGGGCCTCGGGGATCGACATTCCGGCAACCTCACACCGTGAGGATTTCCTTTTCTTTTGCCGCGAGCATCTTGTCGATATCGACAATGACGTCGTCGGTGACTTTTTGCACCTGCTCGGACGAGCGCTTGCCGTCGTCTTCGCTGATCTGGTGGTCCTTTTCCAGCTTCTTTAGCACATCGAGGCCATCGCGCCGCACATGCCGGACGGCAACCTTAGCCGCTTCGGCATATTTGTGCGCGACCTTGACGAGTTCCTTGCGACGGTCCTCGTTCAACTCCGGAAGACGCAGGCGCACCACCTGGCCGTCAGTCGACGGCGTCAGCCCGAGGTTGGACGCGTGGATCGCCTTCTCCACGGCATGGACCATGGTTTTGTCCCAGACCTGCACCGAGATCAGGCGCGGCTCCGGAACGCTGACCGTAGCGACCTGATTGAGCGGCATATGGCTGCCGTATGCTTCGACCTGGATCGGCTCGAGCAGGTTGGCCGACGCACGGCCGGTGCGCAGGCCACCGAGTTCCGTCTTCAGAACCTGGATCGCGCCCTGCATACGACGCTTGAGTTCATTCATGTCATGTGTCGGAGCTGCCATGACGATCCCTCTGAAAGCACGCGGCGTAAATGCAGCCGCTTGGTCTGTCCTGTCTGTCCGGCGGGCCGACCGGCGATGTCCCTATGAGTTCACCACCGTGGCGCGTCCTTTGCCGCGCAAAACTGTTTCGATCGCCCGCGATTCCCGGATCGAGAATACGATGATAGGCATCCGGTTCTCGCGGGCAAGCGCGAAGGCGGTCGCGTCCATGACCTTGAGGTCGCGCTCGATCGCTTCCTGGTGGGTCAGCCGCTCGTAGCGGACCGCCTTGGCATCCTTCTTGGGATCGGCGCTGTAGATGCCGTCCACGTCGGTCGCCTTCAGCACCGCCCCGGCGCCGATCTCCGCGGCCCGCAGCACCGCCGTCGTATCGGTTGTGAAGAACGGATTGCTGGTGCCGCCGGCGAGCACCACCATCCGGTTCTTGCCGAGATGCCTGAGCGCCCGCTGCCGCTCATAGGTCTCGCAGATCTCCGGCATCGTTACCGCCGACATGGCCCGCGCGGAGCCGCCGGCGGCTTCGATGGCGGTTTCGAGCGCAAGCGCGTTCATGACGGTCGCAAGCATGCCCATCAGGTCGCCCGTCACGCGCGGGATGCCTTTCTCGGAAACTTTGACGCCGCGAAAGATATTGCCGCCACCGACGACGACGCCGATGCTGACGCCCAAGGCGGCAGTGGCGACCAGATCCGCGGCGATGCGCTCGAGCGTTGCCTGGTTGATGCCGAAGCCGTCCGGCCCCATCAAGGCTTCGCCGGAGACCTTAACGACGACGCGTCGGTAAATCGGCTCAGCCATGGCGTGCCCGCCCTGCCCATTTGCGGCCCGCCCGCATCACTGGGCGGCCGAAGGAAACGCCCGTGCTCAGACCTTTGCCGTTGCCGCCACCTCGGCGGCGAAATCGGATTCGGGACGCTCGATACCCTCACCGAGTGCATAGCGCACGAAGCCGGTCACCTTGATGGGGCCACCGACCTTGCCCTCGGCTTCCTTCAGCGCCTGCGCCACGCTCTTCTTGTCGTCGTGAATGAACGGCTGCTCGAGCAGGCAGACCTCTTTGTAATAGGTCTTGAGCCCTGATTCGACGATCTTGTCGACGACATTTGCCGGCTTTCCCTGCGCCTTGGCCTTGTCGGCGAGGACGTCCTTCTCGCGGCTCACCACCGCCGGATCGAGCCCGGAGGGATCGAGCGCCTGCGGGTTCGAGGCCGCCACGTGCATCGCGACCTGCTTGCCAAGACGAGCGAGTTCGTCGGCATTGCCGGTGGACTCGAGCGCAACGATGACACTCATCTTGCCGAGCCCGTCGATCACGGCGCCGTGGACATAGCTCGCGACGACGCCCTGGCCGACCGACAGCGCCGCGGCGCGGCGCAAGGTCATGTTCTCGCCGATCTTGGCGACGGTGTCCGCGATCGCATCCGCGAACGAGATGCTGCCGACCTTGGCAGCCTTGATCGCCTCGACATCGGTGCCGACGCTGAGCGCGACATCGGCGGCCATACGCACCAGACCCTGGAACAGATCGTTGCGCGCCACGAAGTCGGTCTCGGAGTTGAGCTCGACGACGACGCCTTTGGTGCCCTTGGTGACGGCGCCGGTCAAACCTTCCGCGGCGACGCGGCCGGCTTTCTTCGCGGCCTTCGCCAGGCCTTTCTTGCGCAGCCAGTCGACGGCGGCGTCCATGTTGCCGTCGTTCTCGCCCAGGGCCGCCTTGCAATCCATCATGCCCGCGCCGGTCGCCTCGCGCAGTTCCTTGACCATTTGTGCGGAAATGTTGGCCATCGAGGTTATCCTCTTGTTTCACGAGAGCCGGGCCGGGCCCGGCTCGTCATTAGGTATTGGCAGCACGACTGGTGGGGACGCGTCGGTATCGACAACGCGCCGAAGCCTGTCTCATTCGGCCTCGGCCGTGAGCTCCTTCGACTTCGCGATCCAGCCATCCACACGGCCCGGCAATCCGACCTCTTCGCCGATCTTGTGAGCGGCGTCGGGCCCGAGCGCGGCAATCTGCCAGTAGTGGAAAATACCGAGATCGTTGAGCTTCTTCTCGATCGCCGGCGAGACGTGGCCGAGCTTCTTGAGATCGTCGGCAACGCCACGCGGTCCCGACAAGGCCTCGAAACCGGGCCCCTCGGCGACCGCCGGCACTTCCTCGGCAATCGGCGCGGCGTGCGCGCCGATGTCGACGCCACGTTCGCCCTGACCGCGCGCGATACCGTCGATCGCCGCCTTGGCGATCAGATCGCAATAGAGCGAGATCGCACGGCTGGCATCGTCGTTGCCGGGAACGACAAACGTGATGCCGTCGGGATCGCAATTGGTGTCGACGATCGCGGCCACCGGAACGTTGAGCCGGCGCGCTTCCTTGATCGCGATGTCCTCCTTGTTCGTGTCGATGACGAACACGAGGTCGGGCAAGCCGCCCATATCCTTGATCCCGCCGAGCGCGCGGTCGAGCTTGTCGCGCTCGCGCTGCAGATCGAGACGCTCCTTCTTGGTGTAACCGCCGGCCTCATTCGACGAGAGCATCTCGTCGAGTTTGCGCAGACGCGAAATCGAGCCCGAGATCGTCTTCCAATTGGTCAGCGTGCCGCCGAGCCAGCGCGAGTTGACGTAGTACTGCGCACAGCGCTTGGCCGCTTCCGCGACGGGATCCTGCGCCTGCCGCTTGGTGCCGACAAACAGGATACGGCCGCCGTTCGCGACGGTGTCGCTCACCGCCTGCAGCGCCCGGTGCAGCATCGGCACCGACTGCGCGAGATCGACGATGTGAATGTTGTTGCGGGTGCCGAAGATGTACGAAGCCATCTTCGGATTCCAACGGTGGGACTGGTGGCCAAAGTGAACGCCAGCTTCCAAAAGCTGACGCATCGAGAAGTCAGGAATCGCCATCGGTATTCTCCGGTTGATCCGCCGCGGACCAGGGAGCCCTCCCGAGGATTCGGAAAGGCCACCGGACGGCTTTAAGCCAAGGTCCGCGTGTGAGATGGCGGCTATATAAGGGCGAGCCTCCCGCGAAGCAAGCGAAATGGCCGAAAAACGCGCGTTTGGGCCGCATTCCCCGCCGACTGCAAATCGCCTAGCCTGCCGCCATAAAAAGTTAAATATCGGGGAGGAATTTCGATGCTTCGCAGGACCTGTCTGGCGATTCTGGGCCTTGGCCTTTTGGCCACCCCGGCGACCGCCCAGGGCGATTATCCCAACCGGCCGCTGCGGATCATCGTCCCGGCCCTGCCTGGCGGGGGCAGCGACACGTTTGCGCGGCTGATCGCCCAGCACCTGGCCAAGGAACTCAATCAGCAGGTCGTCGTCGAGAACCGCCCCGGTGGCGGCACCCTCCCCGCCATGGAGTACGTCATCGGCCAGCCAGCCGACGGCTACATGCTCTACCTGTCGCCGGCGACGACGACCTCCATGCATCTCGTCCGCAAGTCGATGCCATGGGACGTCCAAAAGATGTTCTACGGCGTCACCCAGATCGCCGTGGTCCCGCAGGCGCTAGTGCTCAACCCGCAAGTCCCCGCGACCACGGTGAAGGAATTCGTCGCCCTGGCAAAGCGCGACGCGGACAAGCTGACATACGCCTCCGCCGGCCCCGGCACCGCGCCGCACATGGCCATGGAGCTGTTCAATCAAATGACCGGCATCAAGATCCAGCACATCCCCTATCGCGGCGTCTCCCAGGCCGTGACCGACATCCTCGCCGGCTCCGTTTCCGGAATGATGCTCAACATGGTGACGGCGAAGCCGCATATCGAAGCCGGCAAGCTTCGCATCCTTGGTGTCAGCAGCGCGACGCGAACCAGCGCAATGCCGGACGCCCCAACCATCGCCGAGGCCGGCGTTCCGGACTTCGAGGCGCAACAATGGTTCGGGTTGCTGGCGCGCGCGGGAACGCCGCCCGCGATCCTCAACCGCCTGCAAAAATTGATCGCCGAGGGAATGCGCTCGCCGGAGATGCAGGAACGGCTCAAGACCGAGGGCGCCGACGCCGTCGTCAACACGCCGGACGAATTCCAGAAGCTGATCGAGGTCGAGATCGACCGCTGGACCAAGCTCGCGAAGGCGATCAACCTCAAGCCGGAGTGAGCAGCTAGGTTGCCCCTGGTCATTCCGGGGCCGGCCGAAGGCTGGAGCCCGGAATCCATACTCCCTGAATCCCCGCATCACTACGAGCGTGGTTATGGATTCCGGACAGCCGCTTCGCGGCTTCTGGAATGACGACGGAGTACGCCTCCTACAGCGCCTGCACCTCGATGACGCCGGGGATCGCTTTGATCGCCCCGGCGACTTGCGGCGACACCTTGAAGCGCCCGGGCAGCTTCACCTCGACCTCGGTCCCCTCGCCCAGGATCAGAACCATCGAGACTTCGCCGTCGCCTTTCTCACCGCCCGGCCGCTGCGGCGCCGGACCTTGCAGCCGCTTGGCGACGCTCTCCAGCGGCTTCACGTCGCGCAGGAAGACGCGCAGGCCTTTCTGCAGCTTCGCTGCCGCCTCGTCGAGCGACTCGACGGTTTGAATCCGCGCCCGCACGTCCTCGCCCTGCAACTCCGCCGCCATACCGAGCAGCACCGCCTTGCCGGGTTCGAGCTGGTCGCGGTACTGCGCCAGCCCTTCGGAGAACAGCACGGCTTCATAGGCGCCGGACGGATCGGACAACCCGATGATGCCCATCTTGTTGCCGGTC
>Ga0075420_100001649_pt1 | contig 18977 bp, 19 predicted proteins | sample SoiMetdeltSBSDD4_FD_75296 | JGI IMG/M metagenome (GOLD analysis project Ga0075420, IMG submission 75296) | Bulk soil microbial communities from a Populus tree surrounding site in Tennessee, USA - Soil MetaG P. deltoides SBSDD4 | ecosystem: Environmental > Terrestrial > Soil > Tree plantation... | reverse complement strand
CCGTAGTCGCTCACGGTGCCCGAACCGAGCTTGAGCGTGAACGTCCGTTCCGATGCCGGCATGGTGTCGAGCGCGGCGCGGTCCTCATCCGTGAACTCCCGCGCCAGGCCGGCTGAGTCGTTCGCAATTCCGCGGTAGGTGTTCACACGTGACATCAACGCCTGGTACGGGATCGCCCACGGCCGAAGGCAGTTCGTGCTCGTGACGCCGGCGTCCCACCAGGCAATCGCACGCGCCTTGATCCGGTACGGAAGGATGCCGAGGAGCCCTCGTCCCCAGATGCCTGTGACTTCATGGCTCACGACCGTACGAATCGCATTGGGCGTTTCGCCTGTCGGCACCGGTACCGTGAACGTTGACGCCTCTACGTCCCAACGCCCCAACTCGATGACGTCGACGGTCACCGTGTCGTGGAGCACGCGATTGCGCCGAGCGTAGGCGCGCGCCGAATCCTCGTAGTGAGACCCGATGTGGTGCACACCGCTCAGCTGTACCGCACCCGCCAGTGCCGCGGCGTCAGCAGAGGTCTGCAGCTCGTTTCGGAACGACCAGGTTCTCGTTAGGTCGATCGAGATGGCGGCCGCGCCCATCAGACCGAGAAAGAGGATCCCGAACATGACGACAAACACCCCACGACGATTCTTCAATCCGAGCCGCCGCATTCTTTCCTCCGCGTATGCCGCCAACTGTCGCCGAACGTTGTTAGGCCGCCCCGTCCACGATCAATTGCCGATCTTGCCGAATTCCTGAACGATCCGGGCAATCGCCGGACCCATGATAACGATGAATAGTGCCGGGAGCACGAAGAGCACCAGTGGGAAGGTCATCTTGACCGGTGCCATCTTCGCGCGCTTCTCGGCGAGTTGCCGGCGCTTCCGCCGTAGGGTCTCTCCCGAGACGCGAAGCACCGTCGCGATACTGGTTCCCCACTTCTCGCTCTGGATCATGCTCGACACGAGCGCCCGCAACTCCTCGACGCCGGTGCGCTGCCAGAGTCCACGGAGCGCCGCCTCGCGAGGTACGCCAGCGTTCGTCTTCCGGTTCACGATCATGAGCTCGTGCGACAGGTCGGCATGCGCCAGCCGGAGCTCGCGCGCGACACGGAGAAGTGCCGCATCGAGGCTGATCCCGGCCTCCACGCACACGACGAGCAGGTCGAGGGCGTCAGGCACCGACCGGCGAATCTTCTCCTGGCGCTGCCTCACCAGCCGGTCGAGGAACCCGACCGGGATGATGAACGCCAAGGCGATCGACCCCAGCATCCACATCATGAACACGAGGAAGCTCCGCCGCGGCGCGATGAAATACGTGGCCAGCGGCACGATCACGAACACGCTGACGCGAACGAGGAAGAATGTCGCCGGCGCAGTACGGCTGTCGAAGCCGGCCTGCACGAGCTTTTCCTGAGCGCTCGAGTCGTCAATGCCCTGAGCCGAGAGCAACCCGCTGAGCCAGCCGCGGATGCCACTCGCGTCTGCCTCCTTGACCGGGCGAAGGGCTGTGGTCCCGGTCATCTCGTCGATCCCGCCCGCGCGAGCGAGGACCTCTCGCCGCTGCGCGACGGAGATCAGCGCGAGCCCGCCGACCACGACGGCCAGCACTCCCAGCGCGATGTAGGCAATTACGGAAAGCGGCACAGTCGACGCCTCAGATATCGATATCGGCGATCTTCATCATCGCCGTGTAGCCAATGAGCACCATCACCGCGGCAAGACCAAAGGCCATCAGCCCGAACGTGCTCCCGAGCATGGGGCGCATGAACTGCGGGTTGATGAGGTTGATGATGATGAACACGGCCAGCGGCAGCAGCGACAGGATTCTCGCCGACATCTTGGATTCGGCGGTCAACGTCTCGATCTCGCCCTTGAGCGCGGCACGCTCGCGCATGAGGGTGCTGATGTTGTCGAGCACCTCGCTCAGGTTTCCGCCCGTCTCGCGCTGAATCAGAACGGCCGTGACGAACATCTTGAGGTCGAGCAGGTCCACACGCGCCTGGAGCGCCAGCAACGCCGTGCGGACTTCCATGCCGAGCCGCTGCTCCTCGTAGAAGCGCGAGAATTCCGGGCCTAACGGCTCCTTCACTTCCTCGCCAATGAACCGCATCGCGGCCTGAAACGAATAGCCGGCCTTCATCGCGCTCACGAGCATATCGAGCGCTTCGGGCAGCTGCTCGCGGAATGCAGCGATTCGCTTCTTCTGTTTGCTCTTGAGCCAAAGGACCGGGACCAGGAAGCCACCGAGCGCGCCGAGCGCACCGAACGCCCCGCCGCTGAAGAGAAACGCAATGACGAAGCCGAAAACGGTCGACAGCGCCATTCTCAGAAGGAAGCTCGCCGGTGTTCCGACGAGCCCCGCCTTCTGCATCTCTTCCGCGACGAACGCCGTGAACCCACGGCCGGCGAGGAGCCGGTCGAGCGCCGGCAGCTCGCTGACGTTCATCTCGCGGAGAATGCTCCGCACGCCCGCCGAACCCGGCGCTTCGGCTTTCCGCAAGCGCTCGAGCACCGCATCGGTCGCCGACAGCGACTTGCGGTTGAAGTACAGGTACGCGCCGATGAGGATCCCGACGGTCCCGATGAAGACCGCCGCGAGTACTAGAAGCTCATTCATCAATCGACTCCGTCAAACATCCGCGCCGGAAGCTCGATACCGGAGATCCTCAACCGTTCCGTGAAGGCCGGCCGCACGCCAGTGGCCTCGTATTGGCCGATGATCCGGCCTTCGGGCGATACGCCGCGCCTCCGGAACCGGTAGATCTCCTGCGTCGTGACGACGTCGCCTTCCATGCCCGTGACTTCCGTGATGCTGACCAGGCGACGCGTCCCGTCGGAGAGTCGCTGCACCTGGATGATCAGGTCGAGCGCCGACGAGATCTGCTCGCGCATCGCGCGGTTCGGCAGGTTCGTTCCCGCCATCAGAATCATCGTCTCGAGGCGGGCCAACGCGTCTCGCGGCGTATTCGCGTGGACGGTCGTCAGCGACCCCTCGTGACCGGTGTTCATCGCCTGCAACATGTCGAGCGCTTCGGAAGACCGAACCTCACCGACGATGATGCGGTCAGGACGCATACGAAGCGCGTTCTTGACGAGATCGCGAGCCACCACCTCGCCACGACCTTCCGAGTTGGGAGGGCGGGTCTCCAGGCGGACCACGTGATCCTGGCGCAGGCGCAACTCGGCCGCGTCTTCGATGGTCACCACGCGCTCGTCCGACGGAATGAACGAGCTCAGGGCGTTGAGGAGTGTCGTCTTACCGGAGCCGGTACCGCCCGAGATGAGAATGTTCAGCCGTGCCTTCACCGTGCCGGCCATCAGCTGCATCATCTCCATCGTCATCGCGCCGTTCGCGATCAGCTGCTCGATCGTGAGATCGGCACCGAATCGACGGATCGAGAGCACCGGGCCGTCGAGCGCGAGCGGCGGAATGATGGCGTTCACGCGAGAGCCGTCGGGCAGACGCGCGTCGACCATGGGCGACGACTCATCGACGCGGCGGCCGATGCGGCTCACGATACGGTCGATGACCGCGAGGAGGTGAGCGTCGTTACGGAACGTCGCGGGGACCCGTACCAGCTTACCGCGACGCTCGATGAAGATGTCGCGCGGGCTATTGACGAGAATGTCGGTGATGGTCGAGTCGCGGAAGAACGGCTCGATCGGGCCGAGACCCGTGATCTCCCAGACGACCTGCTCGATGATCTCTTCGCGTTCGCCCTGGCTGAGTGGCGTCGACTCCTCACGCAGGAACTCGCCGACGGCCAGGCGGATCTGATGTACGACCTCGACCTCGTCCTTGATCTGCTCGAGAGCCTCGAGATCGAGCCGCTCGATGAGTCGGTGATGGAGGTCTACCTTGAGCTTGTCGACCGCGCTCAGCTGATCGCTATCGCCGGGCCGCGCGTACATGCTCGAGGAGCGCTGCTGCGAGACCGAGAACGTGCTCGGCGCCGGGGTGTTTCCGTTCGTCGCCGGCGGCGCCGCGGGTGACTGCGTAGGCGACGCAACGCCGTCGCGCGCAGAAGGCGGCGCGCTATTGGGCTTTCGCCCGGAAAGGCGATCGATCAGCGACATGGTTAGCTCCTCTTCCTGGCGAACAGCTGCTTGAGACGCGAGCCACCGCCATCCTGCTTGGAGTGCCCAGTCCCGTTGGTGCCCGTGGCGCGCGCGGTCCCGCCGCCGAGTTTCGCCGCGAGCTGGGTGAATGACCATGCGAGCTTCGATGACGGATCGAACTCCCCGACGGGGACGCCCTTCGTCAGCGCGCCGGTCGAGACGCGATAGTCGTTCGGAAGCTTGAAGAAGATCTCGGCCTTGAGCACGTCGGACGCGTCGGCCGGCGACAGCACCTCGCCCGACTGGAACCGATTGACAACGACGCACAGCTTCTCGTTGCTGTAGCCCAGGCGGCGGAACAGCCCGAGCGATCGCTGCGTGGCCCGCAGCGCCGCGACGCTCAACTGAGTGACCAGCACGATGCGGTCAGCCGCGTCGAGTGCCGCGAGCGTTCTGTCGTTCATCTGGTGCTCGCAATCGAGCACCGTGAACAGAAAGTGCGAGCGCAGATGCTGGATGATGGTGGAGACCGTCGAGGCATCGACCTGCTCGTCCGCCTCGGGCCGCTCCGGCGCAGGGAGCACCCACAGGCCGCCCGATGACGGCGTGAGCAGCGAGTTCAGTAACTCGGCATCGACCCGGTCGATCTTCTGTACCAGATCGCTCAGGTCGTACGACGGGTTGATGTTGAGCAGCACGCGGACGTCGCCGCCCGCGACCACCAAGTCAGCCAGCGCACACCGCGCCTGCGGATGATTCTGCGCGAACCCGTAGGCGAGATTCACCGCAATGCTGCTCGTGCCCGTGCCACCCTTCGTGCTGTAGATCGCAATGACCTCGCCGTGCTCGAGCTTCGTTTGCGTGCGCCGCATCAAGCGGTCGATGGCGGCGGCGAGATCCTTCGGGTCCGGAGGACTGACGAGGAACTCCTGAATGCCCGCCCGCATCGCACGCAACATCATCTCCGGCTCCGGCCGTGGGGCCGTGCCGATGACGGCGGTAAACCGCTCACGCCTGATCTCCCTCTCGAGCGTCGCGAGCTGAAGGTTGTCGGCGTCGTCGAGCGGCGCGATCACGAGATCCACGTGCCGCTGCCGCAGCTGGTCGATGGCAGCGGCGAGGTTCTCGGCGCGGGAGATCTTCGTGAACCCGAACCGCGTCAGAACCTCGGTCGCTGCCTCCTCCGGCCCGGCAGCTCGCCCGACAAGTAACGCCTCTCGTGCCATTCGCGTTTCCTTCCGTTACGGCCGAACGCGCGGCTCGATCGCGTCGCGAGCCGGACGTGCGGTGTCGGGCCGCAGCCGGATCTGATCCTGCGCGCGCGGACGCATCGGATCGACGATCGTCGGGGTGACGATGACGATCAGCTCGGTCTCATTCCGCTGCCAGCGCGTGCTCGAGAACAGCAGACCGAGAATCGGAATGTCTTTCAGGAACGGCACGCCCGTCGTGACGCGTTCCTGCTCGCTGCTGATCATCCCCGAGATGACGAGGCTTTCGTTGCGCCGGACGTCCACGTTGCTGCTGATGCGGCGCGTGCGTAACGCGGGAATCCGGAAGCCCTGGAGGAGTACCGCGTTCGCAAAATCGAGACTCGACACCTCGGGAGTCACACGCAGCTTGATCAGGCTGTCACTCAGGATCTCCGGCGTGAAGTACAAGCGGACGCCGAACTCGCGATACTGAATCGTGACGTTCGACGAGCCGGCCTGGCCCCCGCCGCTCTGCACGACGGGAATCGGGAGCTCGCCACCGGCCAGGAACGACGCACTGTCGCGGTTGGCGACGAGCAGATTCGGCTCCGCCAGGAGCCGGGCGTTGCCGCGCTGCTCTTCCGCCTCGAGGAACGCGAGGAAGTCGTCCGCGCCGAAGTCGGTGAGGACGGTCATGAAGCGCGTCGCCGGCGGGAGCGTAATGTCGCCCGTCGCCTCGTCAAAAACGACATCGCTGCGAAACAGACCGGTCCCGACGCGAACGTCCTTGTTGTCTCGATACAGGCCGGACACGCCGAGCTCGCGGAGCGCGTCGCGCCGTACTTCCGCGACTTTCACCGCGAGCGAGACCTGCGCCCGATCGGGGGCAGTCACCACCTGAATGCGCCAGTGCAACCGACGGCCGCTGGCGAGCCAGAGGATGATGTCGGTCTCTCCGCTCGAACGCCCGTTGACGACGAGCTCCCGTTCGGAGATGACGACGACCTCGGCGACCGCGTCGTTGACAATGGACACCCGCTGAATGGGGTCTTCGCTTCGGAACGGGTAGGACCGCCCGACCGGAAGGCCGATGCGTGTCACCTGCGTCTCCTGCGCTGCGTTGACGCGTGGAACGAGCAGCGTCAACGCGCACAGCGCGACGTACCACCACGTGCGCAGGTGGCCGATGTGCTTGCCGGTCAAGCGGGGTCTCCTTGCTAGAGTAGTCGTTAATAGACGCGACGCATCGCCCGGCGTTACGGCGTGCGGGTGGTATCGGTGCCGTTGGAGTCCTTCTCGAACTTCTTGACCTCCTGCTTGCTACCCCGGAAGATCTGAACGCGGGCCGTGTCGGGCTTCGGCGGCGGCGGCGGCGCGACGACGACCGGAGCCGGGGCCGCGTTGACGACTTCGGGACCACGACGCGGCGCCGGCGCCGAACGGCGCGTGACCCGAAGCGGCGGCGGGGCCTTGTACTCGGGGGCGTCACGGAGCATGGTCACGACATCGCCCGGAGTGGCGCCGTTCGTCGTGATGCTGTCCGGGTCGCCGTACCCGCGAAGCGCGAGCGAGAGCGTGCCGCCGTTGGCGGCGACGGCGATCTTCTCGACCTCGTCAGGAGTGAACTCGAGCGTGGCGACGTGGGAGTTGATCGGCCGGCCGTCGGCACCGCGCTGCACCTGCGCGCCGATCGCGAGCACGCGCATGTTCGACATGAAGATCTTCGCCATCTTCTGCTTCAGCTCCCCGGCGCTGTTCAACGTCACCAGGATGTCCACGCGGCTGTTCGGCATGATCATGCCGGCGATACCGGTGACGTCGTTGACGCGAATCGAGTAGGCTCGCTTCCCGGGCGTGATCTTCACCTCGAGCCCGGCGCTCGTGCCTTCCGGCGCAAGCCGGCCCGGCACGAGCGGCTCGCCCTTGAACACGTTGATGCGCGCGACGCGGTTGACGACCGAGTCGACCGACGAGTAGGCGCCGGCCGGGATCGTCGGCACGGGCCACATCGCGACCGTCACCATCTCGCGGGTGATCATTCGGCCTTCCTGAACTTCGGCCGCCGCGACGACGACCGGCGCAGTCGCCACTCGACTGCTTGCCTTCGTTGCCTCGAGAACACGGTACACGCCGAAGGTCGCGATCAGGGCGACGACGAGCGCGGCGTAGAAGACGAGAGTGTAGCGCTTGGAAGCCATAGGACGAGCCGGGGAAGAGTAGCGGGACGGATTGAGACGCGGGGACGATCAGGTCACACTTTCAGAGCGAGTCACGGCATGCCGGTGCGTTCCCAGCGAAACGACGCGGCACGGGTCACGCGCAGCGTGTCGAGACCAACGAGTCCGAGGAACGGACCAAGCGTCGGAATGGTGATCGGATAGTTCGTGACCGAGACACGTACTTCGTAGGCGTCCGTGAAAACCGTTACACGCGCGGTGTCCATCGGCCGGCCAAAGGCAGTCGAAAATCGGACCGCCTCGCCCTTGATGATGGCGTGCAGCGTATCGGGGCGCGTGGTGGCGGCGCCGTATCGCGCCGCTTCCCGCAGAGAGGCGTTGATCGTATTCAGCTGGGCATACGCACCGCTGAAATCGATGATGCCGATGACGATGAGCAGAAGAAACGGAACGACGAGCGCGAACTCGACGATGACCGCGCCCTTGCGCTTACGCTGTGCTGTTCGCCGCGCCATGAGTTGCCTCCGCATCATGCCAGAACTCCAGGAAACCACGCCGCTACCAGGGCCCCGATTGCCAACGCTACACCATACGGCATTGGCCGACCGCGCGCTCGTGCGCCCGTCGGCTCGCCGTCCGGCCCGGCTCGGAGCAGAGCCAGGGACCCCGACGACACGGACAACCCGAGACGACCAACAGTCTCTCGCATGCGACGCTCACGGGCCAGCATGAGAACCGCGAGCACCCCTCCGGCAACCGCCGCGACCAGGGACGCACGCCAGATTCCGCCAACGCCCAACCACGCGCCGGCGGCCGCTGCGAGCTTCACATCGCCCGCGCCGAGTACACCGACGGCGTAAAATACGATCCAGATTCCAAAACCCAACGCGACACCCAACAGCGATTTCCCCACCGCGAGCCAGCCCCCAACCGCGACCCCTGAGAACACCAGGCCGGCCACCGCGATCACTGCCACGAGTCGGTTCGGAATGCGCCGGGCGCGCACGTCCGTAACGCACGCCATCGCCAGGAGCAGCGTGAACGCCGCTCCGAACGCGAGTCGAACCGAATCTCCTTCGAACAACGACACCTCGTCGAAATGAGTCACTCCAGGCAGGGGCGCCGACCGAACCCCCACGACCGACTGATCACACCGACGTGATCGTTCCGGCCTTTGCCGCGAACCAGCTCGACATCTGACTGCCAAGCACCGAGACGACTCCGATCAGGAGGATCGCGATCAGCGCGACCAACAGGCCGTACTCCGTCACCGCAATTCCACTCTCGTCTCGAACGAACCGTTTCGCCCAACGCCGGGCGTCGAACATGTCTGACAACTTTGGTTTCATGAAGAGGGTCAGATCGGCCCTGCCCCGCGGGGCCACGCCCGAACTTTTCTCGTTCGGGCGTGGCCTCCGCCGGGGCTCCGGTCCGGCAGACGCGGACCGCTAGTTAGACCGAGGTGATCTGGCTGGTCTTCGCCGAGAACCAGCTGGCGATCTGACTGCCGAAGAGCGTCACGACCCCGATCAACAGAATGGCGATGAGGGCGATCAGGAGGCCGTACTCGGTAACGGCGATGCCCTCTTCCCCCTTCACGAACTTGCGAATCTGCGTGCGGATGCGGTCCATTGGAGCCCCCTTATGGAGTGGGTTAGGTACTGCTAATTGTTGACGCGTGGCAGAGCGGTTCGCCACGTGTCGGTTGGCCCGTCGTGATGGAGCAATCCAGGCTCGACCACGTCGGGTACACCCTTACCGCTGCGGCTCACGTTGGACTGCGATGGATTGTCGGGGAGAGTCACACAGATTAATGAAAGCACCCCGTTCCCGCCAGCAGCTTTCCCACCGTTTACCGAGCGCGGCCCACCGATCTGCAAGAAGGGTATCACTGCATCCCCCAACACCTTGGCGCCGTGACGCTTGACCAGATCAGTCAACTTGGCGAGCCTATAAAACAGATCAGTTAGCTTCAAACGGTCTGCGGTTTAACCCGTTCTAACGCAATTCATTCGAACGTGGATCGCGGCGTCGCGAACGCACCGAGAACCTTTCAAAGTCGGTCATTCCAAACCCGATTCGGGCGCAATTGCTCGATCCGTGCGCCCGACAACGCCGCGGTCACTGCCCGTTCCCTCGTTGCACCGCGCCCACACAATGCACAGACATCGTTGCGGGTGTCCAACAGCGTGCTACGGCTCACGCGTTCGCAGTAACCTCCCGTCACTCTGCTCGTCGCTGATTCGTGCAAACGATCCAGACGCCCGCTGGTAACGTGACCGCGCCTGTGCCGTTCCGACGGCGCCTCGTCATCGCCGCCGCCATCGGTGCGGTGACGTGCGCGTTGGCCTACGCTTTTCTCGCCCGCCCGGGATTCTCGTCGGACTTCTTTCACGTTTGGGCCGGCGCTCGCACGCTCCTGGACGGCGGCAACCCGTACACTCGGACGCCCACGGGTCCGCACAACCCCGGAGCAACGCCGCTGTTCTATCCGCTCCCGGCGCTGCTCCTGATTGCCCCGCTGGCCTTCCTTAGCTTGCCCCTCGCTGGCGGTTTGTTCATTGGAATTTCATCCGGCCTGCTCGCTTTCCTCGTGATGAGGAACGGCTACCACCAACTGCCGCTGTTCATGAGCGCACCGTTCCTCATGGCGCTGTCCCTCGGCCAGTGGTCGCCGCTCGTCGTCGCGGCGGCGCTCGAGCCGAACCTCGGCTTCACCCTCGCCGCAAAGCCGAACGTCGGCATCGCCGCCTGGATTCACCGGCCCTCCGTTCGTGCGATCACCGGCGGCATCGCGCTGGTGATCCTGAGTCTGGTCGTGATGCCGACATGGCCCATCGATTGGCTCAAGAACGTGTCGGGACGACCGGAAAAGGCCATCCCGATCCTGTCCGGGATCGGCCCGGTCCTCGCCCTGGGTGTGTTGCGTTGGCGAACGCGTGAAGGGCGGCTGTTTCTCGCGCTCGCCAGCGTTCCACAAGCCCTGTTCTTCTACGACCAGCTCCTGCTCTGGCTGATACCACGAACGCTACGGCAGTCGCTCATCCTTTCGCTCTGCAGCTTCGGGCTGCTGTTGACCTGGTACCACCGGATCGCGCCCGACGAGTATTACGTGCGCACCGCGATCCCCTACGCACTCGCCCTGTACGTTCCGGCGTTGGCGCTGCTGCTGTTGCAGAAATACGGGGCCACCGTTCCGCTGCCGGCTGAGGGGCAGCCCGACACTCGAGCGGCCCAGCCGGTCGCGTGATGGCCGACACTCCAGCGGAGGTGCATTCGTCGCCCGCGGGTTGGGTGCGCGCAGCGTTCATACGGCTTCGGGAGGTGTTTGCGGACGACATCGTGGTCGCGGACCCGACCGTCTCGGTGCGGTCGCGCGTACTGACGGCGATCGCGATCGGCCTGGCGAGTGCGGCGCTGGCCTATTTCGCGGCCAGGCGCGAAGGCGCGATCCCCGACTTTCTATACCCGTGGACCGGTGCGCGACTGTTTCTCGACGGCACCGATCCGTACATCGCGATGCGAAAGCAGGTTGGCGCTGCACCGCCGTACGATGAACCGTTGTTCTACCCATTCACCACGCTCCTCGCGATCCTGCCGGTAGCGCGGCTCGACGCGGCGGCGGCGGGCGCCGCGTTCTTCGGAGTATCCGCGGCGTTGCTCGCGTTCTGCATCACGCGCGGCGGACTCTGGAGAATCCACATCTTCATGAGTGCGCCGTTCGTTTCGGCGGCGTTGCTCGTGCAGTTTTCACCCCTGCTCACCTGCGTCGCACTCGTCCCGGCGCTCGGGTTTCTGGCGACGATGAAGCCGAACATCGGGCTTGTGATGCTGGCGACGCGCCCGAGCCGAGTCGCGGCCGTCGGATGCGTGGTCTTTCTCTCTCTGTCGGTGCTCGTGTTCCCGGAGTGGCCAGCCGGGTGGCTCGAGAACCTTCGACAGGAGCGTAAAGTCGGCGTCCACGAGACCCCACTGTTCAATATCGGGGGCGTGCTGCTGATCCTGGCCGTCATGCGGTGGCGGCGTGCCGCCGCGCGCCTACTCCTGGGGATGAGCCTCATACCGCAGGCGCTTTTCTTCTACGATCAGCTGCCGCTATGGCTCGTGCCGCGAACCCGGCAGCAATCGATCGCGCTCACAGCATGCAGTCAACTAGCGTTCATTCTGTGGTTCCTGCTCCGGACGCCAGGGGAGCTCGTTGTTCGCTCGGCCTACCCGTACGTCATGGCGCTCATCTACCTGCCTGCGCTCCTGATTCTTCTCCGGCAGCCGACGTCTGACAAAGCCGAGAACCGGAGTTATCAATGAACGCCAGGAAAACACTCGGTCGCCGCTGACGCCGTCCCACAGTATTCACCCTCGTCCGTCAGAGCGATGTCAGAACGGCTGGCAGCTCGCCTACCCGTCGGGCCGTAGGCGTTAGGTGGGTCGCATCACATCGGAGTGTCCGCGGGGCCTCGATGCGAGAAAGCGGACGCCGACGTATGTCAGCGCCCGCTTCGAGCGCTTTTTCTATAACGGTCAGATCGAGGTGATCTGGGCGGTCTTCGCCGAGAACCAGCTGGCGATCTGGCTGCTGAACATGGTGACGACGCCGATCAACAGAATCGCGATGAGGGCGATCAGAAGGCCGTACTCGGTGACGGCGATCCCCTCTTCCGCTGTGACGAACTCGCGGATGGCGGCGCGGACGCGGTGCATCGAAATCTCCAACGCGGAAGTTGGGCGTGCGAGCACACACGATAGCCCACTGCCGAGCCCGTGTGAACCGGAGGTCTATTACGGCTCTATGACGATCCGTTCACGAACAGCCGGGCGCACGCGGACGCGCAATCCGACGGCACCGGCGAACGTCTCAGGGAGACCCGCAGGTGACGACCGCACAGTGCGCCGCGTCACGAATCGGCTTCGAAGACCCCGATCCTGGGCGGACCGCCCAACACCGGGTTGTGTTTTGTCCGACCTACACCGACGTGATCTGGGCGGTCTTCGCCGAGAACCAGCTGGCGATCTGGCTGCTGAACACGGTGACGACACCAATCAGCAGTATCGCAATCAGCGCGATCAGGAGACCGTATTCAGTCACCGCTATAGCGTTCTCGTCCTGCGCAAACCGCCGCATCCGACGCCGGGCGGTGTCGACCATCGACGAAATCATTGTTTGACGGGTTCTTGAGCAGCGTTGTCTGACCGGTCGGGCCTGACGAGCCGGACGCCCGTCAGGCCCCAAACCGTAAGGGAGCGGACCGGGAGCGTTAGACCGAGGTGATCTGGCTTGTCTTCGCGGAGAACCAGCTGCCGATCTGGCTGCCGAAGAGCGTGACGACCCCGATGAGCAGGATTGCGACGAGGGCGATCAGAAGGCCGTACTCGGTGACGGCGATCCCCTCTTCCCCTTTGACGAACGTGCGGATCTGCGTGCGGATGCGGTCCATTTGGAGCCCCCGTTCTGCGTTGGTCGGATGCGTTAGCCGGTTGTGGCGATCCCGACTATGGCAGGGGCCGTTCCAAGCGTTATGCGCGCCGCTACTGATAGTTAGCGGCGTCCAATGGCACCTAACTACCACCTAACTCGAGGATGAGTCGGTCCGAATGTCCGCAACTCCACAACAAACTGTGGTGTTGAATCAACAGCTCGCCACAAGGGCTCGAGACGGCGGAGTCGAATAGCCCTTCAGGAGCGGATCGCCGAAGCGGAAGTCGTGCTCCCGCGTCAACGGAAGCTCCGCTCACTTCCTGATCGAGAACGTGAACGGCTGTTGGACCAGTTGCTTGACCGTCCGTCCTCCGACCTTGGCCGGGTTGAATTTCATGTTCGGTAACGCGGTGCGAACCGCCGTGGTGAACAGGTCGTTCGAGCTGCTGAGAACCTTGAATGTCTCGACGTCCGCAAGACCGTCCGGGCCGACGACGAATTGCGCGAGCACCTCGCCCTCGACGCCTGCCGAACGGAGCGCGTCGGGATAGCGCGGCGCCGCCGACCCCGGCGCAGGGGTCACCGCCGATTCCACCTGAAATTCCATGAAGGTCGTGCCTGCAGGGACGTACACCGGCCGCGACGTCACCGCCCGAGCGTCGCCAGGGGGTTCGCCGGGGCGTTCCATCTCGCACGCAACGATGGTGAGCAGAGCCGTCGCAACGCCGAGAAGGAGTGAACGCGGTCCGCGGTGCGAAGGCGTGGCGCTAGCCATGGCGGAAATCCTCCGGCGAAGCAGTGAGGGTGACTCGGTGAGCGCGGGAGCGAGGAGACCCGTGCGGTCGGCTCGCTGTGCCACAGCGAGGAGCAGCGACCCATAGCGCCGGGCGTTCGGATGCGCGCGGAGGACGCGACGATCGCAATCGAGCTCCACCGCGGCGCGCAGGCGGAAGAGCTGGTACCACAGCGCGACGTTCCACGGCACGGCTACCGCGGCGCCCACCGCGACCAGCAACAGTCGAGAGTCACCCCGCTCGAGGTGCTCGCGCTCGTGTCGAAGGACGAGTGCCCGAAGAGACGCGTCGAGCTCGAGCACCCATTCGGGGATGACTACCGCCGGCCGGCGGAATCCCACGACGGCCGGACCTGCGTCGGGAGAGAGGAGGAGGGATTGCCCGTCGACGACGGCCGAGCGCCACCCGCGGCGGCGTTTGTGGAGCGAACGCGCGGCGATCGCGAACCGGGCGACCAGCGCGAACGTTGCGGTAATCCACAACGCGGCAATGGCGGTATCGAGCGACGACCGTCGCGCCCCAATCGCGACCTCGGGGAGCACCGTCGAGATCGGCGCGGTGAGCGCGTCAGGCACTATCGGTAACCCATCGAGCCGAGGGAGCCAGCCTAACGACTGAGCGACCGTCATCGCGGGGAGTGCAACCGAGAGCGCCATGGCCGTCCCCCATGCAACCCGTGCCTCACGGTGCCACAACCTCAAGAGGCGTTCGGCGGCAGAAGCAGCGGCGGTCAACGCGACGCTCACGACGAGCGTGTGGAGCAGCAACTCGCTCATCATCACTGTCCTCCTTTGCGCCGCCTGGTGGCCTTCGAGGCGCTTGCCCGTCCGGCGGGCGGCTTGTCGGCGAGTCGCTCGGAGAGCGTCGCGTGGAGCTTTCTGAGCTCCTCGGCGCTGAGCGGGTGGTCCGACACGAGGTGCGACACGAGGAGCGCCGGGTCGCCGCCGAACATCTTCTCGACGAGGCGGGTGACGGCGCTTCGCCCGGCGGCCTGCCGCGCGACGCGGGGGAAGTAGCGGTGAGCCTTCCCTTCGCCTTCGTGGCGCACGAACCCCTTCGCTTCGAGGTTGCGGAGGATCGTGAGGACGGTGGTGTACGCGAGGTCCGCCGGGAGCCGGTCGCGCACCTCGGCGACGGTGGCGGAGCCGGTTTCCCAGAGGACGCCCATGACATCGAGCTCGCGATCGCCGAACTCGCCGGCCATGCGGTGCTCCTACTATGTGGATAGTTGAATCTGCGGGGAATGCAGTCCCGTGTCAACTATCGTCATAGTAGTAGCATCGCGACGGCATCGCTGCGCCACGTCTACCAGCCCGCTCGTCCGTTCACCGGCTCTCCCGCCGCAACTCGAACGGACCGGGAGAGAGCCGATTCTTGGAGCCGGACCGCGCAGGCGCGATTACGGTTGGCGCCGTGTCGAGTCGAACAGCGTGCGCGCCTGGCTACTTCCCCGGAAAATCCGAACGCGGGCCGTATCGGGCTTCGGCGGCGGTGGCGGCGCGACGACGACCGGAGCCGGGGCCGCGTTGACGACTTCGGGATTACGACGCGGCGGGAAGTACTCGACGGCCGGTAGCGCCACGGCGCTGTTGGTGGTAGGGGGGACAGGATCGCCGTAGCCCCGAAGCGCGAGCGACAACACTCCCTGCGACGCGGCAATCGCAAGATTTTCGGCTTCCTGCGGGCTGACCTCGATCGTGGCGACGTGCGAGTTGATCAGCTGCCCATCCGCGTCGCGCTGCAAACTCACGCCGATCGCCAGGACGCGCACGTTCGACATGAAGATCAACGATCTGCGCTGTCGGCGGCCGCGCGCCGCCTCGTTCATCGTTATCAGGATGTCGACGCGGCTGTTCGGTATGACCATGCCGGCGACGTCGGACAGGTCATTGACGCGAATCGCAAAGGCACGTTTGCCGGGTGTGATGTGGTGTTCGAGGCGGGGGCTTCCTCCCTGCCCTAGACGCCCTGATACGAGTGGCTCGCCCCTGAATATTGCCGATTTCGCGACGGTCCCCACCACCGATTCGACGGACGTGTACGCACCGCGGGGCATGGCGTGCGCCGGCCACTTCAGCAGCGCAACTGCGCCGCGGACGATAGACGTCCCCTCCGGGATGTCCCGTGTGGCGATGACGACAGCCGCGTCAGCCACCATGCGGCGTGCGACTGGCCTGTCGGCCACGCGCGGGTGGTCAATGGCGGTCGCACCGGCAGCGAGCATGAGCGCGCCGGTGAATCGGAAGAGCGTCTGACCAATGTTGGCCATATGTGGGGGCGAGAACGCTACACGTTCGCGCGATTAGGGCGACACGTCAACAGACACGAGGTCATAGGGACTGGTAGCTCGGGACCCGCCTATAGGGGAACTGGGAGCCCGGGAACCGGAACACCGCGAGTTGGTTCGCTCGCTAGTACAAGCATCCCGGGGGTGTTCCCCAGTCCCTAGTCCCTAGTCACTCAGTCCCTCGTCCCTCTAATTCGTCAACACTTTCGTTGAAGAACGCAGGAATTCGGAGTAGTTTTCTCCCCATGATTCCGCTCACCCCATCGCTCGCCGGTTTTCGCGGGATCCGCGGCGACGTGCTGGTGGCCGTGAAGAAGGGACAACCGATCTCGGCCAAGGACCTCGCGGCTGGGTTCGGCCTCACCCCGAACGCGCTCCGCCGGCACCTCAAGGAGCTCGAGCACGAAGGGCTCGTGCGGTGCTCGCGCGAGGTCCGCGGTGTCGGGGGGCCGGTCCTGGTCTATTCGCTCACGGATGCCGGGGAAGCGCTGTTCCCGCGCGCGTATGACGAGACGCTCTCGTCGGTGCTCGAGCTCGTGCGGCTGCAGCGTGGGACCGACGGGATCGTCGAGCTCTTCCGCGAGAAGTGGTCGCGGGTCGCCAGCGACGCGAACGAGCAGCTCTCAGCGCTCCCGCTCCCGGAGCGGGCGCAGTTGTTGGCGGAGCTCCTGACGTCGCAGGGCTACATGGCCGAGGCGTTAGGCGACGGAGACGAGGCGCTGCTGCGCGAGCACAACTGCGTGCTCCGGTCGGTGGCCGAGAAGTTTCCGGAGGTCTGCGCCGCGGAAGAGCAGTTCCTCGCCGAGTTCCTCGGCGCGGTGGTCGAGCGACGAAAGCACATCGCGAGCGGCGCCAGCTGTTGCGAGTACTGTGTCAGAGAGCGGGAATCGGGAATCGGCGCGACACGAGACGCCCTAACGAGTAAAACGCAATGAGCAGTTCGATCGAATCGCTGATCAATAAGGAATACCAGGCCGGCTTCGAGACCGACATCGAGGCGGATACCATTCCGCCCGGGCTGTCCGAGGACACCATTCGCATCATCTCGGGGAAGAAGCACGAGCCCCAATGGCTGCTCGAGTGGCGGCTCAAGGCATTCCGCCGGTGGCAGACGATGACGGAGCCGCACTGGCCGAACGTCACCTACGGGCCGATCGACTATCAGGCCATCAGCTACTACTCGGCGCCGAAGACGAAGAAGCCGTTAGGCAGCCTGGAGGAAGTCGATCCGAAGATCCTCGAGACCTACACCAAGCTCGGGATTCCGCTCAACGAGCAGAAGTTCCTCGCCGGAGTGGCGGTCGACGCCGTCTTCGACTCGGTGTCTATTGGTACGACCTACAAGGAAGAGCTGGCGAAGCTCGGGATCATCTTCTGCTCGTTCGGCGAGGCGGTGCGTGAGCACCCCGAGCTCGTTCGGAAGTATCTCGGCTCGGTGGTTCCCTACTCCGACAACTTCTTCGCGTCGCTCAATTCGGCGGTGTTCTCCGACGGCTCGTTCGTGTATGTGCCGAAAGGCGTGCGGTGCCCAATGGAGCTGTCCACGTATTTCCGCATCAACGCGAGCGGGACGGGCCAGTTCGAGCGGACGTTGATCATCGCCGACGAGGGCGCGTACGTCAGCTACCTCGAGGGGTGCACGGCACCGAAGCGCGACGAGAACCAGCTGCACGCCGCGGTCGTCGAGCTCGTGGCGCTCGAGAACGCGACAGTGAAGTACTCGACCGTCCAGAACTGGTACGCCGGCGACGAGGACGGCAACGGCGGCGTCTACAACTTCGTGACGAAGCGCGGCAAGGCGTTAGGGCGCAAGTCGAAGATCTCGTGGACGCAGGTCGAGACCGGCTCGGCGATCACGTGGAAATACCCGAGCGTGATCCTGCAGGGTGACGACTCCGTCGGCGAGTTCTACTCGGTCGCGGTGGTCAACCGGAAGCAGCAGGCCGATACCGGCACGAAGATGATCCACATCGGCAAGAACACGAAGTCGAACATCGTGTCGAAGGGCATCTCGGCCGGCGAGGGCAACAACTCGTATCGCGGCCAGGTGAAGGTGCTCCCGAAGGCGACCGGCGCACGCAACTACACGCAGTGCGACTCGATGCTCGTGGGCAACCGGTGCGGTGCGCACACGTTCCCGTACATCGAGGTCGGGAACAACACGGCGACGGTGGAGCACGAAGCGTCCACGTCGAAGATCGGTGAAGACCAGATCTTCTACCTCAAACAGCGCGGACTCTCGGCCGAGCAGGCTGTCTCGATGATCGTGTCCGGATTCTGCCGAGAGGTGTTCAAGGAGCTTCCGATGGAGTTCGCGCTCGAAGCGCAGCAGCTCCTCGGGATCACGTTGGAAGGTTCAGTCGGATAACAGCATAGAAACGCTGGTAACTGTCAGCTGGAACTGGTTGCTGCGGGGTGACGACCTCGGGAAGCCAGACCGTCCCGAGGCAGGTCACCCTGCAGCAACCAGTTCCAGCTCTCAGTCACCAGCGCTCTTCACGACCTCACGAATGACCATGCTCGAGATTAGAAATCTGCACGCGAGTGCTGGAGAAAAGCCGATCCTTCGAGGGATCAGCCTGACGGTGAATACCGGTGAAGTTCATGCCGTGATGGGGCCTAACGGGTCCGGGAAGAGCACGCTCGCGCAGGTCCTCGCGGGACATCCGGCGTACGAGGTCACCGCCGGCGAAGTCCTCTACGAGGGGGAGAACCTTCTCGAGATGGAACCGGAGGAGCGCGCACAGAAGGGTGTGTTCCTCGCCTTCCAGTATCCCGTCGAGATCCCCGGCGTCTCGAACGCCTACTTCCTGCGCTCGGCGTACAACGAGCTGCGCAAAGCGCGTGGAGAGGAAGAAGTCGACCCGCTCGACTTCCTCGAGATCATGGAGCGAAAGCTCGAGGTCGTCCACATGAGCGAGGACATGCTCCAGCGCTCGGTCAACACCGGCTTCTCCGGTGGCGAAAAGAAGCGCAACGAGATCCTCCAGATGGCGGTGCTCGATCCGAAGCTCGCGATTCTCGACGAGACGGACTCGGGACTCGACATCGACGCGCT
>Ga0075420_100001648_pt1 | contig 18988 bp, 9 predicted proteins | sample SoiMetdeltSBSDD4_FD_75296 | JGI IMG/M metagenome (GOLD analysis project Ga0075420, IMG submission 75296) | Bulk soil microbial communities from a Populus tree surrounding site in Tennessee, USA - Soil MetaG P. deltoides SBSDD4 | ecosystem: Environmental > Terrestrial > Soil > Tree plantation... | reverse complement strand
CGGCGTCCCGCCCCGCCACCACCAGGTCCCACAGGTCCTCCGGGCAACGCACCCCACCCGGGAACCGGCACGCCATACCCACGATCGCGAGCGGCTCGCCGGGCGCGGCGGGCATGGCCGCCGGGGCCGGTGGGGCCGCCGGGCCGGGCTGGCCGAGCGCCCGCGACCGAAGCTCGGCGACCAGGGCCCGCGGGTTCGGGTGGTCGAAGACGAGGGTGGCCGGCAGCCGCAGCCCCGTCGCCGCGTTCAGCCGGTTACGCAGCTCCACCGCTGTCAACGAGTCCAGCCCGAGCTGGCGGAACGCCCGGTCGGGTTCGACCGCGTCGGGCGTGCCGTGTCCCAGCACCGCCGCCACCTGGGTCCGTACCAGGTCGAGCAGCATGCGGTCCTGCTCGGCCGCGGAGCGGCCGGCCAGGCGCCGCCCCAGGCCCGCGGTGGCGACGGTGGCCGTGGCGGCGCTGCGCCGCCCGGCGCGGACCAGGCCGGACAGCAGCGGCGGCAGCATGCCGGCGCCGGCCTGGGCGCGCAGCACGGCCGGGTCCCAGCAGGCCGCGACCAGCAGCGGGTCGTCGCCTGCGACGGCGGCGTCGAACAGCGCCAGCCCCAGCTCGGACGCGAGCGGGACGAGACCGGTACGGCTGACGTCGGAGCTGTCCAGGTGCCGGCTCATCCCGGTGGCCTGCGCCCACAGGCCCCACGCCAGCGAGAGGGCCGGCAGCCCCTGCTCGCGCCGGTGCTGCGCGAGCGCGTCCAGGAACGCGTTCGCCGCGGCGTAGCTGGCCTGGCCCGGGCCACCGCGCACGCCGATGACCGAGGAGAACAGGACGAACGCCGACAGCTGCCGGTCGCGGGTCAGCTCGTGCAGGTGCAGCGCGGCGTCGGCCTTCGGGGCGAGCACCCGGTCCAGCCGTTCCGGGGTGAGCGAGGTGAGCACCCCGTCGTCCAGCACGCCGGCCGTGTGCACCACCGCGGTCAGGTCGGGGATCTCGTCGAGCAGGCCGGCCAGTGCGTCCCGGTCGGCCGCGTCACACGCGACGACGCGTACCGTCGCGCCCTGGGCGGCCAGCTCGTCGCGCAGCTGCGCCGCGCCGCCGGCCGCCGGGCCGCGGCGGCTGGCCAACACCAGATGGCGTACGCCGTGCGCGGTGACCAGGTGCCGGGCGAGCAGCCCGCCGAGCGTGCCGGTGCCGCCGGTGACCAGGACCGTGCCGTCCGGCCCCCAGGTCCGCCGGCCGCCGGGCGCCGCGGCCCGGACCAGCCGGGGGGCGTGCAGCGCACCCCCGCGCACCGCCACCTCGGGCTGGCCGCACGCCACCGCGGCGGCGAGCATCGACTCGTCCGCACCGGCCACGTCGACCAGTACGAACCGGCCCGGGTGCTCCGACTGCGCCGATCGCACCAGACCGCGTACTGCCGCGTGTGACAGGTTGCCGGCGCTGGTCACCACCGCGAGGGGCGCCGGCTGGTCCGCGGCGAGCCAGTCCTGGAGCACGGTCAGCACCTGGGCCGTGACCTCCCGCGCCGACCCGGCTGGCGGGCACCGGTACACCTGCCGGTCCGGCGCCGGACCGGCCTGCGGCGCGGGCAGCGCGGTCGGCTCCACCGCCGCCGGCTCCAGCGCGGTCCACTCCAGCCGGAACAGGGCGTCGTGGGTTGCGGCCGCGGCTGTGCTGAGCTGGTCGGTCCGGACCGGGCGGGAGACCAGCGACTCGACCGTCGCGACCGGCCTGCCGGAGGCGTCCGCCAGGGCCAGCGCCATGCCGTCGGAGCCGGCCGGGGATACCCGTACCCGCAACGCGGTGGCGCCCGCCGCGGACAGCGACACGCCTCGCCACGCGAACGGCAGCCGGACCGACCCGGCGAGCTCCGGTGGCTCGGCGAGCCTCGTGGCGTGCAGGGCGGCGTCCCACAGGGCGGGGTGCAGGCCGAAGGCGCCCGCCTGGTCGTGCTGCTCGGGCTGGAGGGCGACCTCGGCGAAGACCTTGTCCCCGCGCCGCCACGCCGCGCGCAGCCCCTGGAACGCCGGCCCGTAGCAGTAGCCGACCTCGGCGAGCTGGGCGTAGAAGCCGTCCAGGTCGATGCCGACCGCACCAGCGGGTGGCCAGGGCTCGGCGAGCGTCGCCGGGTCGGCCCCGCCAGTCCCGGCCCCGGCGTCCGCAGCAGCCCCGCCAGCCGCGGCCGGTCCGGCCTCCGCGGCGGATCCGGCTTCCGCGGCGGGTCCGGCGGGTCCGAGTACGCCGCTGGCGTGCCGGGTCCACGGCACCGCGTCCGGCGCGGCGGGCGGCGGGTCCGGGCGGGAGTGCACCGTCAGCGGCCGGCGGCCGGCGGCGTCGGCCGCACCGACGAAGACCTGGAGGGAGACCCCGCCCCGGGCCGGCAGCGGCAGCGGCGCCTCCAGGGTCAGCTCCTCCACCCGTTCGCACCCGACCTCGTCGCCGGCCCGGACGGCGAGCTCGGCGAACGCGGCGCCCGGCAGCAGCACGGTGCCCAGGGCCGCGTGGTCGGCGAGCCACGGGTGGCCGGTGCGGGAGAGCCGGCCGGCGAGCAGCCAGCTGTCCGCGTCCGCGATCGGGGCGGCGGCACCCAGCAGCGGGTGGCCGGCAGCGGCGAGACCGGCGGCGGCGACGTTGCCCGCCCCGTCCGGCCCGAGCCAGAAGCGCTCGTGCTGGAACGGGTAGGTGGGCAGGTCGACCGTGCTGGGGGGCAGGTTCCAGTCGACTGGTACGCCGGCGGCGTAGGCCTGGCCGGCGGAGGTCAGGAAGCGGTGGGGGCCCCCGTCGTCGCGGCGCAGCGTGCCGAGCGCCACCACCGGCCGGCCGGCCTGCTCGGCGGTCTCCTCGATCCCGACGGTCAGCACAGGATGGGTGCTCACCTCGATGAACACCTGGTACCCGTCGGTGAGCAGCGCCTCGACCGCGGCCTGGAAGCTGACCGGCTGGCGGGAGTTGTCGAACCAGTAGCCGACGTCGAGGCGGGCGGTGTCCAGGACGGCGCCGGTGATGGTGGAGTAGAACGGGACCTCGCCGGTGGCCGGCCTCACCCAGCCCAGCAGCTGCTCGATCCGCTCCCGCAGCGGGTCGACCTGGCTGCTGTGGGAGGCCACTGTGGAGCCCACGACCCGAGCCCGGACGCCGTCGGCCTCGCACGCGGCGATCAGCTCCGCCAGGGCGGCCAGGTCGCCGGAGACGGTGCACGAGGAGGGCCCGTTGACGCCGGCGACGACCAGGCCGGGATGGCGTGCGATCCGCTCGGCCACCTGGCCGGCGCCGAGCGCCACCGAGGCGATGGCGCCGTGGCCGACCAGGCACTCGGCGAACAGGCCGGAGCGCAGCACCACCAACCGCGCCGCGGCGTCGAGGGTCAGGGCGCCGGCGATGTGCGCCGCGGCGACCTCGCCCTGGGAGTGGCCCACCACGGCGGCGGGCCGTACGCCGTAGCTGCGCCACAGGCCGGCGAGCGCCACCATCACCGCGAACAGCACGGGCTGGAGCACCTCGATCCGGTCGATCCCTTCGCCGGTCCGCAGCACCTGCGTGACCGACCAGCCGACGTGCTGCTCGACCGCTGCGGCGCTGGCCGCCAGCTGGTCGGCGAACGCCGGGCAGGTGTCGAGCAGCTCGACCGCCATCCCCGGCCACTGGGTGCCCTGGCCGGGGAAGACCATCACCACACGGTCCCCGGCCACGGCCTCGCCGAGCACGGCGTGCGGGGTGGACCGCCCCGCCGCGACCGCCCGGAGGCCGGCCACCGCCTCGGCCCGGTCGGCGGCCACCAGCACCGCCCGCCGCTCCAGCCCGGCCCGCCGGGCCAGCGCCGCCGCCACCTGCCCCGCCGCCACCTGCGGGTGGGACTCCACGAAGTCGGCCAGCTGGCCCGCGTACGCCCGCAGTGCCTGCGGGGTACGCGCGGACAGCGGCCATGGGAACGGTCCGGCCGGCGCCGCGCCGCCGTCCGCGGGTGGTGCCGGGACGGCGGGCGCCGGCTCGGCCGGCGGTGCCTGCTCGATGATGACGTGCGCGTTGGTGCCGCTGATCCCGAACGAGGAGACCCCGGCCCGCCGGGGCCGGTCCAGGTCCGGCCAGGGTCGCGCCTTGGTGAGCAGGGCGGCGTTCCCGGTGGCCCAGTCCACCTGCGGTGAGGGCTGGTCGACGTGCAGGGTCCTCGGGAGCAGGCCGTGGCGGAGCGCGAGGACCATCTTGATCACCCCGGCCACGCCCGCCGCGGCCTGGGTGTGGCCGATGTTCGACTTGACCGAGCCGAGCCACAGTGGACGGTCGGCCGGCCGGTCCTGGCCGTACGTGGCCAGCAGCGCGTGTGCCTCGACCGGGTCGCCCAGCTTGGTGCCGGTGCCGTGCGCCTCCACGACGTCGACCTCGGCCGGGGCGAGCGCGGCGCTGGCCAGGGCCTGCCTGATCACCCGGCGCTGGGACGGGCCGTTGGGGGCGGAAAGGCCGTTGCTGGCACCGTCCTGGTTGGTCGCTGAGCCGCGCACCACCGCAAGGACCCGGTGACCGTTGCGCAGCGCGTCCTCCAGCCGCTCCAGCAGCAGGACGCCGACCCCCTCGGCCCAGCCCGTCCCGTCGGCTGCGGCGGAGAACGCCTTGCACCGCCCGTCCGGGGAGAGCGCCCGCTGCCGGCTCAGCTCGACGAACATGCCGGGCGTGGCCATCACGGTCACCCCACCGGCCAGGGCGAGCGTGCACTCGCCACGGCGCAGCGAGTGGCTGGCCAGGTGCAGGGCGACCAGCGACGAGGAGCAGGCCGTGTCCACGGTGACGGCCGGCCCCTCCAACCCGAACGCGTACGCGACCCGGCCGGACACCACGCTCGGGGTGCTGCCGGTGAGCAGGTGCCCCTCCACACCACCGGTGGCCTCGTGCAGGCGCGGGCCGTAGTCCTGGAACGTCGTGCCGACGAAGACGCCGGTGGGGCTGCCCTTCACCGACGTCGGGTCGATGCCGGCCCGCTCCAGCACCTCCCACGCGGTCTCCAGGAGCAGGCGCTGCTGCGGGTCCATGGCCAGCGCCTCGCGTGGGGAGATGCCGAAGAACGCGGCGTCGAAGCCGGCCGCGTCGAGGAAGCCGCCGTGGCGGACGTAGCTGCGCCCGGCGCGGTCCGGGTCGGGGTCGTACAGCGCGTCGGCGTCCCAGCCGCGGTCCGCGGGGAACTCGCCGACCGCGTCGCGCTCGGCGACGACCAGCTCCCACAGGTCCTCGGCGGAGCGCACGCCGCCGGGGAACCGGCACGCCATGCCGATGATCGCGACCGGCTCGTCGCTGGCCGGCACCGGGGTGCGGGCCGCGCCGGCACGGTCCACACGGGAGCGGTCCACACCGGACTGGTCCACGCCGAGCTGGTCCGTGCTGGCTTTGTCCGTACCGGTGGCTGCGGCGGCGAGGTAACGGGCGACCGCCACCGGCGTCGGGTGGTCGAACAGCAGGCTGCTCGGCAACGGCAGCCCGGTCGCCGCGGCGAGCCGGTCACGCAGCTGCACCGTGGTCAGCGAGTCGAAGCCGAGGTCCTTGAACACCCGCCGGACCTCGATCCGCTCCGGCTCGTCGTGGTCGAGCACCACCGCGACCTGTGCGCGTACCAGCTCCAGCAGGTCACGGTGGGGCCAGGCCCCACCGACCGGGCCCGGCACCGCCGTGGCGGTTCTGGGGGCCTGCCCCGCGGGGCAGGCAGGCTCCGCCGCGGCTCGCGCGGGCTCCGGCGGGGAGGGCGCCTGCGCCGCGGGGCCGTCGGCCCAGCAGCGCCGCCGCTGGAAGGCGTACGTGGGTAGGCGGACCCGCCGCGGCGTGGTGCCGGTGAACACCCGGTCCCAGTCGACGGGGACGCCACGCACGTGGGCACGGGCCAGCGTGGCGACCAGTGACCGGACCTCGGACCGGCCCGGCCGCAGCGTCTGGATGAAGGCCTCCGCCCCGGCCGGCACGCACTCGCGGCCCAGCGCCGACAGCACGCCGTCCGGGCCCAGCTCCAGGTAGCTGCCCACGCCCGCCTGGTGCAGGGTGCGCATCCCGTCGCAGAACCGCACCGCGTGCCGGGCGTGGCGGACCCAGTAGCCGGCCGTGGCGGGTGCGGCCACCGCGCCGGTCAGGTTGGACACGATCGGCACGGCCGGTGCCCGGTAGCTCAGCCCGGCCGCGACACCGGCGAGCTCGTCGAGCATCGGGTCCATGCGCGGGGAGTGGAACGCGTGGCTGACCCGTAACCGCCTGGTCCTGCGCCCCTGGCTGCGCCAGCGCTCGGCCAGCTCCAGCACGGCGGGCTCGTCCCCGGACAGCACCGTGGCGGCGGGCCCGTTCACCGCCGCCACCGACACCCGCCCCTCGACCTGCGCGAGCAGCGGCTCGACCTCCTGCTCGGCGGCGTGCACCGCCACCATCGCGCCGCCGGGCGGCAGGGCCTGCATCAGCCGGCCGCGGGCAGCCACCAGGGCCGCGGCGTCCGGCAGCGACAGCACCCCGGCCACGTGCGCCGCGACCAGCTCCCCGACCGAGTGCCCGAGCAGGTAGTCCGGCCGGATCCCCCACGACTCGACCAGCCGGAACAGCGCCACCTCCACCGCGAACAGCGCGGGCTGCGCCCAGCCGGTCTGCCCCAGCAGGTCTGCGTCGGACCCCCACACCACGTCCCGCAGCGGGCGGGCCAGGTGGCGGTCGAGCTCGGCGCAGGCCTCGTCGAACGCGTCCGCGTACGCGGCGAACGTGGCGTGCAGCTCCCGGCCCATCCCCGGCCGCTGGCTGCCCTGCCCGGTGAGCAGGAACGCCAGCCCGCCGCCGCAGACGCTGCCCTGCACCAGCCCGGCCGCGGCCCCGCCGGCGGCGAGCACGTCGAGGCCGGTGGCGAGCCCGGTGGCGTCCTGGGCCAGCAGCACGGCCCGGTACTCGAAGGCGGAGCGGGTGGTGGCCAGCGCGTGTGCCAGGTCGGCGAGGCCGGTGTCGGGCCCGGTGCGCAGCAGCCCGCGCAGCTGGACCGCCTGGGCCCGGAGCGCCTCCTCGCCGCGGGCCGAGACCGGGCACGGAAGGACGACCGGCAGGTCCGGCACCCGCCGCTCGCCGGCCCCATCTTGGACGGGCCGCACCCCGGGGCCGTCCGGCGCCGGCGCGGCCCCGGCGCGGGACAGCGCCTCAGGCGGGGGCTCGGAGAGCACCACGTGGCAGTTCACGCCGCCCATGCCGAACGAGCTCACGCCGGCCACCAGCGGCCGCTCCGGCTCCGGCCACGGCTCGCGGGCGGTCTGCACCCGCAGCCCCAGCTCGTCCAGCGGGATGTCGGGGTGCGCGGACTGGAAGTTGAGGCTGGGCGGCAGCTCCCGGTGCTGGATGCACAGCAGCGCCTTGACCAGCCCGGCGATGCCGGCTGCGCCCTCCAGGTGGCCGACGTTCGTCTTCACCGAGCCGACCCGCAACGGCCTTCCCGCCGCCCGGGCCTGGCCCAGCACCGCGCCGAGCGCGGCGGCCTCCACCGGGTCGCCGCGCCGGGTCCCGGTGCCGTGCAGCTCGACGTACTGGACCTCGTGCAGGTCCACGCCCGCCCGCTGGTACGCCAGCCGCAGCACCTCCTCCTGCCCTACCCGGCTGGGCACGGTCAGGGCGTCACCGGTGCCGTCGTTGTTGACCGCGCTGCCCCGGACCACGGCGTACACCGGGTCACCGTCGGCGAGCGCGGCGGCGAGCGGCTTGAGCACGACGACGGCGGCGCCCTCACCGCGCACGTAGCCGTTGGCGCGCGCGTCAAAGGTGAAGCAGCGTCCGTCCGGCGACAGCGCCCCGAACCGCTCGGCGGTGACCGCCGCGTCCGGCACGATCATCAGGCTGACGCCGCCGGCGAGCGCCAGCGTGCACTCGCCGCGCCGCAGGCTCTCCGCGGCCAGGTGCACGGCGACCAGCGAGGACGCCTGCGCCGCGTCCACGGTGAGGCTGGGCCCACCCAGCCCGAGCACGTACGAGACGCGGTTGGCGATGATGCCCCGGCTGAGCCCGGTGGCCGAGTGCGGGGTGATGCCGGCCGGCCCGTACCCCTGCAGCAGCCGGGCGTAGTCGTCGGCGACCGCGCCCACGAAGACGCCGCAGGCCCGGCCGTCGAGCCGCGCCGGCACGAGCCCGGCGTCCTCCAGCGCCTCCCAGGACAGCTCCAGCATCAGCCGCTGCTGGGGGTCCATGACGGCGGCCTCGCGTGGCGAGACCCCGAAGAACTCGGGGTCGAACTCGTCGACCCGGTCCAGGAACCCGCCGTACCGGGTGGGTGCGGGCCAGGCGCTGGCGTCCCAGCGGCTGGTCGGGACGCCGGTGACCGCGTCGGTGCCCCCGCGCAGCAGCGACCAGAGCCCGGTCGGGTCCGCCGCACCCGGCAGCCGGCAGGAGACGCCGATGACCGCGACTGGCTCCCCCGGTGCATGTTCGCATCCGGTAATGGACACCGACCGCTTTCCGGAAATCCGCACCTGAGTCACGATGCTCCAGTTCACCAGCTGGTCACGAAAGACAATCCGCCGATGATCGGGGCGCGCCCCGGCAAAGCCTGCGCAGTACGACCCTTCCCAACCTCATCGGCGGTGCCAACCCCTATTACCGGACTGTGGTTGGGAGCGATGGCTTAGGGGGCAATAAGGGACCGGGCCGCGGTAGGCTGGCCACTGGCTGATTTGTGACCGGACGGGCTCGCAGAAGAGGTCATCGTGCCGGATGAGATGACGATAAAGGGCTTGGCCGTGGCCCACTGCCTGCGCATCAACGACAAGGACGTCACCGGGCTGCTGCGGCTGTACGCACCGGACGTGCGGTTCGAGGACCCGGTCGGCTCCGGGGTCCGCGCCGGCCACGCCGCGCTGCGCGCGCACGCCGCCCAGGCCGTCGCCGCCGGGGTCCGCGAGATCCCCGGGGAGCCGGTCGGCGCGCTGGACGGCCGGCACGCCGCGCTGCCGGTGACCGGGCTCCTGCCGTACGTCCCGGGCAGCCCGCTGCTGGCCGCCCTCGGCCTTGCGGCCGGCGACGCCGACCCGGCCGGCAAGGTCCTGCGGGTCGACTACGTGATGGTGATCGGGGTGGGCGAGCGCGGGCTGGTCGAGGAGATGCGCTCGTACTGGGGGCCGAGCAGCGTCTCGCTCGTCGACCGCTCCAGCGTGGCGTGGGATGGCGCCGCGCCGCGGGAGGAGCGGTCAGGTGGTCGATGAGGGGACGCGCCTTCAGCTGGCGCTGGAGTACTGCCGCCGGATGAACGCCGGCGACGTCGAGGGCGTCCTGCGGCTCTTCGCCGACGGTGTCCGCTACGAGGACCCGGTCGGCTCACCGCCGGTGCTGGGCCGCGAGGCCCTGCGCAGCCACCTCGCCGCGGTCATCGCCGCGCGGGTGCACGAGGTGCCGGGGACGCCGGTGGCGGCGCAGGACGGCCAGCACGTGGTGGTCCCGGTCACCGCCACCCTCGACTACCTGCCGCTCGGCCCGGCGCTGGCCGCGGCGGGCATGTTCCCCCCACCCGCCGACCCGGCGACCGCCCGGCTCCGGTTCCGCCTGGTCAGCCTGATCCGGGTCGGCCCGGACCAGCTGATGGACAATGTCCAGGTGTTCTGGGGCAGGACGGACGTGACGGTGCTGGACGGCGTGGCCGCGCTGGACGGGGCGAGCGCGAGGTAGGTGCGCCTTACGGCTACGCGAGCGTGGCGAGCTCCAGCCGGTCGTCGTCGACCAGGATCGCCTGCTGCAGCTCGCGCAGTGCCCGGCACGGCTCCAACCCGAGCTTGGTGACGAGGACCCGGCGCGCGGTCTCGTAGACCTTGAGGGCGTCCGCCTGCCGCTCCGACCGGTAGAGCGCCAGCATCAGCTGGCGGTAGAAGGTCTCCCGCAGCGGGTGCTCCGCGGTCAGCGAGTACAGGCGCCCCACCAGCTCGCGGTGCCGGCCCAGCTGGAGGTGAGCCTCGCCCAGCAGCTCCAGGCACTCCATCCGGACCTCCATCAGCCAGGCCACGAACCCGTCGATGACCGGCCCGCTGATGTCGCCGAGCACCGGGCCCCGCCACAGCTCCAGGGCCCGCTCGAAGCAGTCGCAGGCCGCCTCGTAACGGCGTTCCCGCAGGTGGGCGCGGCCCTGCCCGACCCGCTCCAGGAAGAGCTGGAAGTCCAGCTCGTCGCTGCCCTGCCGGAGCAGGTACCCGGGCGGCTGGGTGACCAGCCGGCTCTCGGCCCGCTCCGGGCGGTGCAGGAACTTGCGCAGCTGGGAGATGTAGACGTGCAGGCCTGCGGTCGCCCGCCGCGGCGGGTGGTCTCCCCAGACCTCCGCGATGAGCTGGTCGGGCAGCACGACCTGGTCGCAGCGGACCAGGAGCAGCGCCAGCACGGTCTCGATCTTCCGGGCGCTGATGGACGAGTGGCGGCCTTCCTCGGCGACCCGCAACGGCCCTAGCACCTCGTACCTCACGGGCGCGCCCCCTCGAGCGGGTCGGTCCGGTGCTGCCGGGCCAGTGCCGTGGTTATCTCGGCGACCACCGCATCGTGGTGGGCGTCGAGGTAGAAGTGGCCGCCCGGGAACACGCGAAGGTCGCACCCGGCGGTCGAGTGCTCGGTCCAGGCGGCCGCGTCGTCGACCGTCGTCTGCGGGTCGCGGTCGCCGACGAGGACGGTGATGGGGCAGGTCAGTGGCTGCTGCCGCGGCCACAGGTAGGTCTCGACCGCCTTGTAGTCGGCGCGGATGACCGGCAGGAGCATCGCCCGCAGCTCCTCGTCGGCGAGGAAGGCCTCGTCGGTGCCGCCCACGTGGCGCAGCTCCGCCACGAGACCGGCGTCGGTGAGCAGGTGCACGCCGCCGCGCAGGTGCCGGGACGGGGCTCGGCGCCCGGAGACGAACAGCCGCACCGGCGGCGTGCCGGCCACCCGCTCGAACCGGCCGGCCACCTCGAACGCGACGATGGCGCCCATGCTGTGGCCGAAGAGCGCGAACGGCGGCTCGACCACCTCACGAAGCACCGCGAAGGCCCGGTCGGCCAGGTCCTGGATGTTGTCGACGACCGCCTCGTGCCGGCGGTCCTGCCGGCCCGGGTACTGGACCGCGACCACCTCGACCGCCGGGCTCAACGAGCGGGACAGGGGAAAGTAATAGGTGGCGGCCCCACCCACGTGAGGAAAGCAGACCAACCGCGCCGTGCCCTCCGGGGCCGGATGGAACCGGCGTGTCCAGAGGTCTTCCTGACCAGCAGATAATGGCATTCCCGGATCCCTTCGGCCGGCTGACCTGCACTATCCGACAAGCCCTTAGCCAGGCGGAGAACGGGTCGGCAAAACGCGCGTCGTCCGCGGCAGCGGAGTCCATCTTGCCGGGCAGTGGACCCCGTCGGTACCCGTAGCGCCACCCCTAAAGATCGGACGTCCGCCCGGGGCCTTTAGGGGGGCTTTAGGGGCGGACCGCCGCCTGGCGCGGCGCAAGAATGGCTGGCCGGACTAGTTGATCAGGTCGAACTCGCACCAGCCGACACCCACCACGACCGGTGGCAGGAAGGTGGCGAGCGGGTCGTGCGGCCAGAAGACGCCGCTGTGCGGGTAGGCGATCAGGGCCCCGTCGGCCCGGACCCCCAACAGGTCCGGACGCCCGTCACCGTCCACATCAGACACACCGACCATCCGTACGCCGCCCGCGACCTCGACCACCGGGTACCACTGCCCGTCGCCGGCCGGGAAGCCGCCGGTGCCCGCGCCGCCCTGGCTGAACTCGAAGACGGCCAGCCGGCCGCCGGCGCGGCTGACCACGAGGTCCAGCCGCCCCGTCAGCGTGACGTCGGCCATCCCCACGATGTAGTCGGTGTTGCGCAGGGTCGCCAGCGGCCTGGGCGCGGAGAACGCGAACACGTCGTTGGCGTACCCGTTGAGCAGGACCTCGACCTCGCCAGTGCCGGCCCGGCGCCCCACGATGTCGACCTTGCCATCGCCGGTGACATCAGCGAGCAGGACCGAGTGGTACGCGGCGTGCGACAGGTCGCAGCCGGTGTCCACCGCAAGGGTGGTCGCGGTGAGCCGGGCCAGGTCGCTGGTGTTGCGGTACAGCCGGCAGCCGTCGCCCACCGTGACCACGAAGATGTCGGCCCGCCCGTCCCCGGTGAAGTCACCCACGCTCAGCCACTCGACCGACCGGGGGCCGAACGCGTCGCTGACCGTCACCGGAGCCTCGTACGTGTCGAGCCCGTCCAGCAGGCCCCGATGGGGGAACGCGAGCAGCTGACCGGTGTAGTAGTTACGGACGACAATGTCAGAGCGACCATCGCCGCGCAGGGACGTCGTCCGACCGGATGTGTTGATCATTGTGCTCATGGGACTCACCCGCCGTACCAGGACGACTTCGCGCACCGGAGGCTCGATGCCCCGGCATTACGTCGCGTGCAGCGAGCCGATCGGTGCGGTCATAGTAGGTCCGGTCTCCGCCCGCCAACACCCCTACTTCAGCAAGCCACGAGTGACCTGCCGCATTGCGCCCGGCAGGGGTAGGGGCCGCAGTTACGGGTAGCCAGTGCCGCACCGTGACCGGACGATCTGGTTGCGGGACGACGACTGGCTTCCTGGAGGAGCGAGATGGCGAGCGTCGCATCGGCAGACGGCACCGTGGTCGCGTACGACGTGACCGGCAGCGGCCCGGGGATCGTGGTCGTGCACGGCTCGCTGCGCAGCGCCCGGCACTACCAGGCGCTGGCCGGGCACCTGGCCGGCTCGTACACCGTCTACACGGTGAACCGCCGCGGCCGGGGCGGCAGCGGGCCGCCGGGGAGCGCCTACAGCATGGCCAAGGAGTGCGAGGACATCCTCGCCGTGCTGGAGCGGACACAGGCGACGATGGTGTTCGGGCACAGCTACGGCGGCCTGGTGGCGCTGGAGGTGGCGCTGCGCCATCCACTGGAGAAGCTCGCCGTCTACGAGCCGGGCCTGTCGGTGTCCGGCTCCTTCCCGGACGGCTGGCTGCCGGCGTTCCGGCACGCCCTCGCCCGAGGCCGCCAGGGCCAGGCCATGGCCATCCTTTCCAAGGGCGCAAGGAGCACCGGTACGGCGCTGGACAACCTGCCCACACCGCTGCTGGCGGCGCTGATGCGCTGGGCAATGGCGCGCCCGCAGACGCGGGAGTCGGCCGACCTCATGCCGACCCTCCCGGCCGAGATACGCGAGATCAAGATGCTGGACTCAACCGTCCACCGGTACCGCGACATCACCGCCGAGACGCTGGTGCTGATCGGCGAGCGGGGCCCGGCCTACCTGCACCAGGCGGCCCGGATGCTGGAGAGCACGGTCCCCCACGCCCGCATGGTCTGGCTGCCCAAGCTCAACCACAGCGCACCGGACGAGCAGGCACCCAAGGTCGTCGCCGACCAGCTGCTGCGCTTCCTCACCAGCCCGGTCAGCTCCTAGCCTTCCGGCCGCATGGGGCGCCCCCGGCGAGGCGCCCTCGCTCACCCCGCCTGCGCCATCGTGCTGCACAGCATCGAGCTGATGCTGCGTACGTTCTTGAACGTCGCGGCGGTGAGCTTCTCGATCGGCACCGGGGTGCCGAACTCCTCGCGGATGTAGCTGATCAGCACTGCCGTGTTCAGCGAGTCGAGGACCCGCCACTCCAGCAGGGGCGTGTCCTCGTCGAGCTCGCGCCGCTCGTCCCCGGCCAGGAACCGCTCCCGGATGAAGCCCAGCAGGCGGCCGGCTACCTCGTCCTCGGACAGTGCATTCCCCACGGTGCCTTCTCCTTCGGAAAGAGACCTGACGGCTTCGAAGAGACCTGACTGCTTCCAGGAGATCTGACGGTTACCGCGACCCGCGGCCCAGCCCGGTCACGCCGGGGCGCCGGCCCACGCCGGCATCTCAAGGATCTTGACGATCGCCGACTTGTACGTCACGCCGGGCGAGAACCCGCAGAGCAGCACGTGGTCGCCCGGGCCGACCTGGCCCGTCGCCACCAGGTGGTGGAGGGAGACCGCGTGGTCGCTGGCACCGAGGTGGCCGACCCCGCTGCCGAAGCCCCATGTCGACCGCTCCAGCGGGAACCCGAGCACGCCGAGGTAGGCCTTTGCCTCCTCTCGCGAGATGTTGTGGGTGATGGCCCGCTTGACGTCACCCATCTCGATCTCGGCATCGGCCAGGGCGCGGTTGGTGCACTCGATGTTGCACCTCTGGTGGCGGACCAGGATCTGCGACCCGGTGCCCTCGGCGACCACCTTCTCCTTGTACGCCTCGGCCCGCACCATGAAGTCGAGCACCCGGCCGGTGGTGGCGCCCGGCGGGAACAGCGGCTCACCGGCCCGGTGCGCCTCCTCCATCTCGGAGAAGGTGGCGGTGCAGACCGACAGCAGCTGCGCGAACCCCGGCTCCTTGGTCAGCAGCACCGCACTGGCGCCGTCCCCCATGACGCTGAACCCGCCGCCAGGGGCCCACCGGTTCATCATCGGGGTGCCGAAGTTGTCGCTGCCGACGATGAGAGCGGCCGAGCGCTGCTCCTCGGCGCGCAGGTAGCCGATCCCCAGCTCGATGCCGCTGAACATGCCGTTGCAGCCGTGCCTTATCTCCACCGCCAGCACGTCGTCGCCGAGCAGGTAGTGCTGGAGGTAGTACTGCGGGCCCCAGCCGTCCGGGCCCTGGTGCCAGACATTGGCGTAGAGAAGCAGGTCCACCTGGTCCGGGCCCACCCCGCTCTGCTTCAGCGCGTCCTGCGCGGCCCGCAGCGCCATCTCCGGAGCTGACAGCTCACCGGCGACCGTCGCGCTGCCGTACCCCTGGCTCCTCGCCTTCTCCTCGGTCAACAGTCCTTTCTGGACGGCCGACTCGATGCTCTCGCGTTCGGGCAGGAAGACACCGATCCCGCTGATGTAGGTATCCCGCACGCGCACAGGAGCTTCCTTTCATCGAGGTGGGGCAAACCCTATTCGGTCAACGTCATGACGTCAGCCCCTAGCCTCTTCCGGCATCCCCTACTCGACGGCCCCTTTCCAAGGAGCCGCCAGGAACCGCCGCTGGACTCACCGGCCGCGCGCGCCGGACACGCCAACCGCCCCGGCGGCGTCCCAGTGCCCGTCGTCGAGCCTGCTGCCATTGACCGCACCAGCCTGCAAGGCGGCTGGCAGCTCGACCCGGCCGCTCACGTTGAGCTTGCGGTACGCGCTGGTCAGGTGCTGCTCCACGGTGCTGACGGTGATGAACAGCTTGCCCGCGATCTCGCGGTTGGTGTGCCCGATGGAGGCCAGCGCCGCGACCCGCCGCTCGGCGTCGCTGAGCATGGCGAAGCCGCCCGCCGCACCGGCCACCTCGCCGGGGGCCGGCGGGCAGGTGGCCACCTGGTCCAGCTGGTGCGCCCGGTGCACCATCGGCTCGGCCGCGCACTTGCGCGCCAGGTGGGAGGCGCGGCGCACCGCCATCCGCGCCCGGCTGTCGTCGCCGAGCTCGTGGTAGGTGTGGCCCAGGTCGGTCAGGGCCCGGGCCAGCTCGAGCTGGTCGCCGCTGGCCTGGAGCAGCTCCGCCGCCTCGTTGAGCATGGCTGGGCGCGCTCGTGGCTCGCGGGTGGCGGCGAGCACCCGCAGCGAGATCCCGCGGGTCCGGGAGTGTCCGGTGCCGGGCCGGCTGAGCTGCTCGTCGACCAGGTCCCGGGCCCGGCGCCGGCGACCGATCTGCAGGCACGCCTGGGCCGCGTCGCTTCGCCAGGGTACGAGTGCGGGAAGGTCCAGGCGCCAGGTACGCATCAGCTCGCCGCAGGCGAGGAAGTCCCCGAGCGCGGCCCGGGGCCGGTCCGTGGCCAGGTAGTAGTGGCCGCGGGCGCGAAGGTAGTGCAGGCCGAACCGGGTCTCGATCATCACGGTGGGCACCGGCTGGCTGAGCTGCTCGGCCGCCTCGTCGTACTTGCCCATCTCGGTCCTGGCCAGCAGCAGGCAGGCCAGCGGGAGCCCCACCGCAACGCCCCAGCTCTGGCTGGACAGCTGGGTGAGCGCCGAGCGGGCGTAGAGCTCCGCGGTGGGCAGGTCGCCCTGCCTGAGCGCGACCTCGGCCCGTACCGCGGCGAGCAGCGCCTGCCACGCCGGTGCCCGGCGGTCCGCGGTCTCCTTCAGCAGGACCTCGCACCACGCCGCCGCCCGGTCCACCCGGTCGGCGTAGACCAGCGCCAGCAACGCCTGCGCCACCGGCTCGAACGTGATGTCGTCGACCCGGAAGCTCTGCAGGACCTGCTCGGCACCGCCGATCGTGTCGTCGTCCGCCCCCTGGGCAAGGACCGTGGCGAGCACAGCGGCGGCGCGCATCTCCTGGCTGACGGTCGCCGGCAGCACCCGGTCGATGGCGCGTTCCGGCTGCGCCTGGCCGGCGCTGCCCAGCAGCTGCGGGGTGGCGCAGGCCACCCAGTGCCGCACCGTGCGCAGCGCGACGTCCAGGCCGCTGTCGCGGCCGCCGTCGGCCAGGTCACGCAGCTGGCCGAGCAGGCACCGGGCCTCGTCGAGGAGCCCCTGCCAGAGCAGGAGCTTGAACGGTACGACGGCATGGTGGCCGGTCAGGTGGCCCTCGCGCAGCGCGGTGGTGAGCTCGGGCAGGTGCCGCAGCGCCTTGGTCGGCTCCAACCGCCACTCGACCAGCGCCAGCAGGGCCCTGATCTCGGCCAGCAGCCGCTCGTCCGGGCAGGAGCGGCACGCCAGCTCGAGGCAGTTGACGGCCAGGTCGACCCGGTCACCGGCGAGCGCCTGCTCCGCCGCCTTGCGCAGGACCGGCAGCAGCCAGGCCTGGCCGGTCAGGCCGCCGGCGACGACGTGCTCGGCGATGTCGGCCGCTGGCGCGCCCTCCTCGAAGAGCGTCTGGGCGGCGCGGGCGTGCAGGTCCGCCCGCTCCGCCGGGTCCATGCTGTCCAGGACCGCGGCCCGGGCCACCTGGTGCCGGAACTGGCCCGCCCGCAGCAGCCCGGCGACGTTGAGGCCGTGCAGGGCCTGGGTGACCGCGCTCGGCGCGGTCCCGAGCAGCCGGCCGACCTGCGCCGGGGAGCCGGACCCGCCGAGTACGGCGAACGCCCGGGCGACCGCCACGGTCTGCGCGCCGGCGCGGTGCAGGCAGCCCACCACGGCCTCACCGAACGCGTCCCCCACGACGATCTCCTGCCCGGGCACCGGCGGCCCCGAGCTGGCGTAGTCCTCCAGCAGGGCGCGCACCAGCAACGGGTTCCCCCCGCTGACCTCGTGGTACGTGGACGCCAGGCGGCGCGCCGTGACCGTGTCGAGGTGCTCGGTGAGCAGGTCGGTCACGGCCCGTTGGGAGAGCGGGCCCAACCGGATCCGGCGGCAGTGCGGATGGCTGCGCAGCTCGGCGTGGAACGACGGGTCGGCGCGGGGCAGGCAGTCCAGCTCGGTGACGACCACCAGGACCGGCGCCGACCTCAGCCGGCTGACGAAGTAGAGCAGGAAGCGCAGCGAGAGCGGGTCGGCGTACTGCACGTCGTCGATCCCGACGACCAGCGGACCCCGCTCTGCCAGCTCCATGAGCACCATGTGCAGGTCCTGCATGATGCGGGCAAGGGAGCGAGCGGCCGCCGGCGACTGGGAGTCGGCGAGCGTCGAGGCCGACGCACCCTCCCCTAGCAGCCGGGCCACCCGCCGCTCGCCCTCGGGCGAGAGCCGGGCGCTCTGGAGGAGCTGGCTCACCATCCCGAAGGGCAGTCCGGCCTCCATCCGAGAGCACGTGGCGTGCGTGACCGTGGCGCCGGAGTCGGATGCCTGGTCCGAGAAGGCCGTCAGCAGCCTGGTCTTTCCGGCCGCGACCCCGCCGCTGACAACGGCGACGGACCCGGCCGGACGGGTGCACCCGGCGAACAGGTCCGCTAGTACGCGCAGCTCCTCAGCCCGACCCACGAGCTCCATTCGAGGCTCCCTCTCACGTCCCCCGTACCGTGTCGGGACCGAGAGCCGGCCGTCGGGTCGTACACCTGGCGGTGTTGAGACCTGTCTCTCACGACACGGTACCTTTGATAGACCTTCGAAATGAACGAGCGATGGACAGCGCTTCCACAAAAGCCGATCCGGGGCTGGGCCACGCCTTGAGTCGGCGAGGTCTGGCGCCCTTTTTCGAAAGCCGGATACGTTTCTCGAAAGCCTCCCGACTCGACATCGCAGCACAGTGACCCAATGTGACGAAGCGGGCACGCCCTATGGTCGTTACCCGCAGTCACGCAACATCAACTCTGGCCAACGGCACGACCTCCCCGCTCAAGCCGAGCCAGCCCCGTGATCGACTGGAGTCTATCCCACCCAGAGGGTGCGTTCCAGGCGAGTCTCCCAGGTACCTCGCTTCACCGCCATCGCAAGTTTCTGGACCGAAACCACCAGATAAGCGCTTCCGGGCCGCACGTCGGCCGCCGGCTGGCCGGGCTGGCCAGCGGCTCTCCGGGCCCCGCCCCGGCGGGGGCGCCACCTCATCCGGTAGGCCCCCGCCGTGGCAGCCGGGCTAGCCGACCGTGTAGCTGTACGGGACCGCCGCGACCTCGTCCACTGTGGACTGGCCAAGGTAGAAGGCGGCGAAGGTCTCGACGTAGATCACGCCGCTGACCGTGCTGCCCACGGGCCCGGTCGGGGTGACCGTCGCGGTGATCGTGCCGGACTGGCCAGGCAGCAGGAACAGCGGGGTGAACGGCACCGGCACCCCGACCGCGAAGTACATCGCGTTGCCGGTGGTCGAGGTGACCGTCGGGTCGAGCGCCTCGGTGCGTGCCCGGGCCCGCAGCGTCGTCGAGCCGGAGACCGGCCCGTTCGTCGGGCCCAGCGGCGTGGAGACCGCGTTCCAGATGCCGTGCGTGACCCGGTCGGCGTGGACCGACGCGCTCGCGGTCAGGCCCGTGGCCGAGGGCACGCCGTAGAGCTCCGGGATGCCGTTGTTGACCGGGGCCAGGTCGAAGTCGGCCGGGACGGTCGACGTCTGCTCCACGGTCAGGCTCCTGGTCTGCGTCGGCACCAGCCACACCGGCCCGACCTCGGTCGCCGGCAGCGGCAGCGGGTTCGTCGCGTAGCTGC
>Ga0075420_100001647_pt1 | contig 19016 bp, 14 predicted proteins | sample SoiMetdeltSBSDD4_FD_75296 | JGI IMG/M metagenome (GOLD analysis project Ga0075420, IMG submission 75296) | Bulk soil microbial communities from a Populus tree surrounding site in Tennessee, USA - Soil MetaG P. deltoides SBSDD4 | ecosystem: Environmental > Terrestrial > Soil > Tree plantation... | reverse complement strand
ACGGCGGGGGACTGGCAGCGAGGTTCAAGGGCAAAGCCCTTGGCTAATTCAGTTACCCGGCGCGACGGCAGCGCCTTCACCGGTTCCGGACAGCGGTCCAAAGAACAGATGTTTGCCGCTGGGCAGCGTGACCTCTCGTCCCAACGCAAAGGGAGAATCGTCGCGCGCGCGCCATCCGACAACCGTCAGGGTGTCGCCGATCTTGATGGTTCCGTCCCGCGACCAGCCCGTACGGTAGAGCACCACTGACGGGTAGCCTTCGAACACCCAGGCCACCACTGCCCCGTCCTTGTCTTTGACGTCCAGGTACAGGTGACTGTGAGGATTGGTCCACTGTACCTTGGTCAGGACACCGGTGATGCTGACGGGCTTGTTGGCGTCGAAGGTTGCTCCGAAGGAGTGATGCGCCCAGACAGGCGCCGCGCCAATGAGCGCCGCGAACAGCGCGAGGCCGGACGCCACCGCGAGAACCGGACAGGTACGCATGCGGCCTCCTTGAAGGCGGTGACATTCTAGAGCAGATCCGGAGACCTGAAGGTCTCCGGCTACCGGGCGATGGTAGCGGGAGCCTACCGGGCGATGGCAGCGGGGGCTACGGGACGATGGTAGCGTTTGACCTCCGGATCGACAATCCTAGCTTGTACATCGGTTCGGCAGATGGCGATATGCTGAGCGGCATAGGAGGTCTCGCATGAAGCGGATGGTGACGATGTGTGCGTTCGTGGGCTCGATCGCGGGCGGGATGTCAGTCTCCGCGATTACGGGCGATCAGCCCGAGTTTCGCAAGCTCGCCGAGGACGTCTATGCCTACATCGGCAAGCTGAACGACTCGAACGCGATGGCCATCGTAACCACCGAAGGGGTCGTCCTCGTGGACACCGGTAACAACACGACGGACACGCGCGAACTGCTGAAGCATGTCCAGTCGGTCACGAAGCAACCGGTGCGCTACGTCGTCATCACGCAGAACCACAATGACCATTCCGGCGGCGCCGTACTTTTCTCGCCGCCGGCAAAGACCATCGTCCATGAGCGCGTGGCGAAGCAGTGGGCCGGCCTGAAGCCTCATCAGATCACCGCGTGGCGGCGGCGCTTTCCCGAGCGGACGGCGGCGCTCGAACGCCTGAATCCGACCGACACCATCCAGAGCGTCAGCGATCGGTTCACGCTCCGTCTCGGCGGCAAGGAGATTCAGCTGATTTACGTCGCGGACGAATACAACCCCGGGGACATCGCGGTCTGGCTGCCGAAGGAGCGCATCCTGCACGCGTCGATGGCCGGATACAAGGACCGCCATCCCGACATCCGTCCCGACTACAGCCATGGGACGACTGAAGGGCTGCTGAAGCAACTGAAGACGTACCTGGCGCTGAGCCCCGCGACCGTCGTCCCGGCGCACGGACCGGTGAGCGGCGGGTGGCTGCTGGAGGGCATGATCGAGTACCTCCTGCTCGCCCGCGACCAGGTGCAGGAGATGAGGAAGAAGGGGGTGCCGCTGGCCGACATCGAAAAGCAGTTTCAGATGAAGGCGTTTGGCGGGTGGGATCGCAGCGAGCACCTGCCTTGGATCGCGGCGACTATTCATCGCGAGCTGCAGGGTCTCGGGCCGCAGATCATCACGGTCGCCGAACGGCGGCTCAGCGGCGTCGTCTCGAACGCTGTTCAGGATGGCCGGTTCGTGACCGTGACCGTCGGCGACGGGACGCAGGTGCGGCTTCGAGTGACCGGCGACACGGTCTTCGAGGGGATCGGCGACCGGACCCAGATCCGGTCGGGGATGAAAGTGTCGGCGGTATACGAAGTGCCAGACGGTATCGCGCCGGCGCTCGGCTTCGACACCCTCGAATTCACGGTGTCGCGCTGAGGTAGCCAGGGTCGTGCGACTCGCGAGTTGAACGCCGATGAATCTGTCCACGCTTCGCATCCTCTCCATCGCGACGTCGTTCGCGATCCTGACCGGCGTGCTCTCGGCGCAGAACGCGGCGCACGAGGCTCGCGCGAAAGAGATCTTCAAGCAGCTCGTCGAGATCAACACGACCCCCTCGGTTGGCAACACGACGCAGGCCGCCGAGGCGATGGCCGCACGCCTGAAGGCGGCCGGTTTCCCCGACGCCGAGATTCGAGTGCTGGGACCATCGCCGAAGAAGGGCAATCTGGTTGTCCGCTATCGCGGGACCGGATCGAAACGTCCGATGATTCTCCTCGCTCACCTCGACGTCGTCGAGGCGAAGCGCGAGGACTGGTCTTTCGATCCGTTCGTGCTCACTGAAAAGGATGGCTATTTCTACGGGCGCGGCACCGCCGACGACAAGACGATGGCCGCCGTGTTCGTGGCCAACCTGATTCGGCTGAAGTCGGAAGGCTTCGTGCCGTCACGCGACATCATCCTGATGCTGACCGCCGACGAAGAAGGCGGGCCGGAGAACGGCGTCAGGTGGCTCATCGCCAATCACCGCCCGCTGATCGACGCGGAGTTCGCTATCAACGAAGGCGGCGGCGGCGTGATGCGCAAGGGACGGTATCTGACGAACGAAGTGCAGGCGGCCGAGAAGGTCTATCAGGATCTGCGTCTCGAGGTGCGCAACCGCGGCGGTCACAGCTCGCTGCCGGTGAAGGACAACGCCATCTATCGTCTGGCCGCGGGGCTGTCGCGGATTGCGGCGTTCGAGTTTCCCGCACAGCTGAACGACATCACACGCGCGTATTTCACGCGCGCTGCGCCGGCGCAGCTCGATGCGCAGACGCGGGCCGACATGCTGGCCGTGGCGAAGGAGCCGATGGATCCGGCTGCGGCAGTACGGCTCTCGGCGCAGTCAGCGTATTTCAACTCGCTGCTGCGCACCACATGCGTGGCCACGCAACTCAGCGGCGGGCATGCACCGAATGCGCTGCCGCAGCTGGCCACTGCCAACGTGAATTGCCGGATCCTGCCGGGTGTGCCGGTCAGCGCCGTGGTCGCCGAGCTGACGAACGTCCTCGCCGATGCGGAGATTCGGATCTCGCTCGTGGACGAAGCGACGCCGAGCAAGCCGGCCGTGCTCCGTGAAGACGTGATGACAGCGACCGAGGCCATCGTGAAGTCGATGTTTCCGGGTGTGCCGGTCGTCCCGGTCATGAGCACTGGCGCAACCGACGGCCTCTTCCTGCGCAACGCCGGCATCCCGACCTTTGGCGTGGACGGCTTGTTCGACGACATCGACGACGTGCGCGCGCACGGCCGCGATGAGCGCGTCGGTGTCAAGCAGTTCAATGAGGACCTGGAGTTCCAGTACGGGCTGATTACCGCCCTCGCGAAGTAGGGGCCGCCTTCAGCCGGCCCTGTTGGTACCCGCGCTGGGTTATGACACCCTCGAGCTCACCGTCTCGCGCTGAGGTCTGCTCTGGCGGTTGCCGGACGCCCGCTCACGCCCAGTTCAGGTCATGCTTTCGCAGCGGCAGACTTCGGACTCGCTTCCCCGTGACCCGGAAAACGGCGTTGACGATCGCCGGCGGGATCTGCGACATCGCCTCTTCACCTACACCTTCCAGCCAATGATTGGTCCTGAAGAAGCGAATGTTCACGTCGCGTGGATACTCTCGCATGCGGGAGACAGGAAAGTCATGGAAGTTGTTCTGCTCCATGCGGCCGTCCTTCACTGTGAACGCCTGGTGCATGGCGTCGTTCCACCCCCACGCGACCTGTCCCTCGATTTGCTTTCTCACCGATAGCGGATTGACGAAGCCAAAGCCCTCGTCGAACGCCACATCGACGCGTTCCAGGCGGACGGCGCCAGCCTTGCTGACCGACACGGTGCACACCACAGCGCAGATCGTGCAGACGTCGGCCTCCTCGCGGTTGCTCCGCCGATCGTCGATCGCAATGCCGCGCGCCCATCCCTCGGGCAGTGGCTTCCCCCAGCCCGACATCTCCGCGGCCATGTCGAGCGCTTTCAGCCAGTCCTCTTTGAAGACGATGGTGGAGCGCGAGATCAGCGTCCGGCGATACTCGTATGGATCCTTGCCCGCCGCGTGCGCCAGCTCCTCGATGAAGCTCTCGACGAAGAACACGTTCGACGGACTGCCGGTCGCGCGTCGCGTGCTGCATGGCACGTGAAAATCGGCGAAGTGGTTCGACGTACGGAGGTGAGGGACGAAATAGGCTGGCGGGATGAGGCCGCGTTCGGGGGCGGCGGCATTCCGGTCGGCCGCCGTCCGCAGGTCCATCGCAATCGGATATCCGTCCGGGTCGAGGCCAGCGCGGAGGTGGGCGGCGCCCATCGCACGGTAGGTCGTGCCGACCGACCAGTCCTCCTCGCGGGTCCACTGCAGCTTCACCGGTCGTCCCTTGAGTGCTTTGGCCACCATCACGGCGTGCTCGGCCTGCGGTCCGTTGCCGTTTCGGCCAAAGCCTCCGCCAAGGTGTGTGGTGTGGACGTACACGTTCTCCTGAGGAACGCCGGCGATCTGTGAGGCGCTGAATCGTGTCTCCTGCGGGCTCTGGTCGCCAATCCAGATATCCACGCGATCGTCGGTGACGAGCGCCGTAGCATTGCCCGGTTCCATGCGCGCACGCGCCAGGTACGGCACGTCGTAGGTGGCTTCGACTATCCTGGCGGCCCCCGCCATCGCCTGTTCGACGTTGCCGCGTTGAAACAGCTCGCGGCCCGGCGCCTTCATGGCCTCGATAAGCGCACGTTGCATGTTTTCGGTGTTGAGGTGCGTATAGGGGGGATAGTCCCACTCGATGGGCAACGCATCGAGCGCGGTCTTGGCGTGCCACCACGAATCGGCAACCACCGCAACGCCTCCGCTGAACTGGCGGTCGCGGATCAGTCCGCGGTCGGGTCTTGGAAACTGCACGACGGAATGCACGCCCGGCCGGTTCCTAATCGCGTTGAAGTTGTAGCTCTTGACGTCGCCGCCCCAGACGGGACACGCCTTGGCGCATGCGTAGAGTGTTCCAGGCACTTTCACGTCGATGGCATAGACCGCTTGCCCGGTCACCTTCGATGGCACGTCCAGGTTGTGGCGCTCCGTCCCCATCAACGTGAACTCGTGAGCGCTCTTGATCCTGATCGTCTCCGGATGTGGATGTGGTAACTGCGCGGCGCGCGCCGCAACCTGACCGTATCGCATCGTTCTTCCGGTCGCGGCGTGCGTAATGACGCTGTCCTTCGCGGTGAGCTCCGACCTGGGAACGTTCCATCGTTCCGCGGCCGCCAGCAGCAGGCGTTCGCGCGCCTCGGCGCCGGCCAGCTGGTAGAAGTACAGGTTCATCTTGACCGAGCCGCTCCGATGCGTCGACATACGGCGATACACGCCCGACCAGCTGACGCGCTCGTTGGTGGCAGGCAGATCGCCAGACCCGCCACCCCCACGCGGATCAGTTGGCGCCGGCTTCGGCCCCGCCGGGTTCTTGAGGGTCCATTCCGGAGCCTTTTCCCTGGCGTCTCGATTCGCGGACGCATACTCGCCGCGCACCTTGCTCCAGTCGCACTGCAGCTCTTCGGCGATCATCATGGCGCACGCGGTCCAGACTCCTTGACCGAGCTCCGTCTGTCCGATGCGAATCGTCACGGTATCGTCTGGCGCAACGACGATCCATGCATTGATTTCTGGAGCGGATGATTCTCGGTACCAAGGCGCGGCCGGCGTCGTGACGTCCACCGCCTCGACCCGGCGCGGCCACCCGAGACCGACGACCAGCGCCCCGCCGACCGCTCCCGTCGTGATGAAGAACTGACGGCGATCCATGTCCGCCTTCTCGACATGTGCCGTCATCGCCTCCGAGATGGTCTTCTTCGGCGTCATTGTTTCTCCTCCACAGAGCCAGACGGTGAAGGGGACATCAGCGCCGCGGCCCGATGAATCGCCTGGCGCACACGATGGTAGGTGCCGCATCGACATGCGTTAGTCACACCGTCGTCGATGTCATCGTCGGTCGGCGCCGGCGTACGTTGGAGCAGCGCCACAGTGGCCATGATCATCCCGGACTGACAGTAGCCGCACTGCGGCACGTCGAGCTGTTTCCACGCCAGTTGCACCGGGTGCGTCCCATCGACCGATAGCCCTTCGATGGTAGTGATCGTGGCGCCGGCGGCAGCTTTGATCGGAAGGGAGCACGAGCGTACGGCTCGGCCGTTCACATGCACCGTGCACGCCCCGCACTGCCCGATCCCGCAGCCGTACTTCGTTCCCGTGAGATCGAGCGTGTCACGAAGAACCCAGAGAAGCGGTGTCTCCGGTTCGACATCGACGACGTACCGAAACCCGTTGACGGTGAGCGCGAACGCCATGAGGGACCCTCCTCGGAAATCAACCAGCGGAAGGTAGACGATCGGGCTAACGTGCTAGTCGAGCGGCTCCAGCTTCACGATGGAGGCGCCATGATTACTGCCGACCCAGAACGTTACAGGACTGGTGGAGTTGTCCACCCACACACGCCGGATATTCGTCGGGTTGGGGAGAAGGTACTCCGTGAACTGACCGGTCTTCGTATCGAGCCGCACGATTCGGTCGTTCATCATCGATCCAGTCCACGCCTCGCCGTTCTTGTCGATGACGACGTCGTAGGGGTTGGACCACGCTGTGGGAACAGGCCATTCCTTGATTTGTTTCGTCCTCGGGTCGAGCACTCCGATGGCGTCGCCGTCGTATTCGGCAAACCACAGGCGGTTCTGGTCGTCGACGCTCCCCCGGCGCGGCCGCGAATTCGGGATCGCCGTGCGAAGGATCTCCAGTTTCTTCGTGGCGCCGTTGAGGATGCCGATGTTCGCGGCGTTGAAGTCGAGCATGTACAGATTGTTGTTGTGGTCGGCGTTGATGCCGTAGGAGCCGATCGTGCGCTTCGTCTCCGGGTCGGTGAAGGTGCCGAAGTTCTCCCAGGTGCTCGTCGCAGGATCCAGTCTCAGGATCTGGGCTCGGTCCGAGTTCTTTACCCACACCTTGCCGTCGACGTGGGAGAAGGTCGGCGAGGCGAACGACTGCTGCGTCGCATCGGTCTGCCACTCCTTCGGGACGGACCAGGTCTGGACCTTGCCGGTCTTTCTGTCGAGTCTTGCGACGCCGCCCTGATACATCAGAGCGACCCAGAGATTGCCGTCACGGTCGAACTCGAGGTCGAGTGTTCCGACGGGGAAGCCTTCCTTGATCTGTGGAATCGGATACTCGGTCACCTTCCCGGTCCTCGGATCCATCCTGCCTACGAACAGCGCGCCGAAGTCCGAGTACCAGACCATGCCGTCGGCGTCGACGACCACGTCGTGTGGTTCGATGGTCGAGCGCGGCAGGTCATACTCGGTCACGATCATGCGTGTGGCACGCCCCGAGGGGCGCGGCAGCGTCTTGAACGCGTAGTCGTGGGTTGGCCCGTGGCTCAAGTTGACGGTCGCCAGCCATTCCGCGGCAGCCTTTGCCCGGGGATCCCCGCCCATGCCGCCCTCGCCGCCCATCGCGTTGCCCGCGCCGCCGCCCAGATTGCGGCGCGCCGTGCCGACGAGCCGCTGCGGGCGCTGCAGCGTGCTGCCGGGATAGTAGCCAGCCATCCGCTCCAGCACCTGCAGGAACTGGCTGGCGTCGTGCCTGGAATTCACAATCGGCGCGTACGAATGGCAGCTGTTGCAGGAGAGCAGAAACTTCTTCTGCTGATCGGAGCCAGGCATGCTCGCCAGCCACTCGGCGTTGGTGAGTTGCGCGGCGAGATTGCTCGTCGGACGCAGTGTGAGGTCTGCGCGCGCTGTCACGCCGGGGCGCACATCGATCGCAGTCGGGCCAGGGAGGTCGTAGCCGACGGCGCGGATCTTCAGAGCGTAGCTGCCCGGCTCGAGCTTTGTCACAGGGAAGCTGTAACGGCCCATGTCGTCGGAGACGACTGAAACGGCGATCGTGGAGCCGTTCTTTCTAGCAGTGACCACCACGCCTTCCATGGGGCCTTCCTGTTCGGAGTTGACACGCCCGGTGAGGGCCACGCCGGCCTGCGCCTGCGCTGACGACCAGCCAAGTCCCGCGTGCATGACGAGCGCCGTCAATCCAACCGCCGCGGCGAGCCCAACAGTCTTTCGCATGGCAGCCTCCAAGCCGAGCGCAATCTTAGGCCGTCTGGCCCCGTTTGGCCAACGCCATCGCATGTATGATTAGGCCTCGGCGTAGCTTTGCTCATGGGCCTTCGTGCAAAACGGAGGTGGTCGTTCGAGGTTCGGAGTGCACGATGAAGCGGCTTGCCGTCATCGCCATAACCCTGTGTCTCGGTGTTGCGTCGTCCGCGCTTGGTCAGACGAGCTGGCCGAACCAGCGCGAGGCCGACTTCCTTCTGCGTAATTTCCGCTTCGGAAGCGGGGAGACGCTCGCAGAGCTGCGCATCCACTACATCACGCTCGGCACTGCACGGAAGAACGCTGCTGGCGAGATCGTGAATGGCGTGCTGCTGCTGCACGGCACGAGTGGGTCGAGCACGTCCTGGCTACAGCCGACACTGGCGAACGAGCTGTTTACAGGAGGGCAGCCGCTCGACGCTTCACGTTACTTCGTGATCATTCCGGACGGCATCGGCGCGGGCGGATCCAGCAAGCCGAGCGATGGCCTGCGAGGCGGCTTTCCGCACTATCGGTACCGTGACATGGTGGAGGCCCACTATCGTCTCGTCACCGAAGGGCTGGGCATTCGACATCTGCGTCTCGTGCTCGGTACGTCGATGGGCGGGATGCAGACGTGGATGTGGGGCGAGATGTATCCCGATTTCATGGACGGACTCGTCCCGATCGCCAGTCAGCCAAGTGCGATGAGCGGCCGTAACTGGCTGACACGCCGCGTTCGGATCGAAGCCATCCGCAACGATCCGGACTGGAACGGCGGCAACTACGAGAAGAATCCCACGCGCTACATCTACACGCTGCCGCTGGCGTCACTGATGACGGAAAGCGTCGTCAGGATTCAGGAGACCGCGCCGACACGCGAAGCGGCTGATGCGCTCTATCAGCGGCTCGTCGAAGAAGCGAAGAAGAACGACGCGAACAACCAGCTTTATGCGATCGAGGCGGTCATGGACTACGACCCGTCGAAAGATCTGAGCAAGATCAAAGCACGCCTCTTCGCGATCAATTTCGCTGACGACGCGCTCAATCCGCCGGAGCTGGGGGTGCTCGAGCCGGCCATTGCGAAGATTCCGCATGCCCGGTATGTCATGCTCCCGGCGGGGCCCGATACGCACGGCCACTATACGTATTTCCGCGCCGCCTTGTGGAAGGCGCATCTCGCGGAATTCATGCACACTCTGGAGGCCACACGGGAATGAGGAAAGTTGCATTGCTCACGGGCGCGATCGCACTGGTTGCCTTGTCGATCGCGACGGCGCAAACGAAAACAGTCTGGGACGGCGTCTACAGCGAAGCGCAGGCGGGTCGCGGTAAGAAGTCGTACATCACGAATTGCGCGTCGTGCCACAACGAGGGGCTCCAGGGCGGCGACCTCGCGCCGGAGCTGAAGGGGGAGAGCTTCCTCCTTCGCTGGAACGACAAGTCGATGTTCGAGTTCGTAGACCGGGTTCAGAAGACGATGCCGCAGGACGCCCCGGGCAGTCTCAGTGCGGAGGAAAACGGCGACATCGTCGCGTATATCCTGCAGGTGAACAAAATGGCGCCCGGGTCCGCGGATCTTTCGTCGGACGCGGCAGCGCTGAAGGCCATCACCATCACCAAATCCAAGTAGCGCGCAGGCTTTAGCCTGCGCGTAGCGTAGCGCGCACGCCTCGTACGTGGGGCGGGTTCCGCCGAGCGGCGTACTACAATGCGAGGCGGACCTGCTGTATCACCATGCGAGGCCGACCCGCTGGAGACACTCAATGTCGAAAATCCGTATCGCCACGTTGATCGTGGCCATTCTGACGCCCGTGCTCGCAGTGCACCTGTCTGCCCAGCAGCGCGGCCGTGGCGCTGGCGGCCGAGGCAATGCGCCCGAGTTTCCAACCGACCTGCAGTGGTCGAGTAACGCCGAGACGCAGCGGCGTGTGGCGACGGCGATGAAAATTGCCGGTTCGGATTTGGTTCCACAGGCAAAGATGTTCTGCACCGCGACGGGTCCGCAGCGCATGGCGGTGGCGAGACAAGCGGCGGGACTTCCGCCGATGCCGAACGTCGTCGTCGAGCCAACGCGCGTGTTCGACAACATGTGGTGGATCGGGATGACGTCCCAGAACGTCTGGGCGATTACGACCAGCGAGGGCATCATCCTGCTCGACACGATGAACAGCTCCGATGAAGCGCGCGATGTGATCGTCGCGAGCATGAAAAAGGTCGGCCTTGATCCCGCTCAAATCAAATACATCGTCGTTGGCCACGGCCATCCGGGACAGTCGGATCACACCGGCGGCGCGCTGCACCTGCAGAAGACCTATGGGGCCAAGGTCGTGATGAGCCCGATCGATGCGAAGCTGGTGCTCCCGACCCAACGTCCCGATCGTCCTCTCGCGGTGCCCGACATCGACGCGTTTCATGGGCAGAAGCTCACGCTGGGCGACACGACGCTGACCCTGGTTCATATTCCGGGTCATACGCCGGGCACAATGGGGGTGATTGTGCCGGTGAAGCTGCGAGGCGCATCACATTCGGTGATCGTGCTGGCAGCCACGCAGATGCCGACCCGCGAGTCGCTGATCCAATTCGAGAAGGTCTTCACCGAGTTTGCGAAGCCGATGAAGGTGGAGGCCTCACTCAACATGCACGCGAACGGCGTGCAGAACGACCTCGAGTTCCTGGAGCAGATCCGGAAGAACCCGAACGGTCCAAACCCGTATCTTTACGGCCCCGAGCGCTTCAGCCGGTGGATGGACATCATGATCGAGTGCGGCAGGGGGCGGCTGGCGGCGCTGGGGGTGAACACTAACTGATCCTGTTGTTCACACTTCTGGGTTCTCGGTGCTCGGTTCGTGTTCAGGTTCGGTTCTTAGTTCGGGGTTCGCGGTTCAGGGTTCGGCGTTCTTGCCTTGATGCGATCCGGCGTTCGCGGGCGCGACGGGCGTTCCGAAGCGCCTCTGGCGACTGAAGATATTCCAACAGCCCGGTAACTTCTTCGAGCGCGACCTCAGCGAGCTTTTCGTGCTCGAGACGAGTGTCTTCGGAAATGTGGCCTCTGTCGACGGCGTCACGTAGATGATTCTGCGATTCCATCAACGATGACCGCGCGAGGACGACAAACCGCGCAAAGTCGGCAGGGTTGAATCTGCCGAACCCTTCGGCGATGTGCCCGGGCGGGCCAGCAACGGCATCTTCCAGCTGGCGTCGAAGCTTCCAGTCGGTTGACAGCCGTCCTCGTTCGCAGAGTCGATAGATGCTGTTCTTGTACGTGTAGCAGGCCTGCCAGGCACGGAGGTCCGTGAATCGGTGTATGCCCACGGCCCGTCACGGAGCATGCCAAATGCCACTGCTTGCGACCGTAGATCCGCGGGTATCTCAGACAGGCACGTAGAATTTGCAGCGCGTCAAGCGATGCGACCGCGCAGAATCTGCAGACGCGCTCACCGTTCACTGTTCGCCCTGCCGCACTAGACGGAACTCGAACTCGGAACTTGAACCCGGAACCGAACCTGAACACGAACTGAGAAGTGAGAACCGAGAAGTGTGAACGACGAGAAAGCGTTCACACCGCAATTCCCACCGTAAACGTCGCGTTGTACCCCGCCGTCGGGCTGCCCGTAACGTTTGCCAGTTCCGACGCCACGCTGTCGGCAAAGACATTGTCGCGCGCGTTGGCCGTCGGGTTCTGACCTTTCGCCGCGTATACACCCGTGGAATACAACGCTGCCGTGAGACTCTCGGGAAACGCAATCTGCGTCACCTTTACCGATCTGCCGTTCATCGTCACGTCGACGTGGATGTGCGTGGCGCGTCCCTGGTACCAGCCCGGGTAGATCGTCGTGAAAGTCACCCGCCCCGAGCTGTCACTGGTCTGAATGCCGCGCAGGAACGTTTCGGACACGCCGTTGTAGCCAGGCTGGGTGTACTGCGAGTAGTGGCCGTCTGCATCGCACTGCCAGATTTCCACATTTGCGCCCGACACCGGACTGCAGCCAGTGTTCACGTTCACCACGCTGATCGTCAGCGTCAGTGGGGCGCCGCTCTTACCTGCGCGGATGTCGCTTCTGAACAGATCTGTCAGCGAAGGGTACGGCCCGACGGTCTCGGATGGCGATACCGCACAGGCTGCATTTGTGCCCGTCGTGGTCGTTGCGGCGGCGGCTTCGACCGCGCTCGGACTCGTCGGCGTCTCGCCGCAGCGAGCAAGCGACAGCGCCGCGCCTGTGACACCCAGCATGCCCAGCGCTTCGCGGCGTGTCAGTCTTTGTTTCATCTCCAGATCCTCCAGTGGTGTGATTCCACTGGAAAGGTGTTGTCCATCCGTTGGGGCCGTACAAAATGAGTATGGCAGCCGGACACGAAAGCTTCATGAAGCTGTCACAGTTTCGCAGTACTTCTCCGTTTGAATTCAGGCATCGATGAAGCCTCCTGCGCACGGCCGCCGGTCCACGCTGTACGGAAGCTTCTACTGGCGTCTCGGGATCAGCTTCGTCGTGTTCGTGCTTGCGGTGCTCGTTGCGCAGAGCGTCATGTTCAGCTACATCCTCGCGGGAACGAACGCGCGAAATCCTTCTCTTTCACCCAACAATCTGGCCACCTCGGCCGCTGCCGAGCTTGGGTCCGCCCTGAGCGCCAACCCGGACCTGGATCTGGGCGCGTATCTGACCAACCGTTACGGCGGCGAGCCTTGGCCTGTCTTCGTCGTCATGAGTGACGGTTCGGTCTCCGGCAACTCGACTCGGGCGCTGTCGGATGACATTCGGCGATCGGCTCAGTCCGCGCTTCGAGGCACGGGCATCGACCGGGGCAGCATGCCGGCGCCCGAGGGGCCCGTGGTCACTGCGCCGATCCAGGTAGGCGGCGAGCTGCGCGGCCTGGTAGTGCTGCCGCCACCGCCGCCGGGCGGGGTACTCCGCGACGTGGGCCGTCTGCTATCGCTGCCGGGCACGATCGTGCTCATGATCGCGACCCTTGTTGCCGTCGTCGTCATCTTCGCTCCAGCGCGGCGCCGTCTCTCGGCGCTCGAGGATGCGGCCGAACGGCTGGGTGCGGGCGATTTGAGCGTCAGAGCGCCAGATCGGGGCGGGGACGAAATCGCACGCGTGTCGCGCGCGTTCAACCGGATGGCCGGAGACCTTGCCGCCCGTGACGAGGCGCTGCGCGCGTCGGATCGATTGCGCCGCCAGATGCTCGCCGACGTCTCCCACGAGCTGAAGACGCCGCTGACGGCGATGCGCGGCTACGTCGAGACCCTGCGCATGACTGAAGTAGCGCTGGACGAGAATCGACGCGCCAGGTACCTCGAGACGATCGAGTCCGAGACGCTTCGGCTTGATCGCATTGTGAAGGATCTCCTCGATCTGGCGCGCTACGAAAACAACGTGGTGCCGCTCGACGTTCGCGTCTTCGACGTGGCTCGGCTTTTCGACAACGTCGTTCGACGACACGAGCACGACACGAGCACGCGGCACATCACGGTGTGTTTGGAGGTTGAAGGCGGTGCAGATCAAATCGTTGGCGACCCCGATCGCATTGAGCAGGTCGTCGAGAACCTGATGACGAACGCCGTCCGCCACACACCTGAGGAGGGCCGAATCGAGCTGCACGCCGGAATGGCGAATGGATGTGCGGTGCTCTCGGTGGCGGACTCCGGCAGCGGCATCGCGCCGGAACACCTGCCGTACGTATTCGACCGGTTTTACAAAGTGGATCCCGCACGCGCGGCCGCAGGAGCGGGCAGCGGGCTCGGGCTGTCGATTGCGAGAGCGATTGTCGTCCGCCACGGCGGCACAATCGCAGTTGCCAGCGCGCCGGGCAGCACGAGATTCACCATCTCGCTGCCCCAGGCGGCTCACTCGACGTCGACGAATTTATAGCCGACGCCCCAGGCTGTCAGGATCAGCTCGGGATCCTGCGGGTCGCGCTCGATCTTGCGGCGCAGCCTGCTGATAACCGTATCCACGGTGCGTTCGGTCACGTAGGTGTCGTCGCTCCACACGTTCTGGAGCAGCGCTGCTCGGCTGAAGACGATCCCTGGCCTGCGGGCAAGCTGGTACAGGAGGTCGAACTCCTGGCGGGTCAACTCGATGGGCGTGCCGCGTACGATTGCTTCGCGCCGCTCCGGGTCGAGCTGCACGTTTGCGGCCGACGTGCGCTTTCGCGCCGGAGCCGGGTCGTCGTCACGGGCGTGTCGCCGCGTGATGGCGTTGACGCGTGCGATGAGCTCGCGGATGCCGAATGGTTTGGTGAGGTAGTCGTCGGCGCCGCTTTCCAGCCCAACACCTTGTCCGATTCCGTATCGCGCGCCGTTAGCATGAGGATTGGCGTGCTGACGTTCGGTCCGCCCGTCCGGATCGCGCGGCACAGCGAGACTCCGTCCAGGCCCGGCAGCATGACATCGAGAATCACGAGGTTGTACGCGCTCTCGCGAAGGCGGCGCAGCGCCTCGCGACCGTCGCCAGACTCTTCCACTTCGAAATCAGCGAGTTCGAGGTGGAGGCGCAGCAGATCACGTACGGGGAGCTCGTCCTCGACGACGAGGGCGCGCGCGTCTTTCGTCACGTGTTGAACGCCGTGTTCACGGTTCCCAGCTTCTCCGTTCTCGGTTCGTGTTCACGTTCGGTTCCGAGTTCAGAGTTCGTGGTTCAGGGTTCGAGGTTCGTTTTTGCACCGGCTATCGCGGAGTGCGCTGCAAATTCTGCGTACCGAGACGAGCACGCCCGAACAATTATGGGCTGAAGATTGTGGCACTTTGCGCGGTTCGTCGTGATGGCGCGGTCGTCGCTGATGGAATCGCAGAATCATCTGCGAGACGCGGTAGATAAGCGCTACATCACCGAAGACAGTCGCGTCGAGCACGACAAGCTTGCCGAGGCCGCCCTCGAGGAAGTCACCGGACTGTTGGAATACCTTCAGTCTCCTGAGGCCCTGCGGAACGCTCGCCGCGCCCGCGAACGTCGCATCGCGTCAAGACCCGAACGCCGAACCCAGAACCCGAACAAGGAACCAAGAACCGAACCTGAACACGAACCGAGAAGCGAGAACCGAGAAGAGTGAACGATAGTTTGCTCTACCGCGTCGCCGTCGCCGCCGTCGTCAACCTAACCGGCTGCACCATGGCGCCGTTGCCGGCCGTGTCCCATGCGGCAAATCGGACCCACTTCTTGCCCGTGGCGTCGAACGGAATCTCGAACCGCTTCCGGCCAAGCGGCGCGAGCTCTGTGGCGGGGATGATCTGGCGATCAATCTTGGCGCCGTCGCCCCACACGACCTCGACGAACTCGAGCGGGAACGTCCATTCGAGATCGGCCACGATCGTACGCTTGGCTCCTGCACCCTGGACCGCATAGTTGGATATGAGCACTTCGCCCGACGTCCAGAAGTAATCGCCACGCTTGACCGAATCGATGATCGAATCCCAATTGCCGCTGCTTGCGAGCGGGAGGGTGTCGAGCTTCACGTACTGCACCGGGCTGTTGGCGTAGAAGTCGTCGCCCGGGCCCTGCTCGTAGGTTTCGGTGATCGCCTGGATGTATTTGAGCTGGCCCGGCTTGTCGGCCATCCAGTTGTTCATCTCGTCCCACAGCGTCTGGCAGCGGATCTCGCACAGGCGCTGCTCAGACCCGTCCACGCCCATGCCCCATCGGACGCCGATGCCGCGGTAGTTGTCGTCGATGAAATAGCCGCGATCCTTGATGGCGTCCGGATAACCAGTCGACCCCTTTGATCTGGGATGCGGCATGAAGATCAGCAGGTTCTCCCGGCGGACCATCTCCATCATCTCGTCAGGTCCGGCGATTCGATAGACCTTGCCGTATGTTGGGTGATTTTCAACGAACGGCTGATCCGGCTTGCGATCCGGCAGCCAGTAGACCGGCTTGGAAACCAGCAGATCGTTGTGCCCGCCGATACCCCCAGCCGCCCCTTCTTCATTCGGCATAATCAGAAAGTTCTTGTCCGAATGGCGCCTCGCGACTTCGTAGTAATCCGCGAGCGTCTTCAGACGGTCTTCACGCGGAAGACCAAAGCCGAGTCCGCTGCCGTCAATGGGCGCGAAGATATTGACGCCCGCCGCTTTGACGACGTCGAAGTCGTGAAGACGTATGTCGAGGCTGCCACCCTGTCGTCGTAGCCGGCCCACCAGCGCTGAGTGAAAGTGGGTGGCCATGACCTGATAGCCTGGCAGCGATTTGAACTTGTCGTCGCGGGTAAATGCCAGCGCTCCCCTGGCAGCGCCATCGGCGGGCGTAGCGCTCACGTACAAGTAAACCGGCATCCGCTGCCACGTGCCCGGGCGCGCGCTGCGCAGCGCGAAGTTCTGCCGCGTGTCCTCTGCACCGCGACCCATGTCCTCGGGACTCGATTCCGCTTCCGGTTGTCTGACACCGAACGAATAGCTCGACGCGCCGTCTTTGCGGTAATAGACGTAGCCCTGGTTGAACGACACCTCGCGCGACCAGAAGAAGTTGTGAGGCGGCGGGAACGCGGCAATCGAGCCCGCGGCGCCTTCGGCGACGACGAGCCGGTTCTGCGCACGGAGCGGCACGATGTCAGTGTTCGGCGCACCGCCGAATCGGTAATCCTGCCAGATGTTCGACACGTCGCGCCACGCGACGCGCGACGACGCATCGATTCGCAGCCCCTTGAGCCCCCCTTCGTACTTGTAAGCTACCGAGTCGACGTCGGTCTTAGCGATGATCTCCTGTTCGATGAGGTTGGTGCCGCGGTAGATCGAGTACTGCAGGCGGCCATTGAACAGTCCGAGTTGCACTCCGTCGAAGCTGACCTCCAGGCGCGCCCCATTCGTCTTGACGTCGCAGCCGCGCGCGGCGTAGGTGGCGGTTGCGCGCTTGATCTCCTCCGGTTTTCGCGGGAGGGCCGGCTGATCGAGAAGCCCCTTCGGCGGCGGAATTGCACCCATCCGCGTGTTTTCGAGCGGCTCTGTATTGAGCGGCGCGTCCCAGAAGGCGTCCCACTTGATGCTGTCGATCAGCTCCTTGGTCAGTTCGACCTTCAGGCCGCGCAGCGGCTGGAGCTGCTGCTCGGTAACCCGGCGGACACCGCTGACCACGCGGTAATCGGGCGTGACACCCGTAGCGACGACCTTCCAGTCGCCGCGCTGCGGCCGGACGGCGAGTTCCGCAATCGTCGGAACCCCGCTCGTCACCGTCATTCGCAGTCTGACCTGTTGTCCGGAGTCGCCGTCCCATGTGACCGTCAGCGCATCGTTGGCAACGGTGGCGGTCAGGCCGGGAGCCGGACGGTAGTCGCTCAGATTGCAGGTGAGCGGATCTGCGGATGCCGCAGCAGACGTGAACAGCAGCATGGCGACTGTCGCGAAGGGTGCTCTCATCGGGATCTCCAGCAGGAGCCAGTCAGTAGGTCAAAAGTCAAAAGTTGAAAGTCAAAAGTCAGAGTCAAAGGAAGCGTTCTACCGTGTCGTCGTAATCACCTCTTCCGGCACGCACGAGAAGTTCGCCTCATCATCGGTGCTGCCCGTTCCGTTCCAGCGCGCCACCTCGCCAAACGGACAGAGTGGGCGTGTGCGGTCCACTTTCCCGTCTCGTATGCGTGAGGCGACGAGCCGCGTTGGTTTGTGGCCTTGCTCAACCCACTGTTCTATCGCTGCCATCCGGTCGAACCGGTCGGGGCCCGGACCGCCCTGGCAGTGATACACCCCTGGCATCATGAACAAGGCTATCGACGCATCGGCCTGTGATCCGACAGTGGTCAGCACATTCTGGAAATATGTCGTGCTGTTCTGCGGCGTGACTTGCGGGTCGGCCCAGCCGTGCCACATCAACAGCTTGCCTCCGCGATCGAAGAACGGCTTCAGGTTGGCGTCGTCGGATGCGAGCAGGCCATTGTCGGCGCGGATTGCGGTCTCCATGTCCGTCGCAGCATTGAATCGCGCCGGATTCCACGACCGGTCGAACGCGACGTTCTTCAGCGCAGTGACGGCGTTGTTCAGCGGCTCAGGACCGCCGATGGTATCCCACTCGAGCTCGGCTCCCGGCCAGAGGTGTCCCTCGAAGAGAACTTCTCCTGTTGCAGGGTGCCGGACGGGAGAGAGCATGGCCTTCGCCGATTGAATCTGAGGCGCAGTCAGGCACGACGGGCTATCGCCGTCCTTACATGCGAGCACCTGCGGATCGAAATTGCACTTCGTGGGATTCTCGATGACGCTGTCCTTCACGCCGTCGAGGCTGTCGCACGCCTGTAGAACTGCCTCGTGGATCATCGGATACTTCGACGCAGGGATCGCGCTTCCAGGCGCACGATTCATCACCTGGTTCACCGCGAAACGCGCGGCATGCATGCGCATGGAGTTCCACGCGGAGGCGCCCGCGACAATCCCGTCGAAGTCCTGCGGATATCGCTGTGCGGCCGTAATGCCCTGTCGGCCTCCCTGCGAACATCCATTGAAGTACGAGTACCGCGGCGCACTGCCGTAGAACGCGGGGACAACCGCCTTTGCCGCCGTGGTCATTTCATGAATCGCGCGATAGGCAAAGTCAATGAGCTTCTCTGGATGTCCAGGTGCGAAGTCCGCACTGTTGCCCATATGGCCGGTGTCGGTTCCAACAGTCGCGTAGCCGGCAGCGAGCGCCGCAGCCATCGACGGATACGGAATCGTGCCGGCCCAGCCGCCGTTGCCAACCGCTTGCAGCCGCTCGTTCCAGCCGGACGCGGGAAGCCACACCTCGACCTTGATGTCGGAATCGGGGCTGGGCGTCAGTGAGGCCGCGATTCGACAGAACGACGGAAGCGCGGCATACGCCCGGGCCGCGGCGGCAGGCGGTGGGTTTCGTGGCGGTGTGAACTGACCGGCGGCGATGGTTTCAGCCGCAGTGATCTTCGTGTCAGGGAGCGTGAGGCGCAGGAGATCCTCACACGTCGCGGCCCGAGCCGGAGACGCCGACGCAATCGCGAAGGCCCCGGCCAACACCATGGCAAATGTGGTCCTCACGA
>Ga0075420_100001644_pt1 | contig 19040 bp, 19 predicted proteins | sample SoiMetdeltSBSDD4_FD_75296 | JGI IMG/M metagenome (GOLD analysis project Ga0075420, IMG submission 75296) | Bulk soil microbial communities from a Populus tree surrounding site in Tennessee, USA - Soil MetaG P. deltoides SBSDD4 | ecosystem: Environmental > Terrestrial > Soil > Tree plantation... | reverse complement strand
CGGCGTTGGCGACGGCGGCCGCCGGGCCGCCGTAGTTGGGCTTGAGGTAGGCAGACGCCACGATCTGGTCGCCGTCCTCGACGACGAAGACCCGGGCCGACGGCGCCATCCACAGCCCGCGCGCCGCCTCCTCGGAGGCCTGCGGATCCCAGGTGTACGCATCACCCGCACGGACGATCCGGTGCCAGAACGGCCAGATCCGTGGCCAGTCTGTCGCCAGTGCATCTCGGACCAACATGGCCGTGGAGGCTACCGCTGGCCCAGGTGCCGTGGGCGTGGCCGGTGGGGCCGTGGCCTGGTGAACCATAGATCTTTAGCTTAAACGCTCGCTAGCAACTTAGCTAATGTGCTAAAAACTTGGTATGGCCGCGTTGAGCCCCGACGAGGAGACCAGTGTCTTCCGGGCGCTGGCGGATCCGACCCGCCGGCAGATCCTGGAGGACCTCCGGGCGGGCGAGCTTAGCGCCGGGGAGATAGCGAACCGATTTCCCATCAGCGGTCCGTCGGTCTCCCGGCACCTGGGTGTGCTGCGGGGAGCGGGGCTGGTGCGCGAGCGGCGGGTCGGTAACCGGATCTTCTACGCGCTGGTCGAGGAGCGGCTCGCCCTGTGCGTCGGCCGGTTCCTCTCCGCCGTCTGCCCGGAGCAGCTGGTCTTCCGTACCCGCCGGCGCCGCCCCGACCAGGACCCCGGCCGGCCAGCCGACCACCGCACCGACCCGACCGACCCGCAGGAGGGCACAGCATGAGAGCACCGACCATGGCCAGCGTGGTGCAGCGGCGGCTGCTGGTCAGCTACCGGACCGACCCAGAGCTCGTCGCGAGCCTGCTGCCCCGGCCCTTGCGCCCCCAGCTGGTCAACGGCTGGGCTGTCGCGGGGATCTGCCTGATCCGCCTGGGCCAGCTTCGCCCCCGGTGGGTGCCGGCCCGGCTGGGCCTGCGAAGCGAGAACGCCGCCCATCGGGTCGCCGTGACCTGGGAGACCGCCAACGGTCCCGCCAGCGGGGTCTATATCCTGCGGCAGGACAGCGGCTCGCGAGTGACGACGACGGCCGGTGGCCGGCTGTTTCCCGGCTCGCACCATCGGGCCCGCTTCCGGGTGCGCGAAGCCGGCCGGGACCTGCAGGTGGCGTTCAGCAGTGCCGACGGCACCGGTGTCGAGGCCCACGCCCGCCGCTGCGACCGGTGGCCGGCCAGCCAGCTGTTCGACGACCTGGAAGCCGCGTCGGCGTTCTTCCGTAAGGACCCGGACGGATACTCCCCAGGGGCAGCGGGCGGCTGCCTGGACGGGATGCGTCTGCAGACCGTCGGCTGGCATCTCGAGCCCCTCGATGTTGTCGAGATGCGTTCCACCTTCTTCGACGACCCGGCCCGGTTTCCCGCCGGTACCGCGACCCTGGACTGCGCCCTGCTCATGCGGGACGTGCCGGCGACGTGGACCCCGTTGCCAACGATGCCGGTCGAGACGACCGGCGCGCCGGGACCTGCCGACGATGCCGCAACGCTGACCCGGAAGTAGGTCGTCCGGAACCGGTCCTAGGGTGATGCCCATGACCGAGCTCCGCGAGCAGGACCTGGCCGGAGCGCGCTTTGAGCGTGTGAGCCTGCGCGGCGCCACCTTCACCCAGGTGCGCCTCAACAACGCCACCATGCACGCGGTCGACCTCACCGGGGCACAGATCCGCGGTGCCCTGCTCAGCGGGTGCCGCCTGCGCGGTGTCGAGCTGGTTGACGTCGAGATCAGCGGTGACCTACAAAACGTCGTCGTGAACGGCGTCGACATCGCACCGCTCATCGACGCTGAGCTGAACCGTCGGATGCCCGAGCGGGCGATGATGCGCCCCGACGACGCCGACGGGTTCCGTGCGGCGTGGGCGGTCCTGGAACGGCTGTGGGAGGGCACCGTCGCGCGGGCGAGGACGTTCCCCGAGGCGGCGCTGCACCGCAGCGTCGACGGCGAGTGGTCGTTCATCCAGACCCTGCGGCACCTCAGCTTCGCCAGCGCCGCCTGGGTGGGCCGGATGGTCCTCGGCAACCCCTCGCCGTGGCACCAGCTGGACCTGCCCTGGGACGAGGCGCCCGGGTGGGACGGCATCCCGTGGGACCGCGAGGCGCGACCCTCGCTCGACGAGATGCTCACGGTCCGCCGGGAACGCCAGGCGATGGTCCGCCACGTCATGGACTCACTCACCGATGAGCAGCTCGCCTCCGAGGTGACCCGCACCGAGCCCGGCTGGCCCCAGGCGGAGAGCTTCCCGGTCAAGGAGTGTCTCCGCATCGTCCTCAACGAGGAGTGGGAGCACCGCTGCTACGCCGAGCGCGACCTGACCGTACTGGAGAAAGAGGACTGACTATGGACATCCTGCTTATCGCCGGCTTGTGGCTCGACGGATCCGCATGGGGCGAGGTCGTACCGACGCTCAAGGCACTCGGCCACCACCCCGTGCCGGTCACCCTCCCGGGCCAGGGCGACGGGACCACCTCGGCCACGCTCGACGACCAGGTGGCGGCGGTGCTCGCCGCCGTGGACGCATCGTCTGGGAAGCCCATGGTGGTGGGGCACTCCGCAGCCGCCAGCCTGGCTTGGCTGGCCGCCGACGCGCGACCGGAGAAGGTGGCCAAGGTCGTCCTCATCGGCGGCTTCCCGTCCGCCGACGGGCAGCACTACGCCGACTTCTTCGAGCCGAAGGACGGCATCATGTCCTTCCCCGGCTGGGAGCCGTTCGAGGGGCCGGACTCCGCCGACCTTGACGAGGAGGCCAGGCGCCGCTTCGAGGCTGCCGCGGTCCCCGTCCCCGAAGGGGTGACCAAAGGCGTGGTACGCCTGGCGGACGAGCGGCGGTTCGACGTCCCGGTCGTGCTCGTGTGCCCCGAGTTCACTCCCGCCCAGGCGCAGGAGTGGATCGGCGCCGGTGACCTGCCCGAGCTCGCCAAGGTCAAGCACCTCGACTTCGTCGACATCGACTCGGGCCACTGGCCCATGATCAGCAAGCCGGTCGAGCTGGCCCGGCTCCTCGCCGCCGTGGCTACCGACGCCTGACCCACCGCCGTAGCTGCGGCCGGCACGTCGCGGGCGGAAGAACCCGAGGATGCGGAAGGGTATACCACGGGGCGGCTGAGATCACGCCAGCTCAGCCGCCTTGCGCAGCAGCACCGACCGCTCCCGGGTGTTGCGGCACAGCCGGGCGGCGAGCCCCAGCTCGGCCCGGGCCTCGGCGGTGCGGCCGAGCCGGGCGAGCAGCTCGCCACGCACGCTCGGCAGCAGGTACGACCCGGACAGGCGGTCGGCGGCGACCAGCTCGTCCACGATGGACAGCGCCTGCTGCGGTCCATCGGCCATCGCGATGGCGACGGCGCGGTTGAGCTCGACCACGGGTGACGGGGCCACGCGGCCGAGCGCCTCGTAGAGGAGCACGACCCGCTCCCAGTCGGTCTCCGGCACCGAGGACGCCGACGCGTGACACGCGGCGATGGCGGCCTGAAGCCCGTACGGGCCAAGGCCCCGCCCGCCGGCCGAGGCCCGGTCGAGCGCGGCCAGGCCGCGCCGGATCGCCGAGCGGTCCCACAAGCGCCGGTCCTGGTCGGCCAGGAGCACAGCCTCGCCGTCGGGTCCGGTGCGGGCGGGAAACCGGGCGGCGGTGAGCTCGAACAGGGCGAGCAGCCCGGACACCTCCGGCTCGTCGGGCAGCAACGCGGCCAGCATCCGGGCCAGCCGGACCGCCTCGTACGCCACGTCCGGGCGCAGCAGGCTCTCACCGGCCGTCGCTGTCGAGCCCTCCGTGAAGATCACGTACAGCACGCTGAGGACACCGCCGAGCCGTTCCCGCCGCTGCTCGGCCGGCGGCAGCTCGAACGGCACCTTCGCCGCGGCGATCGTCTTCTTCGCCCGCGTGATGCGGGCCTGGACCGTCGGCACCGGCACCAGGAACGCCCGGGCGATCTCCTCGCTGGTCAGGCCGCCGACCGCGCGCAGCGTCAGGGACACCCGGGCCTCGGGGGAGAGCACCGGATGGCAGGCGACGAACATCAGCGCGAGGACGTCGTCGTCGACCCGGTCGGGATCCCACGGCAGCTCGTCCGACCGGTCCCGCGGGGGCGCCGCGCCCGAGCTGGTCTCGCCCTCGGCGAGCTGGCCGGCGAGCATGGCGTACCGCTCGTCAAGCGCCGACCGGCGGCGGAAGCTGTCGATGGCCCGTCGCCGCGCGGTCGCCAGCAGCCAGCCCACCGGGCTCGCCGGCGCACCCTCGCGCGCCCAGGTGACGAGCGCCTCGGCCAGCGCCTCCTGCGCGACGTCCTCGGCGAGGTCCAGGTCCCCGGTGTAGCGGGCCAGCGCACCGACGATGCGTGCGGACTCGATCCGCCAGACGGCCTCGACGGCCCGCCGCGCCGACCCGGCGCTGGGCGGGCCGCCGCTGGCCGCGGGCGTCAGAGCTGGCCGGTCCGCTCGCGCCACGCCCGCTCCTTGATGATCCACTCGTTGTCCTGCGGGAACTCGTCGATGCTCGGCACGCGGCGGATCTCGCACTTCGAGCCGACCACCGCCGGCAGCCGCTTGGCCCACTCGACCGCCTCTTCCTTCGTGGCCACGTCGATCAGGTAGAAGCCGCCGAACAGCTCCTTCGTCTCCCCGTACGGACCGTCGGTGACCACCGGGGTCTCGCCGCTGAAGTCGACCACCACGCCCTGGGACGGGTCGTCCAGGCCCTCGGCGGCGACGAGCACGCCGGCCCGGATCATCTCCTCGTTGAAGCGGCCCATCGTCTCGAGCATCTCCTCGAACGGCGTCTGCATCATCTTCGCCATCGACTCGTCCGTGCCCCGCATGATCAACATGTACTTCGCCATCGTCGTCTCTCCTTGTATCTCCGGTCGCCTGTCGACCCTCTCACCCGTAGGTCGAACGGGCCGGCCCAGGATCGACACGGCAGACGGAAGGAGCCGTCCGCTCACTCGGGTGGGGCGCCGCCGAAGCCGATCTCGTTGCCGCCGGGGTCGCGGTAGGTCACCTTGGCCACACCGTTCTCGTACGTCTCCCGTGAGGCGGGCTCGAGAGCGCGCTGGTAGTCACTCACCGCAAGGCCCGCGAAGAGGTCGACCGTCACCCGCCCACGCTAACCCGCAGCCGGGTGACACTCACGCGGAGAACCGCGACCATGCCGCTGGTCACGCAGGCCATGTCCGGTTGTGCCGTGAGCGGTCGCGCGGTCAGCCGTCGTCGCGGCAGAGGCAGAAGGGGTGGCCGGCCGGGTCGAGGAGCACCCGGACATTCTCCTGCGGCTGGTGGGTGGCGACCGACGCGCCAAGGGCGACCGCCTCGGCGACCGCGGAGTCGAGGTCTGCGACCTGGAAGTCGAGGTGCATCATGGGGCGCTGCTGCCCGTCGGCAGGCGGCCACACCGGGGCCTGGTAGCCGGTCGCCTGCTGGAACACCACATAGATGGGTCCCTCGGGAGCGGCCAGGATCGTCGTCCCCGCCTCCTCGTGGGCGATGGCCCAGCCGAGCAGCCCGGAGTAGAACCTCGCCAGCGCGCCGGGGTCAGGCGCCTCGACAGCGGCTCCCCACCACATGCCCTTCGTCCGAGACCGCACCGTGCACCCTCCAGAGTGTTGACGGACATCTCAGCACCCTAGAGCCCATTGCGGACGCTCCACCTCCGGGATCACCACAAGCTGTGTAGACGGGAGAAGGATGGGGCACCTGACAAGTCGCACCACGATTCGCACCACGATAAAGGGGGCGACACGATGGTCATGGTGACGGCTGACGACATCCGGGTGCTGGCCCAGGCCGAGCAGGCCGACGCGGTGCTCGCAGTGCTCGACGACGACGTACGGCTGTGCGCCGGCGACGAGGCCACGCAGGCCCAGGTGGTCTACACCAAGGACGACCTCATCGCCGAGTACGGCGAGGAGATCACCGACGTGCAGGCCGAGACGCTCGCCGCCGGGCTCACCGCGCAGCTGGCAGGCTAGGCGCCCGGCCCTCGTCACTCATCCCAATGCGGTCTCCGGCCAGCTCACCGACCCATTGCCCGCATCCGGGCGCCCCGGCGAGACTGGCCCTCAGGTAAGAGCTGCGTCATTACGGACAGTGATGCATGGGGGGCTGAGATGCGAGTACGGGTCCGAACGGTTGTCGGGGTGCTGGCCGGGCTGCTCCTGGTCCCGCTGGCGGGGGCGAGCCCGGCCGTCGCGGCCACGCCGGGGACGCCGCACACGTGGGGCGGCAACAGCTTCGGCGAGCTGGGCGACGGCACCACCGCCAGCCGGCTCACCGCCGGCCCGGTGGCCGGCCTCACCGACGCGGTGGAGCTGGCCGGCGGGCGCGAGCACGTGGTCGCCCGCCGCGCCGATGGCACCGTCTGGACCTGGGGGTCCAGCCAGTACGGCCAGCTCGGCAGCGGCGGCACCGCCAACCGCTTGCTCCCGGGCATCGTCAACGGGCTGTCCGGCGTGCCGCAGGTGGCCGCCGGCCACTACCACAGCATGGCGCTGATGGCCGACGGCACCGTGCGCGCCTGGGGCATGAACGCCCAGGGGCAGCTCGGCGACGGCACCACCACCCGCCGGCTGCTTCCGGTGGCCGTACGCAACCTGACCAACGTCGTCCAGGTCGCCGGGGCGCGCGGGCACAGCCTCGCCATCCGGGCCGACGGCACGGTCTGGGCCTGGGGCTACAACGCGTTCGGCGAGCTGGGCGACGGCACCCTGACCACCCGTACCGTGCCGGTGCAGACGCTCGGGCTGACGGGCATCACGGCGGTCGCCGGCGGCCGGGACCACAGCCTGGCGCTGCGCTCCGACGGCACGGTCTGGGCGTTCGGGCACAACGGCTACGGCCAGCTGGGCGACGGCACCGTCACGCACCGGTCCACGCCGGTACGGGCGGGCACGCTCACCGGGGTCGTGGCGATCTCCGCCGGTGCGTACCACAGCCTGGCCCTGCGGTCGGACGGCACGGTCTGGTCCTGGGGCCGCAACAACCTCGGCCAGCTCGGCGACGGCACGCTCTCCCGGCGGGTACGCCCGGTGCAGGTGCGCAACATCGGTGGGGTGACCGCGATCGGCTGCGGGCGCGACCACGGCCTGGCCGTGCTCGGTGACGGCACCGTGCGCACCTGGGGCGCCAACGGGTACGGCCAGCTCGGCGACGGCACCACCACCAACCGGACCCTGCCGGTGGCGGTGACTGGGCTGACCGGAGCGGCTGCGGTGACCGCCGGGCGCGCGTACAGCGCCGCCCTGGTCACCCCATAGCGGCGACACCGGGCGCCGGAAGAGCTCCGGTGCGCCCGGTGGTCGTGGCTGGTAGCGTCATAACCATGATCTCCTGAGGACACTGCGCCATGCGCGCCACGCCCGCTGCCCATGACCATCCGCCTAGGTCACCTCGCAGGCAGCCAGCGCCCAGTCCCATCAGTGCTTTGTCGCCAGTCGACCCAGGCCGCCCATAACCTCCCAGTCCCTAGGAGACGACATGCCTGAGCCTCGTACCCCCCAAGACGCCGAGCCGGAGGAGGTCGCCGAGACCGAGGCCCCGCCGGCGAACCGAGCCGAGCGGCGCGGTCGCGCCAAGGGCAGGACTCAGTCGAACGCGGCGAGCAAGGTGCCGCCGCCCGCCCGGCGTAACCTCGCCCCCGGCCCGCGCCAGTGGGCCAACCGCCGCAGCGGCGGCTGACGAGCACCGCAAGACCGAGCCCCGGCCCCACCTGAGGGCCGGGGCTTCGTCGTGCCTTACGCCTGTCTTAAACGTTCCTTAGAGCTTGGTCGATGCCTTGAGGCGACCTCCTGAACGCGCCTACCGTGCGTTATCGGCGCAGGTGAAGCGCTATCTCCCGCGGAGATCCGGACGACGAGCCGGGCACCGGCGCGGCGGCCCGACCAGAATCGAGGACGGTACGTGACAGACCGGGGAGGGTACGGCGCGGACCGCGCTGCGGAGCGGGAGCGCCGTCGCCGCGAGATCAACCGCTACTTCGGGTGGCAGGACGACGAGCCCGAGCCGGAACAGCGCCACGTGCAGCACCGGCGGGACGGACAGTACCGGCAGGACGGGCATTACCACCCGGACGGGCAGGTCTACCGCGCTGGCAGCCCACACTGGGTGGACGAGCGCCAGACCGGCATAGTCGACCTGTCCGACTACGAGGACGACGACCGGTCCGGGCGCCGGAACGGGTGGCGGCGCCGGCACACGCTGGCGGCCCTCGGCGGCACCGCGGCCGTGGTGGCGGGCGGCGCCGCGGTGGCCAGGAACCGGCAGGCCCGCGAGCTCCTGGAGGAGTGGCTGGACCGGCCGCCGAGCTCGCCGCCCAAGGTGGACGCGGGCGCGGTACCGCCCCGTAACTGGGTCAACGACGGCGCCCCGACCGAGAACGGCGCGTTCCCCGACCGCGATGCCAGCTACGTCGAGTCCACCAAGCCGGACCCGCCAAGCGGGTCGGGCACGGGTACCGGCAGCGGCACCACCCCAGGCACAGCCGCGGGAGCCGGCACGGGAACCGGCACCGGCGCGGGCGCAGGAACGAGTACAGGCACCGGAACGAGCCTGGGCCCAGGGACGGGCACGAACCCAGGGACGGGCACCGCCCCGCGTACCCAGCCGCCCGTGACCGGCACGAGGCCGACGCCTACCGACGCGGCCCGCGCCGCGGCGAAGGCCACCCCAACCACCACCCTGCTCGCCTACGACCCGGCCGTGCACCTGCTGCGCCGGGCGGCCTTCGGCCCCACCCAGCAGGACCTGGCCACGGTACGCCGGACCGGCCTGGACGCCTGGCTGGAGCAGCAGCTCAACACGGCCACCGCCGACCCGCTCGACCGCGCCCTCGCCACCACCTTCCCGACCCTGGCCATGACCACCGCCCAGCTGCGCGCAACCGAGGGGAACGACAGCGTCGACCCGCAGCGCGAAGCCGTGCTGGCAGCCTTCGCCCGGCAGCTGTGGAGCACCCGCCAGCTCCACGAGGTCGTGGTGGACTTCTGGGCCAACCACCTCAACATCCCGGCACCCTTCGAGGCCGGGCGCAACACCTACACCTCCTGGCACCGCGACGTCATCCGGCGCCACGCGTTCGGCAGGTTCTCCGACATGCTCATCGCCTCGGCCCGCAGCGCAAGGATGATGACCTATCTCGACAACGCCGACTCCCGCAAGGAGTCGGTGAACGAGAACTACGGCCGCGAGCTGCTGGAGCTGCACACGGTCGGGGTCAACGGTGGCTACACCGAGTCCGACGTGCGCAACGCCGCCTACGTGCTGACCGGCCGGGGCGTCAAGGACGACGAGTTCCGCTACGAGCCGCGCCGGCACTGGACCGGCGCGGTCAAGGTGATGGGCTTCAGCTCCCCGAACCCGACCGCCGAGGGCGGCCTCGCCGTCGGCGACCAGATGCTCGCCTACCTGGCCACCCACCCGGCCACCGCCACCAACATCGCCCGCAAGCTCGCGGTGCGCTTCGTCGCCGACTCCCCGCCGGCCGAGCTGGTGGCCCGCCTGGCAAAGACCTACCTGGACAGCGGCACCGCGATCGTGCCCGTGCTGCGCACCCTCTTCCGCTCGGTCGAGCTCTGGTCCGGCCTGGGCCAGAAGATCCGCCGGCCAGCCGAGAACGTGGCGGCGACCGTACGCGCCCTCGGCATCCCGGCGCCACCCGCCGGCGCGGACCTCAAGCGCGGGGTGGACGTCCTCTACACCAGGCTGCGCCGGATCTCGGCCGCGCCGCAGCAGTGGGTGCCGCCCAACGGCTACCCGGACGTCGCGGCCGCCTGGAGCTCCACCCACTCCACGGTGGTGCTCTGGAACACCCAGCGCTCGCTGGCCCGCAACACCTGGCGCGAGCTGCGCGCCACCAGACCGGAAGCGCTGGTCGGCGCCCCGGCGGCCACCGCCGGCGGCTACCTCGACCAGCTCACGGTCCGCCTCGTCCACCAGCGGCTCGCGCCGGCGTACCGCAAAGCCTTGCTGGACTTCCTCGGCGCGACCGACACGACACCCGTGCGCGACGCCACCCTCGGTGGCATGGTCGGCGACCTGGTGCCGCTCATCCTCAACTCTCCCTACCACGCCCTGCGGTGAGGCCCCGGTGACCCACAACGCACTCCAATCCCTGCGCCGCCACGGGCCCACGCCCGCCGACGCGGCCGTACGGCTGCACGCCGAGCAGGTGACCGCGGACCTCGCCGCCCAGCGGGCGAAGTGGGCCAACGGCTTCACCCGGCGCACCTTCATCGGAGGCGCGGCCGGCGTCGCCGCGCTCGGCGCCCAGCTGGCCACCGCCAAGGTCTCCTTCGCCGCCCCCGGCACGCAGCAGACCGGCACGCTGGTCCTGGTCTCCCTGCGCGGCGGGCTGGACGGGCTGACCGCCCTGGTGCCCGCGAACGACCCCAACCTGCTCCGCGCCCGCCCCGACATCGCCGTCCCGGCCAGCCGCCTGCTCTCCGCCGACCGCGGCTTCGGCCTGCACCCGGCGATGCAGCCGCTGCACGCGTTCTGGCGGTCGGGCCGGATGGCCGCGCTGCCCGCGGTCTCCTCCCCGGACCTGAGCCGCAGCCACTTCCAGGCCACCGACTGCCTGGAGCGGGGCGCCGCATCCACCTCGGTCACCACCGGCTGGCTGGACCGGGTGCTGGCCAAGATGGGTCCGGGCACCACGTTCCGGGCCATCTCCTCCGGCGGCGTGCTGCCTCGCTCGCTCGCCGGCCCGCAGCCGGACAAGCTGGTGCTCGACGGCATCGAGTCGTTCCGCCTGGAGACCCGCGACGGCCTGCGGGACAGGACACTCACCGCGCTGCGGGCGCTGCACACCGGCCTGGACCACATGCTGGCCAGGCAGGGCACCACCGCGGTCAACGCACTGACCGAGGCCGAGAAGATCATAAACCAGGGGTACGCCCCGGCGGTCGCCTACCCGGAGGGGGCCTTCGCCAGCCGCCTGAAGGACATCGCCCGGCTGGTCAAGGCCGGTGTCGGGGTGCGGGTGGCCACGGTGGAGATCGGCGGCTGGGACACCCACACCAACGTCGGCCGGGTCGACGACGGCTACCTGGCCCGGCACCTGGCCGAGCTGTCGAAGGGGCTGGCCGCGTTCGCCGGCGACCTCGGCGACCGCCTCGACGACGTGACCCTGGTGATGGTCACCGAGTTCGGCCGGCGGCTGGAGCAGAACGGCAGCGGCGGCCTGGACCACGGCCACGGCGGCGCGGTCTTCCTGCTCGGCGGCGGGCTCAACGGCGGCAAGGTGCACGGCCGCTGGCCGGGCCTGGCCGCGAGCGCCCTGGACCACGGCGACGTCGCCGGCGCCAACGACTACCGCGACGTGCTCGCCGAGGCGCTGGAGCGGCGCTTCGGCATCACCGACGTGGCCACCGTCTTCCCCGGGCACACGTACCGGCGGCTGGGCGCCTACCGCTGACCGCCAGCCCCGCCGCCGATGTGCCGGGCGCCGGGGGTCGTGAACGCCCGGCCGTCGTCGGTGACCACGGCGCACTCGTACCCGTCCCGGGCGGCGAGCCGGTCCAGGCCGGCCCGGCCCATCGCCAGCGCCGCCGTGGCGTACGCGCGTCGGCCACGCCCAGGTCCGGCCCGACCACGGTCACCGAGGCCAGCCCGGCCGCCGCCGGCCGGCGGCGAACGGGTCGAAGTAGCCCTCCGTCTCCCGCCACAGCCGTGCGCACCGGTCCAGCACGGCGCGCGGGTCCGCGGACCCGTCCACAGTGGACAGCTCGCCTCGCGCCAGCCGGCACACCTCGCTGTCCGGCCGGTACGTGCTGAACCGCCGGTCCACCTCGCGCAGCCAGCCGAACACCTCGTCGGCGAGCCGGGCCAGCCGCGGTGGGGGGAGTGGGCCGGCCAGGTCCAGGCTGACCGCCGTACCCATGACCTGCTCCACCCGGTGCAGGCCGCGAGTTTCCGGCGGCGGCCGGGTGGGAATGGCACTCACAGCAGCATCTCTCCTCAGGGCTGACCAGTCGTACCACGCTGAGGAGTCGATTGGTTGCGCTTCTACCACAAGGGTGCAGAGGTGATCGCGATTTCGGCCATCGGCGAGGGACACTGCCTGGCGTGGCACATCCTCGGCTGAACACTCCCGTCGGCCGAGCCGACGTGCTTGAGCAGATCCGCACCCTGCTGTCGGATGGTGGCAGTGTCCTGGTCTGCGGGCCGGCCGGCATCGGCAAGTCGACCGTGCTCGACGCGTACGCGGCCAGCGCCGGTGACGCCCGGGTGCTGCGGGCCGCGGCGGTGGAGGTCGAGTCCGGCCTGCCCTACCTGACGCTCGTGGACATCTTCGACGGCGTGGCCGGCGAGGAGATCGCCGGGCTGCCGCGGCACCTGCGGGCGGCCTTTGACGGCGCCCTGCTGCGCGAGCACACCCCGGCCGCGGCCCAGGACCAGCTGGCGGTACGCCTGGCCGTGCTGGAGGTGCTGCGCGGGCTGGCCGCGCGCCGGCCGGTCCTGCTTGTTATCGATGACCTCCAGTGGGTGGATGAGCCGAGCGCGGGTGTGCTGCGGTTCGTCGCGCGCCGGCTGGAGGGCGCCCGGGTACGCATGCTCGCCGCCGAGCGGGTCGACCGCTGCGACGCCGCCGCCTACCTGGACCTGTGCCCGCCGCCCCGGCACGAGCTGCCGCTTTCGCCGCTCACCGAGTACGACACGGCCGACCTGCTGCGGGACCGGTTCGGCCCGGTGCTGTCGCTGGTGACCATCGCCCGGGTGCACGAGGCGAGCGAGGGCAACCCGCTCTTCGCGGTGGAGCTCGGCCGGGCCCTGGTCGCCAGCGGCGGCGCGGCCGGCTTCGGCGAGCCGCTGCCGGTGCCCGAGCGGCTGCGCCCGCTGCTCGCCGAGCGCCTGGCCAGCCTCCCCCCGTCGAGCGCCCCGGTGCTGCTGCTCGCCGCGGCCGCCGCCCGCCCCACCGTGGCCCTGGTCGCGGCCGACCCGGGTGCCCGGGAGGGGCTCGCCGCGGCCGTCGCGGCCGGGCTGGTGGAGGTGGCGCCCGACGGCGGGGTGTGCTTCGCCCACCCGCTCCTGCGCGAGCTGGTCTACGCCGACGCCGACCCGGCCGACCGGCGGGTGGCCCACGAGGCGCTCGCGGCCCGCGTCGACGACCCGGTGGAGCGGGTGCGCCACCTCGCGCAGGCCCGCCCGTACGCCGACGAGGACCTCGCGGCGCAGCTGGCCGAGGCGGCCGAGGGGGCGCGCCGGCGGGGCGCGCCGGCGGTAGCGGCCGACCTCGCCGAGCGGGCCGCCGACCGGACCCCGCCGGGGCCGGCCGGGCTCGCCGCGGCGCGCCGGCTGGCCGCGGCCGAGCACGCGTACGACGCCGGCCTCACCCACGACACCCAGCGGCTGGCCACCGCGGCGCTGGCCGAGGCCGACGACCCCCGGCTGCGGGTGCGCGCCCGGCTCATCCTGGCCGACGTGGCCGGGCAGGACCAGTCCGGGCTGACCCCGCTGCTGGAGGAGGCGTTCCGCGAGGCAAGCGACGACCTGCGGCTGCTGGCCAGGGTGCGCCTCTACCGCGCCTTCAAGTGGTACTACGACGGCGATACCGGCGCCGCAACGGACGAGCTGCGGCTGGCCGAGAAGGACGCGCAGCGCGGCGGCGACACCGAGCTGCTGGTGGAGGTCCTGGCCACCCTGGCCAGCTTCGAGTCGGCCCGGGGGGCGAGCGGCGGCGACGAGCTGCTGCGCCGGGCGACCGAGCTCTCCCGCGGCCTGCCGGTGAGCGCCGAGGTGATCCGGGCCCGGCAGCTCTACGCCATGTCCCGGCTCTTCCACGGCGACGTGCCCGAGGCGGTCCGCCAGATCGAGACGCTGCGCGACGAGGTGGCCCGGGCCGGGACAGTGCGCGAGCTGGCCGTCCTGCTGGTCTCGGTGGCCGCGGTCTACAACCGGGCCGGCCGGTGCGCGGCGGCGCTGCGGGCTGGCCGGGAGTCGATGCGGCTCATGCTCGACATGGAGGCCACGCCAGGCCCCGGCCTGCTGGTGGGCACCCTGGTCGAGCTCTCCGGCGGCTCGCCCAGGCGGGCCGCGGCACTGGCCGACCAGGCGATCGAGGCGTGCCGGGCGGCCGGCGACGAGGACTGGCTCAAGGGCTCGTACGCGATCCGCGGCCAGGTGCACCTCTTCGAGGGCGAGCCGAGCGCCGCGGTCGAGCCGATGCGTGCGGCGTACGCCTTGGAGCAGCGGCTGGGCCGGGTGGACCCGGCGGTGTTCCTGTGGCACGCAGACTTTGTGGAGGCGCTGGCCGGCGCCGGGGCCCGGGACGAGGCGACCGCGGTGCTGCGGGAGGTCCAGGGCGTGGCTGACCGGCTCGGCCGGAAGGTGGTGCGGCTCGGCCTGGCCCGGGCCGAGGCCGTGCTGGTCGCCGCGGGTGGGGATGTGCGGGGCGGTGCCGACCTGCTCGCCGAGGCACTGCGGCAGGAGGGCGACCACCCGTACCCGGTCGAGGTCGCGCGGGCCCGGCACATCCTGGGTGCGCTCGAGCGCCGGGCGCACCGGCGCGGCGCCGCCCGCGCGGCGCTCGCCGAGGCGGTCACGCGGTACGCGGCGGCCGGGGCCGCGCCGTGGCGCGCCGCGGCAGAGGCCGAGCTGGCCCGGCTCAACGGCGGGCAAGGGCCCGGAATGTCCGAGACCGAGCAGCGCATCGTCAACCTGGTCCTGGGCGGGGCGACGAACCGGGAGATCGCGCGTACGACGTTCCTGTCGGTCAAGGCGGTCGAGGCCAACCTGACCCGGCTCTACCGGCGGCTCGGCGTGCACAACCGGCGCCAGCTCGCCAGGGTGCTGGAGCGGGAGGAGACCGACGCCGAGCCGCCGGCCGGACGCGAGGCCGGCGTGCCGGGGGCCGCCGCCACGCTGGACTTCGGCACGGTTGAGTAAGCACCTGGCTGGCCAACATTCGCTACCAGGAGGACTTCCCAACATTTCTAAATGGGGTCCCACTACAGGCCGTATCGGGGACATCGTTGCACGATCGTCGCGGGCCGTGCTATGCCGATGGTCCGCCGGAGGGCCGGCTGTCGGATCGTAGATCGGCTATGCGACGGCTGGCGCCGTCCGCGGCGCGCCTCCCGGTTTGCCAGGCCAACGCGATCAGGTCGAGGACGTTCCGCTGGCGCTCCTCGTCGATTTCGATCCGCACCTCGAGCGCCCCGAACGTCTCCTTGTCGTGTATGGTCATGCGCGCCTTCATCGGGCGCTTCGCTCCCGAGTGGCGGCCGGTGACCGGCAGGCGGCGGCCTGCGGCGATCAGCAGCTCGACCGTGGCGCGGGTCAGCCAGACCACTGCTACGACCCGAGGCTCTGACTCGTCGGGAGCCTCGTGATACTCCGCCCCCTCACGGTACGATGAAGCCAGGTAGAGCCGCTGCTGTACCGGTTCGCGCCCTTCGACGATGACTCTGACGATGAGCAGTTCCGGCCAGGGCTCGGTCAGAAGATCATCAGTAGGATCATCACCGCCAGAGCTACTAGGGCGGCTGCGGTCGTAATCTCCAGCACCGTCGGCCGGCGGGCCGGAGCCGCGCCGGCTAGTGCTTTTGGGCCGGTCGGCCGCTCCGGTGCGGGCGGCGGGTCGAGGTCGACCAGCCCGGACGGAAGGGCCGCCTCGGACTGCAGCAGTACAGCGGCCCCGCCGGCGGTCGCGGTGAGTGGGCGCACCACGGCGGCCTGGGTCGGCAGGTTCAAGTACGCTACGATCCCGGCGGTGCCGGCGAAGAGCGTGGCCGCGCGGTGCAGGGCTGCGGCCCGCGCCGTCGCGTCGGTGATGAGGCTGACCCACGACGCGGGTGCGGGCGCCGACCCGGCCGTTGCGGGTGCCGGCAAGGTGGCCAGGGCCTGGCACACACGGTCGGCCACCTCGCCGACGGCCTCGTCTTGGCGCCCGTCGCGCAACGTCCAGGCGCGCAGCCGTTCGATGACTTCGGGCGGTAGTTGCGCGTCGATGACCGCGCCGGCGCGCGGGGAGTCGGCCACCTCGCCGAGTTCGGCCAGGAATGCGTCGACCAGCCGTAGCGCCAGCGCCGCGTCGGGGTCGCCGGCCGCACCATCCAGCACGACGGTGTACGTCGGCGCGCGGTCGGAGACGTCACGCAGGGCCGTCGGAACACCGGCGAGCATGACCCGCCAGGTGGCACCGTCAGAGACGACGAGCACCGTCGGCGACTCAGCTTCGAAGTAGTGCCGGTGCTCCCGCCACCACTGACGCTCGGGAGCCCTGCCGAGGAAGATGAATTCGCCGCCGACCCGGTCCTGCCCGCGGGCTCGCAGGTAGACCCGCATCTGCCTCACCACTGCCGGACGCGGTCGTTGTGTGGCTGCTCGGCCAGCTTATCGACGACCTCTGTGAGCCGGTCGAGGTAAGCCATCTCCCGCCGCGCCTCGCCGGCGAGCCAGTCGCGGCTGCGCTCACGCAGCGCTTTTTCGCCGATTAACCGCAGGAATAAGTCCCGGAACAGCCCTTCGCTTCGGTCGGCCAACGCGGCGGCCTCGGCAGCGCGGTCTGCGCTGACCTTGGCCACGACATCGGCGGTGCGGCTGCGGGCCTCAGTGAGCTGCCGACACAGCAGGAACAGAATCGAGTCGACGGCCTTGGGCCGCAGCATGGCAGGCGGCCGGATCGCGAAGTGCGGCAGGCACTCCAGGGTGCCCTCGAACATCGCGTTGGGCCGCCACTTCGCAGAGATGAGCTGCACGCAGCCCAGCGTGTCGACCGGTACATAGTAGATCTTCGTGTGCGGCGCGGTGGCCATGACCGCGGTGCGGACCTGTCCGTATAGGCGAGTGGTCTGGTTGTAGAGCTTCTCCGACTCGTCGTGCAGGCCGCCGTTGTCCGCGAAGTAGCTTTCGCACTTGGTCGGAGCGAAGACCAGCAGGGCCGGCTCGTCAGGGCGCTCGGCCCGCTCGGAGGCCCATCGCAGCGCGATGTCGCGCACCTCGCCGGGCGCCAGCAGGAACGGCAGCGACTGCTTCTGCTTGGTCAGCTGGGCCTCCATGATGAGCACCGCGTCGATCGGAACGATGAGGACGCTGCTCTGCGCCATGAAGCGCAGGCACTCCTCCCAGCTCTCCTGGTTCTCCACGCCTCGGCGGTGCGGGTCGAGCCAGCCGCCGGGGTAGTCCAGCAGGTCGAAGCGGATGCCAACCTCGTCGGATCCGGTGGCCAGCCGCAGCCGGAAGATGACCTCCTCAACGTTGGGCTTGACCGCCTCCGGGTCGAACTCGCCGGCATACAGTGCGCCTTCGATCTTGCGCCGGTGGGTGACGATGCGCTGCTCGGTCTCCACGTCGTAGGGCTCCAGGATGACCTTCGTGCCGATGAGCGCGCTCTCGGCCTCGCGCAGCAGCGCCGAGATTAGCGAGGTCTTGCCTACCGACGTCGGCCCCAGCATGCTCACCTTGAATGGCAGGTCGTCGCCGCGGGCGGTGGTCGTTGCCCGCGGGGTGAACGGGCTGCGGTACGGCACGCCGCCGCGCAACAGGCGCAGCAGTTCGGCGAATAGTGGTTGGGTCACAGGCTCTTCTCCAGTTCGGCGAGTGTCGAGGCGATCTCGCGGACGGCGGCCCGCAACCGGGTGACCCTGGCGTTGGCCTCGCCGATCTGATGGAACTCGGCCGGCCAGATGTCGTCGCGGTACGAGCGGGCCAGCCGCCGGAACTCGCCCTCAGACTCCCGTGACCTGATGAGGTGGTCGGCGAAGTGCTCGACCACGGCGTACAGGATCATGGTGGGCGCAATCGACTCGGCGAGCAGTGCGCGTTTGGCCTGGTGCGCCGCCCGCTCGGCGAGACGCGACGTGGTTGTATAGAGCTGCTCGGCGCCGCCCTCGGAGATCTCGACCGCGGTCTGGTGTACGACCTCGCCGGTCGCCGGATTCTTGATTTCCTGGTTGAGGCTGGCTAGGGCGGCGCGGACTCTCGGGTACAGCTGGCTTTGGTAGTCGATGCGGACGTCGAGCAGGCCAGACACGGCCTGGGCGAGCGTCGGACAGGGCTCCTCGGCGTCGTTGAGCAGCTCGACGAAGCGCCGCAGCGCCTCGTCGGGGCGGTCTCTGTCGGCGTCGGCGAGCAACACCCCAAGGTGCCGGCGCAGTGCCTCCGCGACCTGTCCCCACACTGCCTGCACCCGGCCGGCGAACAGGTCACTCAGGCCGGCGAAGCGGCGACTGATATCGACGCGTATGAAGTTCAGCTCGTCAACGGCGAACGCAGAGGCGTTGCCGAGCTTGGCCATGTCCTCGAACGCGCGGCGGGTCCAGGTCTCGGCACCGACACCAAAGCCGTCCTGGATCCACTCGACGGTCTCGTCGAACGTGCGCTCCAGGGTCTCGACGAATTCAGTGTCCTCGGCCGACTCCTCGGCCTGGCGGCGCAGATCGTCGACGATGTGCCGCAGCTCGATCGCGAGCATTGCGCGCAGCCGGGAGGCGTGGCCGTGCAGGCTCTCGTTGACCCCGACCCGCTGGCGCAGCACGCGCAGCGCCGTCTCCAGGTCCTCGACGGCGGTACGGATGCGAGCCAGTACCGTGTCGGCGCCGGCTATCGCGGCGGCGAACACCTCGCGGTCCATCGTGGGCAGCCGCTCGGCCAAGTGGAGCAGGACCGGCGCGAGGATCCGCCCATGCACGTCGCCGGGGCAATGGGCGTCGGCCTCCAGGACTCGGTAGTGCACGTCGGGCGTCTCGTCGTTGGCAAGGCTGGTGATCGACTGGCGCAGGCCGGCCAGCCGGACCCGATCGGGTTCGGCGTCATTGATCGCGAGGAACACGAAGTCCCGCGCCGAGCCGATCCCGCCACGGACTTCCTTGAGCAGCTCCAGCGCGCCGTTGTCGACGTCGCGCCAGTACGCAATGCCCTCCGCCGGGCGTAGCACCATGACGACCACGTCGACCTCGCCGCGCAGCCCGGCGACGTGCCGGGTGTCGGCGTTCGCGTCGACCTCGCCGAGGCCGGGCAGGTCGAGCAGGCCGAGCTGGTCGACCTGCCTGTTGGGGAACGGGCACTCGATCATGACCTCGCGCACTGCGAGGTAGCGGTGGGC
>Ga0075420_100001642_pt1 | contig 19046 bp, 15 predicted proteins | sample SoiMetdeltSBSDD4_FD_75296 | JGI IMG/M metagenome (GOLD analysis project Ga0075420, IMG submission 75296) | Bulk soil microbial communities from a Populus tree surrounding site in Tennessee, USA - Soil MetaG P. deltoides SBSDD4 | ecosystem: Environmental > Terrestrial > Soil > Tree plantation... | reverse complement strand
AACATCGAGCCCATCGTCAGCACCTCACCGGGGTGGACGACGGCGCGCAGCCCCTCCTGCTGGCTGATGAACCAGCCCAGGCCGTACTCGAGGGTGTCACCGACGCGAGCGGCCGGCGCCCACATCTGGTCCAATGACGCCTGACTCACCATCCGGACACCGTCGAGCGCCCCGCCGTTCAGCACGGCCGCCAGGTACCGGCCGGCGTCCTCGGCGCTGGTCACGAGCATGCCGGACGGGTTGTACGCTTTGGTCAGGCGGGTCTTCTCGGCGCGCAGCTCGCCCTTCCGCTTGACGTACCCCTGCGCCAGCCCCAGCGCGGCAGCGCGGGCCGGATCGAAGGTCGAGCGGGTCATCTTGAGCGGGGCCAGGATCTTCTCGGCGACGTACCGCTCATAGGCCATCCCGGAGACGGCCTGGACGATCAGCCCGAGGGTGTTGTAGCCGTCGTTGGCGTACTCCCAGCGCTCGTCGGGGGCGCTGCGCAGCTTCTCCCACTCCAGGGCGCGGACCCGCCGTTCGAGGGCGTCGGCGTCCTGGGCGCCCGTCAGCGAGGCGCTGGCGGGGATGCCGGAGGTGTGGCTGAGCAACTGACGGACGGTGATCTGGGCCGACCGGGGGTCGTCGAGGTTGAACCAGGGCAGGTAGCGGGTGACGGGGGCGTCGAGCTCGACCGCCCCGGCCTCGACGAGCTGCATGATGGCCGTGGCGGTGATCGGCTTGGTGGTGGATCCCACCGCGACGGGGGTCTGGGGGGTCATCGGGCGGCTCTGGTCGCGGTCGGCGAGGCCGTAGCCGCGGGTCAGGGTGACCTGGCCGTCCTCGACGATGGCGAGGGAGATCCCGGGGATCGACCAGGCGGCCATCCGCTCGCTGACGTAGGCGTCGATGCGGTCCTGCGCGGCGCGGACGCCGGTCTGGGGAGACTCGGCGGCGGCCGTGGGCGGCAGCAGCGCCGCGAGGCTGACGATGAGCGCGACGAGGGCGATCAGGCGTGACATGCGATCCTCGGCGGGTGGTGGGCGGGAGAACTATGCCAGCGCTCTGGCGAATGATGCTGGAGTTTTCTCCGCGTGTACCGGCGTGGTACCGGCGCGGCCAAACGGTGTACTGGCGTGGGACCCGGTGGTACCGGACACGCGGCCACTCGCAGGAGATTGGGTTCGATGCGTCGAAATCGAGTGTTTTGGGCTATCACGGCGTCTCCTGAGTCGATGGGCATGACAGTCCCGGAAGGGCGTACCCGTGGGAGCGCCGACGAGGCGCGCCAGCCCGGGGTCAAAGATGAGCGCTGCACGCGACGACCCTACCAATCAGCGCCCGCTGCAGAGACCTTGTGCCACTGCCGAGGACTTGCCGGTTGAGCCGCCGGGTAGCGTGGCGGCGCTTCCCGCTCTATTGCCCGGCCGTGCGCAGGTCGTCCGGGTCGTGCGCCATCGTCCAGTCGGCGATCTGCCAGCGGGAGCGTAATCCGAGCTTCGTCAGGATGCGGTGGACGTGGGCCCCGACCGTGCTCACCGTGATGGTCAGCGCGTCGGCGATCTGCCGGTCGTTCAGCCCCCTGGCGATCAGGCGGGCGACGTCGCGCTCACGACGCGTGAGGGGAAGGTGCCGACTGCCGCTCGGAGCGTCGGGCTCATCCGCGAGCGCCAGGCGTGTCTTGCCCGAGCCGCCCACCCCGGTCAGGGAGACCAGTCTCGCGTCGTCGCGCAGCAGCAGGCCACCCACCGCCTCGACGTCCCGCTCACGCCCGATCAGCGCGTTCGGCGGATGAGGCAGGTTCGTCCGCCGAGCCTCCAGGGGAGACGCCGCACTCGGGGCGGCCGGGCCCGGATTGGACCGTCGGGCAGCCGCCGTGAAGGCGACGCGCTCGTCGTTCGACAGACCGAGCGCCGTGGCGAGGGCCTGGACGGTGTGGGGGTATGGACGGCGCCGAAGGCCCCGCTCGAGTGCGCTGATTGCGTGCGCGGTCAGTCCGGCCCGCTCGGCAAGCTCTTCCTGCGAGATCGCCGCATGCTCGCGGCAGCGCCTGAGCAGCTCCCCGAACGAGGCTGCCTCGTCCTGCACTACGCCATCCCCTCGCCAATGGCCGGCCGCCCGGCACTCCGGCCTGCCCCGCGACCACCCGAGTATCTGTCATGACCATAAGTGTCCTGGCCATGTCACATTCGGTCAGGGATCACGCCCGGTGTAGCGCTGGCATTCGCCAGTCGCCGTCACTCGCGACTGTCTGGGTGCTGTCCGGCTAATGTCCGGGCAGCGACCGTAGCATGCGGTGCACCGGCAGCGGATGCTGGAACAGCGCCGGCGCGACAACAGCATCGCCGAGGCCGCGCTGGCGCGAAAGACGCGGCCGTGGCGCGATCGCCACAGGCAGGTTCGCCGAGAGAGGGGAGTCGTCGTGATCCAGGTCCAGAAGATCGCTTGCACCAACAACGCTGGCTGCGTCATGTGGTTCCAGGCCGTCTGCACGGGAGGCACCTCGAACGGCACGGGGAGCTACCCGATCAATCAGACCCAGGTCATCGACCTTGGTGAGACCCCGTTCAGGGAGGGCACGGAGTTCTGGCCCGAGGTCCACGCCATCCTCGGGAAGACCCAGTCGGCCCCGGAACACATCCAGTTCACCACGAACGGCCAGACCGCGACCTACGACGTGCGGGGCACGACGCTGAACTACAGCATCAACCTGATCGGCGGCTGAGCGCGGGGCGTCGCCCCGCACCTCCGCACTGTGCGAGCCGGGGCGGCGGACTGCCATGACGGCTGTCCGCCGCCCCGGTCATGCGTGTCTGGGCGGCGCGAATCGCTGGACACGAATCTCCCGCCGCCCTGTTGACGCCGAGGCGGCAACGTGCGTGTCGTTGTGCGTGACCGCGAGGTGCGCATGGAAGTCAGCCGAGAGAGGGGTCATCGTGATCCAGGTACAGAAGATCGCTTGCAGCAACCACGCTGGCTTCGTCATGTCGTTCAAGGCCGTCTGCTCGGATGGAGGCTCGAACGACACCGACAACTACCCGATCAACCAGACCCGCGTGATCGACCTTGCTGAGACCGCGCTCCCGGAGGGCACCGAAGTCTGGCCCGAGGTCCATCCCGTCTTCGGGCCGTCCCGGCAGTCGGAGCCAGCTCACGTCCAGTTCGCCCTGAACGGGCAGACGGCCACCTACGTGGTGCGGAGCACGGCGCTGACCTACAGCGTCGAGCTGGTCGGAGGCTGACCGGTCGTCTGGCGGCGTCACGCGCCGTCGTGCGCGTATGCAGAGGGGACCACACCATGATTCAGGCGCAGAGGATCGCGTGCATCAATCACGCCGGCTTCGTCATGTCGTTCGTCGCGCAGACCAAGGGCGCGCGGAGCGTGTCAACGGGCGACTATCCGATCAACCAGACCGGGGTGGTTGACCTCGGCGAGAGCGCGTTCCGCCCGGGCCTCGAGTTCTGGCCCGAGGTGAGTGCCGTGCTCGGCCGGACGATCGGATCGGACGATCACGTCCAATTCGCCATGAACGGGCAGACCGCCACCTACGAGGTCCGAGGGACGACTCTGGACTACTCGGTCAAGCTGGTCGGGCAGGCGGGCGGCTCGCTGCCAGACTTCCCCAGCGGCGTGCCGTACGGCCAGTATCCGTTCACCAACTGGGCCGGCGATCTCACCATCCCGAACGTCTGGACCTGTCAGCCTCGCACGCCCCAGGACGTCGCGGACGTCTGCAACTGGGCGGCGACGCACAAGTTCCGAGTCCGCGCGCGGGGTTTCATGCACGGCTGGTCACCGCTGACGGTCACCTCCGGGATGGCCACCGACTCGGTGCTGCTGGTCGACCTCACCAAGAGCCTCAATCAGTTGACGTTCATCCCGGCCGCCAACGGCCAGCCGCCAATGGTACGGGCGGGCGCAGGCGCCTCGATGATCAACCTGCTGACGTTCCTGGAGCAGCAGCCCGGCGGCGGCGGATCGGCGCCCGGCTACAGTTTCCCGCACACGCCGGCGCCGGGAAACCTGACAGTCGGCGGCGTGCTGGCGATCAACGCCCACGGCACGGCTATCCCGACGCCGCCAGCCGATGCGTTCCCATCCGGCTACGGCTCGATGAGCAACCGTATCCTGGAGCTCACGGCCGTCGTCACGGACCCACACGCCGCAAACCCGGGAACGTATGCCCTGAAGCGGTTCACTCGTGGCAGCGGCGACGACCGGGCGTTCCTGGCCCACCTCGGTCGGGCGATGGTGGTCGAGGCGGTGTTGGAGGTGATCCCGAACCACAACATGCGTTGCCAGAGCTTCACCAATCTGCCCGACTCCACCCTGTTCCAGCCGGCCAACGGGTCCGGTCGGCCGCCGGAGTACAGCTTCGCGGACTTCGTCGAGCGGTTCGGGCGGGTCGAGATTATCTGGTTCCCATTCACCACCAACCCGTGGCTGCACATCTGGCAGGTGGCGCCCCAGAAGCCGTCCGGATCGCGCCAGGTGACCGGTCCGTACAACTATCCGTTCGCCGACAAGGTGGACTCCGCGCAAGAGGGATTCTTGCGATTCGTGACGCGCAGCGAGGGACTGAGTGGTCTCACGCCCACATTCACCAGCTTGATGTTCACGACCACGAACAACGGTTTTGACGGTAAGGACGGCCTCGGCAACTCGGGCGTCTACCCGGTCTCTCGCGACATCTGGGGGCCCTCCAAGAACGTCCTGCTCTACATCCAGGACACCACGCTGAAGGTCACCGCGAACGGCTACGCCGTTCAGGTCCGCAAGGCTGACCTGCAGCAGGCCGTCCATGACTTCACGGCCCAGTACAAGGTGCTGATCGCGAAATACAAGGACCAGGGCCTGTATCCGATCAACTCCCCGCTGGAGATCCGGGTGACCGGCCTCGACGATCCGAGCCAGGTCAACGTCCCAGCGGGCCAGCAAGCCTCGTCGCCAGCGCTCTCGTCGCTCATCTATGACGACGTCGCGAGGGCGAACCAGTGGGACGTCGCGCTCTGGCTCGATGTCCTGACGATCCCCGGTACGCCCCGGGCGAACGACTTCTTCACCGATCTCGAAGCGTGGTTGCTCGATCGGTTCAAGGGCTCGGCCGGCCGGGTCTTGCCGGAGTGGTCGAAGGGCTGGGCCTACACCAGCGCCGGTCCGTGGACCAGCGACACGTTCATCAAGCACGTGCGCGAGGCGTATGCCGAGTCGTGGAGCTGGGAGGTCACGACGCTTCGTCAGTACGATGCGTCCAACCTGTTCGGCAACGCGCTCCTGGACAGCCTGCTCGCCGCGACGTAGCCACCGTCGGGGGCATCTGCGAGCCGGGTCCGCGACGTGCGCGCGGACCCGGCGGTCATCCGTCCGCGTGGGGGCCGCGAGCTTCATGACTCGCGGCCCCCACGGCGTTCGGCGGGTGTCCGAGGCCGAAGCATGTGAGGGTCGCGGTATCCCTCGCCGACGTCGTCGGGCGGGGCGCCGCGCCGCTCAGGCCAGCGCGAGGGTCGGCTCAGGCCTGGCGCGGACGGGCGGGCGGATCAGGCGCGGGATGGTCGTGGCCGCCAGGGCCATGGCGCCGAGGAGCCAAAGTGCCGGACCGTACCCGCCCGTCGCCTGATACGACGACGCCATGAGCAGCGGACCGAGGACGCTCCAGCGGACGACTCGGAGAGGCGCCCGGTGTTACGCCTCATCTGGGGGTACGCGCCCCGAAAACTAGCCCGAATGGACGCCCGAGATTTGCCCGTCTTCCGTCGCCGGCGGGCACTGATGATGTGGGACGGTTCGCTCGTCGCAGCGTGCCGTACCGTGGGGACGATCCATCGCGCAGCATCCCGGGCGGAGACCGGACACGAGGGCAAACATCTCGGGACATTGCGCCTACGATCTCGAAGATTCGGTGCGGGTTCCAGATTAGACGTCGCTCGATTCGCGGAGCAGCACCGCTCTAGACGGAAGGTCGAGACCGCCCGGCCGTTCGCTTGTATCTAGCCCGGAACTTCTGTCTCACGGGCCATGTTGTGCTGCCCAATCCGGCGGGCGATCGCGCCGGAAACCGTTCAGAAACGGGTGCGGGAACAGGCCTGAAACCCCGTCCCCGCGAGCCATCTCCACTCGTTCAAAGGCACGAACACGGTCGCGGCAACCAGGTGGGGCGATCTGCCGCCGTGACCGCCCACTCACACGAGCGTGGCTGTGCGTCAGGCCACGCTTCGTGGCCCGGCTGTGCGGATCGACGTGCGTGCGCTCGCGGCGCCCCGTGGTGCTCCCATCCAGGGAGCCCGACGACGGCGACAACCTGGCAAGGAGGGAAGGCGCGGCATGATCCACAAGCACATCTTTGTCCACGCGAAGCCCGGCATGTCCGAGCAGGACTTCTTCAGGTACTGGAAAGAGGTCCACGCCGAACGGTACGGGCGGAAGATCAAGCAGGCGAAAGGCTACCTGATCAACACCCGCGTCCCGTACGGATCGCAGGAGTCCGAGCCACCATTCCAGGGCGTCGCCGAGGTCTGGATCGAGAGCGTCGAGGATGAGCTGGCGTTCGCCCAGTCGAAGGAGTACCTCGAAGGCTCGCGCCTGGACGAGCCGAACTTCCTGACCTGGTACGGGATGTTCGCGCTCGACACGACCGACCAGGTGATCGTCGAGCCACCGGCCGGCGACTGGCCCGGGGTCAAGGTTTTCGTGGTTACCAAACGGAAACCGGGCATATCGCTCGACGAGTACCGCACCTACGGCCGCGAGGTCCACGCGCCGAAAGTCGCAAAGCTGCCGGGCCTGCGCGGCTACGTCATCTGCGGCGTCAACGACGACCACTACGCCGTCGGCGAGTCGCTGCTGGACACCGTCTCGATGCTCTGGTTCGACAGCGCCGATGCCGTAGCTACGGCCCAGGAGTCGGACGTCTTCAAGCACAAGCTGGCGCCCGATCTCGCCAACTTCGTCGACCCGCGCTACTTCCACGTGCTCGTGACCGAGGGCCACTGGGTGGTCCGCCTGGGGGAGGCAGCGTGATCCACCAGTTCATCTTCGCGGCGCCCAGGCCCGGCATGACCGAGCAGGAGTTCCAGGATTACTGGGTCAACGTCCACGCGGTGAAGTACGCCAGCAAAATCCCGCAGATCAAGCAGTACAGCGTCTCGACGCGGCTGCCGTTCGGGGACGAGTCGCAGGAGCCGCTCTGGAACGGGCTGGCCGACATCTGGCTGCAGAACGAGGAAGAGCAGATCGCCTCGCTCTGGAGCAAGGAGCTGCTGGAGGGGGCCAGGATCGACGAGCCGCGCTGGGCCGCCTACTGGCGCACGGTGGCGCTCGACACGGACGCCCACGTCCTCAAGGACGGCGGCGGCCTCGACGGCGTCAAGGACGGCGTCAAGCTGGTGGCGCTGGTCAAGCGGAAGTGGGGGATGCCGCTGGAGGAGTTCCGGCGGCACAGCCTCGAAAAGCACGGCCCGCTCGACCTGAAGCTGCCGGGCCTGCGGCGGTACGTCCAGTGCCACGCCCGCGACGCGCTGTACGGCATCGGCGAGACGCCGTTCGACGCGGTCTCCTGCCTCTGGTTCGACAGCCCCGAGGCGCTCCAGGCCGCGTTGGCGACGCCGGAGAACGAGGCCAGCGCGGCGGATCTGCCGAGCTTCCTGGAGATGAAGTACGCCCACGTCCTCCTGATGAAGGAGCACTGGGTGATCGGACCGATCGGCGCGGACTGACGACCGGGAAAGCCCCACCCCCAGCCCCTCCCCATTGCGATGGAGAGGGGAGCAACCGGCCACGTGCAGGTGGCCTCCCCCTCTCCCGCAAGCGGGAGAGGGGGTCGGGGGGTGGGGGTGAAGGAGCCTGACTATGGCGGATTTCCAGGCGATCGTCGTCGGGTCCGGGTACGGCGGCGCGGTCGCGGCGCTCAGGCTCGGCGAGGCCGGCGTCGAGACGCTGGTCCTCGAACGCGGCCGGCGCTGGACGATCGAGGACCCGACCTCGAACGTGACCTTCTCCACCTTCGAGCAGGGCGACGGCCGCGCCGAGTGGCTGAACGGTACCGGCACGTCCAGGACGCCGGCCTACGACGGCCACCCGATCGAGCGGTACACCGGCTCGCTCGAAGTGCTGGACGTCAGCGGCTCGCCGTTCCTGGCCGGCGCGGGGATCGGCGGGGGCTCGCTGGTGTACGGCGGCATCGTGATCCAGCCCCACCGCGAGCTGTGGCACACGGCGTTCCCGCGCTCGGTCGACTACGACGCGATGGACGCGACCTACTTCCCGCGCGTCTTCTCGGTGATCGACGCCTCGCCGATCCCGGACGACGTCCTGGACAGCGAGTACTTCCTCGGCACGCGGGTGCTGATGGAGCAGGCGAAGAAGCTCGGGTTCGCGGAGCTGGAGTCCGAGCACGCCGAGTACCGCGACGGGTTTGCCAGGTTCCGGATGGCCGTGGACTGGGACGTCGTGCGCGACGAGATCGACGGTAAGAAGGTGCCGTCGTTCATCGCCGCCGAGTTCTGGTACGGCAACAACAGCGGGGCCAAGCCGCCGCTCGAAGTGAACTACGTCAAGCGCGCCGAGGCGACCGGCAAGGTCCGGTTCCAGACCTACCACCAGGTCACCGATATCGCGCGGTCGCCGGACGGCGGCTACCGCCTCTCCGTGGACGTCATCAACCCGTTCGGGACGGTGGTGGACCAGCAGACGCTCACCTGCGAGCGCCTGTTCCTGGGGGCCGGCTGCTTCGGCACCGCGAAGCTGCTGCTGAAGGCAAAGGCGAAAGGCGGCCTGCCGGATCTGAGCAAGGGGCTCGGGCAGGGGTTCGGCAACGACGGCGACGTCTTCTTGATCCGCGCCAACCTGAAGGAGAGCACCAACCCCTGGCTCGGCGGCCCCGGCTGCGTGGCGGTCCTCAACTTCGAGAACCCGATCCGGCCGGTCTGCATGATGCGGGCGCCGCTGCCGCGCTTCAGGCAGGACTTCCCGGACGGCAAGTCGATCGCGACGTTCGTCTTCTCGAACACCGACAAGCGCGGCACCCTCGGGTACGACGCGAGCACGGACCAGCTGACGCTCGACTTCACGCCGGAGACCGCCGACGCGGCCGTCCACCTGGCGAACCGCCTGAACGAGTCGAGCGGCGGCGAGGTGGTCTCGGTGAGCACGAACATCACCGGCCACCAGCTCGGCGGCGCCTGCATGGGGATGGTCTGCGACGAGTTCGGCCGGGTGGACGGCTACCCCGGCCTCTACGTGGTGGACGGCGCGCTGATCCCCGGCTCGACGACCTGTGTCAACCCGGTCCTGACGATCGCGGCCATCGCCGAGCGGTGCCTGGAGACGATCGTCGCCGAGGACCTGAAGTGAGTGCCCCCTACCCCCCAACCCCCTCCCCCGTGCGCGGGGGAGGGGGAGACGACAGGAGGCTGATGTGGCTGTCGACGTGATGACCCCCCGCGCTGTCGCCGAAGCCTGGTTCGCCGCGCTCGACCGCGGCGACATCCCGGCCGCGGTGGCGCTGCTGGACGAGAACATCTACTGGGAGAACATCCCGCAGGTCCCCGGCGTCAGCGACATCGTCCCCTGGACCGGGACCGCCCACGGCATCGCCGAGGTCGGGCAGGCGTTCGCGACCCGCGACCAGGTCTGCCAGGTCCTCGAATTCAAGCCGCTCAACATGGTGGTAGACGGCAACCAGGCCGTCGGCACCGTCCACGACCACGCGATCATCAAGACGACCGGCCTGCCGTTCGACATCGAGTTCGCCTCCTGGATGAAGATCGAGAACGGCAAGATCGTCTGGTGGAAGTCGTACTGCGACCCCTCGCCGATCATCGCCGCCTTCCGGGGTGATGCGTCCCAGCGGCTGCTCCAGGCCGTCAAGGCGAACAACCTCGATGACCTGAAGTACCTCCTCGACCACAAGATCAACCCGAACGTCCGCGACGAGGAGACCGGCCTGACGGCGCTGATGCTGGCGGCCTGCCACGCCCAGCCGGAGATCCTGAAGGCGCTGCTGGAGGCCGGGGCCGACCCGCTGACGACCGACAGCAAGACCGGCGCGACGGCGCTCCACAAGGCGTGCCAGGGCGGCAACGTCGAGTGCGCGCGGCTGCTGCTGGACGCCGGCGCCTTCGTCGACGCGGTCACGCCGACGATGGGCCACACCCCGATCATGGACGCCCTCTGGTACAAGGCGCCCGAGATCGTCGACCTGCTGGTCGAGCGCGGCGCGAACCTGAACCTGGACACCCACTACGGCTTCACGATGTGGGACCACCTCAAGTTCGAGACCGCCGTCAACGTCAAGGGCCGCGACGTGATGGAGCACATCTCCAGCACGCTTGAAGGGGCCCGCGACGCGAAGCAGGCGCAGATCGCCGGCCAGCCGGTCATGAACGCCACCGAGAAGGGCGACCTGGACGGGGTCAAGCAGGCCATCGCGGCCGGTGCCGACGTCAACGCGGTCTACCCACACGTCAACACCTTCTCGGACGGGCACACCCCGCTGCTGGTCGCCGCCCGCGACAACCACGCCGAGATCGTCAAGGAGCTGCTGGCGCACGGCGCGAACGTCCGGGTGGTCGACTGGGTCTTCAAGGGCTCGCCGATCCACAAGGCGACCTACAACGGCCGCCCGGACATCCTCAAGATGCTGATGGAGCACCCGGACATCGACCTCGACGTCCAGGGGCCAATCAACGGCTACTCGCCGCTTCACGACGCGCTCTGGCACGGCTACACCGAGTGCGCCGAGATGCTGATCTTCGCCGGGGCCCGCCTCGACACCCGCGGCCACGACGGCAAGCTGCCACTCGACGTCGCGATCTCGGTCTACGGCCCGGACGACCCGCTGGTCCAGCTCATCCGCGAGCGGATGACGGCATCGACGCCGTGAGGAGGGCTGACGGATGAGGACTCCTGCCCTGCGCGACTTCACGTTCACCACCGTCACGGTCGACCCGGCCGGCACGGTCGTCGATCGGCCGGCTAAGTCCGGGCGGTTCTACGCCGAGGACCTCGGCAGCGTGGACCTGGACATGGTGGCGATCGAGGGCGGCACGTTCGTGATGGGCACGTCCGAGGACGAGCCCGGTCACACGCCGATGGAAGGCCCGCGGCATGAGGTCACCGTGCCGGACTTCTACATCAGCCGGTTCCTGGTGATGCAGGCCCAGTACGTCGCCCTGATCGGCCACAACCCGTCGCAGCTCCAGGAGTCCAACAACCCGGTCGAGTGCGTCACCTGGCACGACGCGACGATGTTCTGCCAGCGCCTCGGCGACCTGACCGGACGACGGTATCGCCTGCCAACCGAAGCCGAGTGGGAGTACGCCTGCCGGGCCGGGACCTCGACGCCGTTCTCGTACGGCGAAACCCTGACCGACGAGCTGGCGAACTGCTACGCCGAGATGCCGTACGCCGCCGCCCGGCCGGGCCACCACCGGCCGGGTCCGACCCCGGTCGGGATGTACCCGGCCAACGCGTTCGGCCTGCACGACATGCACGGCAACGTCTTCGAATGGTGCGCGGACCTGCTCCACAACTCCTTTCAGGGAGCGCCCACGGACGGCCGCGCCTGGCTCGGCGGCGGCGACTGCTGGCCGGACTACCACGTCTTACGCGGCGCCTCGTGGGTGAACTCGCCGCCGTTCTGCCGCTCCGGCTTCCGGTTCGGCAACAACCCGATCTACAAGAGCATCGCCATCGGGTTTCGGGTCGCCGTATCGGCCTGATCCCTTCGTTCGCGCGGACGTACACAAGGAGCCTCCGGTGACGACCACCCGCTCAGGACCGCTCGCCGCCCTCAAGCAGATGGAGGTCTCGATCGCCGTCAAGAGCATCGAGGCGATGGTGCCCTGGTACCGCGACAACCTCGGCTTCGAGGTCGTGCAGAGCCGCGACTTCCCCGACTATGGGACTCGGATCGTCTTCCTGGAGACGAGCGACGGCATCAGGATCGAGTTCATCGAGGACGTGCGGTGGCAGCCGTACCCGCGCCCGAACCCGCCGTACCACACCGGCTTCCAGGGGGTGAGCCAGATCGGGTTCTTCGTCGACGACATGGACGCGGTGCAGCGCCAGGCGAAGGAGCGGGGACTCGACATCGCCTGGGACGTGATCGTGGTGGAAGACCTCCGCATGAAGGAGTTCTTCGTCCGCGATCCCGAAGGCAACCTCGTCCAGTTCATCGAGCGGTTCTAAGGAGGAGATCGTGGCTGAGACCAAGAAGATCCTGGCGGTGATGTCCGAGTGGGGCTACTGGGGCATCGAGCTGGTCGGGCCGCTCAAGAAGCTCGAAGCGGCCGGCTACACGTTCGACTTCGTGACCCCGAAGGGGAAGCGCTCGCCGGTCCTGCCGCCGAGCATCGACACGACCTACGTCGACCCGCCGCTCGGCGTCTGCGTGACGACGCCCGAGGACGCCGAGCTGGTCAAGGCGTTCGAGAAGACGAACCGCCTGGACGACACCCGCAACCTCTCGACCTGGTTCTCGGAGCGGCCGTACTTCCACCAGGAGCCGTTCCTGCGCAACTTCGAGGCCTACTTCGAGGCGGTCAAGAAGGCCCAGGAGGAGGCGACGACCACCTACGACGCCCTGCTGCTGGTCGGCGGCAGCGGCCCGATCGTGGACATGGTCAACAACCAGCGGGTCCACGACCTGATCCTCGGCTTCTGGAACAAGAAGATGCCGATCGGGGCGATCTGCTACGGCGTCGCGCCGCTCGTCTTCGCACGGGACTTCAACGAGCGGAAGTGCATCCTGCTCGGCAAGAACGTCACCGGCCACTGCATCGAATACGACTACCACGACGGCACCGGCTTCGTGGGGACGGACTTCAACATGGGGCCGCCGCCATACACGCTGGAGTACATCCTGACGGATGCGGTCGGGCCGGAGGGCGCCTACCACGGCAACTTCGGTAAGCGGACCTCGGTGATCGTGGATTACCCGTTCATCACCGCGCGCTCGCTCCAGTGCGCCCACGAGTTCGGCGATCGGTTCGTCGACGTCCTGACCAGGGGGCTCACGCGCTCCGGCTGGTGAGCCTTTTGAACCCGGACGCCGCGAGAGGGCCGGCAATGGGGCCGGCTCTTTCGCCGGTGTCCGGTTGGAGAGAACGATCGTCATGACTGTGACAACCAGACCCGGCACGTCCGCCGGCGCGGGCGCCGCCAACGGCTCGGCTAGCGGCCCCCGGACCGGGCGCTACGCCATCCTCGAACAGTTCGTCGCCGACGGCGTCAGCCACATCTTCGGCAACCCGGGCACCGTCGAGCAAGGCTTCCTCGACGCCCTCGGCGACTTCCCATCGCTCCACTACATCCTGACCCTCCAGGAGTCGGTCGCGATCATGGCGGCGGACGGGTATGCAAGAGCCGCCAAGAAGCCGGCCATCGCGCAGATTCACAGCTCGCCGGGCCTCGGCAACGCGATCGGCGCGATCTACCAGGCCCAGCGCGGCCACGCTCCGATCGTGGTGATCGGCGGCGACGCCGGCATCAAGTACCAGGCGATGGACGCCCAGATGGCGGCCGACCTGGTGAACATGGCGAAGCCGGTCACCAAATGGTCCACGATGGTGCAGCACCCGTCCTCGTTGCTGCGGGTCATGCGGCGGGCGTTCAAGATCGCCGCGACGCCGCCGATGGGGCCGGTCTACGTCTGCCTGCCGCAGGACGTGATGGACGAGGTCGCCACCGAGGAGGTGTTCGCGACCTCGATCCCCACGACGTACTCCCTGCCGGCGCCGGAGCTTGTCGAGCAGGCGGCCAGCATGCTGGCGGAGGCGCGGCGGCCGGTCTTCTACGTCGGGGACGGAGTGGCCTGGGCCGGGGCGCAGCCGGAGCTTGCCAGGTTGGCCGAGATGCTGGGCGCGGACGTCTGGGGATCGGACGCCGGCGAGCTGAACATCCCGTACGACCATCCGTTGTGGTGCGGCCAGACCGGCCACATGTTCGGGCCGCAGAGCCTGCCGACGGCGCAGTCCGGCGACGTCAACCTGGTCATCGGGACGTACATCTTCCCGGAGGTGTTCCCGGAGCTCGGCGAGGTCTGGGCGCGTGACGCCCGCACGATCCACGTGGACCTCAACGCCTACGAGATCGCCAAGAACCACCCGGTCGACCTGGGGCTGGTGGCCGATCCGAAGCTGACGCTGGCGGCCATCGCCAATGCGCTGGAGGGGCGACTCTCGGCGGCCAGGAAGGCGGCAGCGCGGGCACGGCTGGAGGAGGTCGGCGCCAGCAAGGCCGAGCAGCGCAACAAGGAGCTTGCCACCGACCGCGCACGCGGCGACGAGACGCCGCTCCACTTCTCGCGCTTGATGATGGAGCTGGCTCCCCGCCTACCGGAGGACGTGGTGGTGTTCGACGAGGGGCTGACGTCCTCGCCGGACCTGACGCGCTGGCTGCCCCCGACGAAGGTCGGGCAGTTCTTCCAGACCCGGGGCGGCTCGCTCGGGGTCGGGCTGGCGAGCAGCATCGGCGTGCAATCAGCCCTCCGCGACAAGACGGTGCTGGCGGTCTCCGGCGACGGCGGCGCGATGTACACGATCCAGGCGCTCTGGTCGGCCGCGCGGCACGACCTGCCGATCAAGTACGTGGTCTGCAACAACCGGTCGTACCGGCTGCTCCAGGCGAACATCAGCCAGTACTGGGGCGAGCAGGGCGTGACCGGCCGCGACTTCCCGATTAGCTTCGACCTCTCGAAGCCGGACCTGCAGTTCGCGGAGATGGCGAAGGCGCTCGGGGTAGCCGGCCGCCGCGTCGAGCGGGCCGAGGAGATCGGCCCGGCCGTGGAAGAGATGCTGGCGCACAAGGGCGCATTCCTCCTGGACATGGTCCTGGAGGGGAACGTCCACCCGGACCTGATCGGCGTGCGCTGCGGACAGTAGGGGGAGCCCCACCCCCAGCCCCTCCCCGCTGCGGCGGAGAGGGGAGCCACCTGCAACTCGCCGGTGGACTCCCCCTCTCCATCGCAATGGGGAGGGGGCCAGGGGTGGGGCTCCCGGGGAGGGCAACCCGTGGACCTGACCGGCAAGAAGGTCGCGATCCTGATCGAGAGCGACTACTACGAACACGAGATCTGGTACTACCACTACCGCTTCGCCGAGGAGGGCATCGACGCACGGTTCGTGAGCAAGCTGTGGGGGCAGCCGTCGCTGACCTTCACCGGCCACGAGTACAAGGTCCCCTTCGTCTGCGACAAGAGCTTCGAGGACATCAACGACGCGGAGCTGGACACCTACTCCGCCGTCATCGTCCCCTCGGCGATGGTCTCGGACCGGCTGCGCTGGACCGAGGACGTCAAGCAGCTCCCCCCGGCCACCGAATTCCTCAAGCGGGCGTTCGCGCGGCCGAACATCATCAAGGGGATCATCTGCCACGGCCTCTGGCTGACCGCGCCGGCGACTGAGCTGGTGAAGGGCCGCCGGCTGACCTGCCACAACAACCTCCACGGCGACGCCATCGCCTACGGCGCCATCTACGTCGACGAGGACGTGGTGGAGGACGACGACCTGATTACCGGTCGCACGGGCGGCCACGCGCACCTGTTCGCCAGGCGAATCATCGAGCGCATGAAGGCTGGCTGAGAAAGGAGTCGCCGTGACGGCACAGTTGGACCCACCCTCCACGATGCGCGTCCCGCCGGAGACGGTCGATCCGGTCGCCTCGGCCAACTCGCCGTGCCTCGTCGAGGCCGGCGAGCCGCACCCGCTCGGCGCGACCGTGGATGCTGAGGGCGTGAACTTCTCGATCTTCTCCGAGCACGCCGACTCGATCGAGCTGCTCCTCTTCGACGAGCACGACTCGGTCGAGCCGTTCCAGACGATCACCCTCGGGCCGCCGCTCCACCGGACGTTCCACTTCTGGCACTGCTACGTGCGGGGCCTCAAGGCCGGCGTCCACTATGCCTACCGCGTGAGCGGGCCGTGGGACCCGCACGGGCGCGGCTACCGCTTCAACCCGAACAAGGTGCTGGTGGACCCGTACGCCAAGGGGATCACCACGACGCTCTGGGATCGGGGGGCGGCCTGCGGCCCCGAGGACAACCTGGCGACCTCGATGCGCGGCGTGGTGGTGGACCTGCGCGACTACGACTGGGAGGGCGACAGGCCGCTCAACCGGCCGATGTCCGAGACGATCGTCTACGAGATGCACGCGGCCGGCTTCACCAAGTCGCCGACCTCCGGGGTGAAGCACCCCGGCACGTTCGCCGGCATCGTCGAGAAGCTCCCGTACCTGAAGTCGCTCGGGGTGACGGCCGTCGAGCTGCTGCCGGTCCACCAGTTCGACCCGCTGGAGATCCAGAAGCCGAGCCCGACCGACCCGAGGGTCATGCTGACCAACTACTGGGGATACAGCACCGTCGGGTTCTTCGCGCCCCACAACGGGTACTGCGTCTCGCCGGAGCAGGCGGAGCACATCCGCGAGTTCCGCGACATGGTGAAGGCGCTGCACAAGGCCGGCATCGAGGTGATCCTGGACGTGGTGTTCAACCACACCAGCGAGGGGAACGACCAGGGGCCGGTCATCAGCTTCAAGGGGTTCGAGAACGACGTCTACTACCACCTGGTGAACCAGGACCGGCAGTACTACATGGACTACACCGGGTGCGGGAACACGGTGAACTGCAACCACCCGCTGGTGGACAAGCTCATCGTGGAGTGCCTGGAGTTCTGGGTCCGCGAGATGCACGTGGACGGCTTCCGCTTCGACGAGGGCTCGATCCTCTCCAGAGGCGAAGACGGCGCCCCAATGGTGCACCCGCCGGTCATCTGGCACATCGAGCTGTCCGAGGAGCTGGCGGACACCAAGGTGTTCGCGGAGGCCTGGGACGCGGCCGGGCTCTACCAGATCGGGTACTTTCCGGGATACCGCTGGGCGGAGTGGAACGGCCGCTACCGCGACGACGTCCGCCGCTTCGTGAAGGGTGACTCGGGGCTGATCAGCGCCGTCGCTTCGCGGATCGCGGGGTCGTCGGACATCTACCAGTCCAGCGGGCACCTGCCGATCAACAGCGTCAACTTCATCAACTGCCACGACGGGTTCACGCTGAACGACCTGGTCTCCTACAACGAGAAGCACAACGAGGCGAACGGCGAGGGCAACCGCGACGGCAACGACGGCAACGATAGCTGGAACTGCGGCTGGGAAGGCCCGACCGACGATCCGGGCATCGAGGCGTTCCGCGAGCGCCAGATCAGGAACTTCGCCACGATCTTGATGCTCTCGCAGGGCGTCCCGATGTTCGTGGCGGGCGACGAGGTCCGCCGGACGCAGCACGGCAACAACAACGCCTACTGCCAGGACACGCCGCTCTCCTGGATCGACTGGACGCTGACCGAGAAGAACGGCCACCTGCTGCGCTACTTCCAGCAGATGATCGCCTTCCGCAAGCGCCACCCGATCGTCCACCGCTCGCGCTTCTTCACCGGCGCGACGAACGAGCGCGGCCTGCCGGACATCACCTGGCACGGCTGCCAGCTGTACGCGCCGGGCTGGAACGACCCGAGCTCCCGCTCGCTGGCGTACACGATGGGCGGCTTCGGGGACGACCCGGACATGCACGTGATGCTGAACATGGACGGCCAGGCGCTCAGCTTCGAGCTGCCGATCGTGCCGGGCCGCCGCTGGTATCGCACCGTCGACACCAGCCTGGCCTCACCAGACGACATCGCCGAGGACGGCCAGGAGGTCGCTATCGACGGATCGACCTACATCGTGAACGACCACAGCGTCGTGGTGCTCATCGCGAAGTAGTCCCCCACCCCCAGCCGCTGCGCGGCGCGAACATCGGCTGCGCCGACGTCCTCCCCCGTGCGCGGGGGCGGGGAGCACGGGGCTCAACGGTCTCCCCTCTCCCGCGCACGGGGGAGGGGATCGGGGGGAGGGGGCCTCCCCAACACACGGAGGGATCATGGCTAACGTGGACTGGACCTTCTCGGACCTGGTCGCAGGGTACGTCAAGGAGTTCGACGCGACGACGGACAGCTACGTCGTCACCACGCCCGGCGGCAAGGAGGTCGCCATCAGCATCGGCGCCAACTGCTACGCCGAGATGGTCCGCAACCTCGGCGAGGGCTGGCAGGACGCCGGCGACATGCGGGCCGCGCTCCAGCCGGGGCGGTTCGTCTTCTCGTACGGGATCTTCTACCCGGAGGACACGCTCAAGTTCGAGGCGAAGCACCTGGTCTTCCTGGGTCGCACCGTCGACGAGTGGCGCTTCGAGGCCCAGGACTGGTGGGTCAAGCAGGTCCGCCAGATCTGCGACTTCTACCTGAACGCCCAGTTCCCGGCCGGCCACGTCGACTTCAGCCAGTACCGGACGCAGATCACCGTCGAGGGGACCAAGGTCGGCAACGCGCTGCGCCAGGAGACGGACACGATCTCGCGGATGATCTACGGGTTCGCCACGGCGTACCTGCTGACCGGCGAGGACAAGTACCTGGAGGCTGCTGAGAAGGGCACCGAGTACCTGCGCGAGCACCTGCGGTTCATCGACCACAAGGACGACATCGTCTACTGGTACCACGCGGTGGACGTGAAGGGCGGCCACGAGCGCAAGCTGTTCAGCTCCGAGTTCGGGGACGACTACGATGCGATCCCGGCCTACGAGCAGATCTACGCGCTGGCCGGACCGACCCAGACCTACCGCATCACCGGCGACCCGGCGATCCGCTCCGACATCGAGATGACGCTCAACCTGTTCCAGAAGTACTTCAAGGACCCGGAGAAGGGCGGCTACTTCTCGCACATCGATCCGGTCACCTTCGATCCGCGGGCCGAGTCGCTGGGCCAGAACCGCGCCAAGAAGAACTGGAACTCGGTGGGCGACCACGCGCCGGCCTACCTCATCAACCTGGTGCTGGCCTCCGGCGACCCGAAGCACGCCGAGATGCTGGTGGACACCGGCGACACGATCACGAAGTATTTCCAGGACTACGACAACGCGCCGTTCGTCCAGGAGAAGTTCTCCGAGGACTGGAAGCACGACGAGCACTGGGGCTGGCAGCAGAACCGGGGAGTCGTGGGGCACAACCTGAAGATCGCCTGGAACCTGATGCGGATCCACAGCCTG